>Ga0302325_10012964_pt1 | contig 17834 bp, 16 predicted proteins | sample Palsa_T0_2_FD_201948 | JGI IMG/M metagenome (GOLD analysis project Ga0302325, IMG submission 201948) | Peat permafrost microbial communities from Stordalen Mire near Abisko, Sweden - Palsa_T0_2 | ecosystem: Environmental > Terrestrial > Soil > Palsa > Peat permafrost | place: Sweden: Abisko...
TGCCCCTGCCCGGCTTTGAGTTCTCTGACTTTTCCGTCGAAGAAGATCGTCACTTCGGCTCCGAGCCCATCCTTCGCTCCGGCAGTGTCGTGGCCTACCTGCGGCTCCTGTCGTTATGGCGGGGACGGCTGGAAGTCTCCCGCATCCATTTCGACGATGCCAGTTTGAATCTCGTCCGCGACCCCGATGGGAAGTGGAACCTGGGTTCGATTCTGGTCCAGGCAGCACATATTCCAAACGCTCCCACCGGCCAGCGTTATGCCGGCAGCGCTCCGCGTTTCCCCTACATCGAAGCGGAAAATGCCCGCATCAATTTCAAGCAGGGCAACGAGAAAAAGCCGCTCTCGTTTCTGAATTCCGACCTATCCATTTCTCTGGCTCCCGGCGATGACTGGGAGGTGCACTTTCGCGCGCAACCGGTGCGCACCGATCTCGACCTCGATCTCGCTGACACGGGCATGCTGCGCATTGACGGTACCCTCCATCGGGCGGCCTTGCTGGGACAAATGCCGTTGAACCTCAAGGTGGAATGGAGCGGAGTTCCCCTGGGCCAGCTAAGCCGGCTCACCCTGGGCCGCGATATCGGCTGGCGCGGCGGTCTTGAAGTCGAAGCACAGGTGGGCGGGACCGCCGAGCTGGCACAAGTCAACGCCAGCCTGAAGGTTGCCGGCCTGCATCGCTCGGAGTTTTCTCCGGCCCGGCCGATGGATGTCGCGACCACTTGCCAAGCCACTTTCCAAAAAAAATCGAGATCGCTGGAAGACATCTCCTGTACCTCCCCGGTGGGGGATGGGGCGCTTCTGCTCACCGGCTCCATACAGGACGGGCGCACCGTGCCCGAGGCCAACCTCACGCTGGGAATTAATCGCGTACCCGCTTCCGCAGTGCTGGCTGGACTGCAGGAAGTGCGCAGCAGTCTGGGCGCCGGGGTGAAGGCCGCCGGCACCCTCAATGGGGATTTCCATTACACCTCGCAGAGCGGGCGGCAGCCTTTGATTTCCGGTGAGGTGGCGCTGGCTTCCCTGAGCTTGACCCCTCCTGATGCGAGCAAGCCATTCCTGCTCGCCCCGGTACGGGTGAGGTGCGATAGCCCGGAGGCGGGGAACGCCGGCCCTCCCGCCTTGCTGCTGCAACCGGTGAAGCTGGCGATGGGGGCTCCGGTTCCGGTAACCGTGGACGGCCGCTTCACGCCTGCTGGATTCGATCTCCACTTGAGTGGCACGACCAGCCTGGCCCGGCTGCAGGCATTCAATAAGTCTTTCGGATTGCTCGGTGTACGCAGCACACGGCCTCCCGATCTGGGCGCGACTTCGGTTGCACTCGGTGGCGCGGGCACCGCGGCTCTGGATCTTGACGTACGCGGTAAGTGGTTGCTGCCGGTGCCGGATTCCGATAATCCAATCGCGTCCTCGACCGCAGAGGGCAGCATGGTCATCAGGAATGCTGAGCTCACGACCTCGTATTTGTCTCATCCTCTTCGGATTGTGTCGGCCCAGGGAATCCTCAGCCCTACCCAGATTGCATGGACCAACGCATCGATCAGCTACGGCAAGCTGGAGGCCCAGGGAACGCTGGAGTATCCGACGGTGTGTACTGGAAGCACGCCATGTGCCGGGCGCTTCTCGCTGACGACTCCCGCCCTCGACCTGGGCGCCCTGCAGTCCACATTGCTGGGCAGCGGCGAAGGCGGCGAGCTGCTGCGCCAAATACTGGATCGTATCGACCGCCACCCCGCGAAGTGGCCCGATCTCTCCGGTACTGTGCAGATCGGCGAACTCTCAACCGGCAAGCTGGTGGTACGGGACGCGATCGGTGCCATCGACGTCAGCGGAAACCTGATCAAAATACGGTCGCTGAACGGCCATCTTGCGAGTGGAACCATACATCTTGCGGGCGTGGTGGACGCCTCTGGCGATCAGCCGGATTATCGGCTCGATGTGCAGGTCACCAACGCCGCGCCCAGCGCGCTGGCTGGCATCTTCGAGGAGCGTTGGGGAAGCGGCGTGGCGAATTTCTCCACCCAGCTTAGGATGTCCGGCTTGGATGCGCAGGATCTGGCACAGTCTGCCACCGGTACTTTGCACTGGAACTGGACCAAAGGGGGCTTAGCCGCGGAAACTCCGCTACCCGTCGCCGCCCAGCCTTTCGTGCACTTCGATCAGTGGACCGCCGACGCTGCCATCGCCGACAGCACCATCACCATCACCCACAGCCTGCTTGCTCGCGGCAAGGAGGCTATTCCGCTGTCGGGCACCATCTCGTTCGGTCGCGAAATCGACCTCAAGGGAGGGTCAGCCGCTGACGCCGTTGCGATTACCGGCACGCTGGAACACCCTGAGGTGAAGTCGGTACCAGAGGAAGTCGCAAATTGAGAAAACCTGCGCTACGCTCCGGTCGAGATGACAATTCTGTTTGAGGGTAGAATTTAGCGTTTCCACGAAAGGTCCGCAGAACTGCAGATCCCTCGGCTTCGCTCGGGATGACAAAGGAAAGGGCAACGACTCTACGGAAAGTGTCGATAGGCCGACAACGTTTTTCACCACCTTGGGTGGCAGCAGACCCGTCCAAACTGATGAAAAACGCCTCGGTCCGGCAACCACTCTTTATGGAACCGTTGCCCTTTCCTTTGTCATCCCGAGCGAAGCCGAGGGATCTGCAGTTCTGCGGACCTTTCGTGGAAGCGCTAAATTCTACCCTCAAACAGAATTGTCATCTCGACCGGAGCGTACCCGGATTTCCTGCCACGCAGCACTGGAAACGACCGCGTGTGCGGCTTTCAGTAAGGAAAGCCGCATGAAGTTCGCCAACGCCACCAATACCAACAGGAAATCCGGGGTAGCGTAGTGGAGAGATCTGCGGTTCTCCTTCCCCCCTGCTACTCCGAAGCCGGCTTCATCGAAACCGTCTGCTTATGAACACTGGCTTCGACTTCGGGGACCGTGCCATCGTTGACCGCCACCTCCTGCGGCTGTCCCTGGAGCACAAAGCGATGGCTGACCTTTGATTTGGCGGGGATCCGCAGCATCTCAGTGACCGTGGTTGTGACGGAAGAAACAGACACTGGAACCTGCGCCTCGGCAGTCCCGCTGTTAGATACATCCACGGCTACGATATACGAACCGGGGACGCTGGCCTTGTTGGGATAGACTCCTGCAATCGAGAGGTCAGGAAGGCCGCGGTCGTGGTATACCCAGTCGTCGAAGAACCACTTCAGATCTTTGCCGCTGGCCTGTTCAAGCACCTGCTCGAAGCCGGTGCCGGCCGTGTCTGACCCGGGCTGATAGGCGCGCAACGCGCGCACCAGGGCAGTATCGCCAACCAGGTCCCGCAACATCCAAAGAACATAAGTCGCCTTGGTGCGGTAGTAAACCGGATCTCGCGCCACCAGTAAAGCCTGGCGATCAATGCCCGCGGACGAAGCATCGCCTGGCTCGGCCAGCGAAAGCGCTCCGCGGGTGTTGTCCAACTGCTGAATGGCAATGTCCCGGCCGCGATTTTGCTCCAGCCACAACGACCCCATGAACGAGGGCACGCCTTCCTGCAGCCAGGCATAGGAGGAGCGGAAATAAAGGTGAGTCAGCGAATGGATGAGAACGTCGGTCAGTTTCCCTGGCTCGGTGCTCCGTACATTGGCAAAGAGCACGTCGCCATCTTCAAACGGAGCGTCCTCTCCCTCCGGCAGATCGACAATGTTCAGCGCGCCCCGGGGTTCGGTGCCCAGCCAGCGATTGATCAGCGGGGCTACGATCGCAGCCGCTGACATATAGGCTTGGGCGTTGGCGACATCCTCGGTGCGGGCGAAGACCTTAACTCCATTGCCTTCCCGCGCAGTACGGGTGAGCAGAAACAAACTAGGTGAAGCCAATCCCAACCGCGTAGGGGGGAGCGTGCAAGTTACGATGCCGGGTACGCCGGCGGCCGCGGGCAGAGAAGTTGGAGTCACCGTCAAAGTCTCTCCATCCAAAACCGCCAGGTTGGGCGCGTCCCCAAAAAACTCTTCGGTCACGCGCATGGTCACGGTTGCCTGGCTTTGCCTTTGCCGCTCGGCGGCCGCTTCGGTGAAAAACTTGGCTCCGTCTCCCAGCGCCACCGGCACCGAGGCCACCGGGTACCAGGCGACGTTGCCGAAGCCTCTTAGCCCAACAAATTCGTCCGAAACCCGGTCCCAATCGGAGGCCTCCGCGACATCAGACGGGGTCCCGATCTGCTCCAATCGTGCCGCAGAGAGCGCAGCGGTCCCCTCATAGGTAAGGTCCACGGATAGGCTCTGTTGCGGACCCAGAGGCCGAGCCAGGGGGATCACCGCTTCCCGCAGCGCTCCGGTATGGTCGATATCGCTATTGACCAGTTCTTGAGAGAAAGTAGCCGGGTCTCCGCCCACGTGGGCACCGGTCCATTGCAAGGTGGAAGAGATTTGCAGGGCGAGCCGGTCCAGAGGAGTGCTCGAGTCGTTGCGCACCGCGATGCGCGCCCTCACCGCCATCGCGTGCTCCCTGGGCTGCAGGTGAACATCCAGGTCGTAGGTGAGGAAGGTGATCGCCTGTCTTTCCGCATCGGTTGCGCGAGCTTCCGCCGTCGGTGTGGCCGGCTTTGCCGGGGCGGTGTTGTCCTCCACGGAGCGAGAAAAAATAACCGTGCCGGGATGCTCGGCGGGTACTTCGGCCGGTGGGGATGCCTGCTGCGCTCCAGCGCACGTAACCAGCCCGGCAGCGACGGCTGCAAACCACAAATACTTCATGAACCCAAACCCTTCTGCTTCTTGGCGCGCGCGGGCGACGCTGCGGAGTTGTCGATCGTTGCGGCGTTACGGCGCTGCCGTGCGGCCTCGTAGAGCACCGCGGCGCCGGCGGCGCTGACGTTGAGTGAGGCCACCCGGCCCGCCATGGGTATGCGCAACAGGTGGTCGCAGGTCCGCCGGACCAGATCGTGCAGCCCTGCGCCTTCCCGCCCCAGCACCAGAACGCAGCCGACCGAAAAATCAAACCGGTCATAGTCCATGGTGCCGCGCTCATCCAAACCTATGATCCACAAGTTGCGCTGCTTCAACTCTTCCAGGGTGCGCACCAGGTTGACCACCCGAGCGATTTTCACGTGCTCGGCGGCGCCTGCCGAAGCCTTGACCGCCACCGGGCTAAGCGGAGCCGACCGGCGTTCCGTGACCACCACCCCGTCGACGCCGGCCCCCTCCGCGGTACGCAGCAGCGCACCCAGGTTCTGCGGATCTTCCACCCCGTCCAGCGCCAGCAGCAACCGATTCGGTTTGGTCCCTTGCAGCAGGTCGTCCACGTCCAGGAACTGCCGCGCCCGGACAATGGCCACTACGCCCTGGTGAGCCTCAGTCCGGGCCAGCTTGGTCAATTGGTCCCGGGTATCCAGGCGCAGCTTCACTCCGGCGTCCCGGCAGGCCTGGATCAGCTTCTCGAGGCGTACGTCCTGGCGCTCGCGGGCGACGCAAATGTGGTCAAACTTCCGCGTCCCGGAGCGCAACGCCTCCTCGACTGGGTGCAGGCCGTACAAAATCTCCATATTCCCAAGTTTAGACTCTGCTGCATCCAACTGGCTCGAGGGGCCTGATTCCTATATCCTTATAGGCACTTGAGTCGTCCCGGAGGAACCCCGTGCTTACCAACAAGCTCAAAAAAGTAGTGCCCCGGGGCGTCTTTGGTGGTGTTGTTCGCGTCTCTTTGGATGACATGCCTGCAGCCGCGCTCAGCGCCGTGGACCAATCCTGCAACGAAAACACTATCGTTGCCCAGGGACTTAAGCGCCACGATCCGGAGCTCCTCGATCAGCTGATCGTCCAGTATCAGCACCGTCTGCTGCGATACCTGCTTTACCTCACCGGGAACCGGGAGACAGCGGAAGATATATTCCAGGAGACCTGGATGCGCGTGCTCAAGCGCGGCGATCAATTCAACGGCAAGTCTCGTTTCGATACCTGGCTGTTCACCATCGCTCGCAACCTGGTGATTGATGTGCGTCGCAAACGCACCATGAGCAGCCTGGAAGCCATGCGCGAAGCCGGGGAAGACGGGCGCTCGTTTGATGTGGCCGCCGACGGACCTTCTCCGTTCGAGCTGTATCAGACCAACGAGAACGGAGAGCGAGTGGCCGAAGCCCTGCTGACCCTCGAGCCGCTGCATCGTGAAGTGCTGGTCCTCCGCTTCCATGAAGAGCTATCACTGGAGGAGATTGCACAGGTCACGCGTTCACCGCTCTCCACGGTAAAATCGCGGCTCTATCGCGGCCTCTCGGCACTGAAGCCTCGCATCTGCGCAGCCGAGGCCGTTATCGCGGAGGGACAAACGCGATGAACAGCACCCAAAAAGGTGGCCAGGAGAAGATCACCGGGGTGATGCGCTCCGCTTCTCTGATGGATGGCGACGCCAATCGGCTGGTCACGCAAAAGACGCGCCGTGCCGTGCGCGACGCCGTGATCTCCACCCAGGAAAAGCGGTCGCGCCAACGCCGGAACTTGGGTTTTGCGATTCTCAGTTTTGTCTTCATGCTGGTGTTGCTTGGGCCGGCCGTATGGACCGGGGTGGAAGAACTTTTGGGCGAGGAGCCTCTCTTCGATGTGCCAACCCAGATTACCTTCCTCATTGCCATGCTTTTCCTTGCTATGCTGGCAGCACTCATAGCTGTCTGGAAGGGACAACATAACGTGCAGCACGATAGGCGCGGCTTTGAGACCTTTCCTCCGATTGAGAAATGACCAACCAGATACACAACGCTGAAGCAGCCTCCGCTATTACGGAAGAGGTCAAGTTAATCCCGCGCTGGTCGATCGCGGTGGCTTCCCTGGCCTTTGTCTTCATGCAGTACTTGTACTGGGTGATCCTGCCTGCTTACCGGCAGTCCCTCCATATGCGTCCCGTCGGGGCTCCTCTTGGCGTCCGCTTCTACTTTGCCCTCTCCTGGAGCTCGCTGGCCGCCCTGTATGTGCTCATGGTCGGCTATGTGAGCCGCGATGCACCCCGCCGCAGCATGAGCACCCGGCTGTGGGTCGTGATCTGCCTCGCTATGCAGGGCGGCATAGGATTGGTGCTTTATTTTCTGCTGCGCCAGCCTGTAGTTGCGCGCTGCCCCTCGTGTGGCACCGGCATCCACACCCAGTTCCATTTCTGCCCCCAGTGCGCCTACCAGGTCTCCGCGGCTTGTGGCAATTGCTACCGGGGCGTGCGCATTACTGACGTCTACTGTGTCTACTGCGGCCACAGCCTGGCTGCGGATAACATGCCATCCCGCCTGCGTGCCTTCCAATCCTGAGCCAACCCGCATTGACCGGGCTTTCTCCCGCTCCCTATACTCATAATCGGTACCAAGAGCTCCTATAACATGCCCATGACTGCGCTGATCGTCGACGATGAACGGCTTGCGCGCGAGGAGCTCAAATACCTTCTGGATTCCGCCGGAGGAGTCGAGGTCATCGCCCAGGGCGAGAATGGCATCGAGGCGGTCCACCTGATTCTTACCCACCATCCGGATGTAGTCTTTCTGGACGTACAGATGCCAGGGCTGGACGGCTTTGCCGTGCTCAAAAAGCTGCTGGAGCGGGACGAAGCGGATCGCATGCCACAAATCATTTTTGCTACCGCTTTTGACCAGTATGCCGTGCGCGCTTTCGACGTCAACGCCATCGATTACCTGCTCAAGCCGTTTGACCGTGCCCGCGTACTGCAGGCCCTCGAACGCGCGCGCCTACGCTTGCAGGAGGCCCATCAGTTGGACCAGGAGCCACCCCATGAGAACGGTTCGTTGGCCGAAATCAAGCCCTCTGATGCGCGTCTCGATGCCCTGCTCCGTCTCATTGAACAGCAGCAGGGTGGAGTGCGTCCACGAAGCGGCAAGATTGTTCTGCAGGCGCATAACCGGCTGTTCCTGGTGGACCAGAAGGATATCTGCTTCGCCGCCATTGAGGAGGGCATCATCTCGGTGGTGACGCCCACTCTGGAAGGACATTCCAAGTGCCGGACGATCGAGGAGTTGCTGGAGCTGCTGGATCCCTCGATTTTTTGGCGAGCCCACCGCTCGTTTGTCGTCAACATCAACCACATCAAGGAAGTCGTGCCCTGGTTCAAGAGCAGTTATCAGCTACGCATGGATGATCGCAAGCAAACCGAAATCCCGGTCAGCCGTGCTCAAACGCGCCGCCTGCGCGAACTCTTCAAGCTGTAGATCTACTGCGCATCTGTAGCGCAAAAAAAATTGCACCGCGACAGTAAGAATCGCAAATCCCTTCTTCCCGGCCTGGAATCAAAAACTGCAGTTGAGCGCTGTTCCGATTTCTCTGTATGACATCGGCAGGCGGCAACCGGCGAAAGCGAAACTTGTATGGCAAAAAACGTAGCGGAAGTATTCATCGAGACCTTAGTAAAAGCGGGCGTAAAAAGAGTCTACGGAGTTTCGGGTGACTCCCTGAATGGCCTGACTGACACCATCCGCAAAAACAAAAAGATTGAATGGCTCCATGTAAGGCATGAAGAGGTAGCCGCTTTCGCGGCGGGCGCCGAAGCTCACCTTACCGGTGAAATCGCTGTGTGCGCGGGCAGTTGCGGGCCGGGCAACCTTCACCTCATCAACGGACTATTCGATTGCCACCGGAGTCGAGTGCCGGTACTAGCCATTGCGGCGCAGATCCCCAGCCACGAGTTGGGGAGCGGCTACTTTCAGGAAACGCATCCAGAGCACTTATTTAAGGACTGCAGTCACTACTGCGAGTTGGTTTCGCAGCCGGACCAGATGCCGCGGGTGCTCGGAATCGCAATGCGCACAGCGCTCACCAGGCGCGGCGTTGCAGTGATCGTCATTCCCGGGGATGTGGCACTGCGCGACTGCTCCGAGAATGCGTTGTCACTGGGCCTTGAGAATTCTGCTCCGGTGCTGCGTCCATCGGATAGTGAGCTCAACCGGGCGGCCGAGATTCTTGACCACGCGCAAAAAGTCACCATCCTGGGTGGTGCGGGTTGTGCGGGTGCCCACGAAGAACTGATTGCCGTTGCGGAACGGTTGAAGGCGCCAATTGTCCACGCCATGCGCGGCAAGGAGTTCATCGAGTATGGCAACCCATACGACGTAGGGATGACGGGACTGCTCGGCTTCTCATCGGGTTATCACGCCATGATGAACTGCGACGCGCTGCTCATGCTGGGTACGGACTTCCCCTATCAGCAGTTCTATCCCAAAAACGCAAAGATCATTCAGGTAGATCGGCTGGGTGAGCAAATAGGCCGCCGTACCACGGTCGATCTTGGCCTGATCGGAAATGTGAAGGATACGCTTGGGCTGCTGACTCCGCTGATCAAAAACAAAACCGATCGATCGTATCTCGACACCTGTCTGGGTCATTACAAGAATGCCCGTAAAAGCCTCGATGATCTCGCAGTCGGTGAGCCCGGGCGCACCCCGATCCATCCACAATATGTAGCCAAGATGCTCGATGAGCTTGCGGCGGAAGATGCGGTATTTTCGTGCGACGTAGGAACGCCCACGGTTTGGGCCGCGCGCTATCTGCATATGAACGGCAAGCGCAGGCTCCTCGGCTCTTTCACCCATGGCTCCATGGCCAACGCTCTTCCCCAGGCGATCGGAGTGCAAGCCAGCCATCCGGGGCGACAGGTCATCACCCTTTCAGGAGATGGGGGGCTAGCGATGCTGCTCGGCGATCTGCTGACGCTCCGCCAGCTCAAGCTGCCGGTCAAGGTGGTGGTCTTCAACAATGGCTCCCTCGGTTTCGTGGAACTGGAGATGAAAGCAGCCGGGCTGGTCGACTATGGAACAGACCTGGTGAATCCCAACTTTGCCAAGTTAGCCGAATCCGCGGACATCCTGGGCGCTCGTGTGGAGAAGCCGGAAGAATTGCGCCCGGCGTTGAGCAACGCGCTCGCTCACGATGGCCCGGCGTTGGTGGAAGTGCTGGTGAATCGGCAGGAGCTGTCGATGCCGCCAACCATCAGTCTTGACCAGGCCCTGGGCTTCAGCCTCTATATGATTCGCGCCGTGTTAAGTGGCCGCGGTGACCAAGTGATCGACTTAGCGAAAACCAATCTCCTGCGCTGATCGACAGCAGGACGTTCCCTACGGACACAAATCATAGTTGCAATTTTGAAGCAGAGCGGCAGCAACCATTTAGACATTCGGCATTAGTTGACCTTCGCTGCGACTGCACGCACTCTATCGAGTTCCTTTAGCTGGATCGTCCAGCTAAGAGGTACCTTCACCCGAGGAAAACAGACCTTTGAAGTGCACGCCTGGTACTCCAGGCTGCCCGTGACATGCAGCGAAGGATCTTTTGCGAATATGGCCAGCGTCTCCTTGTTGACCGTCGCGGCAACAGAAGTATCAAGAGTCGTTTTGCTGGTATAAACGGGCTCGGTTTCGTTCGATTCCGGAAAATGCATCATTTCCGGTTTCGGATACTCTGTGGGTCGAACACTGTAAAGGTTGGAAGGATCAAGGGTAAGTGACGCCACAATATAGTGGTCTCTTTCAGCGCCACGAGCATAAACGTGGGTGTCCCGATCCGGGGTGATCGTGACCACCAGCCGCACCAACTCACCCGGTGTCACTTCTTTATCAGACTGCATGGTCGTCAGCACGACATGTGGCGAAGGTAGACTCCTCAACGGCTGTGGAAGCGCGACATCTCCGAAGATATTCTGATAAACGTTGTTGGCCGTTAACCTGTTGATGTAGCCGTCTTCGAAAAATTGCTTTTTAATCACTCCCTGCTTGTCGATCAGATAGTAGCCCGGAACTGGAATGCCGGCCTGCGTCCCGGTGGCCTCCACATTCCGAATACCAAACGCATCGATGAGCTTCGACCCTGTGTCGGAAAGAAGTGGGTAGGTGATCGATTTCCGCCGCGAGAACTCAGCCAGTACCTGGGGAGAGTCATAACTGACGCCCGCCACCTTGATGCCCTTAGCGGCAAACAATTTTTGCGCCCCCTCGAGATCCACAAGTTGACCCTTGCAAAAAGGACACCAATCGGCGGAACGAAAGAACAGCAGAAGGAGCCCATTCTGACCAGCCAGTGTGTCAAAGCTCTGCGGTTTGCCGGCTTGGTCGACAAGCGCAATCTCTGGTGCCTTGACTCCAGGCTGCAGGCCAATAATCTGTTGGCCAAGTGCACTCGGTAGGAGAGCGAAGGTGATTCCGGACATGAGAAGCAGAGGCCATGAGGCGGATTTGAATGTCACAGATTCCTCGGGGAGCGCTTTCGCGTTAAATCTGCTGAATTAGAGCCTCGGCAAGAGCATAAGTTACAGTTGCAGCGAGTTTACTTTATCGGCCGCTTAGAAGTGGATGACGAATCCCCCAGCCGAAACTATATCTTGCTGACCCTGCTGGCGCAGGAAGGCGCCGTAATTTGCCGCGTCCAAGGCATAATAGTCACGCAGTTCTGCCCGCAGAGAGATAGGAAAGAGAAGGCGAAGCGGTGTCCGGTCGTGGAGCCTGGTATGTGCTCCGACCCGATCAGAAAGCCGGCCTGATTTTTTGTCTCTTGCGCAGATGCCGGATAGGCAATGAGCCCCGCCATTTGCAGCATTAAGATGATTACTTTCACGAATATCCTTCCGTAGAACCGGCCGAACCCGAGCAAGGGGCGCAGTCGTCCGCTGGCCTTTGCAGCAGCGTGTCCATGGAAAACCAATTCCAGCGGATGCCGGCAAGCAGCGCGGTGTAGACGACCGTGTAGATCAGTTGCAGCGCCGTGATCTCCCAGTCCTGCCGAAGCGACGATCCGAAGGTGAGTACGAAGAGCAACCCGCAACCGCCTACCAAGGCCCAGCGTGTCTTTAGCCCCACCAGCAGGAGTATACCCAGGAGCGTCTCGATGAACGGCAACGCGAGCCCGAAAACATAAACTGACCAACTCGGAAGCGGTGTTTTCGCGAACATAGGGACCAGTGTTCGAGCAAACGTCCCCGTTCCCGCAAGTAGCCTGCTCAGGCCATGCATAAGTATGTTCAGGCCGAGCGTGGCACGCAGTAAAACGTAAGCGAGCTCTCCATCTGTCTTGCTTGCGGTTCTGGAGCTCTTCACCATGAATCCTTCAGTAGAAGTGGGTATACGTTCCGCTTGGTTCTACGCCTTTCGCATCGGCGGGCTTCGGCAAGCAGAACCAGCCAAGTTCCGCGGCGTGCGCGAAGTAATCCTGAACCTTGGCCGCTTGCAACTCCAGGGCGAGCTTACTGCCCTCGAAGGCGCGCTCGATCGCAACGGCAATCGAATCACCGTCTCGAAGGTCGGCGAGCAGTAGAAATTCCTCACGATCGATGCGGCGGTAATAAACGGAGTCTTCGAAGCGATGCACGGCCAGGTAAACACTGGACCGATTCATCCCAGGCAGAGTCACTTCCGAGGCCTGCCGGCGTTCAGACACCGCATTGCTGACGATGTCGATCTCGGGCGTCAATTTGCGTACCGAGAGGACTATCTCGTCTACGGGATACTGCAAATCCAGTAACTGCAGATGGGGCTGCAGGTGCAGGGCAGAGTCTGTCCCCAAACCTGCAAAATGCCCCCAGCCTAATGGCACAAGACTGGCCCCGTCGAACGCCTCGATATAGGCCCATTCCAGCCGAGCAACGTCAACCGCTAAGGCGTGTTGAGAACCGACAAGTTCGGGATAGGACGCGAGCCAGGCCGGCAGCCTGGCTCCAAGATTTCGCAGCGAAAACGACGTAGACGGATTCTCACGCAGATAAGCCAGCACCAGCGAGTCGAATTTCTCCTTGCCGAGAACCACATGGAGGGCAGGGAAATCTTCCGACACGGCCGCGATTACGCGAAACCAATACTGCCGGTTGTAGATCTCGAGCCGCTCAAATGAAGTAAGAAGCGGGTTCGGTTTTATATACCTGGCTGCGATCTCGTCCGAGGGTACTCCCTGCTCGGTCGTGGGCTGCATCGCAAAGTCCGGCGTCAGGGGACGCATCACATCCTGGGACATGCGTCGCTGAAGTTCCAGGAGGTTCATGCGGGCACCTCGTTGAAGCGTTCAGAGTTCAACTGGAGGAGAATCTCAGCTTCGAGTTGGCCTGGTTTCGTAAGATAGCGGTCTGCTTTGAGAGCCTCAGCGTGAACCTCAGCGAAAGACGGGATGTTGTCGTCCCACTCCAGCAGAGTGGCCGTCGGCCCTGTGCGCTCGATCGCACGCGCGTACAGTTTCCAGACCGGGTCGAGCACTGGGTGGTCGTGGGTGTCTAGTGTGTACTTCTCAAACCTGGAGTGGCCGGCGATATGTATTTGCGCTACGCGGTCTACATCTACGCTGTTCACATATTGCAAAGGGTCGAACCCGTGATTCTGCGAGGAGACATAAATATTGTTCACATCGAGCAGGATGCCGCAGTCGGCGGCATGGACGACCTCGTTCAGGAACTGCCACTCCGTCATCTCGGACTCGTGGAACTCCGCGTAGCTGCTCACGTTCTCGACCGCGATTGGGATCTCGAGGAAGTCCTGCACCTGACGAATGCGTAGTGCGGTCGTATGTACTGCTTCGAAGGTGTACGGCAGCGGAAGCAGATCATGCGTGTACCGTCCGTCAACGCTACCCCAGCACAGGTGGTCCGAGAGCCAGGGAGTCCTGGTCCGCCGGGTGAGTTCCTTAAGGCGCTGCAGGTGCTCGCGATCGAGTGCTTGCGCCGAGCCAAAGTACATGGAAACCCCGTGCTGAACGACCCTGTATTGCTCAAGAATCCGATCGAGTATCTTGAGCGGGCGGCCGCCATCGACCATATAGTTTTCCGAAATGATCTCAAACCAATCGACGACCGGCCTCTCGGACAGAATGTGATCGTAATGTGGCACCCGCAGTCCGATACCGACACCATAGTCGGTAAAGGCATTGAATCGGTTAGCTGGCATCAGAAGCTCCTATTTTCTAGGGAAGAGGGAGAGGCGGAGGCTTGAGTGATCACAAGCCTCCGACCAACAGGGAATTAGCTAGCCTTCGGAGGTGTGGAGCCGTCAGTGGCGCAGCCGCCCTTGCCTTTGCAATCGTTCTTGCCAGCGTCCTTGCCGCCGCCCTGGCCCTTGCAATCGTTCTTGCCTTTGCAGGAGTGCTTGGCCGTGTCCGGTGCGGGCTGGTTCTGAGCGATCAGTAAGACTCCGGGGTGGGATGTTGCACTGACGGCGGAGATGGTGCCCTGCTGGGCGGGTTGCGCGTTCAAGCGTGCTGTCGTACCGCCAAGCAGACCTGCAAACGCAGCGGCGAGGGCGAGAGTATTTGCGGAATGGTTCTTCATGGATGAATACCTTTCTGGGTTGGGCCCGCGCATTGTGTGCGCTTGCCGTTTTGTCTCGGGAGTTGATTTGCAGGAGCGAAGATGTTTGTCACGACCCTTCTCTCTTGCCGCTTGTTAGAACGAATAGCGATTGCAAAGTTACAAGCAATCGCATTTTTCGGCATCGCCACTTGCAGTACCCGTGCCACGGTCCAATCGTTGTCGATAGTTCCACCCGCTGCAACAATCGCTCGGTATCTAACCTCAGGTTCGCTGTAACTATTCAGTAGCCGTTGCGCTCTAACGCGGCGATGGATCTCGCAAACATCGAATGCAACCACTGAAGAGTTTTGATGATTCCTGTTGGCGGGAAGAAAGGGACACAATGAAACACTCGCTCCGTTATTACTGGCTTGCTGCAGAGAAGATCTCCTGCTTGCGGTCGCCGTTCCTGCTCGCTGTGCGCCTCTACTGGGGCTGGCAATTCGTTCAGACAGGCTGGGGTAAGATGCACCACATCGCAAAGATCACCGGCTTCTTCACCAGCCTGAACATTCCATTTCCCGCCTTCAACGCCTACTTCGTATCAGGCTTGGAATTCTTCGGAGGCCTGCTCCTCATCGTGGGCTTCGCATCGCGCTTTACCGGCTTGCTATTGGCGTTCAACATGCTTGTTGCGTACTGGACAGCGGATCATGAGGCGCTGGTTTCCATCTTCTCCGATCCTGGAAAGTTTTATGTGGCCGACCCTTACACCTTTCTCTTTGCGTCGCTCTTGGTGCTTATCTTGGGCGCTGGTTTGTTTTCGGTGGACGCGCTGGTTGCGAAGCGTCTCGAAGTGCAGGTCTAGGAGCTATGACGGGGACGACGGAACCCAGGGATGAGGCGCAGATGATCGCCTCCATTCTCGCCGGAGACACGCAGCTTTATCACCAACTCATCCGCCCTTACGAGCGGAGCGTGTACATGATGGCCTTGTCATACATGAAGAACGAAGCAGACGCGGAGGATGTCGCGCAGGAGGCGTTCCTGAAGGCCTTTCACCGTCTTGCGACCTTTCGCTCGGAGGCAAAGTTCAGTACCTGGCTAGTGGGTATTGCCCTAAATGAAGCGCGGAGCCGCTTGCGGCGTGAGGGGACCCTGCGAATGGAATCCATCGACGACACCCCGGACGAGGGCGGCCACACCTCGCCCGCAATTCTGCGAGATTGGCGCGAAGTTCCTTCCGAAGCCTTGGAGCGCAAGGAGGTTCGACAGATGCTGCAGCAGGCGATTACCAACCTCCCCCCGATCTATCGTGAGGTGTTTGTTCTGCGCGACGTGGAGGAGTTGAGCAACCTCGAAACAGCGGTGGCTCTCAGCATCACTGTCGCAAACGTGAAGGTGCGTTTGCACCGCGCGCGTCTCATGCTGCAAAAACAGTTGGCGCCCCTGCTGAGAAATATGAACCCAAAGAGGAGATGGATCCCATGGTTTTAAACTGCAAGCACGTTTGGGGCTGCATCTCTGCGTACTTAGACGACGGGTTGCCACCGGAGATGCGAGATCTTGTTCAAAAGCACCTTGACCACTGCGAAATTTGTTCGGTCATCCTCGATTCGACGCGCAATATCCTGATCCTGACGGCCGACGACCTGGTTTTTACGCTACCAGTCGGCTTCAGTGAGCGTCTGCATGCGCGACTCGACCAGGAAATGACCGGCTAGAGCGAGTGGTGCAAAGTGAGATGCAGGTACTCTTCCAGGCCGATGAGAACGAGGGTGGACAAAGACAGAACCAGCTGCGCGAGTTCGGTTCTCCTTTGATGCCGACTCAACGGCTTCTTACGCCATTGCGCAGCAGGGCGATTGCGAAGATGCCGAACATGCATGAGGATGGCGAGATTCAGCAACGATCCGAGGAGGGCAATCACGATCATCGGAACCCGAATCGAGTCGGTGTGAAAGCGGACCATCGCTGCGCCCGCACCCGTGCTCAGAGCGAGCGCTCCGATTCCGATCGCAACCCGGAGTCCATCGATAGCCACGATGGCTCCGCAAATGCTTTGCAGCAGAGCCATGAAGAAACTGGACCACGCGATCACGCCTCGGCTGCGCACGATCTCGTCAGGCAGGAGTGGGGCGACGGCCTCGTTGGATTCGATGGGTTGCAAAGGAGTGGACGGCATTGGGGTGCTCCGTGGGGTACATCTTCCGTGACCGATCAAGTTTATACGATCCTCTCCCAAGAGCGGGCGCGCAGATCGGGTGTAACCTTTTGAGCCCCAGTGAGTCGAAGGTCGCAGCATGCCATCACCACTGTCGGCGCGAGACCCAAAATTCACTGTGCAAAATCGCTGACCGTTAGCTTGTCGCTGTGACCTCCTAAGCATGGTGCTGCTGCGTTTCTGAGGATTTTAAGTGCATGAACCGCTTTGTTCGAAGAGGAGTCCTCGGAGCTCTGGCAGCTTCAGCCGCGGGCACACCGCTATTACTCCTTAGCACTACGGGCGGTGTTGAGTTTGCCTTGGGTATCGTCGCGGGCGCGCTCTATGGAGCCTGCCTCCCTCCACCTCGAGGCGCTTACGCGGACAGCATTATGGCCACTGCCTCGCTAGGAATTCCAATTTGGGGAATCACCAACGTCGTCCTGCTTCCTCTGCTTTCAGGCAACCACATGGCCTGGGATGCGGTGGGGATGCAGGGGCATTTCGCACCCTTAGTCGGCTGGATTATGTTCGGCGCCTTGCTCGGCGGCATATTTCAAATAGCCAGTGAGGTGGCAGAGAGCCGATTCGGCCCGGAGGCCGCGCCGGTGTCAATACTCTCCATCAAGCTGCCCCGCATCGTGATCCTTGGCGGCGGATTTGGAGGAATGAAGGCCGCGGAGTATCTCGAAGAAGAACTCGGCAGTTCCGTCGCCGTTTTTCTGGTGAGCGACACCAACGCGCTGTTGTTTACTCCCATGCTCGCCGAGGTGGCGGGGAGCAGCCTGGAACCCAGTCATATCAGCGTACCTTTGCGTAGCAGCCTTCCTCAGACCCACTTCGTACGCGGGCGAGTCACCCGCGTCGATTTTGCGAGAAAAGCCGTCGTTCTTGACCAACTCGGGACAGAGACCCGCGAACTGGAATACGATCACGTGATCTTTGCCCTCGGGGCGGTTTCGAATTACCTGGGTCTCACGAATGTGGAGCGGCTGGCCTTCGATTTCAAAACCCTTTTGGATGCAATTCGCATAAGAAATCACGTGATCGAAATGTTCGAGAGGGCAGATCGGGAAACGGACCCGAGCACCCGCAGGCAGCTTCTCACCTTCGTGATTGCAGGCGGCGGTTTCGCCGGCGTGGAGTTAGCCGGAGCCCTGAATGATTTTGCGCACGGCATTTTGCCCGATTATCGCAATCTCGGTATGGAAGATTTGTGCGTGACGCTGATTCACTCGCGCGACCGTATTCTGCCTGAACTGAGCGAGACACTCGCTGCATACGCGCTGGAGACGATGAAACTACGAGGTGTGACTTTCCGGCTTGGGGCGAGGCTGGTCGACGCTCAACCCGGGCTGGTGATAATGAGTGATGGACAGATTTCAGCAGAAACGCTGGTGTGGACCGCGGGA
>Ga0302325_10012965_pt1 | contig 17833 bp, 19 predicted proteins | sample Palsa_T0_2_FD_201948 | JGI IMG/M metagenome (GOLD analysis project Ga0302325, IMG submission 201948) | Peat permafrost microbial communities from Stordalen Mire near Abisko, Sweden - Palsa_T0_2 | ecosystem: Environmental > Terrestrial > Soil > Palsa > Peat permafrost | place: Sweden: Abisko...
GGTCGTCGGCGGGCTGCACGTGGTCGGATTTGTGACGCTGCTCGCAGTGGTCGCGCCGAGTCACTACGACCTCGGCGCGTCGGGCACCTTCACGGTTGGGATCGGCGTGACGGCCTACACGCTCGGTATGCGCCACGCGTTTGACGCCGACCACATCTCCGCGATCGATAACACCACGCGCAAACTGATGAGCGAGGGCAAGCGACCGCTGAGCGTCGGGTTCTGGTTCTCGCTCGGGCACTCGACGATCGTGTTCGCGCTCGCGTTCCTGCTCGCGGTCGGGATTCGCACGCTCGCCGGCCCAGTCAAGCACAGTAGCTCGAGCCTGCATCAGGTCACCGGGTGGATCGGCACGCTGGTCTCCGGCACGTTCCTCTACGCGATCGCAGCGATCAACCTGATCATCCTGTTCGGGATCATCAAGGTGTTTCGCGAGATGAAGACCGGCAAGTACAACGAGGCTGCGCTCGAGCAGCAACTCGACAGCCGCGGATTCATGAACCACTTCTTCGGTCGCCTGACCAAGACAGTCACCAAGCCCGAACAGATGTACCCGATCGGGATGCTGTTTGGCCTCGGGTTTGATACCGCAACCGAGGTCGCGCTGTTGGTCATCGCCGGCAGCGCCGGAGCGGCGGGTCTGCCGTGGTACGCGATCCTCTGCCTGCCGATCCTGTTCGCGGCCGGCATGTCGCTGCTGGACTCGCTCGACGGCTCGTTCATGAACTTCGCCTACGGCTGGGCCTTCTTCAAACCCGTCCGCAAGGTCTTCTACAACATCACGATCACCGGCCTATCGGTGGCCGTCGCGCTCGTGATCGGCACGATCGAGCTCGGCGGCCTGATCGCCCAGCACCTCAACCTCTCAGGTGCCTTCTGGAACTGGTTCGAGAACATCGACATCAACTTCCTGGGCTTCGTGATCGTCAGCATGTTCATCGCCACGTGGGTGATCGCCGTGACGGTGTGGCACCTGGCACACGTCGAAGAACGCTGGAGCGCGCACCTCGAGCAGGGAGGCGTCGGACCCGAGTCATAGGCGGTCTCGTCACTTCGTCGTGACCCGACTGGCCTCGATCAGCTCCGCCAGTCGGACCAGCTTCACTCGCGGGCGACCCGCGCGGACGCCCAGCGCGGACTCGGCCGCATCGATCGCTTCCCATCCCGCCCAGGTGACCAGTCGCGGCGCCCGCTCCATCAGCCAAGCGAGGACGGCGTCGGCGTCGGCCAGCTCCGGCACCGGCTGCCCCAGCGCGCCCGCCTCGGCATCAGCGAGGATGCCGGCGACCGTGTCGGCCGCATCCTTCTTGTTGGTGCCGATCACCCCCGACGGTCCACGCTTGATCCAGCCGACCACGTATTCGCCGCGGCAGACGCCGTCGTCTGAGACCACGCGTCCGTGCTCGTTGCGTATCAGCGCGCGGTGATGGTCGAACGGGATCCCGGCCACCGGGGTGCCGCGGTAGCCGATCGAGCGCAGCACGAGCCCACACTCGATCACCTCCTCCTCGCCGGTCGGCTCGGCGCTGACGCGGCCATCCTCGCCGGTGACCAGGCGGTTGACACCGACGCGGATCGCGGTCACCGGTCCGGACTCCCCTGCGCCCAGGATCTCCAGCGGCGAACGCAGGAAGCGCAGCTCCAGACGGTGAGACTTCCCGACCGGCTCGCGTCGCGCGTATCCGCGCAGGATCTCCACGTTGCGCCGTTTGGTGGTGTCCTCGGGCTCGGCGACGCCCTCCAGTTGCGCGGGGTCGACGATCACGGCGGCGCGTTCCAACTCGCCGAGCTCACGCAACTCCGGGTTGGTGAACGCAGCCTCGGCGGGGCCGCGACGCCCGAGCAGCACGACCTCGGTCACTCCGGCCATGCCGAACGCCTCCAGCGCATGGTCCGCGGTGTCGGTCGGCTCCAGCTCCCGCGGACCGAGCACCAGCATCCGGGCCACGTCGATCGCCACATTGCCGTTGCCGATCACCACCGCACGGCCGCCGTTGAGATCGAAGCTGTGGTCGGTGAAGTGAGGATGGCCGTTGTACCAGGCGACGAACTCGGTGGCGGGATGCGAGCCGGGACGACCCTCGCCGGGAATCCCGAGACGGTTGTCGGTGGCGGTCCCGATCGCGTACACGACCGCCTCATAGCGCTTGAGCAAATCCTCCCGGGAGACGTCGACGCCCAGCTCAACCCCGCCGAAGAACCGGAACGACTCGTGCGCGGCGGTCTTGGCATACACCCGCGTGACCGACTTGATCTTGGGATGGTCAGGAGCAACACCGGCGCGGACCAACCCGAACGGCGTGGGCAGCGCGTCAAACAGGTCAACCTCGAACCCCGCCTTCAGCAGCTGGTCGGCCGCATAGAAGCCCGACGGCCCGGCGCCGACGATCGCCACGCGCCCGAGCATCAGCGGGGCCCTCGGCCGCAGACGTCGGCTCTCCCATTGCCCACCGCTGCGCCCGCGGCGAGAAGGCCCGGCTGCAGGATGCCGTTGGTCATGGTGCGAGTATGCCTCAGACGGTGACGTCGGCTCGGATGAAGTTCACCGCCGCCTTGGCACAGAATTCGTGCACTTCTACCTGCTCGAGGAGGCCGGCGAGATCACGCTCGTCGATGCCGGGCTCAGCGGATACCGAAACACGCTCGAGCCGCCACTCGCCAGCGCAGGCCGATCAATCGAGGACGTGAAGGCGATCGTGTTGACCCACGCCGATCCCGACCATGTCGGATTCGCCGGCGAGCTGCAGAGCACCCACGGAATCCCCGTCTACGTCCACCGTGCAGACAGCGACCGCACGCGGGAAGGACAGACGAAGAAGACCCAGGGCTCACCCCTCGACATGCTCGCGATGCTCACACGGCAGGAGCACGCGCCATCGTCGCAGAGGCCCGCGCCGAGCGATGACGCCCGCCCAGCCGTCCCAACCGGCGCCACGACAGCACTCGGCGGCCAGGTCGACACGTTCGCTGAGCGTTCCATGTTGAGACCGCGCGCGACGCGCGGCGGCGCCATCATTGGTCTTCTCCGGTGAGGAAGCGCTCTGCGTCGTCTCGCTTTGCCTGCTCCCCCTCGACCATTTTGATCATCTCCAGAACCGCGAACAGGTTGCGTTGCTGGTCGGTCAGCCCCATCAACAGGCGTCGGGCGAGGACGTCGTCGTCAAGCTCACGCCCGGCGAACAACTCTCGCTCCGCGGCGCGGTCCTCGATCAAGCCCGTCGCCGCCTCGAGGTCGTCCCTAGTGCAGTCGCCGAATAGCTTGAACTCGTCCGGCGCGATCTCGACATGCCACGGGGTGGGGTTTCCGGCCACGGTTCTACCCTCCCAGAGTTGGCGCTCACGCGGCGGCTTTTTTTCGAGAGGCGTAACTCCTCGGGCTTACATGCCACTCATTGCACTCCTTTTTTGAGTGAGCCGAGCCGGTGAGACGCACGCCGCTCACCGGCGCGGTCTCGACCACCTGATGCCGCGGAGTCGAGCGGAACTTGTCCGCCGCGACGCGGCATTGGTGGCGTCCGCAAGAGCGCGGCGATCCGCCCTCCCCGTGTGAGCGCCTCGACGCGTTCAGCACACGTGGCCAGCACCTGACTGCACCGGCTCTCTTTAGCCTTGGGCGTGGAGCAACGACCCAAGGTCGCGATCCTCCGCACCAACACCCGACGGAAGTGAGCGATTCGATGAGCGAGATGCAAGGTCAGCAGCGAAGTGCGGTCGTGTTCGGAGCGCGCAACCTGGGTCGCGCGGTCATCGAGCTGCTCGTGAGCGACGGCTGGGCGGTGGCGGGGGTGGCGCGGTCGCAGAGCACCCTGGACGGCGTCAGCGCGGCTGGCGCGCTCGCGCTGAAGGCCGACGTGACGGACCCCGCGAGCGTGTACGGCGTGCTGGAGCAGGCGACCGCTGCGCACGGGGGAGTCGAGCTCGTGCTGAACGCCGCCGCCGCATACGGCGGCGAGCGCACCGGGCCCTTCGGCGGCGGCCCGATTGCCGAGGCCGACCTCGACGGCTTCGACTCGTGGGCGGCGGCTCCGGCGCGCGCGGCGTTCTCGTTCCTGTCCGCCAGCGGACGATTCGCGATCGCGCAGGGTGAGGCAGCGACTCTGGTGCAGGTCACCGGCGGCTCGGCGCGGCGCGCGATGCCGGGCCGCGGTCTGTGGGCGGCAGGATCTTTCGGCGTGCGAGCGATCACCAACGCGGCCGCGCTCGAGCTGCGCCCCCACGGCATCCAGGTCGCGTTGCTAATCATCGATGCGGGCATCCAGCCGTTCGACGGATCCACCCGCGCCGGTGTCTCGCCGGCAGCGCTGGCCGACCCGCGCAAGATCGCGGATGCCGTCGTCTTCCTCGCCAATCAGGACGCGCGCTCCGCGACACACGAGCTCCAGCTCACCCCGCTCGCCGAGAACTGGACGCCCTGAACCCGGGGGCAGCACATCCAACAGGCAGATCAGACCCGGCCGCGACCACTCCGAGCGATGGCGTCCACCCGCACGCGGCCAGACGAAAAACTCCTCGCTCGCAGAGACGCCCGGACTCGAACCGACCCCTTCATGACGAGGGGAAGCGCTGGTCATCTCGCTCGTACAGGAAGCGCAAGAAACGCCCATGAACTCCCTGCAACCGATGCGCAAACCCGAAAGGACACCGAAGGAGACCGGATGCGAGACAGCAGTCATCCGAAGCGGCTGATCCGCTTGCCGCGAGCGCGGCTGCTCGCCGCCGCAACCCTCGTGAGCGGAGTCCTGGTGGCCGGATGCGGGGGAAGCTCACACCGCCCGACCGCGGCGAGCGTGGGCGCCGCGACCACCTCTCGGTTGACCACCGCAGCCGGCGGCGGTGCGGCCAGCTCACGCTCGACCGCGCAGAGCGCCAGCGGCTCGGAGCCGCTCGCGTTCGCCAAGTGCATGCGCGCCAACGGCGTGCCCAACTTCCCAGACCCCAAGGCCGGAGGCGGCTTCCAGATACCGGCTGGAGTTAGTCCCGCAGCGCCCGCGTTCAAGGCGGCACAAGCGAAGTGCCAGAAGCTCATGGGCGGGGCGGCCGGCGGGCCATTCAGCCCCGGCGCGACGACGCATCCCTCCGCCCAGACGCTGGCGAAGCTGGTCAAGATCGCGCAGTGCATGCGCCAGCACAGCGTCCCCCAGTTCCCCGACCCCAGGACCTCCGTCCCGTCCAACCCAACCGGCTACCAGCAGATCACCGACTTCGACGGAGCGATCCTTCTGTTCCCGAGCACGATCAACCTCGCGGCGCCAGCCTACAAACAGGCCTTGACCGCCTGCGGCGCGCCACCTCTCGGCCTCCCACACTGATGGGAACCGGAGTCGAGACGGGCAACCCGACGGACAGCTCCCCGCCACCCGGCTTCGCGATGAACTGCTAGCTGCCCCCAGACAACGGGTCCTGTAGCGCAGGTTGACAACAGGACTCAGAGATGCTCGGAGTGGCCAGGAGGAGACTACTGGCCTCCCAGAGCCGATCCGGGGTCAGTACTCGTTCTTGAGGTTGAAGTACGAACCGCGAATGGTTCCGGCGAGCTTCGATTTCTGCCTCGCGAACTTGAACCGCGAGGCAAGCTCCGCGGGGACTTCCATCCCTTCGGAGAGCTTGAACCCAACCGCGCGCTTCGTGGGGCCGTCGACGGTGTACATCACATTGATCGAGAGACCGTTCTCGTAGAAGACGTAGGCCATTCGGATGTTCTCGACCTGGAAGGCCGTAGCCTCGAGAGGGCGAGACGAGATGACTATGTCGCGCTCTTCCTTAAGAATGCGGTGCACCCAGTCGATGGTCGTCTTGGCGTTGTTCGCAGGCTCGATCGTGAAGACGTGGTCGTACTTGTTCTTGAAGTAACGGGCCTCGTTGGCCCGCAGACCAGCCAGCGCGGCCGCGACCGGCGACGACTCCAGACCGACGGTCGAGACGCTATTGAAATCCACGGTGTAGGGCATGATGCAATCCCGAGCCCGCCAAGGGCATGTCCGTTTACGTCGGCCGTACGCTACCTCAGCTGGCGTAGCGAGGGCATCGCTCAGGGATCCCGCTCGGATCGAAGTCGCACCCCGAGGTTCCGCCGTCTCAGGTCGGCGAGAGCCATCACGGAAACGTGGACGCCGCATGGACGTCGACCACGGCCCAACGCGTCGATGTCTCGGTCAAAAATCCCTGCAAATCCAACGAAAGCCGACGCCCGGACTCGAACCGGGGACCCCTTCATTACGAGGGAAAGTGCTGACGATTCTGCTCGTTCCTGAATCGCAACAAGCGTCCACGAAATCCCTGTAAGTCGTGCGAAAGCTCGGCGTAGGCCGTGATGCTCCCAGATCGGGCGAAGGCAACCTGGTGGACGCTCAATGGACGTCGCCCCGGTGAAGAAGGCCGTGAGACAACTCTCATACAAAAGTCTGACGAGTTTGGGACGGGCTGGGTGGGTAGTAGACCCTTAATGACGTCAACGACAACGACGGACAAGGAGGCAGCTGTGCCCACCATCTCCGTGATCCTGAACATCGTCTTTTCCGTCGGCGTGGTGGTCGTCGTCGCCGGCGGGCTGCTCGTCGCGATGGCGACCCAACATCGCGATCACAACGTGCTCGCGGCCGGATCGCTGCTTCGCAGGCGCCTGTGGTCGCAGACCGGAAGTCCCCACGCCGGGCCGTTCCGTTCGTGGGTCGTGCTTGACGGTCAGGTGTGGCCGGAGTCGTGAGCGCCACGCCCGATCGTTGCGGCGGCTGACCGCCGCGCCCCTCGCCGTGGCCGTGCGCTACGTCCGCTAGCCTTGGCGCCTACGGTGCCCCACGCGACGGAACCTGTGCACGGCCACGGCGAGGGGGATGGGTTCTCGCCGTGAGCACCGGTGGTTCGGCGAGGCGGACGGGCCAGGACGCCGAGCTGTGGACGATCCGGGGCCTGATCGCCGGGCACAAGGGTGCCGCGTTGGTCGCGGCAGCCGGGTGCGCGCTGATGCTGACGATCATCTTGGTGGCGGTTTTCGGCGCCAAGGGCGGCGGCGTGAGCGACAGCACCACATGCACGCAATGGGGCTCCGCCAACGTGGTCCGACAGGACGCCTACGCGAGGCTGTACGTCAAGGAGCACGGGTCCGTTCGCGGGGCCGGGACCTCGCCGGCGAGCGTCGTTAGTGCGATCAACATCGCCTGCCTCGAGGCCTACAACGAGGACGTGTCCGACTCGACGACCGTCGTCCAGGCGCTGTCCGGCGGCTTCTGACGCGAGGGTTGTTGCGCGAGCGCCGGGCGTGCCTCGCCAGCGCGCCGTATCGCGACCGCGAAGACCAAGCCGCTTGGCGTGCTCCGCACCGCGCGGTTTCCTCCGTGCCGCTTGGCGATCGCATCGACGATCGCGAGTCCGAGCCCGACGCCGCCCGCCGAGCGCGTCCGCGCGGCGGCGGCCCTGCCGAAGCGGTCGAAGATCCGCTCCAGCGCCTCTTCCGCGATCCCGCAACCGTCGTCCTCGACCTCGCCGTTCTTGGTGCCCCGGGCACTGCCATCTCCACGTGTCCGGTGGCGATCGCGACCGGCGTGCGCAGCTCGTGCGAGGCGTCGTGGATGAAGCTGCTGACGCTCGAGCGGCGAACGCCGATCCTCCGCCTCGGTGTGCCAGTCACCGCGATCACCCACCCGAGCACGACGAGCGTTGCCGGGAGTGGCCACAGGCGGAACCCATAGACGATCGTGAAGCTGATCGACACGAGATAGAACGGGACCATTCGCAGATCCGGGGGCCACGAGGACCGCGACGCAGTCGGCGACGGCAAACGCGAGCCACAGGAGGTCGACGTGGAATCGGCGGGCCAGCGTCGCCAACTCAGGCTGCCGCGCGGTATCCGGCGTTTCGCACGGTCTCGATCGGGTTGTCCGGACCAAGCCGTCTGCGCAGCCTCCTCACGCAGACGTCGACGACGTTGGACCGGGGGTCGAAGTCGTAGCCCCAGACTTCGGCGAGCAGGCGCTCACGGCTGACCACCTCGCCGACGTGACGCATCAGGACATGCAGCACGTGGAACTCACGGTCGGAGAGCTCAGCGATGGTCGAGCCGACACGCGCCTGCCTGCTGGGCAGATCGAGCACCAGCTCGCCCGCCCGAATCGTCGCGCCATAGTCGCCGACGTGGGCAAGGCGCAGATGCACCCGGGCGCGCGCAAGTAGCTCATCGAGCGCGAACGGCTTGGCCACGTAGTCGACCGCGCCGAGCTCGAACCCGCGCAGCTTCGTCGGTAGGTCTACTCGCGCTGAGAGGATCAGCACGGGCAGGTCCGAGCGCACGGCACGGAGCTCGCGGAGCACGTCCAGCCCATCGAGTCCCGGGAGCACCAGATCGAGGATCACGAGCTCGTAGCTGCCCTTGAGCGCTCGAGCCAATGCGCTCTTTCCGTCCTCCACGGCGTCGACCGGGAAGCCCTCGGCTTCGAAGGCTCGCGCCAGAAAGGCGCGGATTCGCGGCTCGTCCTCAACGATCAGTATGCGCATCCCTCTCTCCAGTCAGCCCGCCGGGCAGCGAGACGATAACCGGCCGAAGATGACTTGTAAATGACCGCCGGATGACAATGCCGTCATCTCGTTTTGGGGCCCTCAGAACGGGCTATATAACCCCCGGCGGTCAGGCGATGAGTTCCTACGCGAAGCGTCTTGTTGGAGTCACCGTTGTGGCGGTTGTCTTCTGCGTGGCGTTCGGCCTCTACATCGGCCTCTACCTGATCAACGTGCCCGGGTCAGCAGCGGCCGTGGCGACGGCTTCCGGGGACCAGCTGTATCTGGCGACGGTGCCGGCGGCGGAGCTGAGCGATCCGCACAACACGTGGGTTTCCTACTACGCCGTCAACTCGACCTCGGGCGATTGGCGGCACGTGACGACCTACGTGCTGCCGGCGAACACGCTTGTGCACGTGACGATCTTCGAGTACGACTCGTCGACCGGGCTGCGCAACCCGCTCTTCTCGCAGCCGACCGGGACTGTCGGACCGGTACTGGTCGACGGCAAGCCGACCCCGGTGGTCAACCCGACGACCCCCGCCCACAGCTTCGCGATCCCCCAGATTGGCCTGTCGGTCCCGCTCGAGGGCGTCTCTAGCAACGCGAAGAACCTGTGCGCCAACGCGCCCTGCGCTCTGAGCAACGCGCACTTCACGGTCTCGTTCACGTTCCGCACGCCGTCGAAGGGGCTCTACCGCTGGCAGTGCTTCGTGCCGTGCGCCGCCGGATTCATCCAGGGCAACGGCGGGCCGATGCAGACGGTCGGCTACATGGGCGGCTTCATCAAGGTCGTATGAGTGGGCGCGGAGCGTGGATAAGACGCCCCACTTCCGCAACGTCGTGCTGCTCTGGCTGCTTGCGATGGCGATCATGCTGCCGATCGTCATCTGGGTGCTCGGCCCCGGCCTACCGCCCGGCAACGCGACGGTTCAGTCGCACGGACAGGTCGTCGACAACATCGTTCTGCTGGCCACCTCCACACCGGTCGCGCTGGCGGTGCTGGTGTATTTCGGCTACGCGCTGTGGGCTTTCCGCGAGCGCAACCCGGAGGTGGTCCTCGACGGACCCGCGATCCGCGGCAACACGAGCGTGCAGTTCTGGTGGCTGGTCACGACCACCGTGATGGTGCTGTTCCTGGCGGCGTTCGGAACGATCAGGCTGCTCGCCGACGGCGCGGGCGGCGGCCAGGGGCCGAACCCGATCTCGATACCCCCGCATGCGACGGGCGACCCGCCGCTTCAGGTGCAGGTGATCGCCCAGCAGTGGGAGTTCACGTACCGCTACCCGTCCTACGGCGGCGTGGAGACGCGGCAGCTCGATCTGCCGGCGAACACGCTGGTCGAGTTCCACGTGACCTCGCTGGACGTGATCCACTCGTTCTGGGCCTACCAACTCGGGGTGAAGGCGGACGCCAACCCCGGCGAGGACAACGTCGCCTACGTCAACACACTGCGCCCGCTGAGCTTTGTGGTGCGTTGCGCCGAGCTGTGCGGCCTGTGGCACGGGTACATGTTCAACTCGGGCCGGGTGCTGCCCAAGGCGCAGTTCGTCTCGTGGATCACGCAGCAGCGGCAGCAGTACGCGCCGGCGACGAAGAACCTGCCCCCATATTCGAAGACGTACTTCCCACAGCCACTGAGGAGAGGCGGATGAGCGCGATTGCAGTATCGGTTCCGGCCCCCCGTTCCGGCTCGCGCCAATTTCTGGGCTTCAACATCGTGACCGGGATCGTGCTCGGGATCGGCGGCTGGTTCCTTGGCTATTTCATCGGCGATCACATCCACGGCGCAGGCCTCGTCTATTACTCGACCGAGGCGGGGCAGAACGATGTCGCGATCCTGCTCGGCTACCTCCTCGGCGTGGTCGGGTTCCTGGTCGGCCTCGGGTTCGCCAATTACCCGCTCAAGCGAATGCTGGGGGCTCCGCCGTCGCTCGCCGAGCGCGAGACGGAGGCGCACGGCCTGCTTCGCTACTTCAGCTTGTCGACCGATCACAAGGTGGTCGCCAAGCAGTACATGGTGGGGATAGGGCTGTTCTTCTTCGTCGGCGGGCTGAACGCGATGCTGATCCGCACCGAACTGCTTCAGCCCAACGTACACGTGTTCGGCGCCAACCAGTACCTGACGCTGGTGGGGCTGCACGGGTCGATGATGATGGGGATCATGACCTCAGGGATCATGGGGCCGTTCGCGAACTGGCTGGTGCCATTGATGATCGGGTCTCGGCGGATGGCGTTCCCGCGGATCGAGTCGCTCACGTTCTGGCTGCTGATGGCGGGGTCGGTGATCCTGCTGACGACGATCTTCTTCGGCGGATTTCAGACCGGCTGGACGGGCTATCAGCCGCTGGGGGATCAGGGCACCGCCGGCTATGACGCCTACATCGGCTTCTTCGCGCTGGTCGGCCTGTCGATGACGCTGTTCGGGTTCAACATACTCGTGACGATCATCACGATGCGCGCGCCGGGAATGACCTGGTCGCGGCTGCCGATCTTTGTCTGGGCGTCGCTGGGCACCGCGACGCTGATGGTGCTGGCGGCGCCGATGCTGATCGCGGCACTGCTGATGGGCGCGATGGACCGAACCGCGCAGACGGCGTTCTACATCGCCGGTGCGGGTGGCAGCCCGTACCTGTTCGAGAACCTGTTCTGGGTCTTCGGCCACCCGGAGGTCTACGTCCTCGCGCTGCCCGGGATGGGGATCGTGCTTGAGCTGATGGTGGTGTTCGCGCGCAAGCCGCTGTGGGGCTATCGCCTGGCGGTCGCGGGAATGCTGGGGGTCGCGTTCCTGAGCTTCTTCGTCTGGCAGCACCACCTGTTCCAGTCGGGCATCGACGCCGACCTGCGGCCGTTCTACATGCTCTCGACCGAGTTGATCTCGCTGCCCACCGGGTTCATCTTCCTGTGCGCGATGGGAACGCTGTGGCGGGGGCGAATACGGTTCACCGTGCCCATGTTGTTCTGCCTCGCGTGGATCTTCAACTTCCTGTGGGGCGGGATCTCGGGCGTGTTCCTGTCCGACGTCCCAAGCGACGTGACCACGCACGGCAGCTTCTTCGTGATGGCCCACTTCCACTACACGATCATGGGTGGATTGGTGTTCGCGTTCTTCGCCGGGATCTACTACTGGGTGCCGAAGATGTACGGCTACAAGTTCAACGAGAGGCTCGCGAAGATCCATTTCTGGGTGATGTTTATCGCCTTCAACTCGACCTTTGCGCCGCTGTTCGCACTCGGCTTTATGGGGATGCCGCGGCGGGTGGTCACCTACCCGGCAAACTTCCAGACCCTGAACGACTGGGTATCGGTGTCTGCCTATGTGCTGGGGCTCTCGATGCTGGTGTTCCTGGCCAACGTGGTGTGGTCGCTGTTGCTCAAGCGCGAGCCGGCCGAGGTCAACCCCTGGCACTCCAAGTCGATCGAGTGGCAGCTGCCCACGCCAGTGCCCGTGCAGGACTTCGATCGCATCCCCGTGTTCGACGCCGACCCCTACCCGTACGGCGTCGAGCCGGCGCCCGCCGGAGCGCCGACGGTCGCGCCGGCGGCAGCGAGCATCTAGGCCATGGAAGCTTCTGCGCCCGTCGCCCGGCACATCGAGCCCGAGCCGCCCGAGTGGCAGCCCCGTGCGATCTGGGTGGGGGGGCGCCTGCTGTGCGGTTCGATCTCGTTCTTCTTTGCCGCGTTCCTGTTCGCGTACTTCTACCTGGATGCGCTCGACGTCAACCACAGCTGGAGGATCGGCCCGGTGCACCCGTCCAAGGGGCTGGGGATCTCGATCATGGCGCTGTTCCTGGTCGGCGCGGTCATCTACCGGCTGGCGGCCAGGCGCCCCGAGGTCGACGAGCTGGCCGCGGGGATCATCGCGGTTGTGTTCTCGCTGGCCGCGGTCGCGCTGCAGTTCTTCGAGTACACGACGCTCGACTTCGGCGCCGCCAGCGGCGGATACGCGGCGGTGTTCTTCGGCTGGACGGCGACGTACGCGATCGTGGCCCTGATGGGCATCTACTGGATCGAGACGCAGACGGCCAGCCTGTGGCGCGTGCGCCGGGAGGGCGAGCGAGAGATCGAGATCCCCGCCGGTGAAGCGGAGCTGATTCGGGCCGGAATCGAGGCCGCCTCGTTCTATTGGGCGTACTTCGTCGCGATCGGCGTCCTTGCCTGGATCGTGCTCTACATCGTCTGAGGATGGCGTTGACGCACTGGTCGCTGGACCCGGGGCTCGTCTACGTCTGGGTGTCGGGGTGCCTGTACCTGCTCGGCAGCCAGGGCCGGTGGACGCCGACTCGGCTTCAGGCCGCCTCGTTCTGCGCGAGCTTGCTAACGATCGTGATCGCGCTCGACTCGCCGATCGACTACTACGCAAACGAGCTGTTCTGGGTCCACATGGTCCAGCACATCCTCCTGCTGACGGTCGCGCCACCGCTGTTCCTGCTCGGCCGCCCGTGGCCGCGGATGTGGCGCGCGTTGCCGCTCAGACCACGTACGCAGCTCGCGCGCACTGTGGCTCAGGCGGGCTGGACCTCGCCAATCAGGGCGCTTTCGCGGCCGTGGCCGGCATTCATCCTGTTCAACGCCACGATCCTCGCCTGGCACATCCCCGCCGCCTACGACGCCACTCTCAGATACGGGACTGTGCACGTCTGCGAGCACGCGATGTTCTTCTTCACCGGACTGCTGTTCTGGGCCCGTGTGATCGATCCCGGCCCGCTGCGCCCCCGGCTGGTCTGGCCGGCCCGGATCGCCTACACGGCCGGCGCGATGGTCGTCGGCTGGATGCTGGCGATCACCCTCGTCTTGGTGCCGCACGCGATCTACGGCTACTACGCGGCGCTGCCGTCGCGGCCCGGTGGGATCAGCGCCCTGACCGATCAGCAGCTCGCGGCCGGCGTGATGTGGGTGCCGGGGTCCCTTGCGTATACGGTCACCTTCCTGATTGGCTTCTATCGGTGGCTGGAGCCGGACCGCCAGGCCGGGCCGGCCCTCGGCGGCGTTCATAACCTGAGGAGGAGAGAAACGTGACCCTGATCCCCATCGCAGCCTTCCTCGCCGGCTCGCTTCTGTCGATACTGCTGCCGATTTGCCTGCTGATCGCGCTCGTTGTCTGGTACACGCGGTTCGTCCGCCGCATGCCGGATCCGGAAGCGCAGAGCGGAACCGAGGCTCCAGCGACTCCCGGTACCGAAAGCGATAAACCCGACCACGCGTGACAGTTTGCGCAGACGCCGCCGCCACCCGCCACGACACCCGATGACCGCGCGACGTCCAGGAATCCCCGTTTTGCGGGTGGCCGCAGCGGTCGGGGCGCTGACGCTGATCGTGACGAGCCTGGTCGCGGTCGCTTCGCGCTCCGTCCCGTCTGTCTCGGGCGGGTTGGCCGCCAACCCCAACCTCGATCCTGGCACCTCGCTGTACCAGCCGGCGGCCGACTTCACGCTCACCGACCAGTTCGCTCACCCCGTCTCGCTGCGCTCCTACCGCGGGCAAGTGGTGCTGCTGGCGTTCACAGACTCACGCTGCACCACGATCTGCCCCCTGACGACCAGCGCGATGGTCGACGCCAAGCGACTGCTGGGCGCGGCCGGGTCGCGCGTTCAACTGCTGGGAGTCAACGCAAACCCGACGGCCACCGCGGTGAGGGACGTGCGCGCCTACTCCCAGGCGCACCAGATGATGGGCTTGTGGCGCTTCCTGACCGGGTCGCGGCCACAGCTCGAGCGTGTCTGGCGGGCGTGGCACATCGAGGACAGCATCGTCCACGGCCAGGTCGACCACACACCGGCGCTGTTTGTGATCGGCCCCGGAGGCGTGAAGCGCAAGGTCTACCTGACCCAGATGAGCTACACGACGGTCGAGCAGCTCGGAGAGGTCCTCGCCCGGGAGGCCGCCAGTCTGCTTCCGGGCCACCCGGCCGTGCGGACGAAGCTTTCTTTTGAGCCGTTGCCGCTGCTCACCCCAAGCATGACCGTGACGCTGCCGCGCCCAGGCGGCGGCACGCTTCGTCTAGGCCCAGGCGACTCGCCGCGGCTCAACCTGTTCTTCGACACCTGGGTCTCGCAGACCTCCGACCTCACCGGCCAGCTCGAGGCGCTTGACCGCTACCATTCGCTGGCTGCCGTCCAGCACCTGCCGCTGCTGGTGGCCATCGATGAGGGCACCGTCGAGCCGTCCGCCGCCGCGCTACCGCGGTTTCTGGACGCCCTCCCGCACCCATTGTCCTATCCGGTGGTCGTCGACCGCACCGGCCAGGTCGCCGACGGCTATGAGGTCCAGGACGAGCCGTGGCTGACCCTCACCTCCGCCAGCGGACAGCTGCTGTGGTACGACGACCCCTCAACCGGCGGCTGGCCAAGCCTCAGCACGCTCGTCCGCGACATACGCGCCGCGCTCTCCAGGTCACCCAAGGCGGCCGCCAGCGCGGCTGCGCAGCAGGCGTTGGCCGGCTCACCGCAGCCGCTCGCGGCGCTGCACGAGCAAGCCGGGCAGCTGCTGGGCGGGGACTCGGCGTTCGCCGCTCGCGTTCGGGCGCTACGCGGCCACCCGATCGTGGTCAACGCCTGGGCCTCGTGGTGCACACCTTGCCGCGAGGAGTTCGGGCTGTTTGCCTCCGCGTCGCTGCGGTACGGACGGCAGGTGGCATTCCTCGGCGCAGACACCGAGGACTCCCCCGGCGATGCGCGCGCGTTTCTCCACCAGCACCCTCTCAGCTACCCGAGCTACCAGACCACCACCGCAGGCCTCAGCAACTACGCCTATCTCCAGGGACTACCCACCACGTTTTTCATCAGCCCCACCGGCCGGGTCCTGTACGTCCACACCGGCCAATACGAAACGCAGGGAACGCTCGACCAGGACGTCCAGAGTTACGCGCTCAAAGGCTAGGAGCCTGTGGTCGCGCTCGGCCGCGCGCGTGCCGGACCGCAACCAGGTTTTTCCTTCGGAGGAACAGCCCCCATGCGCGGGAAGCCGCGTCCGCCGCCCGGCGCTCTTACCCCGCCCGAGCGGCCCCGCGCCGCTGACCGTGCTCGACAGCTTCCGCGAGATTCCACGCTGCCGCAGACAGCTGACCGAACGCCTGGGCAATCGCGAACACGCTGACGCCTGTTCGCGCCTGGCTAAGCGACTCGATCGCTTCGTCGAACCGCTCCCACAGGTCATCGGGCGCGAGCGACGAACGCCACGGCGCGTCTCGCAACTCTTTTGGGGGAAGCCACGCCGGCCCGGGCCGCCAGCCGAACCCTTGCTCGTCGGCGTCCCGGTACGCCGCCTGCTCCTGAGCGGCCGCGTCCGCGAGCGCGCGTAGGCGATGCGCGTAACCGGCGTCGGGCGGTGGCTGCGCGTGTTCCTTGATCGCGGTCTGCCACCGCCCTTCGGCGAGCGCGAGCTGCGCGCGCGCGCGCTCAACGCTCATCCGGGGCCACCAGATGCCTGCTGAATGAAGGATCCTCGGAGATCTCGACCTCGGCGTCGGACTGTGCGCCGGCGGCCAAGAAGGCGTTGAGATCTGAACGGCGGACCGTCCACCGGCGCGGCCCCGCCTTCATCGCCCGCAGCTCACGGTGCGCGATCCAGCGGCGCACGGTCACAACAGTCACCTGCAGCTCGTCGGCGATCTGAGCCGGAGTGAGGTACTCCTCATCAGCCACGCCCAGGCGCTCCCGTTCCGCGATCGCCACCGGTGCCGGCACTCCGGTCCGGAACGTCATAGGTAACGGTCCCGCACATCTGGAGCCCCAGGGCGTCAGCAACCTTCTGCAAACGCTCGAGCGCAACGCCGATGTAGCCGTTCGTCTCCCATCGCTGGACCTGCTGTTCTGGGATGCCGAGCCGTTTCGCGAGGCCCCGCTGAGTCATCCGTGCCGCGATCCTTCCCTCGATCAGCGCCACCGGCAGCCCCCGGAACGAGCACAACCCCCGCTGAGTGACGCGGCCCGAGCGCAGATCCTCATAACCGCGAGCTGTGCACGCAGCTCATCGCGCTCACCTGATGTTGGGTTGATCAGTTGATCCACGGTGCGCACGGTGTCTCTTAGAGCTGTTAGCAGTACTTGACGATATACAGAGGATCTTAGTAGGATTCGCCAATCGTGGACACCCTCCGGGCACGACCCGAGCTGCACTACCGGCCAGGCTCAATACGCGAGCCGACCCGGTCGCTGTTCCGGCGCGTCTGGCCACGATCACACGTGTAGCCATGCGTACACGGGCCGCCTCATGCGTTCACGAACGCACACGGAAACGTGGACGCCGCATGGACGTCGACCACAGCCCAACGTACCGACGGCTCGGTCAAAATCACTGCAAATCCAACGAAAGCCGACGCCCGGACTCGAACCGGGGACCCCTTCATTACGAGTGAAGTGCTCTACCAGCTGAGCTACGTCGGCGGTTTGCGGCTTGGGCAGTCTAGCGGCGGTTTATGTGGCGCTCTTGAGTGTGCGCGTGCCGTCGGTCCGGGCGCGCCACTCCTCTGCGAGGATCGCCCACCGCTCATGGTCGCGCCAGCGTCCGCCGATCTTCAGGTAGCGGGGCGAGAAGCCCTCGCGCCGAAATCCGGCCCCGCGGGCGAGCGCGATCGATGCCTGGTTGCCGGGCTGGATGTTTGCCTCGATGCGGTGCAGCCGCACAGTGACGAACGCGTGACGCAGGACGAGCTCGAGGCCCTCGCGCATGTAGCCCTGACCTGCGAACGGTTTGCCGACCGCGTAGCCCAAGTATCCGCTCTGGAGCCCCCGACGAACGATCTGCGAGAGGTTGAAGAAGCCCATGATGGCTTCGTCCTGTTGCCGGCAGGCGAGCATCGCCTCGAAGTCGGGGCGGCGCGCGTCTGCGAGATAGGCGGAGAACCGCTCCTCATCGGTTGGAGCCGTGGCCCAGGGACTGTGGAACGCGCGGCTGACCCGCATGAGCTCCAGGAACTCGTCCCGGTCCGAGCGCATCGGCGCTCGCAGGAAGACGCGACCGTGGGGACTCACGATCCGAGCGCGTGCTCCAAACGGTATGCGAGCGCCTCGCACGCCAGCTCTTCTGACACGTTGAGCTGAAAGCGCATCCGGGTCTCCTCCACCAGTTCGATTGCCTCTCGAAGCCGATGCGGTGGCGCGCCGGCATCGAGCCTGAGCTCAGCCAGTCGATCGCTGTTGCGGGCGAGGTCTTCCGCGCCTGAGGCCAGGCAAATGAGGTCGGTGAACCACAGCGCGACCAGCTGGAGGGCGAGTTCGAGCGCTGCGGTTTCCACGCGGCGCCGCGTGCGCCGGCCCCGCTCGGACCACTCGCCCTCGATCCGCTTGCGCTCCTTCCGAGGCGAGAGCTCGAGCTCGGCCAATGCCCCAGCCTCCATCTGCGCCG
>Ga0302325_10012966_pt1 | contig 17833 bp, 11 predicted proteins | sample Palsa_T0_2_FD_201948 | JGI IMG/M metagenome (GOLD analysis project Ga0302325, IMG submission 201948) | Peat permafrost microbial communities from Stordalen Mire near Abisko, Sweden - Palsa_T0_2 | ecosystem: Environmental > Terrestrial > Soil > Palsa > Peat permafrost | place: Sweden: Abisko...
TCAGGCTCAATTTGTTTTCGTCAATTGCCATCACGTGAGTGTAGCAGCGAAACGATCGCCAGTCAGTTGGCCAACACGGTCGACGAAGTTTTTAAGGACTATGGGTCCCTAAGGTCGCGCTTTATTGAGAATGAGGCGTCGCACCGACGTTCTGCCAATTCTGAGAAGAGTAGCAATCCGGCTCTTGCTGACGCCTGCTTCGAACAGCTCCCTCACCTCAACCGCAAGGCGTGTTGTCGTCGCGGGACTTCCGTGCGGCTCAGGGCGTATCACGATTCATCGAAGGGGACAAGAGAATTTCTCGCCGCATGGAAAACCTGCTCACGATTGCACTGGAAGCGCACAACGACGATCTCAATCGTCACCGCCGCTACGAAATCACCGTTGGCCGGGATCTGCTTGAAGATTGGACGCTGAGCATTCGTTATGGGCGGGTCGGAAGCGGATGCCAGACACAGCGATTCGCCAGCAGCGACCAAAGCAGCCTTCGGGCCATCATCTGCGAGCGATTACGCCGCCGCCGTTCGGCCACACGCCGGATCGGATGTGATTACAAACTGAGGGGCTTCGATGCGGTTGCCGGGTTCGTTGGTTGTGGGTGGCTTCCTGACACATTCTTCCCCTCCCACCTCATATTAGAAGAGTTCCCAGCGGAGCGAATCGGGGTCAAGGTGGAACCGTCGGAGAAGAGGCTCCATGTACTCATGGAGTAGCACCTTGACGCCGATTCGTGGAGCGTACAATCCGACATGAGGTGGGAGGGGATTTTGCCGACGCTTGTTTTTTGACTTTATTCCGGAACGATGTTGAAAGCTCCGCCATCTGCAAGGCGGTATATCCGGAAATCGCTGTCGAGCGTAAAAATGCTTCGATCACCCAATGTTTCTGCTATCGATACCAGTGACGCATCGGCGAGGTCCATTGGGACGTTCTGATAGCGCTCCATCAGTGCTGCCATCCGCGTGCGTTCGGCATCGGTATGCTGATGCAGTTGCAGGATACCACGATTGAGCAAAGCCCAAAGATGCTCTTGAAGCCGGAACCCACCAATGCGCCCGACAAGGTACATCGCTTCAACGAAACAGGCCCAAGTGGAGATTACCGGAACCGGGGCGGATTCCAATACGGCTTGACAGCTTGCGTGAGTCGGCTGCTTTTTGTCGCAAAGGGATACGAGCGGCCCCGCATCGATCAGCATTAAAGCACCAATCCCTGCTTACGAAATTTCTCGGCCAACGCATCGCCGAAAACATCGGCTTTGGCGGAAGTCGGGCGCGTGACGTCCAGCCCTTCGCCTTCGGCAAGCCAGCGGCGAACTTCATTCAGAAGAGAGGGTGACGCCGATCTCTCGTCTGACAGCACCGTGACGCGGACACGCCTTCCAGCAAACTGATCCGAATGCTGGATCAGCTCTTCCCATTGCCCTTCGACTTGCTCAAGTTGGTTGGAATGCACAGCCATACGGGAAGTGTATCACGAAATGTTTGGGCTTGCAGCAGCTTTTTTGGGGACGCGAAACGGATCAATCAGGCCTTTTTCAGCACAACCCGAACAGATTACGCGGCGCTTCGCGCCGACCGGAGATTGGCCGGTCTATTCAGGTCGTCGTAGAAAACTGGCGCGGAGTCTTCCATGAATCGCAGTGAAATATTTCCGTTGCTTGACGCAATAGCTCTGTAGCGTGTGCTGCGGCCACAGGCAGCATCCGACCATGTTGTACAGTCGATGCAAACAACGGCGCGCCGCCGCGCGGCCAATGTGGAACAACGGAGATTCACAATGCAGGTTCAAACGAGTCAAGCGCAAACGGAAATTCCTCCCGCTCTGCTGACGCTGGCGATGATCCGGCGCTATTATCTCCCGATCGCTTCCCGCACCCTGTTCCGACTAATTTCGTCGGGACGATTTCCCAAGGCCGATATCGGCATCGGTGGTAAAATTCGCCTGTGGAAGCGGGCGACCGTGGAAGCCTGGATCGCGTCGAATGGAACCGGGATCAGTTTGGAATAGCACGAAAGCGATGGTGCAGCATGGCCAGTATATTTAAGCGTGGCGGCAAGAAGAATCGCCTGGGCAAATACGTCGCATCGTTCTTCGATGAGAATGGAAAGCGTGTCAACCGGAGCACGGGCACTGCGGATTACGATGCCGCATGCCAGATTGCGGCACGATGGGACACCGATGTTGCCCTGCGGCGTCACGGCGTAATCGATGCGGCACAAGCTCGCGTCGCCGATCACAACCGACAGCACATCAAGGAACACATTGCCGAGTATCTCGCCCATTGCGAGCACGTAGGCCAAGACAAGGCCCACATCGGCATCAAAAAATCACAGCTTGCCAAGCTCGTGGATGGAATCAAAGCCACGCGGTTATCCGATCTCGAACCCAACCGAGTGGAACGTTACCTGGCCGGCTTGGTGAAAGCCGGCAAATCTCATCGCACGCACAATCAGAACCGGGCGACCGCTGTTGCGTTCATGCAATGGTGTTTCGAGCAAGGGCGCGTCACGTCCAACATGCTGAAAATCGTTCCGTCGCTCAACGAAGCAAAGGATCGGCGACGAGTGCGGCGGGCACTGACAGAAGATGAATTGTGCCGCCTCCTGGCCGTCTCTGATGAGCGATGTCGCTACTACCTGTTTGCCTACTACACCGGCCTGCGTGTGAAGGCCGTCAAGGCCGCTGTTTGGGGTGATGTGGATTTTGATGCCGCTTTGATCCGTGTCAAAGTCGGCAATGCCAAGGGCAAGAATGATGATATCTACCAGCCCCTGCATCCCCGGATCGAGGAAGAATTGAAAGAAATGAAGGGAAATCTGCCGATTGCCTGCCCCACGGATCTCATTTTCCCTTCTGTTCCTTCGATCAAGATGTTTCACGGGGATTGCCGAAGGGCGGGCATTGATCGCTATGACGCGGACGGCAGGCAACTGGATCGCCATGCCCTTCGGACGACCCTGGGAACTCACTTGGCGATTGCGGGCGTCCTGCCGCAACTGGCGATGAAGGTAATGGGCCATGCCGACGTGCAGACCACGATGAAGCATTATACCGCGTTGCGTCTGGCGGACACTGCGAAGGCGATGAATGCCCTGCCTTCCATCTGGCTAAAGACGGCCCTGGTGCCCGCCCTCTTGCGGGCCGCCGACAGCAATCAGGCTAATGCCCCTGCAAGTTCAGGTGAAGGAAGCGCGCAGCAGAATCGACAGCAGTTGTGCGGCTCGATGGGGCAAAGTGCGTCAGCGTCTGTCGGCAACGGGTTCAAAGAAAACGCCGCGTCTCTGAAATTGCCGTTAAGCGTTTCGCCCTATGAAATAGGGGGTTTGGACGCAATCTGTCCTCCAAAGACACCCATCGACTTGAACGGCAGGCCCGTCGCGGATAGCATGCCCGATACGAGGGCGATTAGCTCAGTTGGCTAGAGCACCAGCTCGACACGCTGGGGGTCACAGGTTCGAGCCCTGTATCGCCCATCCTCGTCAATCACGCCCAAGTGGTGGTCCTGCCACTTTTCCCAATCAAGACCCACGAGTCCCGCCATGCCGCGACGCCGGCGGGGCCGCGTGTCGCATCTGCGCTCCCGCCCCATCATCCACAATGACCACTTGAACCTCGGGATGAAGCGCCCTTCCGCTATGATGTGCCCTGGCGGCATTACACTGCGGGGCTGTGTGAATCGGCGGAGAAACAGGAGATCGATCATGAACAATTTGACGACAATAGGCGTGGTAATTGCAACGTTCTGGGCCGTGACGATGGCCAGCGCTCAACAGACGCAGCCGACGGTGGGACGCGACCTCAATACCGGAGCCACTTATGAGGTCAAACCCGGCACGGGGGAACCGCCGCCCAAGGAATGGATCGACAAAGATACCGGCCATCGGGTGGTGCGGCTCTCGGATGAGCCCAGCAGCCAAAGTCTTTACTTCAATTATCCGGCGTATTCCCCGGATGGGAAAAAGCTGGTGTTCTTCTCCCCCACCGGCATCTACTGGGTTGATTTGCAAACGCGGGCCATCGAACAGCTCCTGCCGGCGACTTCCACCCTCAAGATCCAAGGTAATCCGACGGTCCGCAACAACCTTATTCAAGTTGGCATCAAGACGGGACGGCTTTTCATCACGCGCACGGTCATTCAAAACGCGGACGCGCAGAACGCCGGCGGAAATGTTTCGCCCGATCGCGGATCGGCCGAGCGATCGGTCTGGTGGATCGATCCGCTCAGCAAGGAGGAGCATGAGATCGGCATCTTGCCCCCCAATTACAATGTGGCGACGGTGAACTGCGACGAGACGATGCTTGCCGGCGCCGTCACTTATCTTGATGGCCGGGGTGGCGCGGCGACGGCGCCGGTGAGAGCCGCGCCGGGCCAGAGGATCAATCTCCAGCAGCGCTGGGCGCAGCATCTGCCGATGGCTCTGCTAACCCTCAACGCGCAAACCGGCGAGTTAAAAACCTTCAACCCCAGCAACGATTGGGACAACCATTTTCTCTGCTCGCCCACCGATCCGAATGTGCTGATGTATTGCCACGAAGGCCCCTGGCAGAATAACGATCGGGTCTGGACGATCCATCTCGACGGCACGAACCTGACCAAAGTGCATACCCGCACGATGATCAACGAAATCTGGGGCCACGAGTTCTGGTCGTCGGATGGAACGATCAGTTGGTATCAGCTCAATACGCCGCGCGGCGCCGGCGGAGTGGCGTGGATCGCGGGGACCAATCTCAAGACCCACGACCAGATCTGGTATCACCTGGAGCCGGGCACATCGTCGATTCATGTGAACATCTCGCGGGATGGCTCGATGTTTGCCGGCGACGGAGGGACCGATTGCCCGTGGATTATGCTGCACATACCGCATCTGGCGCGCAACATGGCCTCTGCCGGCGCCTACGACACCGCGGGGCTGATTCAGCCGGGATCTGTGGATACCCAGCGCCTGGTGAACATGTCGACGCATCAGTACGCGCTGGAACCCAACGTCAATTTCACCCCCGATATGAAATGGATTGTTTTTCGCTCCAACATGTTCGGTCCGTCGTATGTGTTTGAAGTGGAAGTCGCCAAATCGAAGTGATGAACCGGGGCAACGGGCGGATGAGCCTGTTCCGCACGGAGCAGAAATTTGCCGCCTTACAAAAGGTGCTGGGCCAGGTTCTCCAATTCCGACTAAAGCAAGACAATAACGGCTCACGGAGTTTAAAATATCAGTTTTGAAGCGGGACGTTCGCGATGGCGCGCTCGGCCCAGCGATAATGTACCTGATAGTCGTCCTTTAACAATCGCCCTGGGGCCACGCCAAATTCCCTCGGCCAATCATCCCATTGCACCGGCTCGACCCGCACCACATTAAAATCACGCCCCTTCGTCCGCGTTGTGGACAAAGCCCCACACCAAATGGACCACCGGCAGCAATCTCGTCTTCGTCTCCTACGCCGCCGATCCGCAGCCACCAGACGGCGATCGCACTGGCCGCCATCGACAACCTCGGCAAAGGCGCCGCCGGCCAGGCCGTTCAAGATGCCAACCTGATGCTGGGCCTGCCTGAAACCGAAGGCCCGATCGCCGCCCCCTTATGGCCGTGAACCGTACGATCCGGGTCGGCTTTGCAATCATTCGCGCATTTTGCCGACCGGATCGCGCCGCATTCGGAAACATTCCCGCGCGGTCACCAGTCCGCATCGGACAGTGCGGCTCCGATTGATTTGACATTTTTGCCAAGATTTGACAGCGCCAGCGTATCGTATTGACCTCCAAGGATGGTTTGAGGCAGGGTCGCACGGCAACTTATCAAATACTTTCGGCAACACTTGCCGCGCTGGCATGGTTCGGTAAAATCTAACCCGCAGCAATTAAGGCCCATCAGAGGGGAGTTCAACGCGCTGCCGTTGGTGTGATCGCGTATGGCAGCTTCGCGCCAGATCAAAGTCTTCATCGCCTCCCCCGGCGATCTTGTCGAGGAACGCCAAGCCTTCAAGCAAGTCGTCGACGAATTGAACGGCGACTTCGGCGACGGCAGCGATACCGATTTCGTTCCTCTTGGTTGGGAAGATACGCTCCTGCCTGCCAATGCCCGGGCACAAGACGAAATCAATAAAGACGTCATCTCGTCCGACATCTTCATCCTTGTTCTCTACCGCCGCTGGGGCCAGCCGGCCAAGGGCAGCAAATGGTCCTCCTATACGGAAGAAGAATTCGAACTCGCCTTGGCAAGCTACGCTGCGTCCAATCCGCCCAAGCGGCCCATCGTCTATGTCTTCCTGAAAAAGATTCCGGCGGAATTCCTTGCTGACCCGGGCGACCAACTCAAGCTCGTTCTCGCGTTCCGCGAGAAGTTGAAGGACCGCAGCATCGTCGGGCGCGGGTTTGACGATCTCGAAAGCTTCAAAAAACTCCTCAGCACCCACCTGCGTGAAACAGCGAAAAAGGGCCTGCTCGCCGCGCCACCCAAGGCCCCGTCCGTTCTTACAAAAGAAGACCTCTCACCAATCCTTAAGGAATTAGCCGCTACCAAGCGCGAACTGCAAAAGCTTAAAAGAGCAGCCAAAAAGAAGCGAGGCAAACCAAATCGTGGCCAACCCGCCAAAATGTCTGCTTCGGCCGCCAAAGCCGAGATCCACGCCACCGAGGCCAAGCTATCTGCACTCGAACTCGCCGAAGCGGCTGCCGAGGATGCACTGGCAGGAAGAATCGATGCCGCCCGCCGCGCCTTTGCCGAGGCCACGGTTGCCACCACCGACCTGCGCGTGCTCTACCTGGGCTATGAGTTCTTCGAACGAACCGGCGACCTGAATGAAGCTGAGCGGCTGCTTAATCGCTGGCTTGCCATCAGCGGGCGCGAGCAGCCCACATCCAGCACCGCCGCTGCCCTCGGCAACCTCGGCCTGATCGCCCACTCCCGCGGTAACCTGGATGAGGCCGAGAAGCTCCACCGCGAAGCGCTAGAGATCTACCGCAAGCTCGGCCGTTTGGATGGGCAGGCGAGCGAACTCGGCAACCTCGGCCTGATCGCTCAAGATCGCGGCAACCTGGACGAAGCCGAGAAGCTCCACCGCGAATCCCTGGAGATTTTCCGCAAGCTCGGCCGCCCGGAAGGGCAGGCGAGCGAACTCGGCAACCTCGGCCTGATCGCCAAAACCCGCAGCAATCTGGACGAAGCTGAGAAGCTCCTCCGCGAATCGCTGGAGATCTACCGCAAACTCGGCAACCTGGAAGGGCAGGCGAGCCAACTCGGCAACCTCGGTCTGATCGCCCAAACCCGCGGCAACCTGGACGAAGCCGAGAAGCTCCTTCGTGAATCGCTGGAGATCGACCGCAAGCTCGGTCGCCTGGAGGGGCAGGCGAACCAAGTCGCCAACCTCGGTTCGATTGCCGAGCAGCGTGGCGACATGGCCGAAGCCCGGCGGCTGTGGACCGAGAGCCGCGACCTGTACCTCCGCATCGGCATACCAAACAAGGTGAAGCAGATGCAGGGCTGGCTCGACGGTTTGCCTCTGGAATAGTCCGCGATCGGACCGTGGTCCGTTCGCAATTCTTCTCCTCTTTAGCTCCCCCTCGCCGAAAGTTCGAAAATGTATTGTTAACGTCAGTTCAGCGTAAGGGGTCAGGCGGACGCGTGGGTCGTAGCGTGACGTTTCCGACAATCGACGCGCTTCCCGGCGGCACGGGTACGTGCCTCTGGGGCGCGGCTAAACGGAGTAACTCATGCGCTCGTCGAAAATCTTTACGCCGAACTGACGTTAGTGTTTACGAAAACATCCTTCTGGCGGAGGCCTTGATTGGAGAAAGAAAAAGGGCCATTACTGGTTTTTGGCTTGGCCAGAGCGGCGCCCCCGGCCCATACGCGCATGAACCTGCCGCCCCCTCCCGAGGAGAGACAGCGAATTAATATGTCAGAATAAGTACAGAATTATGTTGACAATCGTTCTTGCAAGCGCTAAAATCTATTATCATGAACGCAACCCGACGAATTCGCGGGCGCCGGCCGGGCCGTGACGATCGGCTCCCGCGGGCACCACGGTCTTCGGGCCGGTGCGCCGGCATCGCGCCGGCCGGCGTGTACTGAGCGCGTCAGCTTCGCCGTCGCTCTACTCGGAAGTGTGGCGCGAGATCGCCAAGAACGTAACATTGCGCAACTCGCGCAGCGACCGTGCTGTCCATGCAGAGCGCCGGTCAGCGGTACACCCCCCTCGCGGCGGCCACGCGCGCACCGCTGGCGCAATCCTATTCTGGCCAATGAATAACGGGATAAGTGGGCCGGACGGAATACCAAGAATAGTGTTCCATACAGTTCAGTTTTGTTCTACTCCCGCCCCGGCATCTGGGCCGTAAGCACGTCGGGCTGATCGGGGATCGAGGGAGAAAAGCTTTCAATTGTTATTGGCTGGTCGTTGCAGTGGTCATGTGGTAAACAGTGCGCGGGCTTCTATTCTCTGACCGGTCAAGGAGGACTGGGCATGTCTACCACCACTGTGACGGCGGGACGCCGTCGGTTCTGGATCGTCGTCGCCTGTTTTGCCTTGGCTAACGCCGCCATCTGGGTCATGCACGACCGCATTGACCGATGGCACGAGCGCGGAGAATTGCGCGTCGAAGCGTTCGAGCCGCAGGATGTTGCGGCCGCCGGGCGACGGCCGACATTGCGATGGCATTTCAATCTGGATGTCGTTCCCAGCAGCGTATACGACCGAGCTCTCGCCACGGTGACGCCCTCCGTCGCAGGGCGCTGGAGCTGGGACGATCCGCGCACGCTCTGCTTTACGCCCGACGCCGACCTTCCCCGCGCCCAGCGCGTTGCCTTCACCCTTTCGGATCTCTTTCTTCGCAGCCGCGGCGGCGGCACGATGTCGGGTCCATACGTCACGAGCCTCGATTCGGCACCGTTGACGGTCGAGCACGTTCAGCAGGTTGCGTGCAAGCCGATGGACCAGTTCGTCTTTGAAATGACCTTCAGCGATACCGTCACTCCAGCGGATGTGATTGAACATTTGCAGGCGTGGACATACGACGGCCAAGGGGTCCGCTGTCAACCGTTGGGGCTGGCTGCGGGGCGAACGGTGCGAGTGCTTACAGATTCGATCCCCAAAGCTGACGATGACAAGACCGCAAAAATAAGTGTGATCCTCTCCGCCGGGTTGACGGGACATAGCGGGCCGCTCGGCCTTGCAAGCGATTACCACGATACCGTGGAACTGGAGCGAGCGCTAATGGCGATCGAGTTGCGCGCGCAGTCTCCGATGCGCGATCAACCCTATCTGAGCCTGAGATTCAATAGCGAAATTGATTCGGAACGGCTCAAGCAGGTTCTGTCGATTGATCCACCCGTTGCGTTCGCCGTCGAGAACAGCGGCGATGGAATGGTCAAACTGACCGGCGATTTTAGGCCGGGGCAACGATACACCATTTCGCTCGCATCGCCGCCGCGCTCGACACAAAGCGACCAATATCCGAGTCCCGCCCATCTTTCCGCGTTTGTGCCCGACCGCCAGAGCGGCGTCTGGTTGGACACCACGCAGGGTTATCTTTCCAGCGCAGGCAACAGAACCCTCCTGGCGCACGCGGTGAATGTGGATCAGGCGCACCTGACGATCACGCGAGTCTATGACAACAATATTGTCAGTTGGCGAAACGCGAACTCGCGCGAGGATTGGAGTGATACGGACTCATTCAGCCAGCCGCTGGTTGAACGCACCATCAAATTTGCCTCGCCCAAGAATTCGATCAAGGACTTGCGGCTGACGCTTGACGACTTGCTGCCAGCGGGGACGAGCGATGGCGTTTTTCGGGTGGCGCTGTCGCCGGTGCGGGACGGAGCGACAGAGTCTGATGACGACGCCGATGATTCCGAGCGCGGTGCCAGTGCAGCGGTCACCCTGTCGGATATTGGATTGACGGCAAAAAGCACGCGGGACGGCGCGATCGTGTGGGCAACGTCGCTTCGCACCGCAAAGCCGCTCGAAGGAGTGCGCGTGCGCGTCTTCTCCAGCAAGAGCCAGCCTCTAGGCGAGGCGTTTACCGATGCCGATGGATTGGCGAGAGTGTCGAATATTCACGCCGTCAAGGACGAGACGGCGGCGGTAATCCTCGCGGATCGGGCGCCGGTCTCCACGTTTCTTGGACCCTACGTTTCCGCGACGCTACCCACCACGCAACCGGCCGGTGCCCTCACGTGGCTGGACCTGCGTAATTCCCAATGGGATCTAGGCGACAGCGATACCAGCGGTCGTGACTATCTCCATCGCGGATACGAAGCGTATTTATATACCGATCGCGGTGTTTATCGCCCCGGTGATACCGTGCATCTGCGGGCGATCGTGCGCGGCCCGGACAATGCGGTTCCGAAGGATAGCTTTCCCGTGCGCTGGCTGATCCGCCGGCCGGATTTGCACGATTGGCGCGATGCCGTGGTGATGTTGGATACCGAGGGCGCCGCAAAGTTCGACGTGACCATTCCACCGGAAATGCCGACCGGGGAATGGACCGCGCTGATCGGCATGCCCGGAGAGGCTGGCTCGCCCGATCGAAGTTTCGGGACGGTCACGTTTCAAGTCGAGGAGTTCATTCCCAATCGGATGAACGTTTCGCTCACATTCAAAGGGCGCAGTGGGAACGGGGATGAAGAGCCAGCCGCGCGATTTAGCACGGCCGATGGAGATCTGACAGCGGAAATCCAGAGTGACTATCTATTCGGCAGGCCGGCCGCGGGATTGGCTGTGGAGCTTTCAACCCTGTTTGACCGAGTCCCGTTTTCATCGCCGCTTTGGGCCGATTGGACCTTCGGCGATGCCGCTCAAACAAACAAAGCCGAAGAATCTTCCGGAGTTTCGAAGCGTGCTTCAATCAAATCACAGCCGGCACGACACACGCAAGAGCAAACCTTGGACCCGGCGGGTCACTTGGAGTGGTCGATCGATCCGTCCCAGTTGCTCGGACTCAACCAGGCGATCGCGGGAAGTTATCAGGGGCCATGGGAATTGACCGCTTCGGCCGGAGTGCGCGAAGCAGGTGGCCGGGCTGTCACCGTCGCACGGAAAATCTCCGTCGACATGCTGCCGGCTTACATCGGAGTGCGCCGCGACGGCGATGCTCCAGCGCGTCCTGGCGCGCCCTGCGCATTGCAATTGAGATTGGTGCGGCCCGACGGGTCGTTGTCGGATTCCAACGCCATTGTGGACGCCCAATTGAGCAGGGAAACGTGGAACACATCGCTCGTATACACCCGCGGGCATTACCACTATGACTCGACGCGCGTGCTTGAGCCAATCACCAAGGCCAGCGTGCAGTTGTCGGAAGGAAAAGGCGAATGGTCGCCGATAGCGCCTTCGAGCGGGAGCTATGTCGCCGTCTTTCAAGATGAGAAATCGGGGGCAGTGACGTCGCTGGAATTGGACGTGATCGGCGATGGTTCATGGGATGACAATGTCAGCCGCGACAAGCCCGAACAATTAACCGTCCGGGTTTTGCCGGCCGGCGCCAGCGCGACCACCCAGCCCTCGAAGGCGACCAATCTTACTGAGTCACAGCGTTTCGCGGTAAGCGACAATGTAAATGTGCTCATCGCCAGCCCTTTTGCCGGCCGGCTTTTGCTTTCGGTCGAAACCGACGACATCGTGCAGACGCAGGTTATCGAAATGCCCGCGACGCACCTGGTAGTGCCGGTGCAGCTCAGCGAAGCCTGCCGGCCCAATGCGTTCATCAGCGCAACGGTCATCCGCGCCATCGACCCCAATGTAAAATGGCAGACCCGCCGTGCCTACGGTGTCACGCGAGTCAGAATCGACCCATCTGATCGCAGGCTAAATGTGGCGCTCAGCGCTCCGGCGGAATTGCGCCCGGAACAAAGCCTGGATGTGGGAATCGCCGTGACCGATGCGTCTGGTCGTCCCGCGGCGAACACGGCGGTCACGCTGGCTGCGGTGGATGAGGGAATTTGCCAACTGACCAATTTCGCCACGCCCGATCCGCTCAAATATTTCTCCGCGGACCGGGCGCTGGGAGTAACCTCTTCAGACATTTTCGACCTGCTCGCGCCGGAGGTGGCACGCGCGGAGAATGCCACTGCGGTGGGTGGAGACAAAGCAGAGCCATCGACTCGCCATATCACGCCGATCGTCGCTCGCCGGGTGAAACCGGTGTCGCTGGCCTGGGTCGAGGTCCGCACGGATTCACAGGGACTTGCGGAGGGAAGTTTCTCCTTGCCGCAATTTCAGGGACAACTGCGGGTGATGGCCGTGGCCTATAACGCCGGCGGATTGGGTTCATCGGACAAGCCGGTGTCGGTGCGCTCGCCGGTGATGGCGCAATCCTCCTGGCCTCGGTTCGCCGCTCCAGGGGATCGGTTCACGGCGTCAGTCACGCTGTTCAACAATACCGCGTCAGGCGGAACGGCGAGGTTATCCGCGGAATTGCTGGCCGATCCCGCCACGCCGCCGGGACTGCTGGCGTTTGGCGAAAAGGCACAGGCTCATCTCATTTTGCCCGACCTGCCTTTGCCCGCTCATGGCCAAAAACAAATTGATCTGCCCGTGATCGTGGGACGTGCGGCCGGGGTCGCGCATGTTCGGCTGCAAGTGACGATGAACAGCGACAATTTTGAAGAAAATCTGGAACTCCCAGTACGACCTGCAGCGCCGATGATGCAGTTCGGTGGCTACGCGATCGCCACCACAACGCAGCCAGCCGTCGTAACTGCGCCGCAGGCGATTCTGCCCGGAACCGGCTCGCTCGCCATCAACGTCAGCTCGTGGCCAAATCTTCGTTTGCCGCAGGGTCTGGATTACCTGGATCGCTATCCGTATGGCTGCGTCGAGCAGACTACCAGCGCGTGCTTCCCGCTGCTGGCACTTGCCGACATCGGAAAACAGATCGATCCCAAGCGCTTCGATCCCGATCAGATCAAGAGCAAAATCGACGGCGGGATCATTGAACTGATCGGCATGCAAACCAGCGACGGCGGTCTGGCGATGTGGCCCGGAGGCAAGGAGACCTGGCCGTGGGGCAGCGTCTACGCCGCTCATTTTCTGGTGGAAGCGCGACGCGCGGGTTACGACGTGCCCGACGATTTCTACAACCAGTTGCTGCAAAATGTCAGGCAGCAACTCAGCGCCGGGACCGATGATCCAGAGCAATTGGAGACGCAATCGTACGCGGCATACGTACTGGTGCTCGCGGGCCAGCCGCCACGGACGATTCTCGATCGGCTGGCGGAGTTGGCCGCCGCAAAAGGCTTGCCGGATGAGGATCAAGACCAATCGGCGATGAGATCGGACGCGCGGCTATTCCTCGCCTGCGCGCAAGAGCTTTGTGGACGCGGCGATTTGGCGGATCAGTTAATGCCCCAAGCCCTGCCTTCGCCGCGAATTCATCGGCAATATAATGGGAACATCGGCTCGCCGATCCGTGACCGGGCGCTGCTGATCTACGCGCTTGCGGCGGTCCAGCCGAAAAATCCCGCGCTGCCGGATCTGGTGCAGCGCCTTGTAGACTGCGGAGCGCAAAATCAATGGGACAGCACCCAGGACACCGCGTTCGCTCTGCTGGCGATCGGGCAATATTTGCATCACCTGCCGCATCCCGAGCCGTTTGATTCGGCCCGGCTGTTGTCAGGCACACAGGAATTGGCACAAGAACAAGGTGAAACGTCGCTCGCACTGGATCTTCCGGCCCCCGCGGCGGGGACGCCATTCACGGTCAACATCTCCGGCGCATCCGACGCGACGGCATATGTCTCCTGGCTGGAAACAGGTGTTCCCCTCTCTGCCCCTGCGGACGCGCAGCATGGAATCGCCGTTCACCGGCGCTATCTGTCGATGGACGGGACGGAATTGAAGTCGGCGATGAGCGGGCAACTGGTTCGCGTTGAACTCATCATCGACGCGCCCGCGAATCAACCGAATTTGGTGATCGAGGATCTTCTTCCCGCCGGCCTTGAGGCCGAGAACGTGCCGCTCGCGACTTCGGCAAAAAATGAAGATGCCGACGACGCGGACTCGGCGCAGGGTTCGAAAGTCTCCCCGTTCGACGGCAACCAAACTGATATCCGTGACGATCGAGTCGTCATCATGGGTTCCATGCCCAGCGAGGGCAAAGCGCGGTGTGAGTATCTGGCGCGGGCGGTCACGCCGGGGGTTTATGTGATTCCGCCAGTTCGCGCTGAAGCGATGTACGACATCACGACCTGCGGAATCAGCGGCGCGGGCGGAACCTTCACGGTATTGCAGGACCATGGCTCGGTCGCCAGCGTTCACGATTGATGTTCCATGGTGTCACACAGAACCACATCCGCCCCACCGCCCCGCCGTTCGTGGAAGCGCGCCGCAATGATCGCGATGGTGCTCGCATCTTGTGGCACTCTCACGGCATTTGTTGGATTTCGCGTGGCGGTCGCCTGGATGCCGTATCCATCCGATCCGATCGTCCTGCCCCAGCGCTGCACATGGATTGAAAGTCGCGACGGCGCTCCTCTGGCTGCCTTTGTGCCGGCGTCGGGCCAATGGAATCTTCCGCTGGCCCAAGATCAAATCAGTCCGCATCTGATGAAGGCGATCGTTGCGATTGAAGACCGGCGATTTTATGAGCATCACGGAGTCGATTGGAAATCAGCGGCCGGCGCGGTTTGGCAAGATCTGCTCCTGCGTAGCGAGCGGCGCGGCGCCAGCACTCTTACGATGCAGCTTTATCGGCTGGGACATCCCACCGCGCTGTCGATTTGGGAAAAGCTGACACAAGCAGTGCGAGCAGAGCAAATCGAGCAGCGCTTAAGCAAACAAACCATCCTGGTGGACTATCTCAATGCCGCTCCGTTCGGCGGCAATCTGGTCGGAGCAGGAGCGGCAAGCTGGCGGTATTTTGGCCGGACTTGCGAGGATTTGAGCCTTGGCGAAGCAGCCCTTCTTGCCGCATTGCCGCAGAATCCCAACGTCCTGCGCCCGGATCGGTTTCCACGGCGAGCGATCGCCCGCCGGAACCGAGTGCTCGATGACATGCTGGCGATGGGAATGATCGACACAAATCAGCATGACCAGGCCGCCGCCGAACCGATCGAAGCAAAATGGCACCCTCTACCCCAAGAGTCCGAAGCTTCCAGCAAGGGCATCCTTGCAGCGCAGAGCGCACCGGGACTTTTGCCGCTTCTGGAGGAATTGGCCAGAGAAGAATCGGGAAAAACGATTCGGACGACGATTGATCGGAAGACGCAGCGGGAGGCCGCGGCAGAGACAACCAACGCGCTCAGCCAACTTTCCCCGTCCCATATCAGCGCGGCGGCCGTCGTGGTGCTGGATACGCAAAATGCGCAATGCCTGGCATTAGCGAGCCTGTCCGCGGTTCGAGGGACCGAATCGATCGATCTGACGCAAAGGCCCCGTTCTTCAGGTTCAACGCTCAAGCCGTTCATCTACGCCGCCGCATTTAGTGCGGGGATCTGCACGCCGCAGTCGATCTTGAATGATATGCCCACAGCGTGGGCGGGCTATGCGCCTCAGGATTATGATCGTGAATTTGCCGGTCCGCTCAGCGCCGCCGATGCCCTGGCGCAAAGCCGCAATGTGCCGGCGATGGCTCTGCTTTCGCAGGTCGGCGTCGAGCATGCGATAGGAACAATGGCGGCGATGGGGCTGGCGACGCTATCGAAAAATCCAGTGCAATATGGCTTGCCCCTTGCGATCGGCGGCGCGGATGTGACGCCGATGGAACTTGCCGAGGCTTATGCAACGCTGGCGCGAGGAGGCGTGCACCGTCCAGCAACGATTGTGTTGGATTCGTCGCAGGGCTCGGCAGTGAGCACCACGCGATTGCGGGTTGGTTCGATCCTGCGGCCCGAATGTTGCCGCGACGCTTTGTATTGTCTGGCCGATCGCGACCGTACCGAGCACGTGTGCCCCTCGGCGGCGGGTTTGTCGCCGGCCTGGAAGACCGGAACCAGCAGTGGCCACCGGGATGCGTGGTGCGCGGCCGTCACGCCTCGGCGAACAGTGGTGGTGTGGCTGGGCAACGCGGATGGCACCGGCTCGGATTCGCTCGTGGGCCAGGACGTCGCGGCGCCGCTGGCACTGAAAATCCTCGCGGCTAATGACCCCGGCGGCGATGGATTTGCTCCGCCGATCAATTTCCTCGCCGATGCGCAAGCCGGCTCCGCGAAGATTGCCGCCGATGGCGGCAAGGTGTCGATCGTCTCGCCGATCGATGGGCAGGAGATCGTGCGTGACCCATCGTTGCCGGTCAATCAGCAGCGACTGTCATTGCGAGCCAGTGGGCCAGGAGACGGACGACTATGGTGGTTCGTGGACGGCCAGTGCATGGGAAAATGCGAGATTGACCAGTCCATGTGGTGGGTTCCGACACCGGGCGAACATGAGATTCGAGTGGTCGCCGACAACGGCCGCGCCGCAAGCGCGGATATACACATACGATGAGAGACCGTCATCGCTCCTTCAGCCAGGGCCGGCAGGCCGCGGACAACCGATGGATGGATGCGTCATTCGAGAAATCCACCCGCGGGCCTCCCGGCCCCGGCTAAAGTCAATTCATCACTAACCCGAATAATTCTGACTAAACACGAAGGGACGAAGGAACGAAGGCCACGAAGAAGAAAAGGACTGAATTCACACGAGCAAGAATTGAATTGGCTTGTTCTGTAATCTGCGCAACCTGCGGTGGAACACGTTGCATTCAAATTAGTCGTAACTTATTCTCCTTAAATCTCTTCTTCGTGCCCTTCATCTTTTTCGTCGCTTCGTGTTGAATAATTGGGGCTAAGGACCCTCCACACGCTTCATCGTCCCTAAGTGAGCTCGCTATCGAATCCGTGGCGCGGCGGCGGGTCCTTCATTGATGTCACCGGGATTGGCCTGCGGTCGGGTCGCGGGGGCGATCGTCGCCTGCCGGCCGGGCCAGAGGGCACTCGCCTGGTCGACGGTCAATGTGACCGCAGGCTGGAACTTATCGGTTTCCATGTAGTCAAGGAGCGAGCGTCGAAGCTGGCGCGCGACAGTGCGCGTATCCAGATTTGATTGCACATCAACAGCGCTGACCAGCAATCGTCCATCGCCAACGCGGCACTCAAACAAGACGCCGAGCTTGTAATTGCGATTCCAATCATCGATCGCCGAGACGATCGGTCGAAGCTCCGGCGGGGCTTTTTCGATGTTGATCGCCCGCACGTTGCGGACGATGTCACCCCACTGCAGATCGCAAAAGCCTTCAGTGGGGAAGCCGGCGATCGCCGGATGGTGCGTGTCGCACCAAAGTCCGAGCATGGCGCCCAGCTTTGGATTCATCAGCCGGTTCCAGAAGACCGGCACGTTGTCCAGCGGCGGGCTCGTGTCATCCAGTGCATTGGCGGCCGGCGTAAAGAGCACCTTGCCCCCTTCGGCGAGAGATGCTTTGGCGTCAGACCAGTTGGTAGTAACCAGCACATCCGCGGGAGCTGCGGTCTCCACCTGCGCCGGGTAAAGCCAGAAATTCCAGCTATTTTCAATCGACGTGCCGGCGATATCAATGACCAAGCGGTATTCGCCCGGCGCTTTCAATGGGGAGAGATCGACACTGACGTTGCCCAGCGCGATATTCTTGCCGATGGGAATATCGAGCGTCGGCAGATCGCCGTGAGCCGCAACTTTTCCATTGATGTCCACGATATTCCATTCAGGAAAGGCAGCGACGATAGGAGCCTCGCCGTAGTGGGCGATTTCCACCGGAACCCCAAGCTGCTCATTGGCGTGGTAGATGTAATTGTGCATGCGCGCCAGTGGCACGGTGGGACCCGCAAATCTGCGAAACTCCTCGGGCGTCACGTATCCCTTGGATTCCCAGAAGGCGTCGAGGATG
>Ga0302325_10012967_pt1 | contig 17832 bp, 15 predicted proteins | sample Palsa_T0_2_FD_201948 | JGI IMG/M metagenome (GOLD analysis project Ga0302325, IMG submission 201948) | Peat permafrost microbial communities from Stordalen Mire near Abisko, Sweden - Palsa_T0_2 | ecosystem: Environmental > Terrestrial > Soil > Palsa > Peat permafrost | place: Sweden: Abisko...
TGGTGGCTGCGCTCTGCGCCGCGCACCGGGCCGGTGTAGTGCATCGCGATTTCAAGTGCGGCAACGTCATGATTGTGCCGCGCACAGGCGGCGCGCCGCGCGTGGTGATCACTGACTTCGGCCTGGCGCGTCAACTTCCTACAGATCGCCGCGCGACCGTCACGAAGTGGTCTCCGGGTTCGATGGTGGGTTATGGGACACCCGGTTACATGGCGCCGGAGCAGATTCAGAGCGGCAAGGTGGGCCCGGCCGCCGACATCTATGCGCTTGGTGTGGTCCTCTATGAGATGCTCACCGGAGACCTGCCTTATCCGGAAGACTCGCCTCTCGCCATGGCGGTCAAGAAGACCCGCGAGCGGCCGCCTGTCCCGGAAAAGCTAGCCCCCGCCTTGCGTCCCACGTGGTCCGCCGCAATCCTCCGCTGTCTCGAGGCCGATCCCAAGCGGCGATTCGGCGACGTGCGGGAAATACTCACCTATCTCGAGACGCGCAGCCGCAGCTTTTTGTGGTGGAGGCTTCTGCGGCGCCGGCAGGGTGGAAAACTCAAGCTCGCGGCAGCCGCAACCGGCCTGGCCGCCATTGCCGCCATCGGGTGGTGGCTATGGCCTCCCGAGCCGCGCTCCGATGCGGTTGTGGATTGGGAGCGGGGAGTATTTGACCTGCAGGCCGGTGACCCGATCCAGGCCGCCCGCCGCATCGAGCGGGCTCTGGCGCAGCACCGTCTGCCGGTGGTGGCCCACGCCTATCTCGCGCTGGCCTGGCACGAACTCGGATTCGAGGACAAAGCGCATTCCGAGCTGAATCGCGCGCTATACAAACCGTTTCAACCGGAACTCGATCGCCGATTCGAACAAGCGGTGCGGCTCGAATTGGCCGGACAGCGCGAGCGGGCGCTGCCACTTCTGGACCGGCGCCCGGCCGATCTCGCGCTTCTCGAAGACCAGCTTGGCAGGCCCGAGGCCGAAGCGCACTGGAAACAAGTGGTGGTGAAAGCGCCCAATCATCCGGCGGCACACCTGCGCCTGGCCATGACCTACGCCAAGAAGGGCCGCTGGAAGGAAGCCGATCGCGAGTTCATTCTGGCGGAAACTTATTTCCAGGCCGCCGGCGATGCCGAGATGGTCCGGGCCGTCGCCGCGCGCCGCGGGCTCGCGCGAATCAAGAATGGCGACGCCAATTTGGCGAACTCCGACCTTTCCTCCGTTGCCGGCTTTCTGTCGCTCCCCGCTGGCGCAGGATTCGGTCCTTGTGAGCGGACGGTGACGGTGATGGCGGGCGAGGATGACCATTTTGCGCTGCCCTTCGATCCGATCCCGTACGTCAATCCCGATTTCGCGGCTAGTCCATATTGGCCAACGGACGGCCACCTCAAACAGTTCGATGAGCAACGGGACGACCGATCCATGTTCGTTTCCCTGATTTTGCCGCCGCTCCGTTTTTGTGGCGGCCAGATGGAACTTCGCGTCCGGAAGGGGCGCGGCAGCCGCAACAATATTCTGGCTTTCGGCACTGCGCCAAACCCTTCGACTGGGTCGGCCTTTTGGGATCGCGCGAATACCAATGAACAGCTACTGACTTCGGATATCTCCGCGGCCATGCTGCTTGACGTGCAGCGCGCGCAGGCAGGAAAAAAAGTAACCTCTTTGGATCTCGATTTCGGTTATGACATCACTGTCGATTACATCAAGCTTACGCTGGTGTATTGAACGATTGCCGTTCGTAGTGGCGTTGGCGCTCCTGGCGCTGGGAAATTTAGGGCTGCTGGGAATCCTGGCAGCCGGGCCAGTCCGAGCCCAGTCCTTATGCGTGCAAACGCCGCCGGGACTTTCCGCCTGGTTCACATTTGACGAGGAGCTGTTCCACCAGCCAGGCCCGCATCGGCCGCAGCTCGTCCCCGGTCTGGTGGGCCGCGCACTCAGATTCAACGGTAAAGATCAGTACCTCGAATTACCCGCCTCGACACCGGGCCTCGATGTGGGGGAAGACGATTTCAGCATTGAGCTGTGGATCCGCACCAAAGATTCCCTCGGCACGCCCAGCATCGTCGACAAGCGCGACCGCAGCCCGCTCGGCTATCTCATTTATATGTGGCAGGGTCACCCTGGTTTTCAGGTGGTACACGAAGACAGGATCGACAACGCGGTTGCTCGGTCGGTCAACGCGGCCGACAATCGCTGGCACCACGTCGCTGCCGTGGTCAAGCGGCTTCCGATGCAGCCTTTCGTTGTATACGTCGACGGCGCCAAGCCGGAATTGGGCGTACGGAACGCACCGCTGGTGAATCTGGATGTGCCGACACCGCTCTGGCTCGGCCGGCATCACGCCAATAAGTTTGTCTCCAGCGATGACATTTATTTTGAGGGCGAGATCGACGAATTGAGCTTTTATCATCGGGCGCTGACTGCTGCCGAGATTCAGTCGATTTTCCGGGCGGGCGCGCACGGAAAATGCCGGCCCGGGCGTTGACGTGGTTCTCGGTCCGATCAGGCGCCTGAGCTGCCCCCCCAGTTTCACTTCCACCGCACTTTCTCGACCCGCTCTGACCCCGTTTTTCCGGGGAATGCGTTTGTCCTGAGTAGAAAGCCAAAACAAGGCGCTGGTGAAACCGAGCTAAGCCACCGGGCGTGAGCAAAAGATCAGCGGTAACGGCGCGGAACAAAAGAGAGGTATCTAAGTGAAGCGACTACTCAATAAAGTGAATCTTTTCGCCGCTTTCGGGACGTACACAGTAGCCAGAGCGCTGGCGATGATCGTGCTCGCCGGCCTGTTTTGTTCGGCGGCCTTCGCCGAGACAGTTTTTTACTGTACGGCCGATGGCACGTTGTACATCCATGACGTCGGTAGCACTACCGTGACGGTGGTAAACAACGGGTGCTCGCATGGCCCTTGGGTCGTAAGGGCGCTGCCGACGGCCAGCGGCGGCACGAGCCAGGGCGGCACAAAAAAAGGAAACGCTGGAGTGAATCTGACAGGGGCGACCGAGAGCATCTCCCACGCCCTTGCGGCCCTCAAGGCACTGCCGGCGACCTCGCTCCCGACGATTGATGTTCAATCCCCTGAATTCACTCGCGTGAGCCGGCTGGAGGCCGGATCTTCGGAATCGCGGCCGATCGAAGCGCCGAATGGTCAATTGGCTCCCCCTGTATATGCGCCACTAATAGGCAGCAAGGGTGGCCCCGAGACCGGCACCGGCAACGGGTCGTACAGGCCCCCGGCCCAAGGGGCGGACGCGGAACCGCTCCTCATCACCCGAGTGACCTGCGACGCGGCGACTTCGGTGTCGGTGAATACGAACTACCCCGTACCGTCAGGGTCCACTTACGAGTTCACCAACACGACCAATGGGAAGACCACGTCTTTTGTCTCTGACGAAGCCGCCCGGGATGCAAATGGTCAGCCTCAATTTCCGCTGAACCTGTCGAATGCGACCTATCGTCTCGTCATCTTGAATCCCCTCGGGAGCCGCATGCTATCGGCTCCTTACCCAGTAGCCTGTAACTCCGGAAGCCAGGGGTCAGCCGAAGGCCAGGGGTCTGCCGCCGGAAGGAACCAAGCGGCTCAAGGCTCCGTCCCGGGCGGAGTGCCGGGTCAAGGCTGCGCCACAGCCGCGGGCACGATGCCCGTTCTCCAATCCGCCACCGGTCAAGCCGGCTGGGAGCTAGTGAGTGGCCCAGGCGTCACTAAGGCCAAGCCCGCAGTGGTGGTGACAAGCCCGTCTGGGGTGTCGAACGGGGGCTGGGGCTCCGTTCCAGGGGCAAGCTGGGTTTCGGAGGACGCCCAAGCGGGAACGGATCTCCCCAATCCTGCCGGCAACTACACATATGAGTTTTCCTTTTGTGTCTGTCAACTTCAGGGCGCCACGTTGGCTCTGTCATTCCTGGCGGACAATGGGGCCACGGTTTATCTAAATGGTCAAGCATCAGCGAATATCATCTACTCCACTACTGGTATTAAGAACTTCACTGGCGCCCCGCGAACCTACAGCGCCAGCGGCAAGGGGCTTGTGAGTGGGACCAACACCCTCATCATCGTGGTAAACAATACGTCCGCCGCTACCGGACTCGCGGCACTCCTCAAAGTGATTGGTGCCGTCGCCGGCCCGTGTCCGGCCTGTGCGGGATTCCAATCCGCCACGGGTCAAGCTGGCTGGGAGCTAGTAAGTGGCCCAGGCGTCGCCAAGGCCAAGCCCGCGGTGGTGGTGACGAGCCCATCTGGCGTGTCGAATGGTGGCTGGGGCTCCGTTCCAGGGGCAAGCTGGGTTTCGGAGGACGCCCAAGCGGGAACGGATCTTCCCAACTCCGCCGGCGATTATACCTATCAATTTTCCTTCTGCATCTGTCAACCGCAAGGTGCTTCGATAGCCCTGTCATACTTGGCCGACAACGGTGCCACGGTCTATCTGAACGGAAAGACCTACGCCACCAGCGGCGATAAGAACTTCGTGTCTCCTCCGCGGCTGGTCACCAACAGCGGCCCGTTTGTCCCTGGAACCTACACGCTCAAAATCGTGGTACACAATGAGTCCGCCGCTACCGGACTCGCGGCGCTCCTCAAAGTGGTTGGCGCTACAAGCGGCCCATGTCCGCGCGTACCGGTCAATACCCAAACGAGTGGCGGACTCGTCGTAGCCGTCCCACAAGAGCTCTGTCCGAACCTTACCTTCGCCGAGACATCCAGGGCCAACAATTCCGTGGTCGGCGCCAACACTTTGCTGTCGCTTACCAATAACGGACCAGGAAACGCCACCGACGTTACGGTGACCGGCATAAGCTGCACTAACGGGTTTGTATATAACCCACAACACGGTCTGCTGACGATTCCATTCGCCGTGCCTGGGGCTGGGAGTTTAGCGCAGGGAGCGACCACGCAATTTAACGGCTTCTTCAAGAAGCCAGGAAACTCCCAAACGGGTTCGTTCTCCTGCACCCTCGCCTACACGGAAGGGGGGAGCCCCACCACACCCCCGACTTGCAAGGGAACTGCGACGTTAAACATTCCCTGATATCGGTGTGCATCATGGGACCTAAGACTCTTCTCGCAGGCGCCCTGGTCGCGTTCGCGGCCAGCCTGGCGCCGGTTATGGGCCTCGCTCAGGCCACCCCCCCGCCCGCTGCCTCGGCATCACCGGCCGGTCCGGTCGCGGCAGCAAAGCCGTCCACGCAGGTGGACGATGTCATCAAGCTGTTCAAAGACGGACTGTCGCAGGACTTGATTGTTGAGAGCCTCAGCAAGAATGCTGGACCTGTGGACCTCTCTCCAGCCGACCTCGTGAAATTGAAAGAAGCTGGCGTACCGGAGGCCATCATGCGCGTCATGATGGATCCGAAAAGCCCGCTGCCTTCGCCCGCCGCCGCCCCGGTGGCGGCTCTGGTTGTAGCTCCATCCGGCGCGCCCGTCGTAACCCTGGCCAACGGCGCGGCCGCAAAGCCTATCAGCTCCGCCGCGATACCGAATGCCCTGAAAAAGCGCGTCGTGGTTTACACCTTCGATTACAAACCGAATCAACAGGTGGGTGAAGCCATTCGCTCGATGCTCCAGGAGCGACTGACGCAGCGCGGCGAGGTGGTGGTGGTCGAGCGCGCCGCGATCGATGCGATTCAGCAGGAACTCAAACGCAACACCGACGGTTCGGTGCAGCAAGGCACCGGCGCCCAGGTTGGCCGTTTCAGCGGCGTGGATGCGGTGCTCACGGGAGACATCATCATCTTTGGCCGCGATGACAAAAAGCATACTGCCGGGGGGCAGGTGGTATCGGGTATCTGCGATGCCTGCGGCGCGTTTAGCCGCACCAAGACGGAAGAGAAAGCGGTGGTTGCTATCGACTATCGCTTCATCGACGCCGCGACCTCGGAGGTGGTGGCCGTTGGAGAGGCGCGCGGTGAATCCAAGCGTACCAGCAAGAGTTGGGGTGCGCCCGCTACCTCGAACGGAATAGGCGCGGAGATGGCTAAGTCCAACTTCGCAGACACCATCGTCGGCGAAGCCACCATGGATTGCGTCAACAAACTCGCCGATCTCTTCACGAAACAAGTGCAGGGAATGAAGGTCAAACGGCCCGAACTCGAGGCCTACGTCGCCGAGACTTCGGACAACGGCATGGTGATCACGGCGGGCAGCAATGACAACGTCATGGTTGGCGACGTGTTCGAGATTTTCAAGATTGACGGGGTGGTGCGAGACCCGAATACGAAAGAAATTCTCGACCGGCAGGTGACCAAGGTCGGTGAATGCAGCATCAGCAGTGTGCGGGAGCGGGTGGCGACGGGAACCTATACCGGGTCGGCGGCGGAAAACGGATTCCTGGCCCGAAAGAAGCAGTAACCCGTGGCGCGAACCTGTGGGGCCAGTGGTCGCGAGGCGTGTATACAACCGCTCCCTTTGGTCACGGCTCGGTCACGCGTTGTCACGGCCCGACCAGGCTAGACCCGATGAATGGCTTTCATCGCCAGTGCTGGATTATGCTCAATGATGCTCAGAAGCGCGGCTGCTGGCCCCGTAGGGCGTCGGCGGTCCTGTTCCCAGTTTTGCAGTGTCTTCACGCTTACACCGATCAAATGCGCAAACTCCGACTGAGAAAGACTGGTTTTTTCGCGAATGACCCGGACACCGGAAGAGCGGATTACAGTGCGCCGGGAAGCTCCTTTCCGGCCGCGCAGAATTGCCCCGGCTTCGCGCACGCCGCTGAGCAGTTCTTCAAACATCTGTTTTTTCACTACGAAACTCCTCTTTGACGACTTTAGCGAGCTGCGAGACTTGTTTCCGGGTCAGGTCCGCCGCTGCATTCTTCGAATACGCGTAGAGCAGCAGGATCACGTCTTCTCGTACCGCCCAATAGTAGATGACGCGAGCGCCGCCCCTCTTTCCTCGCGATCCAACGGCCACGCGAACCTTGCGTATGCCGCCGCCACCTCTAATGAGAGGGCCGAGCTCCGGATTGGCGGCGATCCGAAACTGAAATTCGCCGTACTCCTCATCACTCAACAAAGCGGTGATCTGCCTGGTGAAGACAGAAGTCTCAATAAGCTGCAATCATTGCGATTATCCGCCAATGGCGGATAGCAGTCAAGGCGGGGACTTATACCCTCGCGGCGGCAGACGCAATTCCGGGCAGATAGCGGTCCGCGAGAATCCGGCGATGGTGCAGTTCATGGCCGGCGACAACATGGGCCAGCGCCCGAACGGTGATCCGAGCATTGCTCGCTACACCGGAGCGGGCCCAGTCCTCGTCGCGAAAGCCACGAAAGAGGCAGATGGTTGCGCGGCGAACGGCCTCGAATTCCTCGCGAAGCTGCGCGAGGGTCGCGGCCTCGGACGGACCGTTTGCGACAAAGACGTTCTCGTCAAAGCTGGCAAGCGGCGCCGGGTCGAGGCGTGAGAAGCGCAGGGCGCGGTAGGCGAAGACGCGCTCGGAATCGATGATGTGCCCGAGCGTTTGCCGGACGGTCCACTTCCCTGCCGCGTAGCGATAACCTGCCGATTCTTCTGGGACCCGCGAATAGAGGGCGAGCGTTTCCGCGATCTGGTTGGTCAAGGTGCCGATGATGTCACCGGGCGGGACCAGGGTTATATAGGTTTTGTAGTGGGGCGCGAATTCGTCGTCGGCGGGGGCAAGGGCGGCGGCGGACATGCGGGCATTTTATCAATTTGGGGGGATGGAGTAGGTTACCGGGTGCTTCGACAACGACCAAGAGTCTGTGCCGCCGTGTGAGCGCCCGCGGACCAAGGGGGTCCTGCTCTGATGCGGAGAGCGCCCTTACCGGCGGGAAGCGGCGCATCCCCATCGTTACATTACCCTGGTAATATAAACAATATGGCTGTCGCACAATCAAAGGTTACGGCGCAGGGGCAGATTTCAGTACCCGTGGATGTCCGCCGGAAGCTTGGTATCGGCCCGGGCTCGGTTCTGGAATGGGAGGAAGAGGGCAACCAGATGGTTGTCCGCCGAGCGGGCCGCTTCAGTTCCGAGGATATCCATCGAGCGTTGTTCGGGCGCGGACGCCGGAAAGGCGAAGCGCCGGTGAGTTGAAAGAAGGCATCCGCCGTTACGCCAGAAAGCGTTATGCGCGCGATTGACACAAACGTTCTGGTTCGCCTGATCACGAGGGATGATTCCCGCCAAGCCGCCTCCGCCGAGAGCTTCATCGATAAGGGGGCGTGGGTCTCGGTACTCGCGCTGGCCGAGGCGACGTGGGTCCTTACCAGCGTCTACAGCTTGAGCTCGAAGGATTTGGGCGTTGCGATTGAAATGTTGCTCAATCACCGCGATTTGGTGATCCAGGATCATGAGACCGTGGCAGGAGCGCTGGAGTTGTTCCGCGTTAAACCAACAGTGGGTTTCTCTGACTGCCTGATGCTCCAGCTGGCACGGAAAGCCGGGCATCTTCCGCTCGGCACTTTCGATAAGACGCTCCCCAAAATTGAGGGGACCCAAAAGCTCTAGGCACCTCTGGCGCCGCCCGTGGGCGGCGCGTATGGCGGTTACAAGCTGAGCAAAGGTTGCTCAGCGCCGAGACGAGGCACATGGGTTTTGGCGCGAAGCGCCGGCGCTGAAGGGAACGAGTGCCGCGCCACATCCGAATAACGAGACTTGGAAATTGTTGCATCGGCCAACTGCATTTTCTGCACAAAATGCGTCATCACAAGTACGATCATGGCGTGCGTCGTTTTGATGCGGGACAGCATGAGGCGAAGAGATCAGTTCACCGTGCTGGCCCGCCCGTTCACACTCTGCGGATGATCCAAACAATGACCACAATCACAATGATGGTTCCGACCACTCCTAAACCGAGCATTTTGTTTCTCCTTTGAAGGCAAGATAGGGTATCTTCGTTTACCTTTGCCTTATTGGGTTGCACATTGGTGGCCGTCCGGCGCTTTGGGCCTATAGGTGCGAGGTGCAGATCGGAAGTATCAGCGCTCGCGGGTTTCCTGTAACTGGAGGAAATGCCCCGGCTCCGTTGCTGGCCTGTTATTCGAGAACCGGGATGGCGATAAGGAGAAAGCCGGCGAAATTGGGCGCGAAGGATTGAGGACGCATGCGAAGAACTGGTTTACGTGAATTGATTGCCGCCACTCTGGCCTTGGCAATGTCGGCGGTTGGCGCGACGGTCCCGCGAAATACCATCTCTAGCGAGGTGGAGAACCCCACAACACAAGTCGTAGAGCCCGGGGCAAGCGGGGCAAGGGTGATTCGTGCCCAGATTCTGCTGGGTTGTGCGCGATTTTCTCCAGGGGAGATTGACGGCCACTATGGAGGCGATCTGGGAATCGCGATCAAGGGGTATCAGGAAAACCATGGCTTGACACCAACGGGCGTAATCGATGCGGAGATGTGGAAATTGCTGGATGCGCACGAAGGTCCGCTACTGGTCACCTACACCATCACGGCCGCGGATGAGAAAGGCCCATTCGCGCCGATACCGAAAAACGTTATCGAGCAGGCCAAACTGAAGTGGATGGGATGGGAATCGCCGCAAGAGGAATTGGGTGAGAAGTTTCACATGTCACCCGGATTGCTGGCGGAGTTGAATCCGGGCAAGAATCTGGATACGACCGGAGAGCAAATCACGGTAGTGAATGTACGGGTCGCTCCAGTTCGGCGGGCGTTAAAGGTAGTGGTATCGAAGTCAAAACGAACGGTAACGGCATTGGGCGCCGGCGACAAAGTGCTGGCGCAGTATCCGGCGACCATCGGCGACTCGCATGATTCGCTGCCGATCGGCGATTGGAAGATTCTTAGCGTTGTGCGGGACCCGTGGTTTAATTGGGATCCGGTGCATTACTGGAATGTAGATCCGGAAAGGGCAACCGAGAGGCTGGCCCCGGGACCGAACAACCCGGTGGGGGTGGTATGGATGGGGCTCTCGAAAGCACACTACGGAATCCACGGAACGCCGGATCCGGGCCACGTGCGGCACGAGGAGTCATATGGATGCATCCGGTTGACGAACTGGGATGCGACTGACCTCTCGCACATGGTTGTACGGGGCACTCCCGCAATCCTTGAGGAATAGTTGTGCGGCGAGGAATAGCCTTGCGGCGCAGCGCGTGTATGGCTCAGCTCCTCGTGGCACTCCTCGGCTGTGCCTCGAGTTCTTCCTTGCCCGATATCGGGCTGCCCATTAAAGGACTCACGGTGGCGGACGTGCGGGATACGTTCGGGGAGGTCCACTCGGGGCATCCACACGAGGCGATTGACCTCCTCAGTCCGAAGGGAACACCCGTACATGCCGTTGTCTCCGGAAGCATTCGCAAGCTTTTCCTAAGCAAGCCCGGAGGAAATACGATCTATGAGTTCGACGATATGGGTGTGTATTGTTACTACTATGCTCATCTCGACGGGTACGCCGGGGGCCTGCACGAGGGAATGCGGGTTGAGCGGGGCGAAGTGATCGGTTTCGTGGGATCAACCGGAAACGCAGATCCAGGGTCGCCGCACCTTCATTTCGCGATTTTCGAGTTAGACCGCGAAAAGCAATGGTGGAAAGGCAAGGCCCTCAATCCCTATACCGCTTTGCTAGCTGCCGCAAAGCGGGCGGAGTGACGTGCAATCAAGAGAGCACCGCTCAAAAAAGAGCGCAGGGAGTCATTCGCCTGAATACGGCCGCGCTCAGAATGAATGATAGCCACTCGCCCGGTTCGAAATTATCGCGCGATGACTCCCGATTTCGCGGAGAATCGAGAGATGATATTCAGGATGGCACTCAGATTTCTCAGCGCGTATGCCGCGCTGGCTGCGGCCGCGATCGCCCAGCCGGTCTTCAACGTGAAGGATTACGGCGCAACCGGCATCAAAGAAGACAACGCGCGCCCGGCGCTGCAGCGCGCCATTGACGCGTGCGGGCTGGCCGGCGGTGGCACGGTATATGTTCCTCCGGGTGCTTACACGTCCGGCCAGTTGCACCTGAGGTCAGGCGTGCGTCTATACCTGGAAGGCGGAGCGACGCTTTACGCATCGCTCGATGGAAAAGAATTCGACGCGACTCCACCCAAGGGCTATTCCACTGCTCCGGCGGCGCTGATCTACGGCGAGGATCTCCACGATATCGCCCTCGAGGGCCGCGGCACGTTGGACGGGCAGGCATCCTATAAGTGGCTGCCGAACAACTTTACCGACTACTACATACTTCCGAACCAAAGGCGCATGGAAGCCACCGGCAAGCCTTTGATGCGGTCTTTCCCAGCCGGATACCCGAACGAGAGCGTGTACCCACGGCTGGTGCTCCTGATCCGCTGCCAGGATGTTCGGATTACCGGGCTGAAGTTCGTGCGCTCGCGGAGTTGGACCATCAATCCATACGCCTGCAAACACCTGCTGATTGACGGCATTTACGTGTATTCGAACGGAAAGGAGGCAGTGTGGGCCGATGGCATCGACCCGGATAGCTGCACGGATGTTAGGATTTCCAACTCGATTATCGAAACCGGGGACGACGCGATTGTCTTCTACTCGGCCAATGTCTGGGGCCCCCCGCTGCCGGAGGAAGATGTTACGGTGACGAACTGCCGGTTATCGTCGGCCTCGAGCGCGTTGAAATTCTGCGACGGTAACGCGAACGCGATCCGGAGGGTGCTCATCAGTAATGTTTCTATCACTCACTCGAACCGCGGCCTGGCGTTTATGGTCTTCGACGGCGGCGTTGTGGAAGACGTGCTGATTTCGAACGTGACCATCCAGACCCAGCGGTTCGACTGGTTCTGGTGGGGTGATGGAGACCCGATTCACTTCAACATCAAGAGGCGCAGCGAAGTGGACGGAACCAAGCGGGAAAACGAGCCGGCGGCCGGGTCCATTCGTCACGTTACGATACGCGATGTTCTGGCGCACGGCACCGGAACCTCCGCGGTCAATGGCCATCCGGATAGCTGGCTCGACGATATTCGGTTTGAGGACGTTCGACTGTTTCTCTCGCACGATGCGAATGCGCCGTATGAGGACACGCGAGACGCGTTGACGCTACGCTATGCCCGCCACGTGACAATGAACGGCCTGGAGATTCACTGGGAGGCGCCACACGCGGCCACCTGGCAATCTGCTTTTTCCGCCGAAGACGTGGAGGATCTGGCTTTGAATGGAGCAGTGATTTCGCCGGCGCCGGGGTCGAAAGCCCCGGGTGTCGAGTTACTAAATGTTCGGGAAGTTACTCTGCGCGACTCGCGTATCCCCGATCTGCATGTCGCGGGGGCGAATTCGAAAGGCGTGAAGTTGATACGGACGGATGCGAAGGTAAGCGCCGCGCAAGAAGTTCCGAAGCAGGAAATCACGCGGCAGTAGATTCAAGAAGCAAAAAAGCCGAGACGAATCTCGGCTCTGCAGGCTTGACAGCCCGCGCCACGGGGAGTCACAGGCTGAAGCTATTCCGCGTCGACGATGCAGCGGAAACCCAGGGTTCCGGCGCGATCTTCGGACGGGGCTATTAACAGGTATTTGCCGTGTTGATCGAGGCGGTAGGCCTGTGGGAAGTACCAAATCGAGTTCTGGGGCTGGAAGTAACTGCCGCCGCGCAGCACCGCGGCGCGAGTATGTTCGTCAAGATACTCGTCAGTCCATTGCCAGACCGTGCCGACAAGATCCATGACCCCAAAGGGGCTGGCCGAAGCGGGATGCGAGCTCACATCGTCGGGAGGAGTCAGATCTCGCGACTTATCGGGCGTAGGAACAGCCGTGTCGAGCCACGTGTTGCCCCAGGGGTAGAGCCGCCCATCGGCGCCCTGTGCCGCATATTGCCATTCCCACTCGTGCGGCAAGCGTTTGCCCGCCCACCTGGCGTAAGCGCGCGCGTCTTCCAGCGAAACCCAGGTGACTGGCTTGTTCTCCCAACCCGGCGGCGGGGCGCCGCCCTTCCAATGACGAAGGAAGTTGTGATCGTCGGCTGGGCGGTAGCGCGCGGCGTCGATGAATTTCTTGAACTCCGCGTTGGTCACCGGGTAGGTGTCGATATAGAAGGATTTCACCGGCACGACGTGATGGTGGGCGCGGCGCGGCGAGTTTTCCCACGGGTACTGGACGTCCAAACCCTCCCAGTTCTGGCCTTCTATCTCGATTCCGGTGACCTTGAAATCAAAATTAGCGGCGGGAATGCGGATCATACCCGCGGGGGCGGAATTGGGCACGGCGGTGCGCGCGATTTCGACCATCTGCTGCGACAGGAAATGCCATTGCGAGGACAGGCTTTGGAGCGGTGTTTTGGCCAGTTCACGCATGGTGGCTAGAAGGCTATCGAGCGAAGCGGCTTCGGCGCCGCTGACACTGCTGCCTACGCTGACACTGCTGCCTGCGCTATCCGCGGCGAGCACTGCTCCGAAGCCGTGCGGTTCCAAATCGAAGTGCAAGGTGGCAATGCCGTTCTTCGGTTGTGAATGTAATTCCACACCGTGCCAGATATCGAAGTAGCGCCGCCCGGGCTGATCAGGAACGGCAAGTTGATCGCCGGAGACGCCGTATTCATTGCGGTTCACGACAGTCCATAGCGTTTTGCCGCGGCCAGGGAATTTGGTGGCGAAGACGCCGTATTGAAGGCTGGGCGTGTGCGGCTCCCAATCGGGGCTGATCAACAGTTCGGGAAAGGCGCGCTCGATTTTCGCGATGCGCCGGATGGTTTCGCTGTCGCGGGGGCTGATTTGATTCCAAATGCCCCAGATGTTTTCCCAGGCCTCAAAGCCAACGCCGTTGAAGAAGGCGAATTGGAGATCGTCGGTATGATCGCGAGCCCAGCGGTTGCACACGTTGATCATGTGCCGGGGCTCGAGCCACTTCAGCTTGCTGGCCATGGGTACGAAAGGGTAAGTCCAGTAACCCCAGCTTTGGTTGTTCCACATGATGGCCTCATCGCTTTGCGGCGCTCCCTCGGGCTCGAGCACGATGGGATGGCCGGTGGCGTCAGAGGCTGCGCGGTACGCGTGTGGAATGCCGCCGAAGGTATCGCCATTGGCGCCGTCGGCTCCCACTTCGGCCATGAGCTTCGCGGTGGCTTCCCAATAGGGCATGCCAGGGTCGCGCGTGCCGTTGTCCCACGGCATGGTGGGAAAGAAGACGTGAACACCGCGGCGATGGAAGTCGGCAATCATCTGGCGGATCGCGGGAATGCCTCCCGGCAAATCGCGCAGGCGATCCCACTGATTGCGATTGTCGATGCCGATGTTGGGATAGACATGCCAGATCAGCACGCTGTCGATGCCGCCGTAGCGCTTCTCGACGTCATCCACGTAGCGATCCACGGTGTAGCGTCCGGCGGCGGGGTCATAGAAATAGCGCTCTTCGGCCATCATTTGCGGCTGGATGAAATCGCGCTGGCTCCACAGCAGCTCCGGGCGGCGGTACTCGGCGTCGTCATAGCCCATCCGCGTGAGCCGTTCGTGCCGCCAGGCTTCCAGGTCGGCCAGCCAGGCGTCGAAATCGGCGTTGGGGTCGATCTGCCAGCCCCACAAATCGCCAATCCATCCGGGCGTGCCGCTCTGGCCGGGGCCGGGAAACTGGCTGCCCTGGGGTTGATGCTTCACATCTTGAGCGCTTGAGCGGCTGGCCAGACCGAGGCACACGAGGACGGCAAACACGAGCAGCGCGGCAAGCGACGAGCCGTACCGGAATTTCACGCTGGAACCTCCCTGCGGCGATCCGCAACAGCCGACAGTCTATAGCATCGGCCGGCCAGTGTGCCGAGGGAGGAGTGGGGATGTGCTCTGGGGCTTTTGGCAGGCGGCGAGATCGCCTGCCCGCCGGCATCAAAGAAGTGACCCTAAATGGAAGGTTATGCCGCTAACGGCATCGCTTGCTCATCGGCGGCCTTTGACAGAAGAGCATCCGTGGCAATCTGCAGAAGTTCGTCAGTGCGGGGACTCAGATCAAATTCCTTTGAGAAGCGCCGCAGGTGCGTGCGGAAGGCGCGTCGCAATTCAGCAACGGCAGCTTCGAACTTCATGGACGGAATGTCGATCTGCGTGAACTTCAGAATTGAATCCATCAGCAGCGTTTCCGCTCTGAACATCCGGAAGATGGTCTGTTGGTACTTAGAGACTTTATCGATAACGATCTTACTGCGATAAGCGAAGTAATATTCGCGAGTGAACCAGGGAAACGTCTTCGTGTCGAGCAATTCCATTTCGCCCTTCAAGCGGCGCGCGGCGGAAGCATAAGCCTGGCGGAGAAGCGGCGCGTCAAGGATGTCATAGGTGAAGCAGTTAGCGGGTTTGCCGTAGTACGGGTGGGTGGTGATGTAGACCAGGTAAGAGTAGGCAACTTTGCGCCGGATCAGGATTTCCGGATTGGCGTGGAACCACTCGCGAGTCCAACGGCGCATGGCGGCCTGCATGGCTCTCGAAATGTTGCTGTAGACCGGAAAATATTGAGGCGTCCGCTCGCGAGGCGCCGATTTCCAGACGCTAAAATCGATTGCCTTTTCGGCCTGGCTGCCTGCCACTGGCTGGTTTTTCGTCTCCGCCGTTTGCTGCTCGGCCGGCATCACAAGAAGCTCTCCCATTTTGCTTACCATCCTTAGCTCGATTGGTTCTCTTCGCTGAGGGGAAAAAAGAAGGCCGGCGAATCGTCTTCGCCGGCCTTCGAAGTCCACACCCAGAAAGGAGCGCCGGTCGGTGCCCAAATCATTCCGCCGGCGATCTGAGTGAACCATGGAGGCCTGGGAATTCGGCCTATGGTGGGCAAGCGCCGTATTCGAAAAGCAGCGGCAAGTTACTGAAAGAGCTGGAGAAAAATAATTTGAGAAAAAAACGCGCGATCTGTGACTGTGTTTGAGGCCGGGAGTAGAAGGGCAGCCAACCTTTGTAGAACACTACACAAATGCCCCGGCTCGCCTTGCCATGCCGAACCTGCAAGGCCCGAGATCCCAACGGCAAGCTGAGCCTCCGCTATTAGCCGTGTTTATGGTGCGTGCAACGGCGGCCGATTGACACAATCGGGCGGCAGGCTGACTACAACGTTGGCGACCTTGCACGCCTGTGGCTGCCGACATCTGGCACATCTGTTGCCACGCCGTGCCATTGCAGAGGCGGTATCGCATGACAAGAGACTGGCAAACGTAGCGTCCAGCCGCCGCAAAGCGAGCTGTCAAGGCTTCCCATCCACTGCTCTGCCGGTGCCTGTTACAACACGTGAATATATGCCGCAAAAAACTGTATTTCGGAGGATAAAAAGGCTCCGGTTGGGTATATACTAGCCCCACAAATCGGGATCAAGAAGGGGAATTCCGGTTGCAACTTTCTAAGTGCAGAAAGGCGCGCTCGGACGCGAAGGAGCCGGCGCGTGCTGCTGCATTCTCAATATTCTCACTAACCCAAGAAAGGGCCTCGCATGAAAAATACTCGAGTGTTCGCAATTTGCTCGTTGTTGGCTGCCGCAAGTGCGGTCAATGCACAAGTAACAATTCCTACCAACCTGGACCACTTCAATTGTTATTTGGCTCCGGGACCGATTCAACCGGGCTCTATGCTGCTCCAGGACCAGTTTGATATCGCCCCGCCGAGCGCCGTGTTCCTGCCCGGCTTATACGAGTCGATCACGGATCTCAGGCCTTTGCTGTTCTGCAATCCAACGCAAAAAACCACCGCCAACGGTGCTACGAACAAGATTCTGCACCCGGACGCCCACCTGTTGATGTATTTCATCAGTCCGCAGGCGTCGATACCACGCCGCGTCGCGATCGAAAACCAGTTCGGTACGGCGGTACTCGAGACAGGACGGGCGGTCATCCTGGCGGTGCCAACCGGCAAAGCGGTGGTTTCCGCAAATTCTACCGTGCCGCCCCTCCCGCCAATTCCACCAGCGCAGGAGTTGGACCATTTCAAGTGCTATGAGGCCGGTGGCGAGAGTATCAACTCGGTGGTTACGCTTACGGACCAATTCCGAGCGGCGCCGACCCAGGTGCTGAAGCCCTTTCTTTTCTGCAACCCTACCGCAAAGACGGTGTTGAACGGTACCACCGGAGCGGCGGTCACCACCCCAGTCGAGCACCCCTTATCCCACCTGACATGTTACCTGACCACGCCGGTCGCCTTTCAGGGAGGTGTGACCTACAACAATCAGTTCGTAATTCCCGGTACGCTTCTTCCCACTTTGACGCTATCGCAGTCGGAGCTTCTCTGCGTGCCGTCGGCTAAGGTACGGTGGTTGGTAATCCCACCGCCAACGGTCTCCTCCGGGCCGCCCGCCGGAAGCTAGTTGCCGCTCCGGCCGTCACGTCCCCAATTCGCTTTTTGGAGGCTCGCCGGTAAGGCCGAGATACCGCGTACTGGCTTACATTAGGACGTGATGAGGAAGGTATCGGCCGTGATCGGCTCGGCGGTGTTCCTGGTCATCGCCCCAGGGTTCGTCGCCGGTTTGGCGCCGTGGTGGATCACGCATTGGCAAGTGGAAGCGCCGTTCTTCGGGCTATCGCTTTTTCGTTGGATTGGGGCCCTGTTCCTCGCGCTGGGGGCGATCGGCCTGCTGGATTCTTTTGTCCGATTTGCCCTTCAGGGCTTGGGCACACCTGCGCCCGTTTTCCCAACCCGCCATTTGGTGGTTAGCGGATTGTATCGCTATGTCCGCAATCCCATGTACGTCACCGTCCTGATCACGATTCTGGGTCAAGGGTTGCTTTTCGGAAATGTAAGGCTGCTGGAATACGGCGGGCTCGCATGGTTGGTGGCTCACTTGTTTGTGCTGTTTTACGAAGAGCCGACCCTCAGGGCAAGTTTTGGACATGAGTACGACTCTTTCTGCGCCGAAGTCCCGAGGTGGATACCACGCTTAGCCCCCTGGCGAGGTCATCGCCAAGCCTGAGAGCCTTTGAAGAAGATCCCTCGATTCGCACTTATCACCTCATGTGACCTCGCGTAATG
>Ga0302325_10012969_pt1 | contig 17832 bp, 18 predicted proteins | sample Palsa_T0_2_FD_201948 | JGI IMG/M metagenome (GOLD analysis project Ga0302325, IMG submission 201948) | Peat permafrost microbial communities from Stordalen Mire near Abisko, Sweden - Palsa_T0_2 | ecosystem: Environmental > Terrestrial > Soil > Palsa > Peat permafrost | place: Sweden: Abisko...
GCAGCGACATAATAGGCAAATAACTGCAGAGGGACGATCTCAAGAATCGGCGACAGCAACTCGGGCGTCGCGGGAATAAAAACGGTGTGGTCGGCCAGGCGCGGCACGATCATGTCGCCTTCGGTCGCCAGCGCGATCACAGTCGCGCCTTGCTTTTTGAACCCTTCCATGTTGCTGACGGTTTTTTCGTAGCGCAAGACCGAGCCCGTGTCGTTAGGATTGCATTCCTCATTTCGGTCGTGGGTCGCGATGATCACCAGCGGCAGGCGAAAATCGATCAGCGCGTTCGGCCCGTGCTTGGCTTCTCCGGTCGGATAACCTTCCGCATGAATATAGGAAACCTCCTTTAGCTTGAGAGCTCCATCCATCGCCACCGGATAGTGGATGGCACGCCCGAGAAACATGAAATCGTCCACGCGATAATAAAGCTCGGCCAGTTTCTCCACTTGATCGGCCGCCGCCAGAATGGTTTCGATCTTCCCGGGGAGCGCGAGAAGTTCGCCCATGTAGCGCTCGGCGAGCGCTTTCGAAACCTTCTCCTTGATCTCGCCCAGGTAGAGCGCGAACAGGAACAAACACGCCATCTGCGCGGTGAACGCCTTGGTCGAAGCGATGCTGATCTCCGGACCAGCGTGAGTGTAGATAAATCCGTCGGCTTCGCGCGCGATCGTCGAGCCTTCGACGTTCGAAATTGCGATGGTGCGCGACCCCCTGTGCCGGGCTTTACGTTGCGCTGCGGTGGTGTCGGCGGTTTCTCCCGACTGAGTAATAAAGATGCTGAGTTCGCCCCGCCCAATCATCGGATTGCGGTATTCGAACTCGCTCGCATAGTCCACATCGACCGGCAACCCGGCCAGTTCCTGCATCATGTACTGACCCGTCATCCCCGCATGACGGCTGGTCCCGGAAGCCACGATGTTAATCCGCCGAAGGGCGCGCAATTCCTCGCGCGAGATATGGATTTCGTCGAGGTGAACCAGTCCCTCGGCCGGCGACACGCGAGGTTCAATGGTTCGCCGTAGGGCATCAGGCTGCTCGAAAATCTCTCGAATCAGATGATGCGGAAATTTGCGCGTTGCAGCCATTTGCTCCTAGTCCTCTTGGGCTTTGCACTTCTTCGAACCGCCGTCTCAGTCCCCACTAGCACCTGGAGCATTCCAGGCCGCCGATAAAAGTCCGCAGTACTTCGCCTTCTGGGGTTAGGACCAGAAAGTCCGCATCTGCCCCCACCGCCAGAACGCCCTTATTGGCTGCTTGCGCCACGCGCGCAGGATTTCGGCTGGCGGCCGCGACCGCCCGCGGCAGATCCCATTCCGCGAAGCGCGCCAGATTGCGCACGGCACGGTCCATGGTCAAAACGCTTCCGGCCAGCTTGCCGTGCACCGTGCACCTTCCGTCGCGCACGTCCACTTCAAAACATCCAAGCCGGTAACGCCCGTCCGGCATGTCGGTCGCCGAAATGGCATCCGTGATGAGCACGGTTTGCTCCGGACCCTTAACGTCAGCAACCAGCTTGACGATCGCCGGATCAAGATGAACGCCGTCGACGATGATATCCACGCTCACGCGACGATCGGTAAGCACCGCACCCAAAATACCCGGGCTGCGATGGTCGAGCGGACGCATGGCATTGAAAACATGCGTCGCATGATGCGCTCCCGCCGTGATTCCGCGCTCGGCCGCCGCAAAATCGGCGTCGGAATGTCCCAGACTCACGCAGACGCCGCGCCGCGTGGCTTCGGCAATGACGTCAGGCGCGTTTTCCAATTCGGGGGCAATCGTCATCATGCGAATGCGGCCGCGCGCCGCCTGCCAGAACCGCTCGAACAAAATCAGTTTCGGAGCCAGCAGATTTTCCGGCGGGTGTGCGCCGCAACGGGCATGGTTGATGAACGGCCCCTCGAGGTGAATGCCGAGCGGGCGGGCCCGATTCTTGCCATCCCTAGTTTGTCCTTCGAGATCTTGTTCGAGGTGCCGGGTTTCGATCGCGTCCGCCAGCCGTTCGAGCGCCCGCAAGGTTGTATCCATCGGGGCGGTGACGGTGGTTGGAAAATAACTCGTGACCCCATGCCGCGCCAGCAACTGCTCGATCGCCGGCAGTCCCTCGGTGGCTTCGTCCATCACATCATATCCGGCGCCACCGTGCAGGTGAAGATCGATGTAGCCCGGCGCCATCACGCCATCGCCGAGGTCGAATACCGAGACCCCGGCCGGAACCTGCCGGCTGGTGCGGCAGGAAATTTCGAGGACGCGTCCCTGCTCGACGAGCATGAGTGGATGCTCGACGGCGTCAGTCGGAGTCAACAGCATTCCAGCGGTAAATGCCTGCATGAAAACGTTTTAATAGCCAACGAAGTGGACTACGTCCAAGATTGTAGCAGCCTTTCCGCGTCCGCCGGCGGCGCGACGGCCCGGATCGCTCCGCCCTGAATCAGTCGGTTCCGTTTCTCGGTTCGAGCGGTAGGCGAAAATCAAGTTCGGGATCTTCCACTGAACGGCCGCAATTTCGTGCAATTGACTCTGCTGACGCCTGGAGTTCAGCCGGTACCGCAGGAAAACACCGAAGGCGCCGCGACCCTTGTTCCATTCGGATTCGGATCGCCACAAAGATTTTCGGTCGCCGGCGGCAGGCCGCAGGGCGAATTGTTCTTGATCGACGGAACCAATCCGCCGCTCCTCCACGCCCTTCTTCCATCTTTCTCACGCGATTCTCAACTCTGGTGAATTAAGCAGGCTAGTGCAGCGCGAGCACCACAGTCATGGTGAATCTTATCTGGCTCCCGCTCTGCCCGACGCCGTTTGCTTTCCGCGCACTACCGAAGAAGTGAGTGACATCTTGAAAATTAGCGCTCGGCACCGGATTCCGGTGGTACCTTTCGGAGCTGGCACTTCGGTCGAAGGCCAGGTGAACGCCATACATGGTGGCATCAGCATCGACCTCCGCGAGATGAACAAAATTGTGCGCGTCAGCGCCGAGGACTGCGATGCGACCGTCGAAGCCGGCGTGACTCGCATGCAACTCGTCAAGGCATTAAACAACACTGGTCTTACATTCTTTGTCGATCCCGGAGCAGACGCTACGGTCGGCGGTATGACTAGCACTCGCGCCTCGGGTACGACAGCCGTTCGCTATGGCACCATGAGGGAAAACGTGCTTGGCCTAACGGTCGTACTAGCGGATGGCCGCGTCATCAAGACTGGCAGCCGGGCGCGGAAATCGGCCGCTGGGTATGATCTGACGCATTTGTTTGTAGGCTCCGAGGGAACGCTCGGAGTGATTACAGAAGTCACTTTGCGCCTGCATCCTCTACCAGAAAAAGTATCGGTCGCATTCTCTTCTTTCGATTCGGTGCAGGGCGCAGTCGAAACTGTCATTGAGGCAATTCAATTCGGAGTCGGTTTGGCGCGCGTGGAATTTCTCGACGACAAACAGGTTGAAGCCATAAATCTTTACTCGAAAATTGACCTGCCTGTTTTGCCAACTCTGTTCTTCGAGTTCCATGGCGTGAACGATCGCGATGTCGAGGACCAGACGGCGATGTTGCAGTCTCTGGCGGCGGAACACGGCGGACGAGGCTTCAAGTGGAAAACGAATCCGGAGGATATGGATCAGCTCTGGGACGCACGACATAATGCTTACTTCGCCGCACATGCCCTGGTCCCCGGCGCCAAAGTATTGGTAACCAACATTTGCGTACCCATTTCCCGCCTTGCAGAGTGCATTACCGAGACCAAGGAAGACCTCGCTCACGTCTCCTTTCCAGCAACCATCGTCGGTCACGTGGGCGACGGCAATTTCCATGTTCTATGCGTCCTTGATCCCGAAAATGCCCCGCAATTCGAGGAGGCGAACCGATTCGCGGAGCAAACCGTGCAACGTGCCCTGCGGATGGGCGGCACTTGCACCGGCGAGCACGGTATCGGTTACGGGAAAATCAAGTATCTACAGGATGAGCACGGAGAAGCGCTCGAAGTCATGCGTACGATCAAGAAAGCCCTGGACCCGCATAACCGCATGAACCCCGGTAAGATTGTCGATCTATCGGTACCGTGAGTGTTCGAGAACGCCCCAGTCGAAAATGATTCCGGAGGTTCGCCCCCATGAATAAGAGGACCTTTGTCAAGCTTTTCGCCGTCGCGATTGCATATCCTGAGGTCATGCGCAGGCTGGCTTGGGCAGGGCAGGAAAGATTACGAAACTGGGCCGGCAAAATCGAGTACAGCACCAACCGGCTTCAGACTTCCACGTCGCTCGATCAGGTTCGGGACTACGTCAAGACACAAAACAAGATGAAAGTGCTCGGCACGCGGCATTGCTTCAACAATATTGCGGACAGTAAAGACGCGTTCTTATCTCTGAAGCCGATGGACAACGTGATCGCCATCGATCCGGCCAAGCGGACGGTCACCGTCGCTGCGGTATCACGTATGGACAGTTGTGCCCATATCTCGACAGCAAGGGGTTTGCGCTTCACAATCTCGCCTCGCTACCCCATATCTCCGTCGCGGGTGCATGCAGTACGGCAACCCACGGCTCCGGTCAGAAAAACGGGAACTTGGCGACGGCCGCGTCCGGGTTGGAAATAGTGACAGCTGACGGCAAAGTCGTGAACCTATCGCGGGAGCAAGACGGCGAAATCTTTAACGGGGCGGTAGTCGGGCTGGGCGCGCTGGGTGTAATCACAAAGATCACTCTCGACATTCAGCCCAGCTTCATGATGCGCCAGTATGTGTATGAAAACCTGCCACTCAGTGAGTTGAAAGAGCACTTTGATGCCATCGAATCCAGCGGCTACAGTGTGAGCCTGTTTACGAACTGGCAAAATCAGCGCATCGACGAATTATGGATCAAGAGCCGCGTCGAGGAAGGACAGGCGTTTCACGCTACTCCGGAATTCTTCGGAGCGAAGTTGGCAACCCGCAATCTCCACCCAATTGCGGCGCTGTCGGCGGAAAATTGTACCGAGCAGATGGGCGTGCCCGGTCCGTGGTACGAGCGCTTGCCGCACTTTCGCATGGGTTTCACGCCCAGCGCGGGCAAAGAACTACAGTCAGAATACTTCGTGCCACGGCAACATGCGGTTGAAGCAATTTTGGCGGTAGAGAGGCTGCGTGATCAAGTGGGCCCATCTCTATTGATTACCGAAATCCGCACGATCGCCGCCGACCATTTATGGATGAGTCCTTGCTACGGGCAAGACAGCGTCACCATCCACTTCACCTGGAAACCAGATTGGCCCGCCGTCAGCAAGCTTTTGCCGGTCATCGAAATGGAACTGGCCCCCTTCAATCCGCGCCCACACTGGGGAAAGCTATTTACGACCTCGCCGGCGGAACTTAGGAGCATTTACAAGAAGATGCCCGACTTTGTTGAACTCAGCAGGCGCTACGATCCCCAAGGCAAGTTTCGCAACGAGTATCTGAACCGGAACATCTTCGCTACTTAGCTTAGAAGATGATTATGGTTGCCGTCTGCCTTTTACATTCCTGACGGGAGAACGAATAGTTGCCGCCGAACAATCCAATTGTTCAGCGATCCCCTGCATAGAAACACCTGATAGCCAGTAGTTTGCTAGCTTCGCAGTCGGACGCCGGAACCTTTGGCCTTTGGCGCGAGCATACCGGACCAGCCCGCACTCGTTCTGCGATCAGGCGCCGCTGCAATTCGGCCACCGCGCTGAGCACAGTGAATACCATTTCGCCTGAGGAGTTAGAGATATCCATCTGTTCGCTGAATGAAAATTAAACGCTCAGAGCCTGAACGTTTCGAGTGCTCCGGTTCGATGATGCGTTCGTCAGCGAATGGCGCGGGTTCGAGAACTGTTCTCACAGGAGGATGGCCCCAAGTTTCCGGATTTCCGAACCCACTACGCGTCATGAAACGTGTAGTAGAATGAGGAAACTAACCTCAGTCGGGGAGTGGCTCAGCCTGGTAGAGCACCTGGTTCGGGACCAGGGGGTCGGAGGTTCAAATCCTCTCTCCCCGACCAATTTTTTCAATGAGATAAACTGCGTTTCTGGTTTTTCCGTCACATCGCTGTAGACGATTTTGTAGACGGTCCGGTTTTTCTGTTTTTCCAATTGACGTTCAATTTGATCGACTCGTGGAGACTTGAGCGGGAATGCAGGAACGGTCACAACCAGAATGCTGCTTGGAAAGCCTCATGTAGCAGGCGAATAGAATCTCAAATATGTAGCTTCCTTACGGAAGCTAATCGATGGACGCAGCCGATAGTCTCCGCGGTTGCCACTGCCAGCCCGGGGGACGCTTGTGCGGATGGTTGCTGGCAGACGCTCACTTCTCCTTCCACGGCATCTCCCGCTCTCGGGCCAAGACGAACCGGCCGTTGCTCCAGCGGAACGTGCGCTTCAAGTTGACTTCAGGACAACACCGCGCATGTCCACAAATCGTTCGAACGAAAGCATTCCAGCCTCGACCTGCGTGTCTGTGATGTCCCAAAGAATCATTCCATCTGCCCGCTCCGGCTCTCGGGTCCATCCCTGATAGCCCCATGGCCAGCCATTCGCGAAAGTCCCGAGCAGTACGGGCCGGTCGTTTCTCAAATCGTAGACATACGCGAAACTGACTGCTGCTCCTGGATTGGCTGCATTATTGGGCGAGCAAGCTGCCACAACGACCGCTTGTTGCACGCCTTCGTCCGTCAGATCACCGTACATAACCTTGGAGACTTCAAACGATGCTTCGTTATTCCTGAATTCGCCGTTGCGGACCGTAGCAAAGTTGCCAAAGTATCCGCAATATGGGAGGCAACCCGATAAGAAAGCTGGCCGAAGTTTACACTGTGTATGGAGCTCTTAAGGGAAAGATGGCCATTAAGATTCCCGAACTTATCCGCCATTACGGTAAGCTCTCGTAGTGGGTGACTCCAGTAGTCATCAGGACAGGCGCTTCGTTCGTACACATTGCAGAACACGGCTTTTCTGATTTGAATTTCACCTTCGGTAGTCCAATGGACATCGTCGAGCACATAGTGTTGCATCTCAGTATCTTGATTGACTTCTAAGGCGAGGTTGACCTCCCATGCTTGCATGGATGACATGTCAGCAACATATAACGAGTCATCCACCTCTCCAGTATCGGCAAATAAGACATGCGTTCCATTAGGGGACCACGCATTCCAAAGATAGAATCCACGAGATGACGCCAGAACACCGCCCATCAATGACTCCAAATTGAGAACAATCACCCGAGATTCAATTGGATCGAACGTGAAGACCAAAGTGTGAATTCCGTCTGGAGACGTTCGACTGACTGCCAGCTTTGTCACTGAAGAAAAATCAACTCCTGTCAACAGATTGCCGTTGTAAGAAAGCTGATGAGAATCGCTGAAAGCGAAGCCGCTATTCTCCAGACCCGGCTCGAGCACGATCATCCTCAGAGGTCTTTGTGGTGGCAATTCTCTGCCAGTGACCAATGCCTTTAGACCCCGTACATCTGTGCTTTTCCCTGCTCGATCAACTGTGTCCTTTCGGCAGGGCTGCGTAATCGCAAAATTTCTACGCGGAATCAGATAGGGGGATGGCCCGGTCCAAGGTTTCGCGATAGTTCCATGGCATCCACTCCGCGGGCTTGGTCTCGACTTCCTGAGCATGGCGCTGCAACTCGGTCAGGTAGTCGAAGGAGTTGGCGTCACACAACTGACAAGTGTGAATCAAGCTCATGAATAGGTCGCCGACATCCGCCCCATTCAACGTCCGATAAAACAAAGCATTCTTCCGATGTAGAACCGCCCGCTTCAATGCTATCTCGACTACCTGCGTTTCAAAAACCAGCAACCACCAGTATGGATCAATTTGAACGAGAAAGGATCGTCCACCTTGCTGCGTAGCCTTCGCACATTGACATCCACCACATTGGTGTCGCTGTCGAAGTTCATGTCCCAGACCGCTTCGGCGATCAGGGTTCGCGATAGCACCTCGCCCGCACGCCGCGCCAGCAGGGATAAGAGGAGGAACTCTTTGGAAGTCAACTCCAACCGCTGACCGGCGCGCGTGGCACGCTGGCGCAATAAGTCGATTTTCAAGGTCGGCCAAGCGCAGCGTCTCTTGCTCGCGCGCAGGCAGACGGCGCAGCAGCGATCGCACGCGTGCCAGCAATTCGGAAAAGGCAAACGGTTTTACCAGGTAGTCGTCCGCGCCCAGTTCGAACCCTCGTACCCGCTCGTGTACGGCATCGCGAGCGGTCAGAAAAAGCAACAACGCGCGCCGACCTTCTTGGCGCAAGCGAGTCAGAACCTGCCACCCATCCAGACCTGGGAGCATCACGTCGAGAATGACGAGATCGAACTGCAATTCCTGCGCGAGGTGCATCCCATCCAATCCATCTCCGGCGACATCGACGACGAAACCCCCTTCTCCAAGTCCCTTCTTCCGGAACTTGGCGGTCTTGGCTTCGTCTTCAATGACCAGAATTCTCACGATAACCAACCTAAAACGTGAATCGTGCAGAAAACTGCAGGGCGCGAGGCAAGCCGTCGGGGCTGATTTCCTGGAGGGCTCCGAAATTGCCGGGGCCGGAATTGGGGACCAGATAACAGGTCTGGTTGAGCGTCATGCCGTCGCCGCAGTTGGTGCCGATGGGGTTGTATTGAATTTGATTGATGCCATCTCCATTTTGTACGTAGTAGTTGGCGTGGTTGAACAGATTGAAGGCTTGCACCTGGAATTGCAGCTGCATGCCTTCGCGGACTTCGAAACTGCGGGCGAGACCGAGGTCGATTCTCTCCAGCCAGGGGCCGTAGAAAGAGTTCAGGCCGATGCCGGGGGTGGGGCCGGCGCCGTTGATGCCGCCGGCGGTGGCTGCGGTGTCCTGGTTGTAGGCGGTGTCGTTCAGGTTGTCCCCGGCGCCGATGCAAGGGTAGTTGGCAAATTGCGCCCCTTGGGTGAACGGAACGGTAGTGGTGCACGCAGTACCTAACAAACCGGCGTAGGGACGGCCGGAGGAAAACTCCATGACGCTGCTGAGGGTCCAGCCAGAGAGGAATTTGCGTCCCAGATCGGACGTCGTGAGTTGATCGAGGCGGGGGCGATAGACTCCCGCGAAGGTAATGCGATGACGCTCATCTAGCAACGAGGGGGCATGGGTATTGCTGAAGTCGAACTGATTGTTGAAATCCATGCCATCGAGCATGATGCTCTTGGCGTAGGTGTAGCCAAATTGCAGCGAAAAGCCTTTTGACAGGCGATGCTGCACTTGCACAAATAAAGAGTTGTAGTAATTTTGCGCGGGACTGATGAGCTCCTGGATCTGGCCGAATCGCGAACTGATGAGGCCCTCCTGGTTCTGCAGTATACCGGCGTCCATGGTCGGCAGGCTGATCGTTGGGCCCGTGCATGAGGACGGCCCAAGCGCACCAGGAGCACACAAGGTGTACGTCGTCGTGCCCGTTCCCGTTGTCTGACAGGTGCCCATGCTCGAGCCCTGCAGTGGACAAAGGTTCGCGTCATAGGCGGTGCCGGAGATTATGTGCACGCCGTGATTCCACATGGTGCCGAAGGTTAGAGTTGTGTTCTCGAAAATCTCGCGCTCAATCTGGAAGCTTGCCTGCTCGATATAAGGTGCGCGGAACTGGGGAGAAACCAGAGAAATGTCGGTGGCAGCGGAGAACAGCGGGTCCGTGGGCTGGAGAACTGTTGGAAACACCGGATGAGTGGAGGAAGGGTCGTTCGGCGCGCCCGAGGTGTAACTGGAACTTGCCTCCACCTGCTGCGATGCCAGGCCGTTCGAGATCACGGCGTTGCGGTAGTTCAGGCCGTTCATGTTGGTGTAGAACATACCGAAGCCTCCGCGGACCACGGTCTTTGACTGGGGCTGCCAGGCAAATCCGAAGCGCGGGGCTACGTGTCGAAACTGATTGGGATACTGGCCGGTTAATGGGAACGCGGGATTTTCGGCGGGCTGCGGGTAGACCTGAAAGTCCTCGCGCAAGCCCATTTCGAGGGTCAACTTCGGCAAGGCGCGGAACGTGTCCTGCACGTAGAATCCGTAGTAAGGAACGGCAAAAGAAAAAGTCGGGTTGCCCACAGCCTGATTGAAATTGGCGTATTCTCCGAGCGCAAAATGCTCCAGATCGGAAAATTCATAGAGGCCGAGGGGCGAGCCGAATTCGATAGCCTCATTGGGATCGGCGCCCCCATCATTGGTGTCCGCATCCCAGGTGCGGTTGAAGTCGAAACCGAATTGCAGCGTATGTTTGCCGATCACGTAATCGATTCGGTCGGAGAAAGAGTACTGTCTTTCAAACACCCCTCCGATCGAGAAGGGAGCGTTGCCCAGGATGAAAGCGGCGGGACTATCCAGAACCACGGTTGGCGTGTTCCCAGCCAAACCGGTTGGGGTTGCGGTTTCGCTATCCTGCGAGGTGCCTGCGTGGAATTCATTCAGCAGGTTGGGGGAAAAAGTGTGCGTCCATCCCACAGTGGCCTGGAAGGTACGGACTTCGGCGTTGGCCAGAGTCTGCATTCCGTAGTTGCCGACCGTCGGGTCAAGGATGACGCCGCCGGGGGAATTGAAATGGTTCGCATTGAGGGTGAAAAACAGGCTATCGCGGTTCGTGGCCTGATAGTCGAGGCGGGGCGTGATCACCCAATCGTTGCCTTTTCTGCCTTTGATTCCGAGATTGGAGCTCAGCGCGTTGAGGGTGTTCGATACTTGCTGCAGGTATACGGGAAACAATGGATCCGAGGGACCATTCGCGACGTCGGCGTCGGTGACGATGCTCGGGATGGGCAAAGGACCAGTCGGCTGAGGGAGGGTCGTCCCGACTGGAACATTGAAAAGGCCCAAGAGTGTAGGGAGGTTCCCGGGTGTGGGGGCCAAAGTCGGGTTAATGACGGAAATTGGATTGTTGTGCAGCTGCTGCTCGTAATCCGCGAAGAACCACAGGCGGTTGCGCAGGATGGGGCCGCCTACAGCGGCGCCGAATTGCTGCAAGTCATCTTCCGGTTTCGGATTGCCGGCGGCTTTGTCGAGGGCATCGTTGGCCTCAACCGCGGAGTTGCGATTGTAATAGAACACGCCGCCATGGAAAGCGTTGCCACCAGAGCGGGTGACGGCGTTCACGAAGCCGGCTCCGCCACCGTAGATGGCGGTGTACGGGCTGACGGTGACTTGAAACTCCTGGATCGAATCTTCGCCAAATAAATAGGGGATGCGATTGCGGCCGACGATGTCGGCGAAATAGTTGTTGGTGGCGTTGGAGCCGTCGACGCTGAAGTAAGTGGAACCATTTCCGTTGGCGTAACCGGAGTCCTCTCCACCCTGTTGTCCGGCAATGCTCACCAGGCCAGTGTCGCCGTCGTAGCTGGTGTTCGACGTGAGCACCATAAAGTTGGTGTATTTTCGTCCGTTGAGCGGCAAGTCTTCGATCAGAGAGCGGTCGATGACCGTGCTGGTGGAGGAATCCTCGGGCCGCAGTAGAGGTGTGGTCCCGATGACTCTAACTGTGTCCGCGCTCGCTCCGACTTGCAGTTTGATGTCTTGCGAGGTGGTGTTTCCTACCAGGACTCGCACCAGCACCTCGAGATCGCGGAAACCCTTGAGGCTTGCGGTGATTGAATAGGTGCCCGGCATGACTACGGGAAAGCGGTAGAGTCCGGTATGGTTTGTCTGGGCGAATTGCTCAATGCCGGTCGCGAGGCTCTGCAGGACGACCGACGCGCCCGCCACGATTGCTCCGCTCGGATCGGTAACCCGCCCACTGAGGGAGCCGGTCAGTACGACGTTCTGAGCTGGTAACTGGAGCAGACTCGCCAAGACGAATAATGCGGCGAGGAGCAAGCGGGTTGTGAGCAGATTTGATGTTGCGGTGAATCGACGGAACGTTCTCGTTTTCGAGTTGATTTTCATTGAACCGACCCGTTGTGTTGCTGCCGTCTGAATCTGGTCAAGCAAATCGCCAGGAAGCAGCAGACCATGTCAGCTGAAGTGCGGTGCTGAATTCGCCGCGCAGGATGAGAAAAACCAGGATCGCACTCAATGCCGGGAAAACAGCAAACAATGTCTTTAACGTTCCTATGTTACGTCGAGGTGAAGTGGATTTGAATTTACGATGGATAGACATTCAATCTCCGGTATCCTTGGTTCTTGTCGTCATCCTACCGCAAGGTTCCGCCGATGACCCTGCCAGGTGGACCTGCGCCGTTCCCCCAATGCCAGGGAGAATATAGGGTTTATCATGACCAGTCGCAATACCGAATCTCCTTCCATCTTGGAAATCTGCGCAAACGTCAACCGTCTGGGCTACGCTGCTTGATCGTGAGTTCGGCTTTATGGCGAGGATTTTGAAGTAGTTTCGGACCCGTTTCCCGAAGCTGGCGGAGTTGCCGTTCACGCCAAATCGGAGAAAGACTCAGAGTTTGCGTGCTGCGGCTTCCCGCAACGTTTCTTCAGAGTGTAAAAGGCAGAGTCAGTGACGCAGCTTGGGCCCCGACCAGACGGACAACCGACGAGTTCAATGCAGCAAGGCGCCCATGCAACTCAGACTGTTCGTACTCCTGACAATGTGGTCGCGAAACTACTTCGCGCCAAGACTCGGTCGGTTGACTCTATGAATAGGGGGCGATCCGCGCAGCGGGAGCAAGGTCCGGGAGGCGTTGGATCAGCGAGTCCGGGGAGAACTACGGCTAAATCCACAAAGCGACTGCCTAAGGATCGAATTCAACGCCAGTTTCGCAAACAGCACTGACAGCGAGTAGTCGAGCCATTTTGTGCTTCCGACTTCTTTGCGACGGTACAGTGTGCAACAGTCGAGTGGCCTTCGCCACGCCATCGATTTGTGATCGCATTGCATTCGCCTGATCGAGTCGTGAAACCGGACTGCTCGGATGCTCTCCGGAGAAAAAGGCTGCAAAGTTTGCGATCAGCCGATCAGCGATTGGTAGGACACTTTCTCCACTCCGGTTTGAGAGCAACAATCGCTCAATTGCGCCCATTTCCCGTAATTTTCAGAGCAAGCCAGGCGGATTTCTCTGCCCTTCAGACTGTGTGGCGGAGGGAGCGGGATTCGAACCCTCGGTCCGGTTTTGTTGCGCTAAGCCTCGACATATCCGTAAGTTGCAGATAGCAAAACCTTACCAGAGAATTTCGTACCAAAACCCGACGTCGGAGCTTTGCAATCAGTCCGGTTTCGATTCGCCGTCCCTACGGACCTCAAGGCGAATTCTAGGCGATTCTGTGCTGAAAGTGGTCAGCTGAGGACCAGAACATGGCGGAGTTCCTGGCGCGCGCCAAGAGCGCCGGCAAAGTACAGTCTCTTTGAAAGCGCACGGTCAGCGGTTTCAAACGGTGGCAGTCCGAGAATAGCCACTTTTCTCGCCTCAGTCTGGCCGACCATGACAGCCATGCTAGTAAACGGCGAGCGCGACGTTTTCTCCAACATCTATTCTGGTGTCCCGAGCATCGTCCCGAAACGGCCGAATGAGGTCACATTGGGTGAGATTTGGTAGGCGAGCGCGACTGTAAGTATCCGGTCTATTTGCTCGGGCTATTCCTTGCCTTCTTTGGAGTGGTAGCGCAAACATGGGAGCTAAATTCCTTGTCCCGCAGCAACTCGAAGCTGCGAAGCATTTCATCGAAGGACGTGCCGGTGGGGGTTCCAGAAAGTTCGAACCGCCAGCCGCATTCGGAGCAACCAAAACCCCGAAAACGCTGCCCATCGATCCATACCATCTTCCGGCTCACGGCCGCCTCTGGCGTTGCGAGACAATGAGTTCCCGCTTGCTGAGAAGAAACGAAGCGTTTCGATCCGCCATTAACGCCTCCTCTCGCGGCGGCACTTCCTGATTGCAGTTGATAGACCGCCTCTGTCTGAGCGTGGCGGAAGATGCATAAGAGAATCAGCGGATTTTAAGTGTGCCAATTCTGGGCGGTCTGTCGGGCATCCTACATAGATAAACGGAAAGATTCTGATGCGGGCTCACCTCCGATTTTGGGGCACGTTTTGAAGTCGTGGAACCGCTTAAGTGGGCTGTTTTTGGGAGCAATCTTGGTCGTCGTGCCACTACCGCTTACGGCTCTGGGTATCTTCCGCGTCATATGTTCGTCCCTTGAATGTGCCTTATTGCTCAGACTCGGTTTTGAATTCAAAGTAACTTGTGGAGTTGTGAGAGGGACTCCGCCATGGCCGCGCAACTCGGAGACGGAGCTTGCCGATCCATTGCAGAGCAGATCAGTGAAGAAAGGGACCCAACGAAGCTGATGATCCTGGTTGCAAACCTTTGCCGCCCGTTAGAGGTTGAGCCCAGACAGAATTCGGAGGTTGGGAGCGTGATCCAGAGGGCACGAGCGTAGAACTCGCTCGGCGATCAGGCGCAACCACCCCATAAAGATGATTTGTGGAAAAGAGAGGCATCCGATGCAGTCTGACAAGCGGACGAACACCGCAGGGAAACCGGTCAGTAACCTAATTCTTCTATCGACGTCCGATAGTGAGTACGACTCTCTTCGCCCTCATCTCGAATACGTCAGCCTGCCCAACCATCTTGTCCTTCACGAGGCCGGAACGCTGGAATTTGCATATTTCCCGAATCAAGGTTTGATTTCTCTGGTAGTCGTGATGAAAAATGGGGAGACCGCTGAAGCCGGCATCGTCGGCAAGAAGGGTTTTATCGGAATACCAGCGTCTGTTGGCTTGAACCGAAGCACGCTTCAAGCGGTGGTGCAAATCACCGGGGATGGGTTTCGAGTAGCGGTCGGGGCTTTACAAAAGATTTTGAAATCCGCTTCACAGCTGCAATTAATGTTGAGTCGCTATGCAGTGGTTCAGGGAATGCAGGTTGCACAAACAGCCGCGTGTAATCGGCTGCACGATGTTGAGCAGCGCCTCGCTCGGTGGTTGCTAATGGTTCAGGACAGAGTGAATTCAGAGTCGCTGCCCATCACCCATGATTTTCTCGCAACCATGCTAGGCACCGATCGGCCTAGCGTAAGCGTGGCAGCGGGTGTTTTGCAGAAGAAAAAGCTGATCGAGTACACCCGCGGAGCAGTGAAGATCGTGAACCGCAAGAACCTTGAAGACTCCGCATGCGAGTGCTACGAGGTAATCCGACAGTACGATGCTGACTTTGTCTTGAAATAAATCCGGAGTGCTTATCCGCTTGAGGACAGAAAAGCTCAGCACTTTGCCGCCGCCGCCAGCCACACCCGATCTCCCGGACGCGAATTCTCGCTTTGGCTCGCCGATGGCTCCCTCAACCGCGAGTACTCCATCCTTACCCCGCGGTTCGCTTTGCCGTCAGTCATCTGAGATGATGACCGGAAATGAGGTAATGCAATCGAGATCGATCCCAATCGTAACCCTCTACATCCGAATCGCCGACGAGAAAGGTGACCGCCGCTATGAGCGGGTCAATCGTCGCAATTCGTCGCAATGATTGGCTCGGCCTTGATCGACCAAGCCCGTGCAGAGGCACAACGTTGTATGGTCCTTCATGTCAGTTGCCGCGAGGCTTCACGGCGCGCACGAAAGCACTCATGATCTTGCCATCCAGTTGCGGCGCGATTGCGTCAATGTCAATGTTCTGGGCCGCCCAAAATTCGGGGGCATCATTCACGTTGTAAACGCGAGTTGGTTCGATTTCGATCTGCTCAAATCCTGCTGCGGCGAGCTTGGTGCGGTAGTCGTTCTCTTCTAATGACCCCGCTACACAGCCAACCCAAAGCAGAAGGCTCTTCCGGACCTCGAGCAGCATTTCGCCGCGAGTGACTACGTCCGACACAGCGAACCGTCCACCCGGTTTGAGAACGCGGAAGGCTTCCCGCAGAACCGCGTCCTTATCCGAGGATAGATTGATAACGCAGTTGGAAATGACCACGTCAACGGAGTTGTCGGGTAGCGGTATGTGTTCAATCTCACCCTTCAAGAACTCCACGTTTGTGATACCTGACTTGCGCTTGTTCTCTTCGGCCAGCGCGAGCATCTCGTCCGTCATGTCCAGCCCGTAGGCTTTTCCGATCGGACCTACTCGTTTCGCTGAGAGTAGAACGTCAATCCCGCCGCCCGACCCAAGATCCAGCACCGTCTCGCCCGGATTGAGATTCGCCAAGGCAGTCGGGTTTCCGCACCCCAACGAGGCCAGAAGCGCCTTTTCGGGGATCTCCCCAGCTTGTGCCGCGTCGTAGAGGTTCGCGGTGATTGGGTCGCAGCCACACGACGGGCTGGGTCCACAGCAAGAGCTCCCGCCAGCTTTCACTCGAAGAGCAGCTTGTCCGTATTTTTCTTTGACCACATCCTTGATCTCGGCGGTGCTCATGATTCCCCCCTATTTGCAGAGTCGAATGATTTGTTCAGGCTTGACTGCTTTGTTTCGCGTGCAGCATTCGGCATACAGGAATTGAAGCAACTCCTGAAGCGCTTCCGTGTTGGCGGTGTAGCGCAGGAAGGTGCTCTCACGGCGCACGTTGACAAGGTCCTCGCCTTTCAGCTTTTCAAGGTGGTGAGAGAGGGTGGAACTTGGAATGTCTAGTTCTTCCTGAATCTCGGTGACAACTAGGCCGTCAGGATGAGCCGAGAGCAACAACTGCATGATTCGTAGTCGCGGTTCGGAACCCATGGCCGAAAGCATGTCAGCCAATTTCGCTACTCGCTCCAGCGGTTTTGCGGCTTGCGAGCTCGTCATATTTCGATAGTTGCAGAATTACGGGCCTAATGTCAAGAGTCTTTAGCGGGGTCAGCTTCTAGAGGCATTCAAGGTGTTTATCGATAACTGCAGGAGGGCGCATATGCCGACATTGTTGTATTCGACGCTGCGATATCAGTGACCGCTCCACCTTCGCGAAGCCCATTGTGACCCCACGGCTCGTCGCGTTACCTAGTGGACGCTGTAATTCACTCCATGTGAATCAAAATGAAAACGACGAACAAGAACACGCCAGGCAATCAATCGACCCAACCCTCACGCACTTCCCGACGGAGGCGAGTCTGGCTCACGCTGACCGTGACCGCGACCCTCCTGTGCGGCTTCGCAGTTTCAGGGCTATCCACGTATTGCATAGCGCAGGCGCAGACCAACAAGAACCGAACCATCACGGACCACCCTGGTTGGGTGCAGATTCCAGGTCAGTTGATCCGCCCCGATTGCGTCCACGAAGTCCCTAACGGCGCAAGGATTGAGTTTGGACGCGACGGGCAAATCACTGGCGATGTGACCTTGGATGGCGCACTCATCGCATACTATGATGCCTGCCCCGAAGATGCAATCGTCACCCGGCGCCGGTCCCGCAACGAGGGCCATCGGAACCCTCCTGGCGCGGGGAATGGCTGGGTCCAGGCCGACCAATGGAATGTGCCGCTTAGCCCAAGTGATGATATCGATTATATGGCTGGTACCTGGATTGTGCCGTCGTATCCCTCGACGAATGGTGCTCTGATTTATTTGTTCAATGGCATCGAGTCTTCGAGCGCGAGTTGGATGCTGCAGCCTGTGCTTCAGTACGGCGTGAGCCCCGCGGGAGGGGGGAACTATTGGGCGATCGCCAGTTGGCTGGTGAGCTCCAATCAAGCATTCTATAGCCCCCTGGAGGCTGTTTATCCGGGAAACTCGATTTCTGGCTTCACCGAGATGACAGCGATCTCGGGCGGCACGCAGTATTGGGAGGTAGAAGCGAAGGACACAACGACCGGCGCTTATTCCTATCTCTCAGCCGATGTTTCAGGGCAACATTGGACTTGGGCGTACGCCGGCGTCCTATTGAGTATTGCATAATATAGTGACATTCCTGAGGATTCGTGTTACTCTGCGGTCATGGGAAACCCGGCGGGAGTAAGACGCGATTTTCAGAAGTTGGAAGAACGGCGGCTGTTAGGGGCGCGG
>Ga0302325_10012970_pt1 | contig 17832 bp, 18 predicted proteins | sample Palsa_T0_2_FD_201948 | JGI IMG/M metagenome (GOLD analysis project Ga0302325, IMG submission 201948) | Peat permafrost microbial communities from Stordalen Mire near Abisko, Sweden - Palsa_T0_2 | ecosystem: Environmental > Terrestrial > Soil > Palsa > Peat permafrost | place: Sweden: Abisko...
CGATTCGGCAGTGCGGACGAACGGCTCCTGATTTTCCCGCGGCCAGATCCGCAATGCCGATCCGATGGCAAATGCGTTCATCCCCTTGCGGCGCATGGCGATTGCCTTGCGGACGTTCTCCAGCCACATCCCCAGCCATGTGACGGCGCGGAATTCCGCCGACGGGTCCAACTGCACGAGCCGGCGCCAGCGGCGCAGCGCTTCGGCTGATCTGCCGGCGGCCAGTTCGCCAGTCATGTCCCACATTTCCTGCTCGCGCTGAAACGAAACCCCCCCGCGCACCTCGGCCGCACCAATCCGGCCACCCGGCGCGCTGATCGCCAGCTTCGCCAGCTCATTATTGAGCCTGCCCAGGTCGTCCCCGACGTAGTCGCACAATAATCGCGCGGCTTCGGTGTCGATACGCACCTTGTGTGTGGCCGCCTGGCCGACGATCCACTGTGGAATGTCCTTGAGCTTGGGGGGATTGCAGTCTTCGATGCTCCCCACCTTCGCGATCGCCTTATAAATCCGCTGATTTGAGGGAAGCGAGTTGAGCCGCAGCACCAGCGTCGCGGCCTCCGAAGGCGCGGCTACGTACGTTTCGAGCGAGTCGCGAAAGCGAGTGAGGAACGCGTCGGCATTGCGCACGCTCACCAGCTTCGCTCCGCCGAACATCGCAAAGCTGCGCAGTTCGTCGAGCACTTCCGCCAGTTCGCAACGCTCACCATCGAGGTCGCTGCGCTGGGCATCACCCGGCAGTTCCCGCAGAATCTCCTCGAGCCGCCGAAGCTGTAAGAAAGTGTCGGACCCAACCAGCGCATAGACAGGCTTGGCCATCGGCAGGTTTTACGCAGGCGCTTCCCGCCGGTCAACGAAAAGCGGTACGTCGGGAACCAAGCACCCGTGGCATTCACTCCCGCCAACTTACAAGCAATCCCCCAACGCCCAGGGTGCTCGCACCCTGGGTTCCCCCGTCGCCACACACCCCGCGAACCTTCGAACCTTCCCGCGGGCTTGTTCGTTATAGGAGAGTTCGGCTACACTTTGTCGGGCAACCTGGCCGATGTTAGCCTTTGTCTCGAAACTATTGCGCGGGTGGGGCCGTGTTTTGAGAGAGGCTGGCAATTGGCTGACCAACTGCGGGCCCCTTGGTCAGGGAGATTGGTATGTCTCATCCTTACAACGCATTCTGCGAAGATTTCTACGTCAACATGCGGCTCGGGTCGCAGATGGCGCTGCCGCATAACCGCGAGACGCTGCTGCACCTCTTCGAGCGCGTGCAAAAAACCTATCCCGGGATGACGCGCTTCCGAAAAAATGACAACGGCGAATTCAACCTTGAGGAAGATCGCAGCAGCCACTCGTATCGCTGGGTGAGCCTCGAACCCAAACGGCTCTCCAGCGGACACGTGAATCCCCCGAGTGTCGAGCAGTCGATGGGCGTGCACACGATGCTGCTCGAAGCCGCCCCGCATCACCTGGGAATCAGCCCGATCGAAATCGACTATCTCGACGTTCTCTTCGGCTTCGACCTTGCGTTCGGGGGCAATCACGACGAGATCATCGCCGAGAGTCTGCTGGCCGAGTGCCCGCTCACTTGCCTGACCGAAGAGCCCGGCGCACGGGCGGTCGATATTCAGCCGTCGGTAACCGTGAGCCTCAGCGATGACTGCCGGCTGCAGGCACGGATCGACGTCGTGACCCGGACCAACAGCTACCAGGTCCGCACCGGCGACTACAACGACGATGTCATCAGCGTCTATCTGATCGTCCGCCGCTATTGGGGCGATCGCCCGAAGGACGCCCTCGAAGAGCTTTTCCAACAGATGGCCAAGCGTGCGGATGCGCTCTGCACGTCATACATCGTCCCGCGGATTCTTCGCCCAATCTCCACCGCCATCGCGTCACGCTCATGAGCAGCGATCAAGAACTGGCGACCGAGATTTCCCGCCAACTCCAACGGCTCTCCGCTCAGTTCCAGGAGCAGCAGCGCGATCTGCAGAAGCGCGGTGGCACCGAGGGTGCACCGCTGGTGCAGTCGGCACTCAAGGCGGCGGAAAGGCTGGCGCATCATCTGCATGTACCGCCAACGGCTCCGAAGTGACGGAACATGACCGAGCCGACAACGAATATCCCCCCAGCAGACGTGATCGCACTGCCCGACCAGTCGTTCCGTCTCAAGCGCTACCTGATCGTGCTGATGCTGGTCGGAATGGGCTTATGGTTCTGCTTCGACGGCTTCTACAATTGGCCCAAACAGGCACGCGAAGCCGCGCAACTCCCGCCGTCGCAGCAGATGACCCGTGAGAAGCCGCACTCCGACCGCGACATCTTCCTGAACCAGTTGCTCGGCATCACGCTGCCAATCATCGGCGTGCTCGCGTTGGTCTACTTCCTCCACAGCTCACGCGGCGAATACCGCCTCTCGGGCCAGACACTGCACATTCCCGGCCATGCTTCCATCCCCGTCGAAGCGATCACGCTGATCGACAAGTCCAAATGGGAGCGAAAAGGAGTCGCCAGAATCGAGTACGAACGCGCCGCGGGAAAGCCGGGTCAATTCATTCTGGACAACTTCGTCTATCAGGAAGAGCCGACAAGACTGATCCTCAAGCGGCTGGAGGAAGTGCTGTTCCCCGAAGAGCAGAATCCGCCAGCGGCGGAAAATCCGAAAACCGAACACCCCGATCAGATCCGAACGACGAACGACTGACATCACGAACCGGAACCGGTCATTCCGGTTCCAGCTACTACTACGAGCGCCTGGCGGCAGCGACGACGCCCTCGCAAACGGGGTAAAAATAGCAGGGTCAGACTGTGCCAGAGGAACAGAAAAAGCCCGGCCACCGGCCGGGCTTTGGAGCACTGCATTCTGCCACTGGCCGTTCAGGTGCCCTTGAGCACTTCGATGATCGCCTGGGTCTTCATGACCAGCAGGCTCTCGTCGAAGAGATGGAAGCTCTGAACCAATAACTCGTGGCTGCGGCGTTCTATGTCCAGCACGCTGAGGAACCCGCCGCCGTCGTGGGTCGGGGCGCTTTCGGCCGACATCAACTCGCGACGCTGAGCGTAAGTCGCTATCTCGTGACGGGTTGCATCGTAGAGCGTCTGGGTGAGCTGCTCTTCCTGGGTGCTGATCATATAGCGTATGTTCTCGCCGACGTTCATCTCATGATACTTCTCGCCGCGACAGGGGATCGACTGCAGGAAGTTGCGCTCGATGAGCGGATCATGATTGGTGGCAATGACTTCCGTCAGCGCGGTCTTGCCGGCCAGGAAGCTGATCACATGGCCGCCCTCGATAAGCCAGACATCCGCGTTATAGGCGCGACGGCTTACCGATTCGGTGGCGAGGATCTTAAACAGCTCCGGGTGGAGCGTCCGCTGGTACAGCAGGAGGGTCAACCCTCCCGAACGACGTTGTTTGGTTCGATTCGGCATGGCATCCATGCTCTTTCTAGGAGAACTCATGCGTTCCCTGGTAAAAAGATATAGGTCTTGACTCCGAAAGATGATGCGCCACGGAGGCTTTCGTTGCGTCAACAAAAAAGGGAAGTAAGCGAGTCATCCGTAACTGGCCTACCACCCGCCGATCATCTTTTGTTCCATCCGCCCAGCGCGGATTTCGAGTACGTAAGTATAGAAAAACCTGAGGCGAAAGACTACTGAAATCTGCGCTGGTTATTTGCGACCCGCATTCAGAGGATGGTAATGATTAAGTCGTAAAAACAGTGCGAAGATGCGGTTATGCCAAATCCACGCATCAAAAAAACAATTCCAAAATATGCCCCGGCAATCGTGCGGAAAATGAACGTTTGCGTCTGAAAATGCTCCGTCGGGCTCAAGTAATGGTAGGCGGCGAACAAGAGGGCCGATGTAACCACCACAAATAGATTCGTCAGTCCGCGCCCTAGTTTCAGAAAGTCGCGAATTAACAGGCTCAAAATCGCAAAAAGTGCCAGGCGAAAAAAGAATTCCTCGTAGACTCCAGCCCCGAGCGCAAGGATCACCCGGTCCGTTCGCGGCCCGGTGATCGCCGCCAACGGGAAGTACCGCGGCAGGGCAATGCCCAGAAGAATCAGCGGCACGGTCAGAAGGCCGCTCTCGACAGCCATCCCAAACAAAACGCGAATATCGATGTCCCACGAGTCCTTGCGGGCGATATGCCACGCCAGCAGCACGAATACAACCGTCAATGCGGGCAGGTGGCGTCCACCGGCTCCCACGAAAACGAAGAACCGCTGCATCAGACTAAATGCGATAATCTGCTCGTCGCGGCCATGCAGAGCCGCAGTGGTGAAGTAGCGGGTTCCCACTTCATATAGAATCACTAACGGCAACAGGAAAACGAGACTGATGAGCGGCATCTCGGACCGCTCCAAATAATGGAGCCCCACACGGTTCGCCGAGGATACCGCCGGCGCAGCCGCCGAGCGCGGCGCGCTCATCACCTGGCTCATTGCCCCTCCGCGTTCTTCTCAGCTTTGGTCGCCTCAGGCGCTTCGCAGGCGCGGCTGATTTTTACGGAGCGATTGCCGCGGAATTGCCCAATCTGACCCAGAAACTTATTGCGCCCCTCCACCTGAATCAGGACATCCCGCTGGCAGTTTTTCGTGGTGGTGATGAGATCCCCCACCTGCAGCGAAAGGAGCTCTTCGAGCCGAATGGTCGTCTGGGCCAGGAAGGCGCGGGCCTCGACCGGAGCGTTTTGCACCGAGCGCGTGAGCTTTCGCGACTGGTCGTCCTGCCCGGTCTTCCGCTGATAGGTGAACCAGTTCTGAGCGTTCAACACGCCCATGATCGGCTCGATCACGTTGTACGGAATACAGAGGCTCATCGTCCCGGCGCGATTTCCCATCTTCAATTCGAACCCGACCACCACGACCGTCTCGTTGGGCGGAACGATCTGCACCAGCTGCGGATTGCTCTCGAAATCCTGCACGGAAAACGTCACGGGCGTGAGATTGCTCCAGGCTTCGGAGAGATGATGCGTGGCGCGGTCCGTGATGCGCTGTACCAGGCGCTGCTCGATCTGTGTGAGCGGCCGCTGCGGAATGAACAGGTCCGCATTGCTGCCGCCCAGCAGGCGATCGATGATCGGATAAATGATCAGCGGGCTGATCTCCAGACAAAGCTGACCGTCAAGCTGCTCGGCTTTTAACAGGTTGAAGCAGGTGGGATTCGGCAGCGAATGAATGAATTCGCTGTAGGTCAGTTGCTCGATGTGGGCCACGGAAACTTCGATGATCGTGCGGAGGTAGCCGGAGATGGCTGCACCGAAATTCCGGCCGAACCCTTCGTGAAGCCCTTCGAGGGCGCGCATCTGGTCCTTGCTGACGCGCTCGGGCCGTTTGAAGTCGTAAATCTGAACACTGACCTGGCTGTTCCCGCTACTGCCGAAAATAGTGGGGGCGGGCTCCGGCGCAACTTGTCCGCTATCGACTGCGGCAAGCAGCGCGTCAACCTCGGATTGATCCAGTACATCCGCCAACGGTCAGGCCTCCATGCCTAAGCTTTCATTATCGGGCGTTTGAAGGAAATTTCTAGATGGGGGGCTGGTGATTGGTGATTTACGACATGCCGTCCCAGCGCTCGGGCTCTTCCTGCATGGCGTCGTGACGGCGACGTAACTCGGATTCACCCTCGACTGATGTCACTGGCTGAGTCGTCTGAGCAGTGACGCGCTGCAGGTCGGCCGATAAAAGCGGCACTGCCGGGCTGGTATTTCTCGTCGATCGATTGGGACAAGGCAATTCCCATGCGCGCCCCAATAGCAACGCCCGTTCACCACCTACGGGCCATTAGGGTGCACAAGCTCGCGTTGTTAGACGACGCCGGCATCCGAGCTTCGTTTCGGTCATTCGTCATTCGAGCTTCGGGCTTGATTCGTCATTCGGGCTTCGTCATTCGAGCTTCCGCCTCCGCGGGAGCGGAGGCGTCACGTGTGGTAATCGGCGTTGATCGTCACATACTCCTTCGATAGATCGCACGTCCAACAGGACGCCTCGGCGTCGCCAAGCTGGCAGATGAGATCAACTTCCACGTCTTTAGCGGCAAGCTCCTTGCTCAACTTGACCGCGTCAAAGGCCAGCGGCCGCCCGTTTCGGAAAACGGCGGTGCCCTGAAGCGTCAAGGCAGACCGGTCCGGATCGAACGGCACGCCCGCCAGCCCGGCGGCGGAGACGATGCGGCCCCAGTTGGGATCGTTCCCGTGCATCGCGCATTTCACCAGCGGTGAATTGGCGATCGCCCGGGCTATGGCGCGGGCCGCGGCAGTCGAAGCGGCGGAGCGCACCGTGATTTTCACCACTTTCGTCGCCCCCTCTCCGTCGGCGGCAATCTGATACGCCAGCGACTGGCAAACTTCGTCCAGCGCATCGGCGAAAAGACGGATCGCGCGCGGTGAATCGAGCTTCGCCTCGGCGGCGCCGGAAGCAAGAAGAACAGCCGTGTCGTTGGTGCTCATGTGATCGTCCACCGTGACGGCGTTGAAACTCCCCTCGGTGGCGGCGGCGAGCAGCTTGCTCAGCAGGCGCGGCGGAGCGGATATATCGGTGGTCAGATATGCGAGCATCGTCGCGTGCAGAGCCGCGGGGACCATTCGGGGTCCGATCATCCCGCTCCCTTTGCAAACGCCAGCAAGCCGAACGATTTGACGCCCGATCTTCGCTTCAACCGCGGCTGCCTTGCGCGTCAGGTCGGTGGTCAGAATCGCCTCGGCGAAATCCAGCGCATGGTCGTGCGAATCCCCGAGCGTCTTCGCGGCATCGGCGATCCCCCGCTCAATCTTGTCCATCGGAAGAGCGTGGCCGATGATCCCGGTGGATGACGGGAGCACCGTCTCCGCGTCGCAATCCAGCAATTTACCAGCCAGCGAACACATCCTGCGCGCATCACGCAGGCCGGCGGCGCCGGTGCAAGCGTTGGCGTTTCCAGAGTTGACCACCACCGCCCGGAGCTTCCCGTTTCCGACATGCTCGCGCCCCACCTGCACCGGCGCGGCGAATACCTTATTCGTGGTGAAGACCGCCGCCGCGGAAACCGGCCGAGCCGCGGTCAGCAAGCCGACGTCCGGCTTGCCCGTCGTCTTGATTCCAGCGGGAACACCGGCAGCGCGAAAACCCCGCGGAGACAAAAGATGCAGCGTCGGCATGGGACAAGTTTTACGAGATCAACGCCGCAAGGTGAAGAGCCGCGAAGGCGCGAAGAGGAGACGCGAAGAAAGTGTGGGGCGGGAAAATCCTGTGACGAAAACAGGAATCTACGCCAAATGAACGAAGCAAAACGCGAATGAAGTGCAGGGCCACTACCGGCCTGAATTAATACTTGGATGCATAGGTTGACGGCTGAAATTCCTGAATCGACCGCAAGAATCCTGCGCTGGTGAACGCAGTTCAAATTCCCCCTTCCTTCGCGTTTTGCTTCGCGGCTTCGCGGCTTCGCGGCTCTTTATCTTCCTGCTTGCCCTGCACTGCGTCCGCTCGCCATCAGTGGCTGTGCGGTTGAGCCGGCCGTTGAGCGGTGCGGCCCGAGCGATCGCCGTTGGATTTCCTGGCCCAGAACCGCTCCCGTTTTTCGCGGACTTCGGGGGGAACTGGATTGGCTTTGATGAACTCTGCGGTCTCACGCAGCATGTGAAACATAGCGGGAAAATCCTCGCTGAAGACGAAGAGCTTCGTCTTGCGGACTTCGCCGGTCTTATCGTCGCGCTTCCCTTCGGTGAGCACCAGGAAGTGGTTGCCGTTACCGGCGCGCTTCACCTGGGCCGCATAGGTCCGCGGGCCGGCCGACTTGAAGAACTTCTGGAAGATGATCTCGGGTTCTGGGCGCGCCTCTTTTGCGGATGCGCGACCGGCAGGCTCGATGGGTTGAGGACGCTTGGACGGTGCAGCGGGCATTGGGCACTCCTTCGATGTGCGTCTTCCGTGACGGGTAAGAGAAAATGTGAACGTCAGGCAGCCAGGGCGACACGGGACCTGCTGCCGGCCAAAAATCAGTTGTAACTTCTTAAAACGCCAATCACGACTCCCTGGACGCGGCAGCGGTCTGCATCGACGATGCGCGGCTCCATGCTGCGATTGGCCGGTTGAAGGCGAATTTTATTCCCCTCGCGATAGAATCGCTTGAGCGTGGCTTCGCCGTTGTCGAGCAGCGCCACCACCTGTTCGCCGTTGCGGGCAGTCTCGCGGCGCTCGATAACGACGTAGTCACCATCGCAAAGATGATCCTCGATCATCGACTCTCCGCGGACGCGCAACACATAGACGCCGTTGCGCGAGCTGAACAGTTGCTCCAGATCGAGTTCCTCACGGTTTTCGACCGCTTCGATCGGCGAGCCGGCGGCAATGGACCCGAGGAGCGGCAGCTTGGTGCCGCGGTTCTCATCGGGGAGTTTTTCATCCCCCACGATCTCCAAAGAGCGAGCCTTGTGCCGATCCCGGCGAAGCACCCGCTTTTTTTCCAAAGCGCCGACGTGCTCGAAGATGGTGACCTTGCTGGTCCCGAGTTGGTCGGCCAGCTCCTGCATGGTCGGCGAATAGCCATGCAAATGACGGTAATCGCGGATCGCCACCAGTACATCCACCTGACGGGGAGTGAGATTCATAAGAGTTGTCCTTGAAAGTATCGCTGAGAATGTCCACTGCGTCGGCCAGCAGATCGCCAAGCCCATCGAGCAGCGCAGCCAGCTCGTTCGGATCGAGCACGGCGGGCTCGACCATCAGTTCCGACGGAGAGGAGGGGACGAGCGACGCATCGTTCTCGACGAGATCTTCGACCTGTTCGCGCGTTGGCTCGCTGGCGGCCGGCTCCGGCCCAGCCACAGTCGACCGGGGTCCGGCGTTCACAGCCTCTCTCCGCTCGTCGGTGACCTTTGCTTCGATGATTCGATCGCCCATGACTCATCTGTCCGAATCATATTCTCGCCGTTTGGGGGGTGTTTGTCAAACAGAAACCTAACCTGTTTTGAAATTATTTCCGCTCGATCCGCCACTTTACCGATAGCAAGCGTGGTCCGGGAGTGCGCACGATGGATCTCGCAGCTGCGTTTACCAATCTTCAGCAGGCCAAGACCCTGGCAAGCGTACAGATGGCGGTGGCGGCGCAGATCCTGCAGAACCAGAGGTCGGAAGGATCCGCCGCCGTCAAACTGCTTCAGACGGCCGACAATTCCGTCTCGCAAGCCGGCGACGAACTCACCGCCGCCGCGACGGGGCTGGGAGCAGCGTTGGACACATACGCTTAAAATCAAAGACGGCGGCGGCTCCGGCGGGAGCCGCCGCCGATCAGTTTGGTGCGGCGGTCTGTAAGCCGAATTCTGTTTCCCTCCGCGGCATTTCTGTCGTGGAAGGAGGCGACCATTTCTCTGGGACGCGCGTTGCCGAGCGCCTCAAGCGACCTACCCGCGGATGTTCCCGACCTGAGCCGGGATCGCCTTGGGGCCAAGGCTCTCCGCTTATTCGGTCTTGCTGCCGGTGGGGTTTGCCATGCCGCCCGGGTCACCCCGAGCGCGGTGCGCTCTTACCGCACCATTTCACCCTTACCCTTCGACCTGCTGGGCCGCCAAGGCGGGCTCAGAGGGAAACCCGAATGACGAAACCAGAAATCAGAATGAAACTCGAATGACGAATGATCGAATGACGAAACGAAGAATTTCGCGACAATGGCCCGCGGGCGATTTCGTGCATCCCTCGTCGCTTCGTCATTCGGATTTCGGGTTTGATTCGTCATTCGGGTTTCGTCATTCGGACTTCCCTCTGCGCCCGCCGTGGCGGCGCAGCAGGTCGAAGGGCGGTATCTTTCTGTTGCACTTTCCGTCGGATTGCTCCGCCTTGACGTTATCAAGCACCATGCCCCGGGGTTTTGACGCCCCGCAGTTCGGACTTTCCTCATCCCGAAAGATTCGGGACGCGGCCGCCACGACCGCCGCAGTCATGAGAGTATAGCAAGAAAGGGTTCAGGACTTAAGCGAAGGCGGACCCAGGGTGCAAGCACCGCTGGGCGTTCGGGGGATCTTCACCGCGGTGTTGCTGGCTAGACGCGAACGCCAAGGGGGTGCTCGCACCCTCGGACCGCCTTTGCCGAGCGTTTACCCCGAACTGTTTCTCCGGTTGACCCGCTTGTGAGATAGACTAGGATCGGCCGGTGCGGTTCTCGGCGGCGTGAGCGAGGACGGCGGGAAGATCAACCACTCCATGCGATCGGAAGCAAACCGACAGGCTCGAGACGGTGCACGACCCGGGGGCGCCCGCACGCAGAAGTCCGCCGCCGCACCGCCGCCTCCTCCACCGCGACCGGCTCCCCCACCGGCGGTTCCGGCGGAACACGGGGAACTCAAATCCGCGCCGCTGGGGCGTTCTTCCGATGAAGAACTGATGCGGCGCACGCAGGAGGACGACCGGCAGGCGTTTTCACTGCTCTACGAACGCTACAGCGCATCGGTCCTCTCGAATCTTTATCGCATGCTTGGCAATCTCGAGGATGTCGAATCGATCGGGCAGGAAGTTTTCTTGCGCGCCTTTCGGTTCCGCGCGACCTACCGGTATCCCCAGAAATTCTCCACCTGGCTCTTCACCATCACGCGAAACCTGGCGATCAACCAGTCGCGCCGCAGACGCCGAAGCCCGATTCGCAATATCACCGAGCTCCATCTCGACGGCATGGACATCAGCGGCGACCCATACCAGGTCGCGGCCCGGGCCACCGACGATGTCGAGAAGCGGGAGGAGATCGCCCGCGTGCTGATTGCACTCGATACGCTGCCGATGGATCAGAAGGAAGTCATTGTCCTGGGGATTTTTCAGGACCTTTCCTATGCGGAGATGGAAGACATCACCGGCACCAAGGCGGTCACCCTCCGTTCGAGAATGTTCCACGGACTCAAGCGGCTGGCGCGTTCGGTGGGTGTGGTGGAAGAAAAGGGTTGAGCCAACGTGACCGAAACGGAGAAAGATCAGTTTGCAGACCTCCTGGCCGAGGCGTTGCGCGCGGGTCCTGGAACCCTGCCGTGGCGCGAGGCGCTCTCAAAAATTAGCGCCAATTCTTCGTCGGCCGACGAATACCAGTTGCTCCTCTCGACCCGTGAGCATCTGGAGAAGGGGAGGAGCTTCCGCGAGATCCGCGCCGGCGCTGGCTTCACGCGCAAGCTGATGGACGGGCTGGAGCAGGACCAGAAGCGCGGAGATTCCAGGGGAATTCCCACCCCGACGATTATTGCGATCCTCGCGGTGGCAGCCATTGTCGGCGCGCTGGCGTGGATCGGATATCACATGCTGCCGCGCGGCGACGCGGGTCATTCCACGACCGATTTGGCAGCGACTTACTTCACGACGGAACTGGCCAGCGCCAAGTTCACCGGCGTTATGCCGGCCGGCTGGCGCGCGATCGGCACGCTCCCGCTGGATGCGACCGACGGATTGCGGCCTTTCGCCGACGACCAAACCGCCGGCGGCGGGATCGTTTTAGCAACGCCAATCGCGGCCGATGAGCCATTCGCGTTTGAAGTCGAGTTGAAACTGGCGCACCCCGGTGACGGCCTGGTCGCCCAAATCTTCGTCTCCACATCCGGCGACTTCAGCGAAGACCGCGCCACCAGTTCCCATGAACTGCTCTGGAGCCTGCGCGGCAAATCGCAGGAGGTCGTCCTCGACGGCCGGGTACTCCCGACGTCCTCCTCAAATCTAAAGGACGGGACCGTCCGGGTTCGCATCGTCATGAACCACGATCAGGCGATCGTAGAGTGCAACGGCCAGCGCCTCTGGTCCGGCTCTCACGGCCTGGCCGCTGCTCCACGATGGCCGGGAGTGCGATTCATTCGCAGTACCCCCGACGGCAAGCCCGGCGTCGAGGTTCGCAATATCAGGGTGCTGAAAGGATCGGCCGAAAATAAAGCCGACTGACAATACCAGAGCCGCAGCGCGGAAATCCGAATGACAAAACCCGAAACCAGAATCAAACAATCGAACATTTCATTCGGATTTCCGGTTTCGTCGTTCGGATTTTCTCCTCATCCCAATTGGACGCTCTTTCCCGACTCGGCGCTTTTGTAGATGCCGTCCATCATCCGCATCAGCGCAACGCCTTCAGCCGGACCCAGCAGCGGCTGTTCCGCGCCAGCGATGCATCGCTTGAAGTGCCGCATCATCGCCGCGTAATGAACGACTTTCGGCAGCTTCAGGGGCGTTTCCTTCGCCTCGCCATTTTTGTCAAATTTACGAAAGAGCATCGGGCCGCCGGGGGTATAAACGTCAATTGCTCCCTGGCTGGCATGCACCCGGCAGACGGTTCCCTGATGCTTCGGCGGCTGATTGATTTCCCAACTCGCTGCCAGTTCCAAAGATTGCCCGCCGGCAAAACGCAGCAGGGCGAATCCGACCGTTTCAACGCTTGCTACCTCCCCGCGCGATGGCTCTTCCGGCGAAAGATGGTTTCCGGCGACAGCGGACACGCTGCCCGGGTCGGGCTGCCCCATGAGCCACCAAGCGAGGTCGAGCATCGGCGCGCCCAAGTCGAGGAGCGCGCCGCCGCCGGAGCGCGCTTTGTCGGTGAACCAGCCGGTGCCGGCGGGCGTTCCGCGCGTGCGCATCCACGAGGTGCGCACGTGCCGCACGTCGCCGATGTAACCTTTGGCGATCGCCTGCTGTGCCGCCTGCTCCGCTCCGCCGAAGCGCCGCTGGGCAGCATAGAGGAGCGTCTTGCCCGACTTCTCCGCCGCCGCCGCGATTTTTTTCGCGTCGCCAAGTGCCTGCGCAGGGGGCATCTCGCAGACAACGTGCTTTCCCGCCTTGAGGGCCGCCGCGACGATCGGCGCATGCAGATCGTTTGGCAGGCAGACGCTCACCACGTCAATTTTCTCGTCCTCGACGATTTCCCTCGCATCGATGCAAACCCGCGCAATCGAGAACTGTGCCGCCAACCCCGCGCGGCGGGAGGGGAGCGGATCCGCTACCGCCGTAAGCTGAAATCCGCCGGCTGCGCGATACCCCTCCGCGTGCCGATGCGCCGGCCGACCCGCCCCGATAATTCCGACTCGAAGAGTTTGACTCAAGGATGTTCCTCCGTGGGGCAGAGGTTATAGGGATCGCCGCGCGTCCGTGCAAACGCGGAAGGATCGCAGCGGTCAAGCCCGCAAAAGAAGAGCCGCGAAGGAGCGAAGGAGCGAAGCAAAACGGGAAGGAAAAGGGAGGCGGACAGATCTGATTACGACAACATGAAATTGCGCGATATCAACACACTGAACGGTCGCTCCCCGCTTCGTCATTCGGTCATTCGTCATTCGGGCTTGATTCTGGTTTCGGGTTTCGTCATTCGAGTTTAGGTCCTCTCCCTTGGTTTTCCCTTCGCGGTTTCGCGCCTGGCGGCTCTACCTCCGCGTTCGCAATTCGTCCGGAACACAGCTATTATTAAGCAATGGCCGCCCTGACGCGCGAGCAGTTTGTCGAGCAGGTACTGAGGGTGGTGCCATCCCGTTTTCCGCTGGTGAAGCTGGCGCGGGGGGATCAGTCTTTTTCGCTGCGGGTGAACGGGAATATTGTTTCGCTGGAGAACATTTACCGCGTGGTTGTTCTGCAGCCGGAAGATTCCAAGCACCACATCGAGCGCTGGATGGTTGAGCTGCTCCGCGCCGCCGAGGGAACTCCCGACCGCAACGGTTCCTTCGACGACCTGCGCCCGCGCATTCTGCCGATGCTGCTGCCCGAATCGGCCGAGTCGGCATACCAGCACATTGTCTGGGCTCCGCTGGTCGCCGGCCTGCGCGTGGCATACGCCATCGACAGCGATCGGACGATCGCCTACATCCCCGAGGCTCATTTCGAGAAATGGAACGTCACCCGGGACGATCTGCACGAAACCGCGATCGAGAATCTCGTCGCCCGCAGTCAGGCGCTCAGCGCTCACGCGGCACAGGACGAAGATGGCTCGATCAACGTCATCTTTTTCCAGACCGGCGACGGATATGACGCCAGCCGGGTGATGCTACCCACGCTCCACGATCGCCTGCGCGAGCACCTCGGCAGCCCCTTTGCCGCCGCAATTCCGAACCGCGACATCCTGCTCTGCTTCCGCAATGATGATGAGACGGTCTCCCGCTTGCGTGACCAGATCGCCGACGATTATCAGCGCATGCCGCATCAGGTTTCGGATCGATTGCTGCTGGTGACGCCCGATGGGATCGCTCCGCGCGACTGAGTAGCTTTATCCCCACCCTTTGCCGTTTTTCTTCGTTCCGCAAAGCGCGACGCGCATGCCCAGCGCATGAGCCATGGCGGCCTTGGCGATCAACGCCCGATCCGCTTCCTCGGCGCTGTGCGCATAGGCAACCTGGATGTGATTCGATTTGTGCCGGCCCATCAGTTGGTCACGGGAAACGCCATAGGTGACCGCGTGCATGATCGGCCACTGCGGCGTGGTCGCCTGCAGCCGCCGCTGCGTTTCTTCGACGGGCAACTCGACAACTCCGCCGCGGCCAAGGTCCATGCGCAGTTCGTCGTTCTGGATGTAGATCCGGCTCCAGACGATCTCGCCGGGGTGAGAGACGCCGTTGAGCGTTCCCCCGCCCAATCGGAAATACATCGCCGGCTGGCGCTCGCTGGCGGCCCCGGCCCAGCCGCCGATGTAATGCGCGGGCGGCGCTCCGCCGGATATCTCGAAAACCCAGACAAAATCCGGCACCGTCCCTGACTTATCCGCGTCGCCCCAGCGAATGTCGTGCAGGGTGTTCTCCACCGGCTGGCCCAGCGCCCTGTGAACACGGTAGGTCATCAGCCCGTCGAGACCCGCGCATTCGTCCACTTCATTGAAATGCGGCAGCGGCTCCCCTTCGTACAGCACCCGGCTCCCGTCCCGCGAGCGAACCGGCGGTCGATCAGAGTTGTTCAGCATTCCCTCGACGAGGTCGGATGCCGGCAGCAGGTCTTTGAGGCCCTGCTGATACTGGATGCCAATGGCATGGCACCCGAAATCGTCGGCGATGCGCAGCGCCGCGACGTACATCTTGCACTGCTGATGAATCTGAGCATCGGTGAGGTCGTCGGTCTCGCTCGGCCCGGTGTCAAACTTTGCCCCGCGCTCTTCCATCCACCGCCGAACGGCCAACGCCTCGTCATCATTCACCTGCGTTGTTTCAAAGAAGAGGGCGGACTGACTGAGACGTTCCTTGAATGCGCCGGTCGGATGCAGCAGATGATCGGGGATGATCGCATTGAACATCCCCATGCACCCCTCGTCGAAAACTCCGAGGATCGCCTTCTCATGTTGAAGCTGCCGCGCCAGCGCCTCGCCGAGTTTCCGCTGCTTGGCTCCTCCCCCGACGTCCTTCCACTTGGTGACATGCTCGGCCTTGTGGCGAATCGCCCCGCCTTTGAGCCAGCGCGACAGCCCGTCGCGAAAGAAGTCGTCGGTGAAATCTTCGCTCCAGATCGTGGAATATGCCACGCCCGCCTTGGTCAGCGAGCCATTGAGATTGAGCATTCCCACCAGACCGGGCCAAGCCCCCGACCAGTTGGCGGCGGTGAGAATCGGTCCCCGATGGGAGATCAATCCTGCGAGAATGTTCTGCGAATATTGCCAGGCCGCCTCGGCGACGATCAGCGGCGCCCGTGGATCCAGGCCGCCAAAGACCGCCATGCCTTCTTTCTGCGAAGAGATAAACCCGTGTTGCTCACTCTCCTTGAACGGATGCGCGCGCACCAGTTCATGGCTGCATTCGGCCAGCGCGCCGCGCAGAGCCTCTTCCATCTTCGCCTGTTCCGGCCAGCATTTCTGGTTGGCGCTGAGGCGCAGGTCGCCGCTGGCGACGAGGTAAACCTGCTGTTTGTCGAGACGAGGGGACTTTCGCAGCTGCGGTATGGCATGGCCCGGCATGCAGCAACTCCAATAGAGTAGACCGATGAAGGTCCGCTAGGTTTTCGAACAGCGTTTAGAGGGCCTGTTCGTTGGTTTCTCCGGTGCGGATGCGCACCACTTTTGCGACGGGATAGATAAATATCTTGCCATCGCCGACCTCGCCAGTTCGCCCGGCTTCGACGATCGCATTCACGGCGCTCTCCGCTTCTTCGGTTTTCACGCACAGTTTCAGCAGCACCTTGGGGACGAATCCCACGTCCAGTTTCGCCCCGCGATAGCGCTCGGTATGTCCCATCTGCCGTCCGAAGCCTTTGCACTCGATGGCAGTAACGCCAAGAATTCCAAGCTTCGCGAGAGCGCCCTTGACCGCATCGAGTTTGTGCGGCTTGATGACCGCTTCGATCATCTGCATGATCAGCACACCTCGTCCAAAACGTGTTCTGCAACGTAAATCGGAACGCTCGTTGCAATGCCCAGGGCGATCGCGTCGCTCGGCCGGCTGTCGATCTTGAGCACTTCGGCGCCCTGGCGGATATGAATCCGCGCAAAAAACGTATGCTCCTCCAGATTGTTGATTTCGATCTGCTCGATCTGTCCACCGAGTTCCTGGATGACGCTTGCCAGCAGGTCGTGCGTCAGCGGGCGCGGATGGGCGATTCCCTTCAGCCGTCGATCGATCGCATATGCCACGTCGCTGCCGATCACGATCGGAAACTTCCGCTCTCCGTCCACTTCCTTGAGCACGATGATCTGCTCGTGCTGCATCTCGCTAATGATGATCTTGTGAAGTTCCATCAGCACCGACATCGCTGCAACTCCTCAGGATGCCCGGAGTTTACCCTAGAGTTGGTTGAAAGAGGTGTCAAGGGCGATGTCGCCGATGTCGCCGATGTCGCGCAGGTGAATGGTGCTTGTGAGGCTGGTGATTAGTGATTGGAACGTGACAAGAAATGCCCGCAGGCCTCTGCCGGCAAGAAGTCACGAACGAAACCAGCGTCCAACTCGCCAATCGCGCGGCCGTGGCTTGCCCCTTCGCGGGAGCGAAAGACAACCTCACGACCTGTGATTGGCGATTGGACCTTTTCTGACTTTCGCCCCCCGCCCCATTACAATCGCTCTCCCCCATGGAACTTCTGGAGGGCCGTCAGTCTATCTTCGCCGCGCTGCAGGCTCGCCAGCGACGCATCGAGCTGATTCTCATCGGGCATGGCGCCCACGTCGATAAGCTCGAAGAAGTCATCGGTCTTGCGACCGAACAGGCCGTGCCGATTCAGCACGTGGATCGTGCCCAACTCGATGCGCTGGCTCACGGCGCGACGCATGGCGGAATTGTCGCGGTTTGTTCGCCCAAGCCGCGCCTGCGCGGCGAGCAGTTGGTTGAATTCGTGCTAACGCTCCGCGAGCCGGCCCTGTTGCTGCTTCTGGAAGGAATTGAAGACGCCCGAAACCTGGGCTTCACGATCCGCAGTGCTGAGGCGCTCGGCGCCCATGCCGTGCTCGTCAAAAAGCATCTGTGGGACCTGGATGCGATCGAGGTCGCTCGCCCGTCGGCCGGGGCAATCGAGCGCTTGCCTCTTGCTCAAATCGACGAGGTCGGGCCGCTCCAGGCGATGCAGAAGCAGGGACTGCGGATGGTCGGCTGTCTTGCCGGCGCTCGGCGCACGATCCACGAGGTCGATTTCACGCAGCCCACGATCATCGCCATCGGCGGCGAGAAGCGGGGTCTCTCCGGGGCGGTGCGGGAGATCTGCGACTGCTTCGCCACAATCCCCACCAAAAGCGAGGCAACCTCCCTCTCCCTCTCGCACGCGGCCAGCGTCGTCCTCGCGGAAGCGATGAGGCAGAGGAGGCGAGCCGGAGCCGGGTGATTGGTGATTGGAACGTGACAAGAAAGGCGGGAGGCAGGGTGTCAGGGTTCAGCGAAGAAATTGGCCGCCTGAACCCTGAACCCTCACACCCTGAACCCTTACCCCGGTGCGGGTAGGGTTCTGAAACCGCTTCTAAGTC
>Ga0302325_10012973_pt1 | contig 17830 bp, 18 predicted proteins | sample Palsa_T0_2_FD_201948 | JGI IMG/M metagenome (GOLD analysis project Ga0302325, IMG submission 201948) | Peat permafrost microbial communities from Stordalen Mire near Abisko, Sweden - Palsa_T0_2 | ecosystem: Environmental > Terrestrial > Soil > Palsa > Peat permafrost | place: Sweden: Abisko...
CTGCGGCACCAACGGTTGCGTGCGTGTCCAAACAGAGCGCGTGCGACACCAGAAGCCCGGCAGCGTCGCCGGGCATCACATCTAGACAAATCGGCAAATGCGGGACGAGGCAGCGCGCGTTCAAATCTCGCCGCTGCCGTTCTCGCTGTGACCTTCTGCGTGTGATGGATCGGACAGCGCGGCGTCAATCAGGCTGCGACAGGCGATAAGCTCGTCGAGCGCGCTTTGCAATTTGCGCCGGTCTTCGCTGTCGGCGGCAAGCCGCGGCCGCGCCGGCTCGGTTGCCGCCGGCGGCGTCAACGTCGGTTCGCGCCGGATGGGCGCATGCTCGTTAGCCGGCTCGCCGTAAAGCGGCGCGTGAGCGAGAAAAGACCGGTTCTCCCTGGAGCGCATTTCGATCTGTTCTTCCACGGCGCCCGCGTCGTCATCGTCTGGATCTGGCGGCGGCAGTTCGGCGCCGGGACGCCAGACGCTTTGGACGAACGCAAGGCCTTCTTCGCGCAGAATCCGCTGCACGCCGCGGATGGTGTAGCCCTCGCCATAGAGCAAATGGCGCACGCCGCGCAGCAAGTCCACATCGTCGGGGCGATAATACCGGCGCCCGCCGCCGCGCTTAAGCGGCCGGATCTGAGCGAAGCGGCTCTCCCAGAAGCGCAGCACGTGCTGAGGTACGCTGATCTCCTCGGCGACCTCGCTGATCGTGCGGAACGCGTCCGGCGCCTTCTCCAAGGCCTACTCCCCGCCGGTGATCATTGACCGGTTGCCTGACCGCCGTCCGGCTCGGAATTGATGCGCTGCTTGAGGATAGCGGAGGGCTTGAACACCATGACACGACGCGGCGAGATTGGCACTTCCTTGCCGGTCTTGGGATTCCGGCCGATACGCTGACCCTTCTTGCGCACGACAAACGAGCCGAACGATGACAGCTTCACCGTTTCGCCGCGTTCCAGACAGTCGGTGATTTCTTTGAGAACCAACTCGACGAGCGTTGCGGATTCGGTGCGCGACAAGCCGACTTTTTGATAGACAGCTTCGCACAAATCCGCACGCGTGATCGTCTTTCTCGTCATCGCCAGCCCCACTCTCGGCGATCGATGGCAATCGATCATCGTATCGTACTGAATTATCAACGATATTAGCTTCTTGCGGAACGGTCAACGCCCTTCCGGCGTCATTCGTCACCAGCGCAGCAAGGCCGCGGCCCAGGTAAAGCCGCCTCCCATCGCCTCGAGCAGCAGGAGATCGCCGCGCTTGATGCGGCGGTCGGCGACAGCGTCGGCCAAGGCCAGCGGTATCGACGCCGCCGAGGTATTGCCGTGCCGGTCGACCGTGATGACGACCTTCGCGGGCGCAATGCCGAGCTTGTGCGCCGACCCGTCGATGATCCGTCGATTGGCCTGATGCGGAACAAACCAGTCGATATCGGCGACGCCATAGCCGGTGGCCGTGAACACATCGTCAACCACGTCGGTGATCATCGCCACGGCGTGCTTGAATACCTCGCGGCCCTCCATCCGCAGATGGCCGACGGTACCGGTCGATGACGGCCCGCCATCGACATAGAGCTTCGATTTGTGACGGCCGTCGGAACGTAGCCGTACCGTTAGAACGCCGCGATCCTCGCGCGTACCCGGCTGCTCCTGGGCTTCGAGCACGATAGCGCCCGCCCCGTCGCCGAACAGGACACAGGTGGTGCGGTCGGTCCAGTCCAGAAGCCGCGAGAAGGTCTCCGACCCGATCACCAGCGCGCGGGAGAATGCACCCGACTGGAGCAACGCGTCGGCCGTCGCCAGCGCGTACACGAAGCCGGAGCAGACCGCCTGCACATCGAAGGCGGCGCCCTGCGTGATGCCGAGCTCGGCCTGCACCGCAACGGCGCTGGCCGGAAAAGTACTGTCCGGGGTCGAAGTCGCGAGCACGATGAGGTCGATCGCCTGCGCATCGATATGGGCGTGCGCCAGCGCCGCGCGCGCCGCGTGCGCGGCCATGTGCGAGGTGAACTCGCCGGGCGCGGCGATGCGGCGTTCGTGGATGCCGGTGCGCTGCACGATCCATTCGTCGGAGGTCTCGACCTTGCGCGCGAGATCGGCGTTGGTGAGGACCTGGTTCGGCAGATAGCTGCCGCAACCGAGGACAACCGAGCGGCGAACGGTCACGAGACGGCTCCGCTTAAGGCTTGTTGTTGCGGTTCCCTGCCCGGCCGTCCGAGCGCCGCGATGATCTTGCTCAGGAGCTCGTCGCGCACCACGCCGTAGCCGAGCTCGATGGCGGCCGCAAAACCTTCGGCATCGGTGCTGCCGTGACTCTTGATGACGATGCCATTGAGGCCGAGAAAAACGCCGCCGTTCACGCGGCGAGGGTCGAGGCGGTCCCGCACTTCCTGGAATGCCGAACGCGCGAACAGATATCCGATCCGCGCCGCCAGCGAGCGGCCCATCGCGCTTTTGATGTATTCGCCGACCTGGCGCGCGGTGCCTTCGGCGCTCTTGAGCGCGATGTTGCCGGCAAAGCCTTCGGTGACGACGACATCGACCTTGCCAATGCCGATATCGTCGCCTTCGACAAAGCCCAAATAGTCGAGGTCAAGCGATTGTCGCTCGCGCAGGATTCGTCCGGCTTCACGAACCGGTTCGAGCCCCTTGGCCTCCTCCACGCCGATATTGAGGAGTCCGACCGTGGGACGGTCGATGCCGAACAGGATGCGCGCGGTCGCCGCACCCATGACGGCAAGGTCGACGAGATGATCGGCCTCCGCGCCGATCGAAGCGCCGACGTCGAGCACAATCGATTCCCCGCGCAAGGTCGGCCACAAGGCGGCAATGGCCGGCCGCTCGATGCCGGCGAGCATTTTGAGATCGAATTTCGACATCGCCATCAGCGCGCCGGTATTACCGGCCGATACGACCATGTCGGCTTCCTTCTTCTTCACCGCGTCGATCGCCAGCCACATCGAGGATTTGCGGCGGCCGTAACGGAGCGCCTGGCTCGGCTTGTCCCCCATGCGGACCGCAATCTCGGCATGCACGAGGCGCGAGGCGGACTTCAGCGCCGGATATCTGCCAACGAGCGGCTCGACTTGCGCCATATTGCCGAAAAACAGGAATTTGCTCTCGGGGTGGCGCGCCAACGCCAGCTCGGCGCCGGCTACAACCACGGCAGGGCCATGGTCTCCCCCCATCGCGTCTAGAGCAATGCGGACCATTTGCGACATTCAATAACCGCGGCCCTAGACCCTGATCCAATTCAATGGAAACGGATCATGGTGCCGATTTTTTTGAATGCGCACGATCATCTCCGAAAGCCGGCCGCCACGTTTCGGGATCATGCTCCGGGTCCGAATGCGGGAGAGTCGAAACCGACGGGAGAATAGCGGTTCGGCGTCGGGAAACAACTGCGTTCGGCGGTCATTGCCGCGCCTTCTTGAGCGCGGCAAGCGCCGCGAACGGACTTTCGTCCGGCGTTGCGGCTTGCGGAGGCTGGAATACCGCTCCGGCCTTGCGGGGATATGGATCGAGCCCGAGGATGAGGAATTCGGTGGTGATCGCGCCAAGATCGATCAGCCCGTCTACAAGCGGGTCCGCAGTCTCCCGGTTCTCCTTGGGCGCTTCGGCTTCTCCAACTTCCCGCGTGTCCTCGGCGACGGCAGGCCGCGGCACGAAAACAAGATTGACATCCTCCGCAATCTCGTTGACGAGCGGTTCGAGCGTGACCACGCAAGACTGACCGACCGTCGCCGAAACCCGGCCGGTCACGCGCAAGCCGCCTTCGTCATGCCGCGTCACCTCGAAATTCGCCTCAAGGCGCGGCAGGTCGCGCAGCCCCGCGACCCGCGCCACGGAGGCGCGCATGTCGGCTTCCGCGACCAGGTCGAAGCGCTTGCCTGTTTCGTCCACATCCTCGACGGCAACGGGAACATGCCACGGCATCGGAGCGGGTTTTTTGGCTTGCTCACGCATGCGCAAAGGCCTCCGGATTGGGGAAGACAGCCTTGCCATCGACGAGCGCCTCTTCCGCTTCTGTGTCCAATTGCCGGGCCGCCGCACGCGCATAACGCGCAAGCCACGCAGCCCTATCGTCGACACTGGTCGCCCCAAAGATATTGCGCGCCAGCGCCTTCTCAAGCTCCCGCTCGTCCGTGGCGGCAAGCGCCGCGCCGTAGGCGGACAGACGCCCATAAAAAGCCTCGCCGAAACGCCGCATCTTCTTCGGCACCGCAAGGTCCCCCACGCCCATCTCGCGCAAGTTGCCGTCGAGGTCACGGCAGAAGATATCGAACAGGCCCTGCCCGGCCAGGTGGACTGACGGGCGTTTCGAAGCCGGTTTGGCCGCGGCCCCGTCCTCCCGGCCGAGCCTGACCAACACCAGGACGAGATGGAGCACAATCAGCTCAAAACGGCCTTCAACGGTGTCCGCAACCCCGTAACGGGAGTAAAAGACGACCGAACGGGCCTGCGCCACGATGGCGCCATAGAGCGCATGGATGTTGCGGTTGTGGTGACCGCGGCGAAATGCCGTTAAGATCATAGAGATAGCTCACTTATCCGAAGCCCGCTTCCCGGTTGCCCCACTTCGGCAAATTGCCAATTGGACGTTTCGGGGGTACGGCAGGCGGCGGTCGGACACAAGGTGGAATGCCGGTAATGCGGGGTGGTCTGGGGCAGAGCAGGATAAGGCGCGGCGCGGCTGCGTGCGCGCTGATTTGCGCGCTCGGGCTGCCGCTCGCCGGCTGCTTCGGCGAAACGTTCCAGCGCGGCTATGTGCTCCCCGAAGGCGCGCTCGAGCAAATCCGGCTTGGGGCATCACAAGAACAGGTTCTGATCGTCCTCGGCACGCCCTCGACCGTGGCTACGGTTTCGGGCGAAGCATTTTACTACATCTCGCAGAAGGCAGAGCGCACGGCTTCGTTCCTGCCGACCAACATCACCGACCAGCGCGTGATCGCGATCTACTTCGACAAGGACAGGCGCGTCGAGCGGGTCGCCTCGTACGGCATCAAGGACGGCAAGGTGTTCGACTTCATCAGCCGCACCACGCCGACCGCAGGATCGGATCTCAACGTCCTCAAGCAGCTCCTCGCCACGATCCAAAGCGGTCACATCGGGCTGCCGTTCTGACGCTGTTGGAAGCGCTGCGCGACGCGCAGCGCTTCGCAATGACGGCTAGTGCGCAAGCACCGCAAGCAGCAACAAAGCCACGATGTTGGTGATCTTGATCATCGGGTTGACCGCCGGACCGGCCGTATCCTTGTAAGGATCGCCGACGGTATCGCCGGTCACAGCCGCCTTGTGGGCGTCGGATCCCTTTCCGCCGTAATGGCCATCCTCGATATACTTCTTGGCGTTGTCCCAGGCGCCGCCGCCCGACGTCATCGAGATGGCGACGAACAGACCGGTGACGATCACGCCGAGCAGCATCGCGCCGAGCGCCGAAAAGGCCGCCGACTTGCCTTGAGCGCCGCCGCCGGCGACGAAGTAGATGATGAAATAGCCGACGATCGGGGACAGCACCGGCAACAGCGACGGTATGATCATCTCCTTGATCGCGGCGCGCGTCAGCATATCGACGGCACGGCCGTAATCGGGCTTGTCCCTGCCCTGCATGATGCCCGGCCGCTCGCGGAACTGCCGCCGCACTTCCTCGACGATCGAGGAAGCGGCGCGGCCGACCGCGGTCATGCCCATCGCGGCAAACAGATAAGGCAACAGACCGCCGAACAGGAGGCCGACCACCACGTAGGGGTTTACCAGCGAGAAATCGGGCGACACGCCCTGGAAATAAGGATGCTTGTCCGCGCCGGCGATGAAGAACTTGAGATCCTGGTTATAGGCTGCGAACAGCACCAGAGCGCCGAGCCCGGCCGAGCCGATGGCGTAGCCCTTGGTGACGGCCTTGGTGGTGTTGCCGACTGCGTCCAGCGCGTCGGTGGATTTGCGCACCTCCTTCGGCAGTCCCGCCATTTCGGCAATGCCGCCGGCATTGTCGGTGACCGGGCCGAAAGCATCGAGCGCGACCACGATACCGGCGAGCGCGAGCATCGTCGTTACCGCGATGGCGATGCCGAACAGGCCTGCGAAGTTATAGCTGACCAGGATGCCGGCGATGATGACGAGCGCCGGCAGAGCCGTGGCTTCCATCGAAACGGCGAGACCCTGAATGACATTGGTGCCGTGCCCGGTGACGGATGCGAGCGCGATCGAGTGCACCGGCCGAAAGTTGGTGCCGGTGTAGTATTCGGTGATCCAGATGATCAAGCCGGTCACCACCAGACCGACGATGCCGCAATAGAACAGATCGGCGCCGGAATAAGTCACGCCCGACAGCGGACCGAAGCCGATGAGGTAGTGCGTCACGCCGGCAATGCCGATGAGCGACAAAATCGCCGTTGCGATCATCCCCTTGTAGAGCGCGCCCATGATCGACTGGCTGGCGCCCAGCCGCACGAAGAACGTGCCGATAATCGAGGCGATAATGCAGATGCCGCCGATGGCGAGCGGGAACGTCATCATCCGCGTCACCATCTCCGTCGAGACCGCACCGAAGAAGATGGCGGCGAGGACCATGGTCGCGACCGTCGTCACCGCATACGTCTCGAACAGGTCGGCCGCCATGCCGGCGCAGTCGCCGACATTGTCGCCAACGTTGTCCGCGATCGTCGCCGGGTTGCGTGGATCGTCTTCGGGGATGCCGGCCTCGACCTTGCCGACGAGGTCGCCGCCGACATCGGCGCCCTTGGTGAAAATTCCGCCGCCCAGGCGCGCGAAGATCGAGATCAGCGAGGCGCCAAAGCCGAGCGCCACCATGGAATCGACGACCGTGCGATCGTTCGGCGCCAGATGCAGTCCGGCGGTAAGGAAGGCGAAATAAAGCGTCACGCCGAGCAACGCGAGGCCCGCCACCAGAAGCCCGGTAATGGCGCCGGCGCGGAACGCGAGTTCGAGACCGCCGGCGAGCGAGCCGATCGCGGCTTGCGCCGTGCGGACGTTGGCTCGCACCGAAACGTTCATTCCGACAAAGCCGGTGGCGCCGGACAGGATGGCGCCGACCGCAAAGCCGACGCCGACCAGCCAGCCGAGGAAATAGCCGACGATGAGGAAGATCACGACGCCGACGATGGCGATCGTGGCGTATTGCCGCCGCAGATAGGCTTGCGCGCCCTCGCGGATCGCCGCGGCGATCTCCTGCATCTTTTCGCTGCCGGGATCGGCCTGCATGACCGAATAGGTGGCCCAGATGGCGTAGACGATCGCCAGAACGCCACAGAGAACGATGAGCCACAATGTCGTCGACATGAAAGAACCCCGGTTGATGGGGGCCAGAGGTAACCCGGCCCGGAAGGAAAGCGCGCCGGGCGCGGAAAGCCACGCGTTCGACGCAAATCGGCGCGGACATTGCCAAAATTGAACGGACGGCGCAACGGCGCCGAGCCGCCATAATCCGCCCTAATAGAGATTGTTCGCGTAGCCGTCCTCGACGGCGACATCAGCCTGCTCGACGGTGATCTTGGCCGGCTTGGTCTGCTCGACGATCATACGGCCGAGCGACGGGAAGGCCTTCTTCTCGACCCGGTAGTCGTCGTGCCAGAGCTTGGAACGCTTTAACGCCTTGCCGCAATGGAGGAAGGCCTCCTGCACCGTGACCAGAATGATCAGGCGGGGCTCGCGGCCGTTGACGGCAGCCGCGGCAAGAAGCGCGGGCTCGCGTGAAAGCCGCGCCGTGCCGTTGATCCGCAATGTCTCGTCGATGCCGGGAATAAAGAACAGCAGGCCGACCTCGGCATCGGCCACGATATTTGACATCGTGTCGAGGCGGTTGTTGCCGGGACGGTCCGGGATGGCGATGGTGTGGTCGTCGAGCACTCGGGCAAAACCCGGCGCATCGCCGCGGGGGCTGACATCGGTGCCGCGCCCGGGCCGCGTCGAGCCGATGACGGCAAAGGGCGAATGGGCAAGGAAATTGCGGCAATGGACGTCGAGCCGGTCGAGCTGCTTGAGAACCGCGAGTTCCATCGGTTCCTGGTAGAGCCCGCGCAGCGCGGTTTCATCGCTCACCGTAATTGGGCGCTCAATACTTGGGCCCACATCTGGGCTTACGGTCCGATCGTCCATTGGACTCTCCGTTTGTAAGAAGGCCGGAAACGTACCAGTACATTAAAGTAGCGGAGAGATGAAAGCGACGGGCCTGATCCGCTGCCCTTCCAGGTTCCTTCGCCGCGCGAATTATCGCTTTTTCTTCTTCGCATTCTTTTTCACGCCCTGCTTTTTGGCCTTCTGCTTTTTAGCGTCCCGCTTTTGGGCGTCCTGCTTTTTGGTGTTCTTCTTGGCAAAGATCGCGTTCCAGTTCTCCTTGTAAGCCCTGGTGACCGGCTTCTGTCCCTCGCCGCGGCTATAGCCCGAAGGCGCCGCAGTAGGCTCGGCGGCCTCGGCCTTCGGCGTGCTTTCGGCGGCGGTGGTCTTGTCCTTTGCCGCCGGCTTTGCGTTTTCCTTTGCCGCCGGCTCGCTCTTGACGGCTTCCTTCGCTGCCGGTTCGCCTTTTTTCGAACTGCCGGCTTCGGCTTTCTTGTTGTCGCTTGCCATTATCTTTCCTGTGTTGAGTGGCACCGGGTCACGACGTACCACGTGTTGTCGCCGGCCTCATACCGGATTCGGCCGGCGCGCAACCGTACCCCAGGCGAGCAGCAAAGCCGCCGCGATGACGACGGGGTAAACCAGTTCGTTGATTGCACTCCAGCCGTAACGCGTCAGAAGCGCGCCGGAGGAGAACGACGCTATTGCCATCGAACCGAATATCAGAAAGTCGTTGACCGACTGCACCTTGTTGCGCTCGCGCGGGCCGTGGCAGTCGGTCAGCAGCGTGGTGGCGCAGATGAAACCGAAGTTCCAGCCGACTCCGAGCAACACGAGCGAAACCCAGAAATTCCACAACGCGACGCCCATGAAGCCGACGGTGGCGGCGGCAACGATCAACGCCAGTCCGGTCGCCATGATGGTCCGCAGCCCGAAGCGGGCAATCAGCGCGCCGGTGAAGAAGCTCGGTGCATACATGCCGATCACGTGCCACTGGATGCCAAGCGCCGCCTCGCCGACCGAGTGGCGGCACATCACCATGGCAAGCGGCGCCGAGGTCATCATCAGATTCATCATGGTGTAGCTGGCAAGCCCGCAACCCACCGCGACGACGAACCGCGGCTGGCGGATAATTTCGGCGAGCGGCAGGCCGTCGGCGAAGGTATGGACCTCAGCCGGACGCGGAAGCCGGAGCAAGGTCAGCACCGCCGCGGCGAGAATCGCGCAGGCCGATTGCGCCAGATAAGTCCCGGCGAACAAATAAGCCGGCCAGGTATCTTTGGTGAGAATGACGAGCTGCGGGCCGATCACCGCGGCAAAGACGCCGCCGGCGAGTACCCAGGACACAGCCTTGGCGCGGAAGTGAACGCTCGCGCTGTCGGTGGCGGCAAACCGGTAGGATTGGTGCGCCGCCGCGTACAAACCGCCGCACAGCGCGCCGAGACGCAAGAGCGCAAACGATCCCGACAGCATGGCCATGCAGGAGATCACGCCCGAGAGCGCGCCGAATGCCGATCCGACCTGCAAAGCGAAGCGGCGGCCGAAGGCTTTGGCCAACATGCCGACCGGCAGCGTGCCGATCCACATGCCGACCACCATGAAACTGATCGGCAGGGTCGCCAACATCGGATCGGGCGCCAGAGTCGCGCCGGCAATCCCGCCCGTCGCCACGATCACCGTATTGTTGCCGCCGGCAAGCGCCTGCGCGGCCGCGAGCACAAGCGCATTGCGCGCCGCAAGCCGGTCGTCAGTGACTTCGAACGTGGAGTCCGCAAGCACCGCCATGCGCCAAGTTCCATTTTGGATCATCCTTTTAGCGGGCCGGCCGATTCAGGACTAGAGCCAGAAACTCGTCATCGCCAAGGCGCATTGCAGCACCTCGTCCGGTGCGCGTTGAGCACCGCGGGCGGCACGAATGTGCCGACGGTTGGAGGTCCGATGGCGCGTTGGAAGTTTGCTAGCGGCAGAAACCGCGTCAGGCGACGAGCCGCTCAGGTGACCAGGCGGAAAGCAATTGCAGCACTTCCGTGGCCGGGATGGCTTTGCCGAACAGGAAGCCCTGCCCTTGCTGCGCACCGTGCGCAACGGCCGCCGCCGCCTGCGCTTCAGTCTCGATGCCCTCGGCCGTCACGGTCAGATTGAGGCCTTTGCAGAGGCCCATAATCGCACGCATGAAAATTTCGCCTTCGCCGCCGGTGGCGAGCTCCTGGACGAAGCGCCGATCAATCTTGAGCTTGTCGAACCGCAATTCGTACAAATGATAGAAGCTCGAATAGCCGGTGCCGAAATCGTCGATCACGACACGGACGCCCGCATTACGCAGGATTTGTATGGCGTGCCGTGTCGCTTCCAGGTCCGCGACAAGCGCGCTTTCGGTAATTTCCGCCTCAAGGCGGTGTGCCGGAAGCCCGGCGTCGCTCAGGACGGTAAGGACCGCGTCGGCGAACCTTCGGTCGCTCAATTGCGACGGCGAAAAATTGAACGACAGGGAAATTGGCTCCGGCCAGGTTGCCGCGTCGCGGCACGCATCGCCGAACAACTGACCCGACACCATGTCTATCAGCCCGAGTTCTTCGGCAAGCGGAATAAAGGTGTCCGGCGATATCAAACCGCTTACCGGATGGCGCCACCGGCCCAAGCTCTCGAAACCGACAATCCGGCGCGAATTCAAGTCGATGATCGGCTGGTAATATGGCCGGATTTGATCGCCGCCGATCGCCGCTCTGAGGTCCTTTTCCAGGAGCGATCGCTCGCGGACATGCGCGTCCATTTTCGGATCGAAGAAACAATACTCGGTGTGAGTATTTTTTGCCCGCGAAAGTGCGACGTGAGCGCATCGGAGGAGTTCGTCGACAGTGGTGTGCCCTCGCCCTGCCTGCGCAATTCCCACGCTTGCGCCGAGGCCGAGATCTTCGATGCCGATTTGCACAGGATTCCTGACGATCTCGATCAGCGAACAGGCAATCTTACGCGCGTCTTCGGGATCCGCTCCCGGCAAACACAGGGCAAATTCGTCGTCGCCGATCCGGGCGAAGATGTCACCGGGGTTGGCGCGCTCACGTATCCGCGAAGCCACCTGCGCAAGCGCCTCGTCGCAGCCAAGATGGCCATACACCTCGTTGAGTTTCTTGAACTGATGCAGCCCCAGCAACAGAACGCTCATTTTGTTGCTGGAGATTTTCAACGCGGCGCCGACATCGTTCTGGAATTGGCGCCGGTTCGGCAATTGGGTCAACGGATCGCGCAGCGAAACCGTGTGAGCGCGATGCTCGGCCGCCATGCGTTCCGACCGCTCGCGCCTTTGGTCGCCGATGCGGCGCGCGCTGAACACAACGAGCGCCATACCGCCAAAATACAAGAACGACGGTTTTTCGGGTTGGAAGCCGAGGATAGTACGAAGGATCCCCAATCCGCCCCAGTCCGCAACCAACATGTACGCGATGATCGACATGGAGAAGATCACCAAAGCGTCGGTGATTTCCCGCATGGCCGCCGCGGGCAAAGCTAGGGATGCGAAACGCTTCGATGGGCTGCTCAAGGACACGCCTCCGATCATTAGGTGTCGCAGACAGACTTCACTTTTTCATGAATAGAAAGCCGCCTAATCCGGGTCATTTAGGCTTTATTTACCAAGCGTTCGCGCAGCGCCGCGCTCTCGGAGGAAACACGTTGCTCCGCTCCGATCGCAGATCAGAACTGCAACGCGCCGGGGTGCCTGATCGTGAGCGTGCGCGTGTCTTCTACCGCGTGCGCTCCCAATTGGCCGATCGCCGCCTGCGTCTCCTCGATCAACAGATCGATGACATGCCCGGGCCCCTCTTCGCCCAGCGCGCCAAGCCCCCACAAAAAGGCTTTGCCGGCGAAGGCTGCCGACGCGCCAAGCGCGCAGGCGCGCGCCACGTCGCTGCCGCTGCGGATGCCGGAATCCATCATCACGGTCGCACGCTTGCCGACTTGACTAACGATGGCGGGCAACGCGTCGATTGACGCCGGCAACGCCTCGATTTGGCGTCCGCCGTGATTGGACACGACAAGACCGTCGACGCCGAGCGACACTGCCTTTTCCGCATCCTGCGGATGCAGAACGCCTTTGACGACCAGCGTCCCCTTCCAGCGGTCCCGGTACATTTGCACTTCGTCCCAGGTAAATGCGCCGCGCATCTCGCGCTGCGCAAACGCGATGACCTCGTTGAGCGACGCATTCGGGCCGACATAGGAACGAAGGTTGGCGAAGCGCGGTACGCCATACTTCCACACGGCCATGGCCCAGCCCGGCGCCCGCGCAATCTGCGAAAGGATGGCGAGGTTTACATTGAACGCGCCGGCGATCCCGGTCGCCACTTCGCGCGGCCGCGTAGTGCGCACCGGCACGTCGAGAGTCAGCACCAGCGTGCGGCACCCGGCGACTTCGGCGCGTCGGACTAGATCGAGGCCCATTGCATGTTGGTTGGCGGCGAGCCGATAAAGCTGGAACCAGAAAACATCGGGCGCTACCGCGGCAATCTCTTCTATGGTCGCGCCGCCGGCCGTGCTCAGCGTGTAGGGAATACGCGCACGTTGCGCGGCGCGCGCGAGATGGGTGTCGCCGCCCGGCCAGATGATTGCCGGCCCGCCCATCGGCGCCACCCCGATCGGCGCGGCATAGCGGCGGCCGAATAGCTCTACATCGCATGGCGGCAAGGACGGCATGATGCCATAGCGCGGCACCAATTCGACGGCATCGAGCGCCGTCCAATTGCGCCTGATCCCGGCGTCGTCTTTGCCCGAGCCGCCGTCAGAATATTCGAAGGCGAAATGCGGAATGTGATGGCGCGCATGACGGCGCAGGTAGTCGATGCTCGGAAAGCGCCGATGCAACTCCACGTAGCGCGGATTGCGGCTCGGCCTGACAGGCGGCTTTTGCTGCGGCTGGGAGATGGCCGTCGCGTCGTACATGAGCGTTCCTCCGGGAAACGCCACTATAGCCGGTTCGGCGGGGCTATCCTCCCCCGCGCGGCAAAGACGCCGGGAACGGAACCAGAAGCGCAAACGGGGCTTTCAACATTTGGGCCAGCCTCCCGCCCAGACCCCGTCCGCCGCCCTTCGGGCGGGCCCCCTCGCCTGCTCTGTCTTCGCTCCGCTTGGACGGGGCGTCGTAGGCCCAGGTCATGTAGATGCCGCCCCAGGTGAAGCCGCCGCCGAAGGCGGCGAGGATGAGGCGGTCGCCGGCCTTGAGCTTCTTCTCGTAATCCCAGAGGCAAAGCGGGATCGTTCCCGCAGTGGTGTTGCCGTATTTGTGGATCGTCACCATGACGCGCTCGGGCGGAATCTTCATGCGTTCGGCGGTCGCTTCGATGATGCGCATGTTGGCTTGATGCGGCACGAGCCAGTCGACCGTGTCTCTCGTCAGCCGGTTGCGCCGCATCAATTCAGTCGCCACCTCGGCCATGCGTGCGATGGCGAACTTGTAAACCGCGGCGCCTTCCTGATGGACGTAGTGCAGGCGCTTGGCGACGGTCTCCGCCGTCGGCGTCATGCGGCTGCCGCCGGCTTTCTGGTGCAGATGCTTCATGCCGGCGCCGTCGGACGAAATCATCGTGTCGATGATGCCGTATTTCCGGTTCGGCTCGACCAGCACCGCGCCGGCGCCATCGCCAAACAGTACGCAGGTCGCGCGGTCGGTATAGTCGATGATCGCTGACATCTTGTCGGCGCCGACCACCACGATCTTGCGATAGGCTCCCCCCTCGATGAACTGCGCCGCGATGGTGAGCGCGTAGACGAAGCCGGAGCATGCGGCCTGAACATCGAAGCTGCCGATGTTGCGAATATCCGCCATGTCGCAAATGAGATTCGCGGTCGAAGGAAACACAAAATCCGGCGTCGTCGTTGCGCAGATCAGAAGATCGATTTCGCCCGGCGCGGTGCCTGTCTTCTTCAGAAGGCCGCGCACGGCCTCGGCGCCCATATGCGACGTGCCAAGGCCCTTGCCCTTGAGAATATGCCGTTGCTTGATTCCGGTGCGCTCGACAATCCACTGGTCGCTGGTGTCGACCATCCGCGCAAGCTCGGCATTGGTGAGCACGTCGGGCGGCACATAGCCGTGCACGCCGGTGATTGCCGCACGGATCGATGATTTTTGCTTTTTGGTTCTCGTCTTCATGCGCCCGTGAACCGTGGGGGTGGCTGGAATAAGCGTGGCTCTGGTTACCAGTATGGTTAGGGTATTGATAGCGCGCCGCTGACAACAAGCCGTTAACGTTTGCCGTTTGCGGCGTTGGCGAGATCGCGGCGGCCGCGGCGCGCCAGGTCGAGGACGATTGCGGCGGCTTTGGCGCTCGGCGCCCCCTCCAGGGCCATGATCCGATCGAGTCGCGCAAATCCGTCGGCCTGCCGGCGCCGCTCGGGCGTGTCGGAAAACAACGGAATGAGTGCAGCCGCGATCTTTTCCGGCACGCAATCCCGCTGCAAGAATTCCGGAACAACATTTTCGCCGATCACCAGATTGGCAAGGATCACGCTGCTGAGTCTTTTGCCAATGCCGGCCATCAGCGCAATGAGCTCCTCGACGAACGCCACCCGATATGCGGCAACAGTCGGGATGCCGGCGAGCGCAAGCTCGAGCGTCACCGTGCCGGACGCCGCAAGCGCGGCGCGCGCGGTGCGGAAGGCGGCCCATTTCTCGGCGGGCTCGACCACGATGCGCGGCGTCACGGCCCAGCCGCCAACGCCCGCGCGTACCGCCGCGGCGAGATGAGGCACCGTCGGCAGGACAAGTTCCATCGGTCCGATCCGTCCGCTCACGCGCTCAATCGCCGCGCCGAAAATCGAAAGCAGCCGGCGGATTTCGCTCGACCGGCTACCGGGCAGCACCAGAACGAGCGGCGGGTCGGCCAGCCGGCGCCGTGCTTCACCCGCATCGGGTCGCAGATCGGAAAGGCGCTCGATCAACGGGTGCCCGACATAGAGACAAGGCGGGCCGCCGAGCCGCAGGTGCACATCGGGCTCGAACGGCAGGATCGCAAGCACGCAATCGACATAGTCACGCATGGCGCGCGCGCGCCCGGGCCGCCAAGCCCAAACAGACGGCGAAACGTAGTCAACGATCGGAATCGTTGGCACGCGGGCGCGCACGCGGCGCGCGACCCGGTGGCTGAAATCCGGGCTGTCGATAATCACGAGCACGTCGGGAGCCGCGGCGACAATGGAGTCCGCCGTCTCGCGGATACGCCGCAAGATCGTCGGCAGGCGGCGTGGAATCGCCGCAAAGCCGAGGATGGCGAGATCGTCGGTCGGAAACGGGCTGAAAATCCCGGCCGCCGCCATGACGCGCCCGCCGACGCCGGCGAACTTCACCGCGCCGCCGGTACGCGCAACGAGCGCGCCTGCCAGCGCCGCCCCAAGAGCGTCGCCGGACTCCTCCGCAGCGACAAGATAGATCGACAGCGGGCGCGGGTGCGGCGCATCGTTCATCCGGTCGAGTCCTCGCGCACCCCGACGACAAAAACCTTTTCACGATCGGCGGCGGCGATCAGCTGCGCCGGCTCGGCGACGATCGTGTTACCGGCGGCGACGGCGAGGCCCGCAAGACCGGCGCGCGCGACGTTCTCGATTGTCCGCGGACCGATCGCGGGCAAGTCAAAGCGCTGATCCTGACCGGGCTTGGGCGCCTTGACGAGAACGCCGACGCCGGCGGACGTCGCCACGCGTCCCTGCCCCCGCAGTTCGGTAATGCGAGCGAGCAGATTGTCGGTGCCTTCCGCCGCTTCGACAGCCAACACGTGGCCGTTGGCGACGACTACGGCCTGGCCGACGTCGAACGGTCCGAGCGTTGCGATCACGGTAAGCGCGTGTGCAACATCGGCTCGATCGCGCGCCGATGGCTCATAGCGGCCCAGCACGCCCTCGGGCACGATGATTTCCGGCGCAACCTCCTTGACCCCAATGATGCGCATACCGGCCTCATCGAACAGCCTCGCCAGGCCGGACAGGAGCCGATCGTCGCCACCCCGAAAGAAGTCAACCACGCGCGGCATCAACCGGATCATCTGCCAGTCAAAACGGATCGGCGTGAACGGCGGCCGCAGCAATGTGCCGATGATCAGCGCGTCGCGGCAATGCTCGGCGCGGGCGAGACGGAGGAACCGCCCGGCCTGGCCGATCGCGATCCAGTGATGATCATAACGCTCGATCACCTTCGGATCGGCCCAGCCCCGGACCGCAAACATCACCGGCCGGCGGCCGCTCCGTGCGATCGCCGCGGCGACCGCACCCGGAAAGCTGCCGCCACCGCAGATGACCGCCACCGGATCGCGTCCGGCACCAACGCCCGCCGCGCCTGGTGTATCAGGACGCATAGTCGTCTGTGTCGCCGGCCGGCTGCTCAGGCGAGGGGCGCATCAAAGACCGTTTGCCGCCGGCGCGGATGAACGCGACGACCTTCTCGACGAGTGGGTCGCCGGCGAACTCAACAGCGACTGCCTCGACGCTGTCGGCGAACAGGCGCTTGGAGAGAAAGAGGCCGCGATAGGCGCGGCGCAGCTTGTGTATCTGTTCTTTGGTTGCGCCGCGGCGGCGCAACCCGACAATATTGAGACCCACCAGCGCCGCTGCCGTGCCTAGCCCATATCCGAACGGAATAACGTCTTCGCGGGCCGCCGCCATTCCCGCCAGCATGACCCCCTCGCCAATCCGCACGAATTGATGCACGGCGCAGTGGCCGCCAAGAAAACTGTGATCGCCGACCGAGACGTGGCCGCCGAGCACGACATTGTTGGCCAATGTAATGTCGTTGCCGACAACGCAATCATGACCGACGTGGGCGCCAACCATAAACAGGCATCGCTCGCCGACGCTTGTCAGCCCGCCGCCGTCTTCGGTGCCCGTGTTCATGGTAACGGCTTCGCGCACCTCGCAACGCGCGCCGATCACCAGCCGCGTCGGCCCTCCGCGATAGTTAGCCGATTGCGGCGGCGTGCCGAGCGACGCAAACGGATAGACAACCGTGCCCTCACCGACGGCGGTAACGCCGGTGACGCTGACGTGACCGATCAGGCGCACGCCGCTTTTGAACTCGACTTGCGGCCCGACAAGACAATACGGCCCGATCTCCACGCCCTCGGCAATGCGCGCCCCGTCGGCAACGCGTGCGGTCGCATCGATCGCCATCTATGCCTCGGTGAAGATTGCGCCAACTTCGGCCTCGGCGATCAGCGCGCCGTCGACCTTGGCCTCCGCGCGGTACCACCACATATTGCGGCGATGCGCGATCTTGTCGACGTGATACTCGAGCGTGTCGCCCGGGACCGCCGGTTTGCGAAATTTGGCTTTGTCTATCGTCAAAAAAAACACTGAACGAGGCCGCCCGTCCGCCGGCATGGCGCGCAGACACAACACGCCCGCCGTTTGCGCCATACCTTCGATCACCAATACGCCCGGCATAACCGGATTGTTTGGAAAATGGCCGAGGAATTGCGGCTCGTTGAACGTGATGTTCTTGATGCCGACGGCGTGCTCGTCGCCACGCATGTCGACGACGCGATCGATCATGAGAAACGGATAACGGTGCGGCAACAGCCGCAGGATCTCGTTGATATCGGCGACGCCGAGGGTTTCCTCGTTCATTCGTCGCGTCCTTCCGATTTCCGACCGCGCCGAACAAGGCGACGGATTGTGGCGACGCCCCGTTTCCATTCGATTGCGGGCTCGGCCGGGAAACCAGCCCAGCGACCGCCTGCGGGAATGCTTGACGCGACGCCTGCCCGAGCGCCGACTATCGCACCGACCCC
>Ga0302325_10012974_pt1 | contig 17830 bp, 18 predicted proteins | sample Palsa_T0_2_FD_201948 | JGI IMG/M metagenome (GOLD analysis project Ga0302325, IMG submission 201948) | Peat permafrost microbial communities from Stordalen Mire near Abisko, Sweden - Palsa_T0_2 | ecosystem: Environmental > Terrestrial > Soil > Palsa > Peat permafrost | place: Sweden: Abisko...
CTAACAGTAGGATGGCTTGGAAATTCAGAGACGACGCTAAATTCGGGCGAAGGTCCAATATATGCGATATCATGGAGAGGACAATACATTGCATGGGCAAATGATACTGTATCCCCTTTGCTAGAGTGTAAGCGCTTATTTATTCCAGGGAGTTAAAATTTGGCATATCCCGTCACATCAACCGATTACTTCGATCGATCGTTCAGCAGATTCCCCAAGAGCAGATCTGAACAAATGTCGTCTAATATGGAAAAATGGCACAACACTAATTATCGGATGGGACGATTGTGTCACGACAGTCTCCATAAAACAGGATCCAACAAGAAAACTTCCCTACGGAGAAATCCAACAATTGTACCCTCCTCATCACAATCTCGCGTCTTACAGTAGCTTCCAAATGGACTCCATAATAGCGGGACTATTGCCTTATCCACCAAACGTGTTAGTGCTCGCCTACACCTCCGTTTCGCCCCAACCAACTCCCTCAGGCAGTGACGTGGACCTCCACCGCCGCATAGCCACCCGCCCTGAACTACGGATCATTTCACCCGACCAGGAAGAACTATCGTCCGATGCTCTCTCATTAAAGGACCATGGGAGACTTCAGCCGAGCGACTACTCGTTACATTGGAATGAGAAAGCCAAGTGTGTTTACATCGTGAGTCCGAGTGATATTGTTGTCGGACGGGAACGAACGGCGGAGGATCGAGTGCAGTGGTTGCTTGAGAGGGGGAAGTATCGTGAGGCGTTGGAGGTTTTCGAAAGTGAGTCGGGGGAGAATCATACAGTCGGAAAATGGAATCGGAAGGAGATTGGTGTGAAATATATTGAACATCTAATCGAGGAGGGTACGCTTCGCAGTAAAGATGGGGACTTATGTTAGGCCAGTGGGAAAAGGCGGCGGATCGGATTCCTGATATATTTGGACTGGACGCTGCGTTATGGGAAAAGAATATCTTTCTTTTTGCTGAAAAAGGCCATCTCAAGGTAATTTTCATATCGTACTTGTACTCATGTTAGGAAATTGCCCCTCACGTTCCAACAAAAGATATCGTGCTGCCATCTTTGGTGTACGAGATGATTCTTGGATATTACATCGACATCTCCCCCGGCGCCTTCCTAAAAATAATACACACCTGGCCCTCCGACATCTACGACCCCTCCTCCATAATCTCTGCCGTCCAAACCAAACTCCGCGCCAACCCAACCGACAGAAACCTCCTCGAATCTCTCGCGGAGCTATACATCATCACTGAACAACCGCGCGAAGTCGTTAAATTATATGTCCGACTGAATAAACCGGAAACTTTCGAATTTATCCGGAGGTTCAGATTATTCGATGTTGTCAGAGATGATGTTTTGCTGTTTTTGCATTTACGTGGCCCGGAGGAGGAGGAGGGAAAGGAGGGGGAGCCGAATCCAGAGGGATTGGCATTGCTGGTTGATCATTCTCATACGATTTTGCCGGGGACGGTAATTAGACAGCTGGCACAGGAGCCGTATTTTCAGTATCATTATATTCGTGCATTGCGGGAACGGGAGGGGGGATTTCTTGAAGATTGGGGTGATTTGCAGGTCGATATCCCCAACACTATCCAAGGTCAACACATCTGACTGTCAGGTCGAGTTGTATGCGGATTTCCAACGAGAGGAGTTATTGCAGTTCTTAAAAACATCAAACACCTACAACTTGGAGAAGGTGCCTTGCCTTAAATGAGAGAGATGGTAACAATAGGCTCGAGTGATATGTGAAAAGAAAGGTTATACCCAGGAATTGGTGTTCATCTTTTCCCGCATGGGCGATAACAAACGTGCTTTATCATTAATAATCGATAAACTTGAGAACGTGGAAATGGCCGTCGATTTTGTCAGACAAGTAGGCGACGAAGACCTCTGGAATGATCTCGTCGAACAAGCTAAGTCTAAACCTGGTAATCGCCCATTCTTTCCTTTCCCGGTGCTGGTGGCTAAATCTCAGCTTTCATAAAGGGATTGCTGGAACATGCGGGGAGTATTCTTGATCCGATTAGGTTGGTGAATAGTATCCCCGCTGGGATGAAGATCGAAGGGCTTAAGGAAAGTTTGATCAAGATTTTTTATGATCATGAGATTCAGGTTTGGATGGCGTGGTTTTACTTGTATTAATGTGTAGATGAGTCTGTCTATTGGCGTGGCGAAGATATTTGCGACGGATGTGAGTAATCTCTCCAAAAGTCTGAGAACTCGCCAGAAACGCGGAGTATCTTTCGAAGGTATCCCACCCTCGAGGCCAACAATTGATCCTAGTTTCTCAAATCATTTGTTCTGTCTGCAAGGAATCTATATCAATAGACACTGAGGAGGATTACATTGCATTTTTCTGTGGACATATATACCATAAGGAATGTCTTCTGGATCCCGAGGCTGTGGAAGGAGTGAATGCAAGTCGAGTGAGGGGATTGAAACAGGGAGGAGTAGCTGATAAGGTCATGGAAGCTGCGCTGCTGAAACCTTACTTGGGCAAGGGCTGCGATGTCTGTGGGGCAATGGATTTTGAGAAGGGCAAAGATAAGGGGAAGGGGGCCATGAGATGGGAGTCTGGGGTGAAAAGGTAGAATTAATTAGCATGGATTGATAGCATATGCCATTGGGATTGGAGGGTCAGGTAAACGCAGGCGAGCAGGGTTGGGAACATGCTTGGTGCATCATGGGCAATTGTTACAATACTTTTGCATCATTATGTTTAATTCGATCCTTACGGAGAGTGGTGGCAGCTGCAGTGTTATAAGCACGGGGAATGCGAGACCCAGTGGTTCTCCGGCAGCGTAAAAAATTTCATCCAATCTTTATTTCCAAGGGCAGCGCCACCAAAATGTTCAAAATGCCATCAAATATGGATACAAGATTACATTATACACCATCCCGCTCATAGTAGGCCTATAATGTGTTTTCCATCGCCCTCAAATCTACCACGCACTAACCTCGTAATTATCCTAAAAAAATTAGCAAAGGAACAAAAGCGGACATACCTCTGGGTAGAAACTAGCTACGACAGTTCTTTCTGAAAACTTGCGTCCTGCTATTCCCCTCAACGCAGCTTCACAATCATCCTCAGTTTCGAATCGTACAAATACTTTCCCAACACCAGGTCCCTCACCACTCCGTCCCAAAGGTCGTGGAATTTGTAGATCCAGTACTTTGCCAAATCGATCGGCTTCGGTTTTGACGTCTTGCAGGATATCATCATATTCATCTGCATCCATTAAATCATCGCCAGTAACCATGTTGAGAAGAAGTAGCACCCGAGAACGTGCATTTTCTGAGCCTCTCTCGGCAGCTAGGGAAGTGATCATGCCCATTGCTCCACCGGGATTCTCAACAGCCGTTGTAGTTTGCACGAGGCCCTGACATGCGTATGACACGGATAGAGTATGGTCATCGTTTAGAGACATTCCGTTCAAGTTTTCGAGTGCGACGGGTGTGACTGTAGGGTCCTTGAACTGGACGAAAGCAACGCCCTTGGAATCAGCTATTATCACACCGGGGTCTACCTTCGACTCGGAGGAATCGGTTTCGCTCACCAGAATCCACCCTCGAACTGCACCAAACGTTTCCACCAACTCCAAAGCTTGTTCGCTTGTCAGATAAGTAGGTAACCCCTTGATGACAAGTTTTTCTGTTGAATCCGGTACGTCCTGAGTGAGTACATCGGTCGACGGTGTCTTTTCGTTCTCAGGTGGAGGTTGAACGATATAATTCGCTGGTCTTCGAACTTCAAGTTGTACACCGTTATAATCGATCTCATCCTCAAGGGCAAGAATGGTAGTAGCATAAATACTCTCGGTGAATTCGACAATCGCCATACCCCCAGAAGTGGCTTTCTTGACATCCTTGACGGGTTCCCCTCCAGCTTCTTTGTAGACATTTAATCGACTTACAAGAAGGTTGAAGTGGTTTTGTATTTCGGCCGGGGTAGAACTGGGTGGCAATTTGGAGATTACGAGACGTCTTGCTTGTCGACTGTTACTTGCGTTTAGAGCCCAAAGCTTGGGAACGTCAAGAGGAGCAAGCATGCTTCCTGTCGGACCAGGCGGAGGGGCCTTCCCTTCAGCAAGAGCTCTGAGAGCTTCCGGCGTCATCGCATTGGTATTTCGTGGTGTGCCGGGTAGAGGGAACAATCCTACGATCAGTAAATGTAACCCAGGAAAGGCAATACCGCTCATTTTGGCTTGTTCTGCAGTGACATTTTCGTAGCCTGCGGGTTTGACATCCCACATTGTTAACCGTCGTTTTCGCTCATCAATTGGAACAACACCGGTCAAATCTGGCGTGGAGCCTCTCGGTCTCGTGGGCGAAACACTTCGTTTTCGGTCTCGTCCTCCATATCCTCCACTCCCAAAATTTCCTCCCCCTCTTGGTCCATCGAATCGACTTGACCCACCTCTTCTGCTATCATACCGAGACTCTCTATCGCGCGATGAAGGATAAGGGTCCTCGCCGTGTGACCGACTCGAACCGTAATCTCTACTGCTGGAACTATAATCTCCTCCTCGGCTCGAAGAGCCATAGTCTCCTCGGCTTGAACTCCCGTGGTCGCCTCTGCTAGACGATGAGCCATGGTCTCTGCCGCTGCCATCGCGATGAAAACTTCTGTGGTGCGAAGACTCTTCTGAATGTCGGTGACTTCTATCGCGGTCTCTGTCCCTGTCGCCACGGTCACTTCCTCGCTCTCTGTCGCGATACCGATCAGATTCGTGGCGGCCTTCGTGTCTTGAGGATGAGGAGCGGTAATCGTCTCGTCGTGAAGAAGATGAGTAACCCTCTCGTCTGGAAGAAGAATACGACTCTGCGGCTATGTTAGGAACCGTCTCCAACGAGTGAAGTGCCAACTCACCTCGTGAATCTCCGTTTGGCGCCTCCATTTTGAAGAGACAGAGGATGGCCTGGGTTAACGGAGGTAGCTTCCAATGGATAGTTAGCAGTGAACTGCTAGCTGGTAATTTTCTAGTTGCTTTCAAGGATCGACTCCGCCGTGATGCGAAAATTCCCAAACTTACACGCCTTCTCAAGAAGTAGAACCCTAACCCTGCTAGATCTTAGGCGAGTGCAAGTGAGTTGTTAGCAGCTGAGATAGGACCGAAATACAAGGGCAGTAAGAGTATCAACCACGGTTTGGATGTCCAAACATTGGATCATGATTACAATTAGCATGATATAAACTATTGGTGATGATTCAACTGTTTCCCTAAGTGTATATAACCCAAATGCAGCCCCATCTACCACCGAGGGATATCAACGTGCTTTCTCAAAACCAAAATTGCAATCCGCGCGTCCGCCACATGCTGCAAAGCGAGATCGAAGCTATCGGTTCATCGCAATATCTCTTTCAAAATTCCTCAAACCTTCTAGTGCATGCTGTCAGGCCTAGATTATAGGCTCCGCGGGTAGCTTGTTCATTACGCATTGGTCGTACGATCCGACTTGCTTTTCTTGCTTTTCTTTGAACCAGTAGTGGATGCTTCTAATCTAAGCCGTGGCAGGTATTTAGGGACGTACATTTCTTTACTTTGGATTTCTTTTTCTGCGGCCGCTCACTCACGGTTTCGGCATCTTTGATTGCCCCGGAAGTTCTTTTCTTTCCCGCCTCCGGATTGTACGAAGGCAAAGGGTCTTCGTTTGCTTTGCTCGGGTTTCTGGAGATGGCATCCTTTGGTACAGAATGGAGAATCATTCTTTGTGCGGCTGCTCGGTCAAGTACAAGGTTTCCTACCATTAGAAGGGTCTAAGCATACACATACGATCCGACGGAACCTGTTCAGCCTCATTGAGCTTACGGATGTAAACCTTGATTCGCTCAAGCTCCTTCATGACAGGGTGGTCTTTGAAGTTTGCCCCTTTCGCTCGAAGATAACCTGAGTCAGTAATGACAAACGGGGGACAAACAGAAAAGGAGAGAATCGATTGCATAGTTCAATGTAACACAGAACTTTGCTCGATCAAGAAGAGGGAACGCCTCGATCTGTTCAGAGAGAGGTATCGTGGATTTTAGGAGGAAATCAATTGACATTTCCGTCTCTGCGAGGCGGTCTGAGAGGACGGCAAGAAGATCTGGCAGAGTGGTCGAAGAGGACAACGAGGACGCTGGAATAGGGAGCTTGGACGGCGACGCTGGGGTGCCGACAGTATCTGTTTTCTAATATGTGAGTTTCTTTTCTATAGAATATATAAAGTACCTTGGCCTTGGTCATTGCTATTGCTGGCTTGAGGAAGTTGCCGATCCAGATGAGAGAATTCTTCTTTGCAGTATTTAGGGTTACGTAAGCTGGGTGATTTTCGTTGTGTTCACCGCCCAAATTCGTTTGTTGCATTCTTCCACCTTGCCGTCATTCTTGTCCTTCATCTCCCTCTCACCTCAGCTCACGGAAGCATCGCCTGTCGCCTGGGAACCTGCCGCAGCCTAGCAGACGACTTCCTTCCAGCACCCATAGCAGCCCGTCTTCTCGCAAGAGAGTCGGTACGCCGGGTCGCAGCACCACCTCTCGTTATCCGCAACGATGGCAAATCTTTTCGCCGCAAATGCGCAGTCTTCAGCGCCGCTACGGCGTGTGGAAGAGGTACTCCCCTGCTGCGCCCTTCCAGCTGCAAAGAATGAGTGCTGATACGGTCTTGTAGGTGCAGTTTGGAATCTTGAGTCCGGAGGAAATGTACCGTCCCAGTTTGTTGAGAAGATTTGCCACCGCATAAGGCTTCTTTTCATTTCTCTGTTATTGTGAATAGTTGGCTGATGTGTGTTCGTTGTAGTAAGGCTATGAGTGTCCTGAAAGTCGAGTATCCCGATACGATGGATGAAACGAAACTTCGCGTCAAAGCCGGTGGTCTCCTTGATCCAAGACTTGGAACTATCGGTATTCCCGCATATTTGCTGCGTTCTAACTTGTTCTAGACAGATCGCAGAAATGTCAGACTTGCGGCGAGGGAATGGCAGAGTGTCCTGGACACTTTGGTCATATCGAGCTGGCGAGGCCTGTGTTTCACATCGGTCCGTATCCTTGATACTGGTTTCTAGTATGTTATTTACTTCTAGGCTTCTTTGACAAAGTCAAAAAGATCCTCGAATGTGTCTGCTTTTCCTGTGGTAAACTCAAGGTCGATGAGTCGAATCCAAAGTTTGTCGAGGCGTTACGATATCGTGATCCCAAGTCGAGGCTCACTGCGGTCTGGAATGTTGCGAAGACTAAACTTGTCTGTGATATGACTCCTCCTCAAGACGAAGATTCAAGGGACGTCACAACACGGTTATACAATCATGGTGGATGTGGAAATGCTCAGCCTGTCATCAGAAAAGACGGGTTGAAGCTCTGGGGATCTTGGAAGAAAAGCAGCAAAGACCCAGAGGTAGTTTAATTCTCCTATGGTTCTGATCGTAGGATGTCTCAGCCGAAAAGAAACTCATCACTCCTGCAGAAGTCTTGACTGTCTTTAGACATATTCCAAGCGGAGATTTAGCGAAGATGGGCCTGAATGAAGACTACGCCCGACCTGAATGGATGATTCTCACCGTTCTACCAGTTCCTCCTCCACCGGTGAGGCCAAGTATCAACAACGAAGGCAAGGGCCGTGGAGAAGATGACTTGACGCACAAGTTAGCCGACATCATCAAGGCCAACTCGAATGTTCGCCGTTGTGAACAAGAAGGTGCTCCCGCTCACATAACAATGGAGTTCGAGCAATTACTACAGTTTCATGTTGCTACTTTGATGGACAACGATATTGCTGGACAACCTCAGGCCTTGCAAAAGAAAACTGGACGACCTGTCAAATCCATTCGTGCTCGGTTAAAGGGCAAGGAAGGACGACTTCGGGGGAATCTCATGGGGAAGCGAGTCGATTTTTCTGCTCGTACCGTTATCACCGGTGATCCGAATCTTAGCTTGGATGAAGTTGGTGTGCCTCGAAGTATCGCTCGCACATTGACCTATCCTGAAACCGTTACCCCCTACAACATTCACAAGCTGCAGCAGTTGGTTCGAAATGGGCCTAACGAGCATCCTGGCGCTAAATATGTCATCCGGGACAGTGGAGAACGTATCGACCTGCGTTACCATAAGCGAGGCGGCGATATCAATCTGCAATATGGTTGGCGGGTAGAGCGACACATTGTTGACGGAGATGTGGTTATCTTCAATCGACAACCATCTCTTCACAAGATGTCTATGATGGGTCACAAAGTCAAAGTCATGCCTTACTCGACATTTCGATTGAACTTGTCTTGCACATCGCCATACAACGCCGATTTCGACGGAGACGAAATGAACTTGCACGTCCCGCAATCAGAAGAAACTCGCGCCGAAATAACGGAGATTTGTATGGTTCCAAAGCAAATTGTATCGCCACAGTCCAATAAACCTGTTATGGGTATTGTACAAGATACACTTGCCGCCGTTCGAAAATTCACGAAGCGGGACAACTTCATGACAAAGGAAGCTGTCATGAACATTCTTCTATGGGTACCGGAATGGGATGGCGTGATGCCTCCCCCTGCAATCATCAAGCCCAAACCTATGTGGACCGGAAAACAAATCCTTAGTATGGTAATACCTAAAGGAATCAATCTTGTTAGAGATGACGGGTCCCATAATCCGATTCCGGTCGACGATACCGGAATGATGATCGAACATGGTGAATTGATATACGGCATTGTCGATAAGAAGACAGTCGGTGCCTCTGCGGGCGGCTTGGTACATGTCATCATGCGAGAGAAAGGCCCGGAAGTCTGTTGCAACTGGTTCAACGGTATGCAGAGAGTCGTTAACTACTGGCTTCTCCAAAACGGGTTTAGTATCGGAATTGGCGACACAATCGCAGACAAGGATACCATGACTTATATCACCACCACAATTTCTAAAGCCAAGACCGAAGTGGCAACGATCATCTTGGAAGCACGGCAAGGAAAGCTTAATGCCGAGCCCGGAATGACTATCCGGTTTGAACTTTTTTTAGAGCCGTCTAATTGATAGTGAGAGTTTTGAGCACAAGGTTGGTCAAGTCCTCAACAAAGCCCGTGACGATGTCGGAAAGAGTGCACAACAAAGTTTGAAAGACTCGAACAACGTCAAACAGATGGTCCAGGCTGGGTCGAAAGGATCTTTCATCAACATTTCCCAAATGTCGGCTTGCGTTGGTCAGCAGATGGTTGAAGGGAAACGTATTCCATTCGGTTTCAAGTATCGTACCTTACCTCACTTCACCAAGGACGATTACAGTCCAGAAAGTCGCGGTTTCGTTGAAAACTCGTATCTTCGAGGTTTAACACCTCAGGAGTTTTTCTTCCATGCCATGGCTGGTCGTGAGGGTTTGATCGATACCGCTGTAAAGACAGCCGAGACGGGATATATTCAACGACGTCTCGTTAAGGCATTGGAGGACGTTATGATCAAATATGATGGAACTGTCCGCAATTCGTTGGGCGATGTCATTCAATTCGCCTATGGTGAAGACGGACTGGACGCCGTGGCTGTCGAAACACAGTACATCGAAACTATATCGATGAAAACAGAAGAGTTCATCCGGCGATACAAAGTCGATGTCATGGATCCGGAACAATCGATCAAACCACATCTGTTGGAAGCTGGTAACCAGATTGCAGGCAATATGGAAGTTCAGAGAGTTCTTGATGAAGAATTCGAGCAACTCGAATCAGACCGTGACGTGATGAGGCATTTCATTTTCAATGACGGGGATCCAGCTCGGACTCTTCCAGTCAATTTCCAACGGGTTATCAAGAATGCTCAACAGATCTTCAATATCGACCGACGTAAACCTTCGGACCTTAGCCCGATCGAAATCGTCAATGGCGTGAAAGAGCTCATCACAAAATTGGTTGTCATAAGAGGCGACGATAGGATCTCGAAGGAGGCGCAAGAGAACGCAACTTTGCTATTCCAATGTCAGTTACGACAGAAGTTATCTTCGAGGCGAATTATTGAGGAGTATCATCTCAATCGAGAGGCCTTCGAATGGATTCTGGGTGAGGTTGAGTCGCAATTCCTGTCAGCAGCTGCCAATCCTGGAGAGATGGTGGGGACCCTTGCTGCACAGTGTATCGGTGAACCTGCAACGCAGATGACTCTCAACACCTTCCATTATGCCGGTGTTTCTTCAAAGAACGTCACGCTCGGTGTGCCTCGGCTAAAGGAAATTCTCAACGTTGCAAGAAACATCAAGACCCCATCGTTGACAATCTACCTTGCGCACGACGTTGCTCAGAATATCGAGCTGGCGAAGGAAGTCCAGAGTGCTGTCGAACACACTACTTTGCGAACTGTCACCAAGGCCACGGAGATTTACTACGACCCGGATCCTCGTGGGACATTGATTGAGGAGGATAGAGATTTCGTCGAAGCCTTCTTCGCCATTCCTGATGAAGAAGTTGAGGCTAACCTCCATCGACAATCTCCCTGGTTGTTCCGTATGGAGCTGGATCGCGCAAAGATGCTGGACAAGAAGCTGAGTATGGCAGATGTTGCAGGCAAGATTGCGGAGACATTCTCGAAAGATATGTTTACAATTTGGAGTGAAGACAACGCCGATAAGCTCATCATTCGCTGCAGAATCATCAAGGAGGATAAACAGATTAGCACTGATGATGAGCTGTCTGCTGAAGAGGATGTGTTCTTGAAGAATCTCGAAAACCACATGTTGGACTCGATCAGTCTTCGAGGGCTGCGTGGTATCACCCGTGTCTTCATGATGGAAGGTCGAAGGACGTACGAAAAAGACGACGGCAGTTACGATATCCGAAAGGAGTGGCAACTGGAAACCGATGGAATCAATCTTGCAGAGGCACTCACTGTCAAGGACGTTGACCCCGTCCGTACTTACTCCAACTCGTTCGTCGAAGTTCTTCAAGTGCTTGGTATCGAGGCTACTCGCGCCGCGCTTCTCAAAGAATTGAGAGCGGTCATCGAGTTTGACGGATCCAAGGTCAATTACCGCCACATGGCTCTCCTTGCCGATGTCATGACAGCTCGAGGTCATCTGATGGCCATTACTCGTCACGGCATCAACCGAGCGGATACAGGTGCTCTCATGCGCGCTTCTTTTGAGGAGACTGTTGAGATCCTGATGGACGCTGCTGCCGCTGGAGAGTTAGATGATTGTCGCGGCGTGTCCGAGAACATTATGCTGGGACAATTGGCTCCTTTGGGCACTGGAGAATTTGATGCTCTGTTGGACGAGAAGATGCTTAGCCAAATCAGTGTCGAGCACTTCCAGATGGGCCTCACGACCGCCACGACCCCTATGCGCCAGGGCGGAAGCGCCACTCCTTACGATGATTCCATGCCACTGTTTGATCCCTACGTTGGCTCGCCCGATCACAATGCCGCCTTTTCGCCTCTGGCCTCTTCTGGCTCGGAGACTCCTGCTGGATTCACGTCATATGGAACTGGATTCGGTCAGTCAGGCGGACGGTCGCCATGGGGTGCCACTAGTCCAAACCCGTTCGGAGGGTCATCGCCGTTCAATGCCTCACCCCGATGGAGTGCTCTTTCCCCTGGGTATTCGGTTTCTTCTCCACAATATCAACCATCAAGCACTCCTTATCAACCGACCTCGCCGCTTGCCTTCTCACCATCGTCGCCGTCCTAGTATGTTTCCCTTTTTAATGTTTCTAATCTTCCAGCTCTCCATCTTCTCCCTCCTTCCAAGCGGCTTCACCCTACGCCTCTGCGGACAGAGGTTTCGGGGCCAGATCTCCAAACGCGTATCAGGCCGCATCACCAACCTGGACCCCAGTGTCACCAAACTTCAGCCCGTCATCGTATATTCCGTCTGGGGTTCATTCTAACTTAATAGACCCGTCTACAACCCTTCAGCGACCATCGCAAACGGCCAATACAGGTATCTCCATTTATTACTGAAGCTAATATGAAGTCCGTCTTCTCCGATGTACAGGTTAGTTTCGATCCTGCCTTTTACTCTTCCCCTCCCCATACTTTATCAGTAACATGATGCTAACTTCTGCCAAAGCCCGTCCTCGCCCCAATTCTCCCCAACCAGCCCTGTGGCCTACTCGTACGTTCCTTTGGTTGCGAACTCTAACAATAGGCCTGCATCACCGCAGTTCAATGGCCAAGGATTTGGTTCAACGTCCCCTGCCTATAGCCCCACATCACCCGCCTACCAATATTCACCGAGCAGGTTTTACCAGTGTTTGCCAAAGCTAATAAGCAGCCCGAAATGGTCTCCGCGGAATGATTAGGACCTCAAGGTGCGATTTCATGTTTTGATGATTACGATTTTGCATCAGTTTTGCATCTAAAGGAATGAAGATGGAGATTATAAAGTCGTCCTTAGTTCGCGTGCTTGGTATTGTAGTGTCTGTATATACATTCGATAGGAGTGAGGAATGAAAACTGGACAATTCGTTGCTGGAGTGCTGACCGCTGTCTAAGTTCTTACATCGATGACTGTTGACGATCTCGCCTGCCAGGATCCAAGGGTCATTTCTACAGAGGACCTGTTATATGATCGAAGTATTATCTGTGAAACAAGCTATCGAGTGTATGGGTTACAAGCAAAGACGGCAACTTTCCTGGCGGTATGTAACCAAAAGCAGCAAGGTTCAAATAATGGAAATTTATATGTAGAAATAAGATGAAAGCTCAAGGTAAGACATCAAGGAAGCTTGATAATTTGAATTACGCACGAATCATGCATCGTTCATATTAATTACTACAGAATACCCCGTCACCGTCAAGAACTTGAATATCTCATCGCGCAAAGCTTACGAACTCTTTTTATGCACATTAATATGCAATTGAGGGTTAACCGTCCCAAGTTTTGGACTCTTGCGAGCTCGACGTTGTCGTCGTTGATTTTTGCCCAGTGCTCCATCAGCCATTTTGGCAGTTTGACGAGCCATACTTTGTCTTTGCCCCGGGAGATGTCGAGATCTGGGTCCAGGTCGTCCTCGAACTCGTCTATTGAGCGGAGAGGTTGGTCGTCTGTGTCCATTGTTGTGGACAATGAACAGCGAGGAGACGAGGTCTGATTTGGGGGTCCGCAACTTCACATCGAGTCAGACCGGATGGTAACTTGCTTCCCACAATTCTACCGCTCGTAACTATTTTATTTTCAGAGGAGAGACTTAACCAATCAAATGTTCACATCGCATCTCGAGAACGAACTTGGGGAGTATTCTTAGTTCCAATCTATGTTACATACTTTTGATGGCCTATTGAATGCCTTAAATACCTTTCAAATCCCTGGAATCCCAACTGATTTTCTCCGATCTTCCTGGCTACAGAAATGTCATCCCGTCTAATATTCGCCTTTGAGATCCGAGATCTCAAGTCCTCCGTACACGAGGACGGGATTAGTTCCTCTCTCCCATTCCATATCACCAGTCGTCGCACAAAAGTACCGTCATAACTGTAACTTCGGCCTCATCCCTCCGCAGTCGGCTCCCCGGAAGGACTACTGTCGGATGTTTCATTATCGGCGACACCCTTATCAGCAAGTACCCCATCAGCGAGAGCACTGTCGGTGAGTGCATGCTTGATGATAGGGTAAATCGCCCTTGCAAAGTTACTATTCCGTACCAGAACATACTCCAAAGTAATCCCTCCAAACTCACCAAAATACTCCGCCGAACCCTTCACCTCAGAATTGAATCCATGTAGCGCGTAACTAGTTTTCCAAATGTCTCTTCCCGTATTTTGAACTTTCATCTCGAAAGTGTCGATGAACGAAGTGAGATTGAAGTGTGAAGGGTTATGAGTAGTAGAATTGTCGCTCGGACCGTTGACTTCGTATATCGTAGCCAGATCTCCGGCTTTCCAACTTAATGGAAAGAAGGCCGTGTGGTCCATGACGAGAACCTCCTTGTCCAGCACTGAAAACTCATCGGTGAGTCTCGTAAGTAAATCCACCGAATGTGTGGTCCATCCACCATTAAACACATCATCCTGCAATGTCTGGTACGCCGTGACAAGCTGACTGCCCGGCACCGACAGAAACATCCCACAGCCAACCTTCCCATCGATCTGTCTCGCCACAACATTCTTATACCCCGCCTGTCGTAGTCCCACCAAATCCTTCAACAAATACGAATCCTCGTCCATGAAAACACCACCCCATTTTTTCATCACCCGCGTCCGTATAAAATCGCTCTGATGCGCCAGTTTCGTAATTTGTACCCCGCTGTAAGAGGTACTGGGGGCTACTTCGTGCTTGAAAAGGACAACTGGCATGCTGGCGATCTTGCGAGTCCATTGATTGTTTGAATAGCGGGCTTCGCGGAAGGCTTTTGGATCCACATTGGTGTGGATATAGATCCTCGAGGGCTTGCAGTAGTAGTATGCGGAGTAGATAGATATAAACTGCTGGAATCCGATGTCGAGGGAGATAGTTTCTGCTTGAAGATGAGTGAAGTGGAAGATATTCGGGATTTCGTCGGGTGCATGATACTGGACGGGATACCCTGGTCCTTTTTGCTGGTTGTTTAAAGAATTGGCAATTTCTTTGGGTCCTTTTGTAGAGTCCTCAAGTATCATGGCCCCTTTTCCCGGACGCGTCTGTTGAAGGTCGAAGGTTTGTTCCAAGGGAGTTGTTGTCGGCACAGCATTGACCGAATCAATAGCCCCGAATATCTGCTCATCTCCGCCCTCGGAGGTACCCCCCGCAAAGCGAAATCTGTAGATACCATCCAGCTGCAGGGACGAAAGATTTGGAGAAGTATAAACGAACAATGCAACAATTACAAGTGAGATGAAACTCGCGAGCAACGGCAAGCGAGGCCGTCTCATCGTCATGATGGGCTGGCTGACGGTGGTTGTCGAACCTGCGGCTGGTTCTTGGCAGGGCGAAAAGGCAAGCCATCAAATAGCTACGCGCGACACGCTGGGGAATCAAGGGGCGGGTGTCACTTCAGGCATCTTATTGGATCGACAAGGTATGTAGATCAATCACTTTTGTTAGCGCATATATCCTCCGGGCCAATCAATTGTCGCCGGAAGCATTCCCACGGGCCACTGCAGATCGTTGGCAATTAGAGGGGTTAGGGTTTTGAAGTCCACTGTGAGATGAGTTCATGGCGGATACTCCACTCGAATGTATAGTAGCATAGTCATATACAGGTCATATTAGATGGTGTCCTTTAACCCATTATATGGTGCTGTATCTCTGGATGAATGGAGGGGTTGGTTTTATAAACATCATGTATCCCGACATAGTCGTTCATGAAGAATGTCACACTGCTTGAGCGTCGGATGGGCCAATTGTCCAATCTGATGCGATTGGTGTCGTCCGTTGTAAATGGATGTTTTCAATCGTTTCCGCGAATATATATGTAGCTGACAACTCTGGTGTCATCAAGATCTCTCCCCGTAGTCCTTGTGTTCTAGACCGGGGTGAACCAGAAAAAGCAATTTGGTCTTTGTCCCGTTCGTGTGAGATCAGGGGCCTGCGACTTGGCCGCTCGCCGGTTATTTCAATTTCAACCACCCATAATTTTTTCATTTTTATACGTGCAGCTCTGCACCTACACCCGTCGTCTGCACTGACCACGGCTCAACCAAACCAAAAGGTACTTCTCTTCCATCTCCCACACTCTCCCGTCCTCTCTGCTGTGATGAGCAACTCTTGTCCGAGATTGATATCATGTGGATTTTCGGAAATGGAATATCCTCGATGCTGAGCAGCTCTTCTCTCCCTTTTCTCCCATTGTATTTGCGAACAATAGACTGACTTGTTTGGTAGGTATTTACCCATTCTTGGCCCCTCAATGTCTCTCTCTATTCTTGAATGAGGAATTCCACAAACAATCACAATTGGCGATGTCTCATGAGCCATACTTTTTACATGCACTACCATCTGATTTCATTTCTTTTGCCTCGCAAAACTTTTTTTGCCGAGGACTTTGCTAATAAATAGCACAGGATGATGGATGATCGTGAAGGCAAAGACATTGACTGGTAAACTCCCCCTACCATTGCTGTTTCTACGTTTGTATGATGATACTCTTTCTTCAGTTCTGCTTCTTAATTCTCTTGAAGATACCAAGCTTACCATTTTCTGACAAACAATCCTTGAACCTCATTTTTTCACGTTAATTGAGAGCTCAAGCTAATTCATAGATACGATAATAAGGTAACTTTACTCACCCGACCATGTTATTTTGTGGAGGGGCAGTTCCAGAGATGAAAACTAGTCATATCCATTCTATGAGAAGCGCCCCCTTCCCCGTAAGGGGGAGGTCTAGGTTGCTTGCCGTTGTAAATCGGTTCTCGGTTTACGATGTGCAATCAACCTGCGGTGTTTCGGGATTACAAAACGGCTGCTGATGGAAATTATATACCTTGCGTTGCTTTTCAAGTACTTTTTAGGAGGTGCTGATCGTTGTAGTTTGGTGTTAGGATAGGTAATGGCAAGTTTAAAGAAAATGTACGTTTCTTGTTCACAATGAGTGGTGGGCTTATGATTAGTGCTGTTTCGGCACCGGGGAAGGTTCTTATCGCGGGGGGGTATCTGATTTTGGATCCTGCGCAGATTGGACTGGTGATTGCGTTGTCTGCCAGGATATATTGTGTGATTGAAGTTGATGACGATGGGGCAAGTCATGGAGATGGTGCAGCTATTACTGTCACGTCGCCGCAATTCTTAAATGCTCAGTGGAAATATCAAGTCGTCAGCTCCTCTGATGGCCTACGGGTCGAGGATCTGTATTCGCTCTAAAATCTGCATAAAACTGATTTTAGGACTCCAAATTCATCCAACGATTACGTCCGTATAACAGTCTCCTACGTCCTCGCATATCTCCAACTCTCCTCCATCCCAAACCTCAAAATAACCATTCTCGCCGACAACGATTACTATTCCCAAACCTCATCTCCCACATACGCCCACCTATCCTCGCTCCCGCGGTTCAACAACCTCCAAATCCCCATTCACCAAGCCAATAAAACAGGCCTAGGCTCCTCCGCTGCTCTGATAACTTCCCTCACTGCCAGCCTGCTCCTCTTCCTCTCTGACATCGACATACAAACCGATAAACGCATAATACATAACCTGGCACAAGCAGCTCATTGTGCTGCCCAGGGAAAAGTTGGCAGTGGTTTTGATGTTGCCTCGGCCGTCTATGGGAGTTGTATTTACCAGAGATTCATGCCGGAAGTTCTTGAGGGCGTGCTCCTGGATAGTCAGTTCTATGAGAGTGAGTTTAGGAAACAGTTGAGAGGTGTGGTGGGGCTGGAGTGGGCAATGGATGTTAGACCTTTTGAATTGACTTCGGCGTTGAGAGTCGTGATGGGCGATGTTAGCGCTGGAAGTGCGACTCCGAGTATGGTGCGCAGCGTGCTTAAGTGGAAGGCCGGTGGAGAAGGTGCGAAAGCTGTCTGGGAGAAACTCGGGTCGTCGAACAGACGGCTTATTGAAAACTTTGATCAGTTGAAAGAGTTCGAATCCGCGGATATCATCGAGGAACTTCGATTGGGCTTGCGACGTCCTCGTGATTCTTCCAGGCCGCAAATTCACCAAGCACTGGAGGACATATCTAGACAGTTCGAGGTAAACCCCGTCCCAGTTCAATTTTAATGATCAGGGAATACGCTCCTTACTCCGACTTATGGGAACTGAATCCTGCGTTCCCATTGAACCCGAGTCACAGACGTCTCTCCTTGACGCTTGTCTTCAAGTCGATGGAGTTCTTATCGCGGGAGTTCCTGGCGCAGGAGGTTTTGATGCGATTTTTTGCGTAATTGCGAACGATGGAGATGGGGAGGGAAGTACGTTTCGAAGGTTATTGGATGTTTGGGAGAAAAGGGAGATAAGGGTTTGTCCGTTGTTGGCT
>Ga0302325_10012975_pt1 | contig 17829 bp, 11 predicted proteins | sample Palsa_T0_2_FD_201948 | JGI IMG/M metagenome (GOLD analysis project Ga0302325, IMG submission 201948) | Peat permafrost microbial communities from Stordalen Mire near Abisko, Sweden - Palsa_T0_2 | ecosystem: Environmental > Terrestrial > Soil > Palsa > Peat permafrost | place: Sweden: Abisko...
AGGTTATTTACAAAGGATCGGTTCGTACAAATACTCGAGTTCTGCCGCTCCACACCGCCTATGCTAGCCGCGCTAGTGCACGTGACCACGTGACATGGAATGCCAGAAGAATGCCAGAACCGTAACAAAGAATACCTTTAATTGCTATTACGGTTCTGCGCTGGCACCTGCAGCGCTATTCCCGATTAGGCTAAGCTGGGTAAGGTTGGCGAGCCTTAAGTTATTTATGCATGCGAGTAGTCTTATACTCCTGCTTCTTTCCTTAGCTTTGAATAGTCGAATAAGAGACCCTTTTACCTTTTGCCTTCTTGAGGCTTTGAAGTACAGCGCTCGTGACATAATTCAAAGCTCCTTTTGATTTGTTCAGTCGAATCTATTTATCTAGTTTGATGTTGTGCTTGCGAGCGGGCGACGAAGACCACCCTTTCGCTCTAGGTTGTTGCGACAGTGCCCTTACAATTGGATTCTTGATTCTAGTGCTTGCAAGCGTGCCGACCCCCATTTACGATTTTTTTTGCTTTCGGTGCTTGCAAGCGTGCCGACCCCTTATAATTACGATTCAAGAGACTCTAGGCTTGTTGGGCTCCCTCTTACACTTACAGCGAATGTCACGACCTCTTAATTGAGCCTGTCGGACCCTTTAAAGCTAGCACCTTTACTGCCAAAAACAATTACACGAACGATTGCAATAGGCTATGAAGAACGAAATCGGTTAATACTAGTTAATATAAACGACGTGAGGAACGACACCGACAGATACTAAGTTTAGCGCAATTTACAAATAACACGAAGCTAGCACCTTACTACTACCCTTAATACGAGTCCTCCTAATACTACGAGCTTGATTCGACCCTATAGAGCTAGCACCTTACTACTATATTCGACAATTCTACAATTCACGAACAAGCTTCCTTTTATACAACTAGAATCGACCCCCTTGCAAAGACAGTCCCTTTGCCAAGCCAATAACGAGCCTATACTGTCACATATACACATGTCAATCGATTTACGAATACAAGCCTAGAATACCCGCATATTCGGCATCGAATCATTCCTCTTTCGATTCTACAGCAAAAAGCTCTATAGACAAGTCTTTGAGCACGGTACGATTAGCTTAACGCGTACGAGCTTTAGCAATACATATAGCAATAGAAGGGAGGATGCAAAATTTTCAAGGGTAGCCTGCTGCTTTTGCTAGCAAGTTCCTTTAAAAGAAGGTTGTTTTTACAGCTCCTCTTGCACGTGCGATTTACAAAAGACCCTCCATTAGAACGCTAGCCCTAATTTGTCAGGTACAAAGATGATATTATTGCTTAGATGACAATTGGTTTTGGGCTTTAGTTTTCTTTTAGAAAAGCAGTAAATTGGGTATTTTGTACGCTTAAGGACAAGCTTTCTTTTGAGGGGAGCGTAATGTTACGGTTCTGCGCTAGCACGTGCAGCGCTATTCCCGATTAGGCTAAGCTAGGTAAAGTTAGCGAGCCTTAAGTTATTTATGCATACGAGTAGTCTCATACTCCTGCTTCCTTCCTTAGCTTTGAATAGTCGAATAAGAGACCCTTCTACCTTTTGCCTTCCTGAGGCCTTGAAGTACGGCGCTCGTGACAATTGCAAGCTGATTTTGGATAGTTTTAGCCCTCTTTCTCTTCTAAAGCTTAATCTAGTTATTTATAATAAAAATGCAAAAAATTGGCCTTTTAAAATGTATTATTGTTTTAATAATAATATAAATCTAAAAAAGCAGTCAATATTGGGAGTAATGCACATGACGTGTGCATATACCACCCTTATAAGAACGTAAATTCTCATAGCAAAAAATGTTAAAATATTTGGCCATTATTTTTATTATTTTAAATATCAACAACCACTTATTATTTTTTAATTATAGGAACAGAAATTATAATGCTATATTATTAGGGACATTTTGAATTAATAGTATTAAGATTATTTAATATTGTAGTGAAATAATTTTTTTTGGTGTTGGGTTTGGGTGAGATTGGCTGTAGAAATGGGAAAACTGTAAAAAAAAAAAAAAACACCGTAAATGGACCATGAGAGCGCAGTAGTTTCAAAAATGGTAAATCGTAGGAACAGATATTAGAAATAAGTGCTGTCGGAGGGACGTAATTAACCGATTGGCGATTTTGCTGGTCGGCCCGCTGCAGGACGTTCTCGCACACCCCTCCCCCGAGCCGAGGCCACACCACCCAATAAGCAACGCCCCTTTCCCCAGTTGGGACGGGACTTCCGCAGTCACACCCAAGTGTGTCCAGAGAGATTCGGAGTATTTGGGGGGGCTATTGTTGGAAAGGTCAATGAGCGTGGGCAGAAACGGCCCACAAACCAGCCTGGGTCAAGGATAGCGGCATGCACCATCACCGTGTGCATTTGCGTTGCTGAAACGGGAAACTTCTGGGAACACTCCGATTCGCTAGCGACTGCGATCTCGATGAACAGCATTCGACCCAGATAGCTTGTGTCGTTGAACTTCACTGGTGTGTCAAACCGAAAGGAACAGCTGTGGTACGTGAACGTAGACGTTCCACTTTCGGCACCGGCCCCCAAAGGCTTTTTGCTTTGTTGAATTTTGCCTTTCCTGCTTTCATAATATAGAGGGTAAAGTTTTGGATATTCAGTCATGAAAACGAAATACTGCGGAAACACGTGAAATGGTGGCTAAATCAGGGATGAGTTGACGGCCCTTTATTTCTTCTCACTCTTGGTAGGGTGCAACTCGAGTTAAAACATTTGGAGAGAATGCGTGATTCTTTCATCCCTTCTCAAAAATTCGAGGTCGGTTTAGAGTTTGGTAAAGTAATCATTCTCCCAACTCCGTGCCAATACCCTGCCGAACTCCTAGGCCAATCCAAATACAATCCAGTCCGATTCAGTACCTCATTCATAGTCATCTCCCCATCTCAACCTCAAGCCTCAAGCCTCAAGCGGCAACCTGCACAACCGCCATTCGTCCCCCATGCTCCCCCACCTTCCCCGGAATCTCCCAAACCTTCTCCACGCCAGGCCCCTTATGCCCATGACACGGACACCCATTAACATGACTATACGCCTCCGCCAATTCCGCATCTCCCTCACCCCCCGTAATAATCTTCAAATCCCCCTCACTCGGCCCCATCTCCGGACTCTTCGGTCCCAAATCCCCAACCTCCCCCTCCCCCTCATCATCTTCAAGCTCAGGCACCCGCGGCGTCTTCGCCGTCGCACTCTCGAATCTCTGCAGTCCAAGCCCCTCTTCAAACTCATCGTCTTCTTCGATATCATCATCTTCACTATCTGATGATGATGATGATGAGTCGAGGTGAGCGAGTTCATCTGGTGGAGGACTCTTGGGTCTCGAATTCACGGTGTTGGGACGCGGGCTGCCGCGGCGGAAACTCACTCTCCTTGGCTTGGACGCGCCGACGCCAGCAGTGCATGTTGGGAGGTCATCATCGCTGTCTGAATCAGAGAGCGTGATTGAATTGTCGGTTTCGATCTCAGCAATGCGCAGACGCAGGTTATCTAAGGTGAAGGCGTGGCCGAGAATGAAGCGCAGATTGCGGTCTGGGCGGTCGGCGGCCATCTGCAGCTTGCAGCGCGCTGTGTGGGCTAGAGAGTAGGTTGCTGTTCGTGACATTGTGGAAGATTGTGATCTTGATGGGAGAAAGGAGGTTGAGAGCAAGGAGAGAATTTGAGGTGTGTGATGAGGTGAGGTTGAGTCACGAGAGATTATGAGATTGTCAAATTCCGCCGGCCTGACAAATTGAGTGATGGATAGCGGGGTCTTTTGGCTGATTAGTAACCCTCCGTATTGTAAGCAGCCTAGGCTTTTTTTGCAATTGTAAGCACACCTTCAGCTTTATCAAGAAAATATTTTATGACTTCATGCAGTCTTTTCATTCCTATCAAATCCTGGTAATATCGTTCTTGAGAGTTTGGGTCACTCCGTGAGTCATTGGGTCTCGGAGGGACATTTACCCGAGCCTCACCCACTTTCTTCTCTTATGAGCATAGAAAAACTTAACCTAATTCGCGGACATCTCTCGGATCCCCAGAAACATCATTCAATCTAGACCTCATTCGCTGTCATAGTAGTCGTATCCATATTTCTCCTTCCATGCCTTTTTCTTAGCCTCTTTGGCCTCCTGCATCTCCTCATCGCTCATTTTCTCATACATCCACCAGCCAGATTCAACAGACAAGGTATCCAATCCCGTCTTTCCAGGACATTCGTGGAGATCTTTGCCACTGCTTGTCACTTTCATGCCGACCGAACCGGCCACCATTACGGTCCAGATGATGTGTCCGTTATCATCAAGCTTGACAGGAACGGAAGCCCAGCCTGGAGGAACATGCGTGGTCTCGATAAGGTGGTAGCGTGCATCGGCGAGCTGCAGGACTGGTGTGGCCCACATTTCGGAAGGTTTTGGATCAGGGCCAGGGTTAACCCCAGGGCGATAAAATGTCTTTCCATCGCTACCCCAGAAACAAAATGCCGTGATCCAGCCCTACTAACATTAGAATGAAACTGCCTCTGAAGAACAATCAAAGTACATACACTTAGATATGTTGGACCCGATCCCCCACCCGAGTAATGCGCAATCTTCTGCCAGAAATCCTTCGTCTCAGTCGCCTCTGGGGCGTCGAAAGAACTGACAAAACGGGCAAGAACGGGCTTTAGCAATCCATACCACATCTTGGGCTCCTCACCGAGGGTCGGAAGACGCTCAACTTTGGCTGCCAATTTCTCCCAGTCGGATTTCTGACCGAGCAGAGTGACCGAAGGTAAACCGCAACAGATGCTGCAACCATAGCTGAAGTACTTCTGGAAAGTCGCCATCATGAGAATTGCTGCAACAGCCTGGTCAACTTTAGTGGTAGTCGTGAACGAAGGAAGGATCCACTCTCTCAAGCTAGGATCTTTGATATTGTCCTCAATCATCTTGGTCATCTTGAAAGTGAATTTACCCCAGTCGACACCGAACATTGTTGACTTGCCTTGGATATCGCTGTCTTCGCCGCTGATCTCGAGATACTTTTGTCCTTGGTGAGAGACGAACATATCTCGAAGCGCTTCGGCATTTTCGTTGATATAGATGTTGAGTTGGGACAAGATGCTGAACCAGACGTCTTCCGGTCGGATTTCGAGGTGTTGATGCTCATTGTAGGCCTTAACTACGGTGTCGACGAAGCCGTTCTGGGATGGGTAGATATTAGTTTCGGAGGTGACGTCTTGGAAGGAGGTTTGGATGATGTGGTCATTCTTGATTTTCTTGATTTCCTTTGGGCAGGATTGACTGAGAAGCTCTCTGGCATTTGCTACTGGAGTATAGGCGTGGAACTCATTAGCACCATGAGGTGCAGGGTTGATCGTGATTGGCATCTTGGTCGAAATCAACGAGGGCTTCCTCCAATTCTTGGGTTTGGAATCTTCAATGCTGAGTCAGATGTTGTAGACGATGTTCACGGCGACTTTGTCGAGGAAAGAAGTGGGAAGGCGGGAGCCCTGCTCCTTCACTCGAAGGATGAGGAACATGGAAGGAACCGCCTCGCCTTTCTGGAGTAGGATCTATCTAGGCAGCAACCAATTTCATCCACCTGACGCTCAATTGGTTAACTTACTAGGTAGATGAATAAAGCAAGTACGTCATGTTCTAGGAATCTAGGCATAAAACGTTCGTCTCGCTCGAGAATTATTTTCCGGGTCAAGTAGTGGTTGATGTTGTGCATAAGTCTCGGCACTCCGATCAGAATACAGTAATCCTTCCATGCTTGCCGCTGCACGCGTTCAATTGGAAGAATAGAGTCGTGAGGTAGATGATGTAGATTATTAGATGTAGATGGACATTAAATTTAACATTTCCGCAACGTAGACCGGTCTATGTTGAACAATCTAATCACCCGGAAGTAGTTGTTACCCCCGATTCTGCAACAGCGCCTTCCTATACGTCCACCCGGCAAACCTAATACTAGGTCTATCAAACAACTTCGTAGCAATCTCCGCAAGCCAAAGCGTAAAGGGTAAGATAATCAAATGCGGGAGAAGGAACCCCGGCTCCAGACCAAGTGGGCCTGTTTTGGGAAGAAGCGGCCCAATATTAATCCAATCCATCAAACCATCCACATTATTCTCCCTTGACCAACCAACCGCCAAGTAGATTCGATCAGCCACTGTCCATAGAACTGGGCCATGGATCAGATAGAAAGCGAACGAGATCCTTCCCAGGTACTGACAGAATCTCGTCTCGAAAAAGTATTTCAGCCAACTTATCCGTGGGATCGAAGCGGTAAGAAAAGTCGCGGCCCAGAACAAGTAAAACCACTTGTGGTCTTCCTCAGTGTCGAATTGGGGTCTTAAATGGTAAAGCCACTTCCATCCAGGCGATTGTCTCAGGAGTTCGTGGTCAGCCACGAAGGAGGGAACACCGCTGAGGTACCACCCGATAATGAACAGTGCGTAAAAGATCCGTGTCTTGTATGGTTCGAGATTGGAGAAAAACTCTGGCAGGTCTCCCTTTCTCGCCAGCATGTCGAGGTCGCAGAGGAGCGCTCCTCCAACGAATAAAGCATAAAGCGTCCCTTCCACAATATACATGAAGTAGATGATAAGCCCCACTTGACACAACAGTCGGGCATTCCGGGTGCATCTAGAGAATGCCAAGAGTGAAGTAAAAATGACAATGGAGCCTCTGAACTCGACCGGGATAGACCAGAGGTGGAAGTTGTAAGAGAGCCATAGGTTATTACCACCCCTAAAGATCCAACTGAAGCCTTTGAATTGTACATACCAATTCCACAGCTCGTCGCGGTACGTTAATTCATGCTCAGGGTAAGCTGTCCAGATTCCAAATAGGTGCCAGGAGGTCATGTATATGAATGTCGTGCATAATGCGGGGATAAATAGCCGAAGCCATCGCCTAAACATTGCACTTGCCAGACTGTCTTCCAGTTTGACAAGCTCGCCAGCATGGATCAATGCGAGCGGCTTAGCCGAGAGCACGTGACCTGAAATGACGAAGAAGACAGATACCGCAATGTGACCTCCAGTGAAGAAGAGTCGGACGAATGGTAGGCAGGCGAAGTAGTATCTGCCTTCGTACCCATAAGCATTCTCGAAAATGTGGCCCGCGGATATGGCAACGCGGGCCCAGACTTGGTGGTGTTGCCAGTAGACCAGGAAGGCCGCGAAGCCTCGAAGACCATCGAGATACGCGGTAGGTATGAGCTCTTTACGCGGCCCTCGCGTCAAGATTGCTGGTCGGAGGATCTCTAGACACCATTTTAACGCGTAGTGTGCGCGTGTGGAGGTGGCCCAGCCTGGTTCTGTCTTCTCCCAGACGTCGATCCCCATGGCGGACGTGAGTGATCAAGGGGCAGCGGCACACGGGAAGTTGCGATGGCGTCGCGTCGCAGATGAGATGAAGAACGTGGTCAGTCCCGCCCGATGTAACCGATATACTGTACGGCCAGGGGATGTGAAGCAGAGATGATGAGATCTCTGAATTGTGGCATGAAAAAGGGCGTTAAATCTGAAAATAAAGGGGCTAATGGCAAGATGCTATATTTATCCTGGGCGATTTGATTGGGTTCGACATGTGAACATTGGCGCTAAGCGACGTCGCCAGTACTTCGTACTGAATACGGCTGAATAATGCTGGGGATAACAACTGGCGCGACGGTGGCCTCCGTTCTTGTATATATATCGCCCGAGGATTCCTCGAGTCTCCGAGGGGTGAGACTGGAGGTTTGTGGGCCGTGCAAAAAGAAGGTGAAACAATTTCCACACTTGCGAACTTGTTAGTGTGCCTCGGCCAGGATCAACCACCCCGCCCCGCATCAAAATCAAAGGCACGCCGACGCCACAACCGCAGCCGGTAGAAAATGCCGGGGCAAAGGAGAGGGAAAACTAGTGGAGCTTTCTGATTTTGGGCTTTGCTGAATTACCAAATAGAGGATGAAGGAACGGTCACATGCTAAGGTCACGTGATTAGAAGTAATCCATTGTGACGTTACCTAGTGGCCATCGCCTCTACTCCTCCCACCTCAGAATATGTTCACGAATATGATACTAATCTGGTCTCTACCTCTAGTAATGTTCTCAATTGCGGGCCCTTTTTTTTTTTTTTTTGATTCATAGTGTGTTTGCACTGGTATTCAAACAACCAGCTGCCAGGCGCCATCCACGGATGCTCTGGACTGACAGGTGTTGCTAATTTTCCAAGCCTTGAAAAGGTGTTGGCAAAAAAAGGAAGAGATGGAGCCCAATCCCCCAGATTCCGGTAAGCTAGTCTCGGCATGCCGAATAGCATCGCCAGCCGGTACAGTTTTCGGCATTGCTGAGAATCATGCTGCGGGAGATTGACCGCACTTGCTGGCTTTTCAGCGCCCTGAGCAGCTAAGGCTTGGAGAGCCCGTCGCACCCACCAACAGGATTACTCTTTTCGCAAAGTAGTGGAAGGCCCAATATGAAACCCACAATGGCAAAATGAGTACGAAGTAACATGAACACAAAGCATCAGCCCGAAAGGGTAATTTGAGATCTAGACCGTGGTGGACCGTGGAGGCATCGAAGTTAGCCTAGGCTCGGGAATCAAAGCTCAGCCTTATGGGCGCCGACAGCGCGGAGATTTGGTCCCCTTGGGCATCGAGATTCAATTGTATGAGGGATTATCGATTTCCATGATGTGCGATGCATGGTGCGCAGCATCGTGGAACGAGGAACGCAGCAAGGCTGTGATGCACTGATTTAGTAAATCTTGATGAAAGTCAAGCGCCCAATACATCTCGGTCTCATATACGTCAAATTTCGACGCCCAGAAGTTCTGGGGGGCTGACCTTTGTGAGTCGGAACAAAAGCAACTACGTCCACATTTTAGTGTTAGTTTTCAATCTTAAAGCACTTTGATGTGTTCCAAGGGGCTTTCGGGATTCATGTTGTTGTACGTAAATGGGCGATTCTTCTTGAGGATGTTAGCGGGCTGTGCAGATGGAGTCGCTGTGAGATGCCTCAAGTTCCTAGGCGCCACAGACGTCATGCCAAAGCATACATGACGGGGGCCACCTCCGTTGATGCAGGGCCTAGAGCAACCGTTGAACGGGCAGGCCTGACAAGAGAGCGATCATGGATCAGAAATTCAGAAAATTGACATTTGGAACTATGTCGGTCTGGAACCACAGACCGAGGATTCGAGGAACCCGGCCAGCTGCCGCCCCATCGCAAGGCTGAATGGATAATATCGTGAGCGCGCTTCGTTGTCATGATTGTGACAACTTGCGCGTCGATGCGCAGCAGTGAGAGATCCAGACCTCTGAATTGTCTCAAATATTATCAACCCAGCTACTTCGTGCATGAAGTGCGCAAAATTTTGAGGAAGAAAAAGGGGAAATGTTTTACATTCTAAGCCCCAGGTATCTCTGGCAACTCCAATCATAAGCGCGCTTGAATGTTGAGCAACGAAGACTTCACGAGGCGAAAATAGAAGAAGCGTCCAGTGGATGGGGCTTTTGGCGGTCTAGACTCTCAGGGACTCGAGCTGTCAGATCTACAGCCCATGCTTGGATCGCCCAGGGTTCAATGGCTCGGTGAACCCCCTGAAATTGCGCTCAGCCCTGCCCGGCCAAACGGCAGCTTGCAGGACTACAGAACAACCACACACCGAACCTGCCGAGACGCTGAGACCCTGTTCCACATGACGCGTGCGGGGAGATGCAGCACGCTGGCTCCACTGAACTCATCAGCTAAATCAAGTTCATCCAATTCTCAAGTGCAAAATCTGAATGCTTCAGACCGGTCGAAAATTGCGCGCTGCAATGCAGTGTGCCTCGTGCCTTTTGTTTTGTTGAGACAGCCTGCATGTCCAGGTTGAACAACATGTTTTCGCCGTTGACCGACGTCGAGGTCCAGGGCCAATACTTTGGAGATGGACAGAGGTGCTGACCTGCTTAATCAGGATCGGCGGGTTGCTTTTTCAGTTGGGGGTCCTCAGCAGCCTTAGCATACTCGGAAGCTACCATACTTGCAATATAACCAAGATAAAAGTTACTTGTTGCCGTTTACATAAGGCCTTCAGATGTCAAATGTTGCGTGTAGCCAATTACATGGGGCCTCGGATGGGTCACCATTTTTCGGCAGGCGTCTCACCATCCTTGCCACGATTCGTTTCATCATTCAGTGCTGGCTTTCAATAGTTTCTGCCTCGCTGGGTCTCCAATCATGAAATTTGCGGTCTGCGACTGTTTGTATCTAAACGAAGCATTTGCCTAACTTGCCAAGACGAAGCTATTCGCTAGCCTAGAACTATGTTCTCATCAGCTCAAGACACCTAGACGTTGTGTTCTGAGACCGGTATTCAATGTGGTAATTCGCTCGAATTACTAATAAGTTAGCACGTTAAGATGAAGCCATTCGGAGAACAAGAATTTGGAGTTCTGCAGCTTTTCCCTCACGCGATGAACATCATGCATGTTCCGGATTGCCCAATCCGGAAAGCCTGGTGTGGCACTGTCCCAGTCAGCTTCAAAGCCTCTACACCCTTTGACGATGAGGCAGAATCCGTCGAATGCCATTCGGGCAGTGCATGGTACTGCATGCTGCATCGTGAGAACCTCGTTTCAGAGTATTTGGCTGACCGCTTGATGTCTTCTCGATCATTTTACGATCCTGGGCAAGGGTTGGAGAAGTGCTCTGCTTTTGTGAAGCTGTTATTCGTCGTAACCATTCGGCAAGAAAGTTGGCCGAGATGCGACATTTATTATTCTGAACAGCTTGCCGCATGGCTTAATCTTCTCGATATTTCAACCGTTGGCCTCGTGGCTATCATGATCCTCGAAAATCTTCCGTAGCAAGCCACTGTGGGGGCATTACCAGGACCTTCCTTCCCAGGGGCTCCTTGCGATTTGGCAACTCAAACCAATGACAAGAAGCTCGGTGCCTGTAGTCCGAACCCCACGTCTTGGATGCTCCTTCAGTTGTCAACTTGGAGTTGGTGTCGGTGGCTTGGGTGCAAATGGTTCGCAAATTTCTTCCGATTAATTGCAGAAAGAGAAAGCCGAGTCACCCGTGCCTCCCGTTACAAGGTTGCCGGGCAATTGCCATTCGGGTCTCTGACTCGGCGGCTCAAGCTGTCGCACAATCGTAGCTGTCACTTGCCATGACCAGATCGGTTCGGCGTTACTATGGAACGGCAGGAATTCGAGAGCATGGGTTTAAGTGGCCCCGTTGATGCCCTTCTGTTGTCGTCTGTCTAGACGTGGGATCCATAAAGGTCGGTCTTCCCCCTTGAGTAGGACCTCAAAACTAGTCTTTAAAGTATCGAGGTACAAGGTACCACATTCGTCACGTGGCAACCCACAAATATCATACCCATACGCAACAATGCCTTCTCATCCATCCTCAATATGTGCGACCCAAGGCTCAAACAAACAGTAAGTAGCTTCTCCCTAGAGCATCATGTGGAACATTCTCAGGTGCTCATCTTCTCGTTTCAAAGCTGACTGCAGATCGTAGACACGAGCCCATATCGTCCAAGCCTCCTTCAAGCAAAGGCAACCCTTCTCTGTCTAATCCAAAGCCATCCTCTACCTCAAGAGCTTCTTCTTCGATGAAATCTGCCTCTGCCTCTACCGCTGCCACAACTTTTTCCCTCGGCGAGTGTATCAACACATCGTGTCGGATAGAGTACTCACTTAACCGCTTCAACTCCAACGTCGATAGTTCTCATCCCGGATATCAATACTCGTCCGCTGATGAAAGCGTACCAGCGTACGCAGCTCGCATGACATCTATCCTCGGCGAATTCGATGCTGCATATCACAAGCACTGAGGTGGAAGAGTCAAAATGGGAGATAGCGAGAGCACGGCTAATCTCGTCAGACTGCAAAGGTAAGAAGAGACCTTGACGAGTCAACTTACCCTCGCTGACGTACTAAAGGCAGGAACACCACTGCATTCATTATGGTGAATGCGAATCCAAATCCACCCCCACCACGATGGACGGGGTTACTCTTGACAATTGTCCAATTAGTCCCTTCAGGTAACACTCTGTCACGGAGATACATGCCGAGCCGTGTATTCCGATTCCCAACCTCGGGATGCCGAATATCGTGGCCAGCCAGCCAATAGCTTCCGGCACTGGAGACAGTTGAGTGTAAATCCTACGTTTGTTGCATCACCGGCCACTCAATGTCAGCTGTCATAGCTGCGCGGGAAGAAGAGTATTCTATTGTCCTTTCAATGAATTCTGGGCAGTTGTGAGCCTGGCACGCTCTCAGCAGAGAGAGAGAGAGAATCCCGGAGACCGCATATTCAGGAGGGAATCTCCGAATGGAGGGCCTGTTTCGTTAATAATTTTTTTGATTTCGAAGGCTTCAATCGAGAAAACTTAATGAAAGGAGTTCAAACCTGCTTGGTCAGAAGAAAATGACGTTTATTTAGATCTGGACCGAGCTGGAAGACATTCGGTCTAGACTCCGAGATCGAATGTCAGCCTTCTTAGGCGCACAATCTGGAGATCTGGGCCCCTTGAAGGATCGGAAAGCATAATTGAGATGAGGTATTTTGATATTGTACGGTAAATGCGAACAACTCGTTTGCAACATCCAGGTGGAAATAGGCATGGCTGTGAGGCATAGCTGCATAAATTTGCCGTTCTCGATGAAATTCAAGTGTCCCACACAACCTTTCGTCTCACCCGAGGTCAAATGTCATTGATTTTACGCAAGGGGTTGTACGTAGGGCCCTTTGCGTTGACATTGTTAACTTAATTCAGAATGTTTTATGCCTGTCGATGCGTTCGTCTTATCTCAACTGTCATGTCGTGTCGAATGCAAATGATGGCCTAGCCTCAATGAGGTTAAAGGCGGGAACCGGAGGATGCTCTCCAAAGGTCCCCTACTTCTCCGCCCCCAGCGGCAGGGCTGAATAGAGGCCGTAAGGTTATCCTCTCCAAGGGTCGACCACTGCAGGATGATGACGGTGCTTAGTAGTTTGCCTACCGCGCCGCGCCAACATAATGGTGCCGGAGGCACACGGCCAGTGCTGATTCTGCAGCAGCGTTCATGACTCCCCAGTGTCTGAAACGACAGCAAGCACATCCCAAGTGTGTCATTGGTGGTGGTGGTCTTTTGATGGATCTTTCTGTGTTCCGCGTTACCCTATTTTCGGGATAACTAGTTGCGATGCGACTTAGAGGGGGGGAATACTTTCCCGCCATAACCCACGCACTGGTCTCGCTCTTTCGCAAACATCTGAATATCGAATAACGAGTGACTTCCGGGGCTTTTTGGGTATCTAATGACGCAACAGCAGAACCACCTGTGCCGAGCACAGCTGCGGAGGGCAGGCGCCACAGCCGATTGAAGGCGGGATGAAACATCGCTGAGTGAAATTACCCTATAGCGAGCAAGACGTTCGGTGAGCGGGCCCAATTAACTTGTATTATCCCAAAAAGTGCCACCGAGTATATCGGGAACGCTGTTTCCAAGACCTCGCAGTAGTTTGAGGCACCGGAAAGGAGTCGGAGCAGTTGCTCGCGGTGATAATAAAGGTTGCAAAGATTCTTGGGTCGGAACAGGGGGGTTGTGACACTTGCATGCATGAAAGTCTGTGCATTGTTCGATGCAGTCCCTCCCTTGCTGTTCACTGTATTTCTTCGCATCTTTGAGATTTTCTAGTCCTACAATGGCAACCTCTCCTACGCCAGATATCATTTTAATGATTTAATCACAGATTGGAGAAATCGCCATAACCTTCCCCTTGACGCTTCCTTCCGCCTGCCTTCTCAGATTTGGGGTAACACGACGCCACGGCGTGTCAAATCCGCGCATTCCTGCCAATTGACAGCCCTCAATTCTCTCACCCCCGACAAGTGCCTTTTTGGCGAAAAAAGGAAGAGGACAGATAAATGAGTTTGAGCTTCAGTTCAGCAAGAATGACGCTCACGGTGGGGGAATAATAAAGATTGCAGGGATGCTCAGTCTGCACGCCAACGTATCCCTGGGCGGCACAGGACGTGCTTCATGGAGTGCGACGGAGATCCTCACAATGTGCCCCTCGTAACCCTCCGTTCAGTTCGCGTACCCTGGCAATTCTTATCCGATGCGGCGACCTGCCAACTGATGGCATAACCTCGAAAAGACAGGATGAATTGAATCGCTTTGGCACAAACTGCATAGGTGCGTGTATTGTCTATTCAATCCTGAGGGTCTCAAAGACTTGAAGGTAATGGAATCATTTCGATTTCGATTGACCATCGGTTTTTACTCAAAAAGTTTACTATGTTGGAGATATTATTGATGCCATCTGACTGAGGACTAATCCCGGGACGATGGAATTTTTGCAGGGTCCACCACAGCAGATCCATGAGAAATGTCAAGGAATAGCCCTCGGATGATTGTCTGAATGCCACTGTGGAAATCCCAATTCGGAGCCCTGTCAGGGGTGTCAGGCTTCTCGGTGTGCAGCAGGCCATGTCGAAGATTTACAGGGTTCACCGCAACGGTGACCGGTCGAAGACTCGCATGCCACCTACAGTAAACAGTTCTGCAAGGTTCACCACAGCCGAAAAGATCACCACAGCGGTCGCAGGCTTACAGGTCCCACCACAGAGCACACATGCTGGTGATGAAGATGAATACGCCCCTGAGAAGCACTTATGACGACCTCTCCTTGCAGGAACCCTTCAACGATTCCCGTGTTAGTTCTATCACCAGTCGCTCACTTCACGCATTTTAAAAGCACATTTAATCCCAGCCTTCTTGCCGTCACGCTGCCGCTCCTCTGCTCTCCATACCGCCATGCGCCTTCCGAAGGGCAATGCTGCAAACCGTAAACGCATGCAAGGTTGGACTTGCGTGGCTTGCTTTGATCTATCCTTAGCGTTCGAACAGAAGCCAATAAAAAAAAGAGCTAGAAACCTCGCCAGTTCGCCACGCTTGACTAGACCTAGGCTGGATGCATTGTCCACTGCATGAACAGGTAGACACGTGGGACTGTTCAAAAAACACCAAATTGACCCGGGAAATCTCATGTCAGCAAAGCCAAAGTGGACCGAACTGAAACAAGATCGTCCACAAAAATGCATCAACCTGCATGACACACTAAGTCGGCTATTTTAAGCGTGGAAGGTTTGAGGTTATCATTCATCGCTTGCAAAGAAGACCACCCTCCTAGTTTTGCGCTTCCTAAAATTCTTATTTGGGGTATCTAAATACCGGGTCGTCCGCTCACCGTCCTCTATGAATGAGAGGATTCAGTATAAAGCCCATCTGATTCCCCTCCTAAGACTCCCCAGCTGAAGTTGTTACAATTCATGACTACGTACCTACTTCGCGTTTCTCACAACAAATTTTTGTCACGTGGTTAGTCACAAATACTCTTCTGCTTCACTTCAGTCATGCCTTGTCATTCATGCTCAACATGTGCGACTCATGGATCAGCCAAGAAATTTGACAAGTACGCTCAAGAGCACCTTTGATTAGACTTCCTGATCTCTGCAATCTAGAATAACTTGCTAACAACGTATTTCTTACTCTAGCTCCTCATTCACAAAGCCTCAGTCAATCAAGTGCAACCCTCATCAATCAAATACAAAAGGATATGCCTTGCCGAATGGTCTATTCGCGAGCACACCTACCACTGCCTCTTTATCTAGAACTACTTTCGAGTCTAGCAAAGTTATCAACGCACCCGCACAAACGAAATACTCACTTGCCAAATTTAAGTCGGATACTAAGAATTCTCATCCCGAATATCAGTACTCTTCTTTTGGTGACAGCATGGCGGCATCCATAGCCCGTATGACAACCATTCTTAACGAGTTCGATGCTACCAATGAGAAGAAGTGAACATAAAAGAGGGTCAAAGGAGTTCGGGACAGTAAGGCGAGCCTCAGCAGACTGCAAGGCACGAGAACTTGCTGCAGCATCTTCATATTGCTAACTTATTCAAGGAAGGAACACCGCGACATCTTTTCTGGCCAATATAAAGTCAAAGTGACCCTGTCTACACTGAGCGAGCTTGGGCTTGGGCTAGCAACACCTCAAATACCTACTTTACCTACTTTACCTACTCAACATTCATCGACGTTAGAATATGAAGGTATTCTTGAGACTCATCTCAAGTTGACCGAGAAACGCAGGGTCGTGGGGCATTCCTCTGGGAATGCGTGCCGAGCCACATAGGGGAAAAGGGGGAAATCACGTGGTATTCAAGAACAGAGCTCCCCTTACAGCAGCCTAGGGAATGGCAATGGACAACAACACGATACGAAGTGACCATGTCCTATTATTGCTAGTGAGAGAAGAGAGAAGGCGGATATAAACGCGCGACTGTCGATCAGATCACGAGGGATTGTCTGCCTGCATGACTGAGTAGCTAGAAGAATCAAAAGAATCTAATATGTTAGGCGCAAACCGCAACAGGTTTTCAATGAAATGTGTAAATGAGAGTATCATCGACATATAATTCGTGTCTCTACCAAGTTTTTCTTTGGTGACAATCTAATCATACTACGAGGTATTTGAGTTCTAAAGTCTCACTGGATATCGGAACTTCCACCACCTTAATGGACTTGGATTGCGATTCCGATGAAGAATTGTCACAACTCTCCATTTACATGCCCAATAACTTATAATCAGCCAGATTTCTTCTAGGGGGTGGGAAGTGGTGGCCGTATTCCACATACTCTCTTCAAGGGATGCTTCCAGTGCGAGAGCAGCGATACGATAGGCTCAGCTGCATATCCAAAGCCGGCACGGCGCATGTTCACCCATACTTAAGAAATCACTTAACGGCGGCGGCTCTTCCGGCACGAGCAAGTACTCTGAGACTCAGAGAGCTTGTTTGCTAGAACTCTGAATCACGTTGCCGCGAACAGCTTTGAGTGAGATGAGATGAGATGAGATGGACCGAAAATCCCGGGGACGTTGACGTGCGAGCCACCGCCGAAGGATGCAAATGAGCGGCCAGCACGTGGGATATGAGAGGGTCATTTGACTGTTTGTAGTGGAAAAGAAGACGCATTGGACCTTGGATGGGAACGGGTTTCACGATGATGGGCGTCGAATCCTAGTACACGGAACGCCATCGGTTCAGTCCCCAGACCGAGTGCGACCCCGGTCAGATCTGCCCTGAATTCGTGAAAATCGGGGAATTGGCGACTCCTCGAAAAATTGGATTTTGGAATGTTGGTGTGAGTGGGGTGGGCCGCAGATTGGCCGCATGTACTGGCAGGGCCCGGGCGTAAAGGGGGTTCCCGAGGTTGAGCAGATTACAGTACTAGTAAATGTTTCCCCTCAACTCCTCAAGTCCCGGCCCAAGGACGCTATTTAACTTCCCCCACGAACCTTTTTTTGCGTGCTGTATGCTACACTGTAGAGTAACTTCGTAAAGACTTTAAAAGAAGTGTAAGATTTGAGACGAGCTTACTCGTATTGGAGAGGGTCTCATGCTTTGGCTTTTCTTCACATGACAACGGCGGATTTTCAGCTCACAATTTCACACCATTTCATAAGCACTCTTGTCGTCGTCTGCCCGTAACATGCAGGTCGTGGGATGTGGAGGGGTCCGAAGTTCGTTGCAACTTGCCAGATGCGGTACTTCGTGCATCTGCGGGGCAGTGTCGGGCAGCTGCAAAGGGCAGTGCTACGACGATGACTCGCTTTCGGAGAATTTCTCAGCCAGTCATTCCTAGAATTTATAAAAATCAAGCCTGACTATTGGCTACCGAACACTTCCACCGTCAAAGTATGCTCAGCCCGTCGTTCTCTAGAATTTAAAAATGAAGTTGGATCAGCCCGACTATTGGCTGCAACGACCCAGCCTCGATCTCTCCA
>Ga0302325_10012980_pt1 | contig 17822 bp, 15 predicted proteins | sample Palsa_T0_2_FD_201948 | JGI IMG/M metagenome (GOLD analysis project Ga0302325, IMG submission 201948) | Peat permafrost microbial communities from Stordalen Mire near Abisko, Sweden - Palsa_T0_2 | ecosystem: Environmental > Terrestrial > Soil > Palsa > Peat permafrost | place: Sweden: Abisko...
GTCCGGCGAGACCCTCCTGCAGTTCAGGACGTACGAGACCGGTGACCATCCGGTAGCCGTTGATCCGCATGATCTGGATGTCGGTCCACAACCGTGCCAGTCGCTGCCTGACGACCGGATCGGCCAGCCGTCCGTTGTGGCGCGCCTCGTCGATGATGCTCAGCGCTTCCCCCTCGAAGCGACGGTAGCTGGTGGTCGCCGAAATACCCCGCTCGAATCCCAGGGTGGAGTTCGCCACCATCCAGCCGTTGCCTTCGCCACCGAGGACGTTGTCGATGGAGCAGCGGGCGCCTTCGAAGCGGACGCGGGCAAACCCCGCCGTGCCGTCGGGCTGGGCGATGGGCTCCACCACGACGCCCGGTTGGTGCATCTCCACCAGGAGGTAGGAGATGCCACGATGCCGAGGCGCGTGAGTATCCGTCCGGGCCAGAAGGAACACCATGTCGGCATCGGGAGCTTCGCTGGTCCAGATCTTCGTCCCGTTGATGACCCAATCTTCTCCGTCGCGTACGGCGGTGGTCTGGAGGGACGCCAGATCAGAACCGGCATCGGGTTCGGAAAAGCCCTGGCACCAGATCTCGGTGCCGCGCACGATCGGGGGCAAGAACCGGTTCTTTTGACGGTCGTCGCCCCAGTGCAAGATGGTGGGACCGACCAATATCTCGCCCCCAGCCGGAGGCTGGATAGGCGCACCAGCGTCGGCCAACTCCTCGGTCAGGATGATCGACTCGAGCGGGGAGAGGCCCTTGCCTCCGTATTCGACGGGCCAGGTCGGGCAGCTCCAGCCCGTTCGATGCAACATGTCGTTCCAGTCCTTACAGAACGCATCCCAGTCCGGACCGGTCGGGCGTCGCCCGTTGCGCCACCCTTCGGGCAACACATCGCCGAGCCACTCGCGAATCGAGGCGCGGAAGCGCTCGGCTTCTTCGGAATAGCTGAGATCCATGCGTCCTCCTCGCCTTCGGCCCCCCACGCTGCACCCGGCCACGTCGGGCAAATCTCCCGTCTTGTAGGATCGCCGATCCTAGGGGCACCCGGAGAGCAACTCACTGAAAATTCCGGCTTTACACCGACAAGGAGATCGCTCGTGGTCGACGCAACGCCCGGACCCTCCGACGGACTCTTGATCGAACAGCGGGGTGCGGTCGGGTGGATCACGCTCGATCGACCCGACGTGCGGAATGCCATCAGTCATCACCAGCGCATGGAACTCGTCGCGACCTTGTCCGGCTGGTCCGCCGACCCGACCGTGCGGGCCGTGGTGATCACCGGATCCGGGGGCAGCTTCTGCGCCGGAGCCGACCTCCGCGCCAACGAGAGCCTGCCCGACCGTCCCGAGGGTGCCCCCGAGCGCATTGGAGGAGATCTCGTCCGGCGCCAGAAGCGCAGTGCCCAGAGCCTCATCGCCGGCATACTCGACTGCGAGAAGCCGGTCATCGCGGCCGTCAACGGGGTGGCCGCCGGCATGGGAGTCCACGTCGCGCTGGCCTGCGACTTCGTCATCGCCGCCCGGGGCGCCCGCCTCTTGGAGGTGTTCGTGTCGAGGGGATTGGTGCCCGACGCCGGCGGGGCCTACCTCCTCACCCGCCTCGTCGGCCTACAGAAGGTGAAGGAGATTCTGCTCCTCGGTGACGCGCTCTCGGCTGATCAGGCCCTCGAGCTCGGGCTCTTCAACAGCGTGGTGGGTGAGGACGAGCTCGAGGAAACTGTCGGCGCACTGGCGGCGCGGCTGGCTTCGGGCCCGACCCGCACCCTTGCCCTCACCAAGTGGATGATCAACCGGGCGGTCGATGCCGATCGCTCCACGTGCTTCGAGGACGAAGCGATGGCGGTGGAGATGAATATGCACTCCCGCGACGCCCAGGAAGGGCTGGCCGCCTTCGTGGAGCGGCGCGACGTCCACTATCTCGGTTGGTGAGGCCCGGACCGTCCGCCTGACCGGCCGGCGCTACTGTTGTAAAGGAGAAGGGGGTAGCCATGGGCACCATCCCGCTGTTCGACTGCGACAACCATATTTACGAGCCCCCCGATGCGGTCACCCGGTTCCTTCCCGAGGAGTACCTCAACCGCGCCATCACCCCGGTGACACTGGCCAACGGGGAAGAGGGCCTGTTGGCCGGCGGCCGTCTGGTGACCGGGTTGGATCACCCGATCGACATGGCCCACCGGCCCGGGGCCTTGAAGACGATGCTTCGGGAGATGAAGTCCGGCCAGCCCACCGACGGTTACGCCCTGGAGCCGCTTCGCCCCGAGTACCTCGAGCGCGCGCCGCGCCTCGCCCTCATGGACCGCCAAGGGATCGAGAGTGCCATCCTCTATCCGGCGACCATGGGCACCATGGCCGAGCACTATGTCCGAGGAGTCGGGCCTCTCTACGCCAACCTGCACTCGTACAACCGCTGGTTGAACGAGACCTGGGGCTTCGATTACCACGGCCGCATCTACACTCCCGCCGTCCTGTCGCTCCGGGATCTCGACGAGGCGGTCCGAGAGCTTGACCACGTGCTCAGTCTCGGGGCCACGTTCATCATGCTCAACGCCGGGCCCGCCTACGGGCGCTCCCCGGGTGATCCTTATTTCGATCCCTTCTGGGCCAGGATCAACGAGGCCGGCGCAAGTGTGGCGTACCACATCGGGGAGTTCTGGTACAACGAACACCTGAGCCCGGCGTGGGGGCTCGACCCCGAGCCGGTGTTCTTCGAGATGTCCGCCTGGCAGTGGCAGAACTGCTGGGGCGAGCGGCCTATTGAGGACACCCTGGCCGCACTGATCCTCGACAACCTCTTCGGCCGCTTCCCCGATATCCACGTGGTGGCTTCCGAATTCGGCGCCGAATGGGTGCCCCATTTCGTGCGCCATCTCGACAAGAGCCGCGGCATGGGGAGACGGGGGCCGTGGATCGGCGGCAAGTTGACCGAACGGCCGAGCACCATTTTCCAACGCCACGTCAGGGTCTGTCCGTATCCCGAGGACGACGTCGTCAAGATTGTGCAGGACCTGGGCCACTGCGATTCGATCGTGATGGGCTCCGACTTCCCCCACGGCGAAGGAATGGCCGACCCGCGCGAATTCGAGGCGTTGGTCGCCGATCTCTCGGCCCAGGAGCAGCAGAAGATCCTGCACGACAACGCCCTGGTCCTCGTCGGAAGAGGATGACCACCGCGTCGGGCCGCTCACCGAGGCGGGGGCCCGACAGAGCATCCGTGGCCGGACTCACGAGGGGGGGTTCAGCGCCGACCGGAGCGCGTCACCTATCTCGCGTTTCGCCTCGTCTGCCGCCTCGAGCACCGTCAAGAAGTTCAAGAAGCCGTGGAACATCCCCGGCACGCGGTGCATGGTGGTCGGCACCCCCGCCTCGATCAACAGACGACCGTACGCCTCCCCTTCGTCGCGGAGCGGGTCGTATTCGGGAACGATGATCAATGCTCGGGGCAGGTGCCGGTGGCTGGAGGCGCGCAGAGGAGAGGCGTAAGGGTGGTCCCCCTCCTCGCTGTGCGTCAGGTACTGATCCCAGTAGTACATGACCTCCCGGCTCTTCAAGAAGTAGTCGTCCCCGATGGTGCGATGCGAGTCGGTCTGGTCGGAGTGGTCGATGACTGGGTAGAGAAGCACCTGGAGTGCGATCTCGGGCCCGTTCCGGTCGCGTGCCATCTGGGCCACGGCGGCCGCCAGATTCCCGCCGGCGCTGTCCCCCACCACCGCCAGACGCGTCCCGTCGAATCCGAAGTTCGATGATTGGCCCGCCATCCAGGCGGTGGCGGCGTAGCAGTCCTCCACGCCGACGGGAAACCGATGTTCGGGTGCCAGTCGGTAGTCGACCGCGACGACAACGCACCCAGAGGCGTTGCAAATGGCGCGGCAGAGGGTGTCGTGGGAGTCGAGATCACACAGCACCCACCCACCGCCGTGGAAGAACATGGCCAACGGGGCCGTGCTGCCGATGCCCTCCGGCCGGTAGATCCGCACGGGGATGGTCCCGTTGGGTCCCGAAACGAGGTGATCCGAGACGTGCCCGACCTGCTCACCGGTCGCCGGTCCGAACTGGGCCGTGGACTCGGAGATCCGCCTCCGCATCTCCGTGCCCGAAACGGTGGTGTCCACCTGAGGAAAGGTGGACTCCATGTATTCGATGATCGCAGCGGCTTTCGGGTCAAGCGCCATTGGTTACCTCTTCTCTTTCAGATGTGCGGCCGTGCTGGCGGAGCCGACGAACAACGTCACCACGGGCGCCTCGTAACCGGCCAACCCCCCTCGAGCAGATCCGCCCTGTTCGATTCCGAGTCCATCGCCCCAGGAATGTACAGGACGGACCGGCCGTCGGCGCGGCCCGGGACGAGTCGCAGTCACCCCCGGGAACAACAATGTCGGGGAGGCGGACATCTCCGAGCTCGAATACTCCGGCGGCTGATGCCCCGTAGGATGGAAAGGAGCGGGTGTATCGATGGCAGGGGGGGAGCAGAGCTTGGTCGAATGCTCGAAGGCGTAGACGGACCACCAGGACGGCGGATCCCCGTGCGGTTCGCCGAGCGAACCGTATGGGGCTTGATCGCCCGGCGGGCCTCGGACACCCCGGACGGGGTGATGGCAGTCGACGAGCGGCGGCGATCTCTGACCTTTGCGCACTACCGAGAGCGCTGCGAACGGGTCGCCGCGGGACTGCAGACGCTCGGGGTGACCGCAGAAGCCCGGGTCTCCTGGCAGCTGCCGACCTGTCTGGATGCCCTGGTCCTCTTCGGCGCCCTCGCTCGACTGCAGGCCGTTCAGATTCCTCTTGTCCCGCTCTATCGCGACCGCGAGATGTCCTTTGTCCTCGAGCAGACCAGGTCGAGCTTTGTCGTCGTGCCCGAAACCTGGCGCGGCCATGACTACGCGGCCATGGCCCGGCGCGTTGCCGGAAGGCTGACGGGACCCATCACCACCGTGATCAGTGACGACGGTCTCCCCGAAGGCGACCCGGCCAGCCTGGCCAGCGCTGCCCTGCCATCGATGCAGCTGGGCCGGGAGCCGGTGCGCTGGATCTACTACACGTCGGGGAGTACTGCGGACCCCAAGGGAGTGCTGCACAGCGACGGCACGCTGGGGACCGTCGCGGCGATTCTCGTCGACCGCCTGCGCATGAGGGAAGACGACCGCATCGCCATGGTCTTTCCATTCGCCCACATCGGCGGCTCCAACCTCCTTTTGAGCGCGCTCATGGTCGGTTGCCGCTGCATCTGCGCGGAGTCGTTCGATCCGCTGACCACCGTGGACTTCCTGGCCGATGAAGGAGTGACGCTGGCCGGTGCGGGAACCGTCTTCCACTCGGCGTACCTGGCGGCACAACGGCGCACTCCGGGCCGGCGCATTTTTCCGGCAGTGCGCGCGTTCCCGGGGGGCGGCGCCCCGAAACCGGCGCACCTGCACTACGAAATCAAGGCCGAACTCGGGGGGGCCGGCATCGTGTCCGCTCTCGGCCTCACCGAGTGCCAGATCGTGTCCATGTGCGACATGGACGACCCCGACGACAAGCTGGCGACCACCGAGGGGCGGCCGGCTCCGGGAGCGCAGGTCAGGGTGGTCAGTCCGGATGAAAGCCTCTGTGGCCCCGACGAGGAGGGTGAGCTACGACTGATCGCGCCGCAGATGTTCCTCGGCTACGTCGATGGCGGCCTCAATGGCGACGCGTTCGATTCCGACGGCTTCTTCCGCACCGGCGATCTCGGATTCTTCGACGAGGACGGCTACGTTCACATCGTCGGGCGGCTCAAGGACGTCATCAACCGCAAGGGAGAGAACATCAGTGCCAAGGAGATTGAGGACGAGCTCTACCACCATCCCGGCATCCGAGACGTGGCGGTGATCGGGCTACCGGACCCCGTGTCGGGGGAACGGTGCTGCGCCGTGATCGTCGCATCCGACCCCGGTACCCGCCTCGACATGGCCGCGGTGCAAGAATTTCTGGACGGTCGTGGTCTGATGCGCCAAAAGTGGCCGGAACAGTTGGAGTTCGTCAGCGAGTTGCCGCGCGCCCCTGCCGGCAAGGTCCTCAAGCAAGAGCTGAAGAAACGCTTTGCTTCGCTGCAGGAGGCCACCGGCTGACGACAGGGCCGAAGACGGTCATCGTTGAGGAGAAGGATCGGAGGTTGGATGGATACCAGCGACAGGGCCGGAGATGATCGCGTGGCGCGACTGATCGCCCAACACGAGATTGAACGACAGATCTATCAAATGGGCTACTACCTCGAAGACGGCAACTTCGAGGCCGTGGCCGAACTGTTGGCTACTGCTACCTTCGGAGCCGACATCATCGGTCGGGCCGCCTTTCGGGGACGAGAGGAGATACGCCAGCAGTACGAGCGGACCAATGTGAGGTATGGCGACCGAGGGCGAGCGACAAAGGAGATCTACTCCAACATTCTGGTGGACATCGATCTCGGGCTCGGCCGAGCCAAGTCCGTGACCAGCTACACCGTCGCCCAACAACCGCCCGGCGATAGCTTCGAGCTCATTGTGGCCGGCCGCTACGAGGACGAATGGCAGAGAGTGGGCACGGCGTGGCGATGGGCCGATCGTTACATCCGGGTCCAGTATCGGAACAATCTCGACCGTCATATGCACGCCGATCAGCACCCTTGGACCGGCGACGGGAGGGATACTTCGGCTCCTGGGTAGACACCAGGCGCCCGACGTCATATGGCTCGTGCCGCCCGCGCTCCTTCCAGGGTGGCATGCATGATCCGGCGGGGAGCGAGGGCATCCCCGATCACATGCACTTCAGGGAGCCGGCCGTCCAGCGCCGCAGCCAACGAGTCATCGGGGACGAGGCCGCAGGCGAGGACCACGGTGACCCCATCCAGGCGACGCTCCTCGCCGTTGAAGGTCCCCGAGACAACCGCACCGCCGGCGTCAACCGCCACCAGCCGGTGCAGCAACGACACGGTGACCCCTTTTCTCAGGAGCCGCTGCATGACCATGAAACGCGTCCCGTCCTCCACCCCGCCGGCAAAGTCGAACCGTTCGGAGATGAGTTCGACGGTGCACCCCTGATCAACGAGAAACTCGGCGATCGTCGGTCCTGCCAGGTGATTGTCGAAGCCAGCCACGACCAGCGCGGCGCCGGCCACCGGGATCCCGGCCAGGACATCGAGCGCTCCCCGGACATTCGGGCCCCCGATGCCGGGTACGTCGGGGACCAAGGGACGGCCACCGGTGGCGACCACCACGACATCAGGGGCGAACGCCATCATCTCCTCCGCCGTGACCTCGTTCCCGAGCATCAGCTCTACACCGAGCCGGGCCAACTGCGGTTCGAAGAACGCGGCATGATCTCGCAGGTTCCGTCGGTTGGGGTCGCCGGCCAGCAAGGCCGGGGTACCTCCGATCTGGCGTCGCCGATCGGCCAGGTAGACGTGGTGGCCGCGCAGGGCGGCCACTCGGGCCGTCTCCAGCCCGGCGGGACCAGCCCCGACCACCACCACGGTCTTGGGACGGGCTGCGGGCACGATCTCCATTTCGTCTTCACGGGCTGCGGCCGCATTGACGGCGCAGGTCAGCGGCGTGCGGTGCGGCCCGATGTGGTGGCACTCCGACAGGCCCAGGCACATCCGGACATCCTCGGCCCGGCCGGTGCGGACCTTGTTGGGAAGATCGGGATCGGCGATAAGGGCGCGGACCATGCCGACCAGGTCCGCCGAGCCGTCGGCCAAGATCCCCTCGGCAATCGCCGCATCGGCGATGCGGCCCGTCACGATGACCGGCACATCGACGACCTTCTTGACGGCGGCGGCCGCCGCCGCGTTGAACGCCGGCTCCTTGTACCAGGGACTCACGTAGGCCGTCTCCAGCCCGTCGCCGAAACCCGCGTAATTCCCGCCGCTCACGCTCACGTATGCCACGTGCGGCCCCAGCAGCCGGCACACCTCGGTCAGCTCGGCAACCGTGAGCCCCCGATGCTCGCCATCACCGTCGACACCGACGCGGATTCCTATCGGGAAGTCCGGACCAACCATGCCTCGAGCCTCGGCGATCACGGCCAGCACGAAGCGAACACGGTCGGCGCGCGTCGCCCCCCAGCGATCGGTGCGCCGATTGAAATAGGGCGAGAGAAACTCGTTGACCAGATACCCGTGCGCCCCGTGGATCTCAGCGGCGTCGAGCCCGGCCTCCTTCGTCCGGCGAATGGCGTGCGCAAAGGCGACCACCAGCTCTTCGATCTCGTGCTCGGTGAGCGGGTGGGGGCTGAGCCCCTCGTAGGGGTCCTGGACGGCCGAGGGGGCCGTCACGGCGTTCGAGTTGATGCCATGCCGCGCTGCACCGGAATGGTAGACCTGCGCGAAACAGCGTCCCCCCTCCGCATGAACGACTTCGGCTCGGCGGCGCAGACCCGGGAGCACGACTTCGTCATAGTGGGCGACGCCTTCGGGGGTGACCGGCGAGAGGCCCTTGCCATCCCAGTCAGGAGCCGTCGAGCGGGGTCCGGGGCCAACGGCGTACCCGTACACTCCCCCGCTGGAGTGGATGCCGAGCAGACCCGCCCCGCCCCGAGCCCGTTCCTGCAGGTAGCGAAGATCACGGGCTTCACCCAGCCCGGTGCCGTGGGTCGTGACGACGATGCGGTTCCGTACGGTGAAATCACCTATTTCGAGGGGCTCGAACAGCCGTCGAAAGCCCCCCGATTGCTGCTGCGAAGTCATGCGCGCCCCTTCCCGGACCGCCTCGGTGTAACCCTCGACGCTGCCCGCGCCGGATCGTAGTTGCCTGCACCGGGAGTCACCGGTTCCTTGCATCGGACTCGGGCCCCAGCCCGGCTGAAGAGTGGGGTGGCCGTTCAGGAACCCAGGTAGCTCGACGACATGTCGTCTTCGATGTCTGCCGGTCGCCCCTCCCGCACGATCTCGCCCTGCAGCATGACGGCCACAGAGTCGGCAATCGGCAGCACGGTCCGGGCGAACTGCTCGACGATCAGGATCGAGAGGCCCTCCGAGGCCAGCTCGCTCACCAGCTCGTAGAGCTGGCGCACGATGAGCGGCGCCAGTCCCATGGACAGCTCGTCGAGCAGCAGGAGCTTGGGGTCGGTGCTGAAGGCCCGAGAGAGGGCGAGCATCTGCTGCTCGCCGCCCGAGAGCGTGCCCGCCAGCTGCTTGCGGCGCTCGCCGAGACGGGGGAACCGCCGGTAGGTGACCTCTTCCAGCTGCTCCATGCTCACGCCCACCTGGGTGGCCATGAGCACGTTCTCGCGCACGGTCAAGTTCGGGAATACCCCCCGCCCCTCGGGCACGGTGCAGATCCCCCGCCGGGAGCGCGCGCCGGCTGAGACCTTGGTCACATTGTCACCTTCGAACCACACCTCGCCCTGGTCGGGCTGGTGCACCCCGGCGCACACGTTGACCAGGGTGGTCTTGCCCCCGCCGTTGGGTCCGAGCAGCGCCGTTACCTTGCCCGGGTAGACCTGGAGACTGACATTGTGGATCACCTCGATCGGGCCGTAGCTGGCCCGGATCGACCGTACGTCCAGCAACGGCACCAGGCCATCGTTCACGTAACCCCCTCCGTCGAGCCGAGGTAGGCATCGATGACCGCCGGTTCCAGGCGGATCTTCTCGGGGGGTCCCGAAGCGATGATCTGCCCGTAGTCGAGCACGTGGATCGTCCCGCACACCCCCATGACCAAGGAGACGTCGTGCTCGACCAGGCAGACGGCCAACCCGTCCTCGGCGACCAGCTGGCTGAGCAGGCGGCCGAAGGCGGCCGTCTCGGCCTCGGTCTGACCGGAGGCCGGCTCGTCGAGCAGCAGTACCCGGGGCTTGGTCATGAGCGCTCGGGCCACCTCGATGATGCGGGCCCGAGCGGTCGGCAGCTCGCCAACCTCTCGGTCGGCCACGTCGTCCAAGCCGAGCAGGGTCATCACCCGGTCGGTCTCGGCCGCCACGTTGATCCGAAACCGACGGCCCCAGGCGTTGCGAATCTCTCCGGCCACCCGGACGTTGTCGCGCACCGAGAGCGAGGTGAACAGCTCGAGCTGCTGGTACGTGCGCGACAGGCCTTTCCGGGCGCGGGCCGCTGGTCCGGCCTTGGTCACATCGCTGCCCCCGAGCACGACCCGCCCGCCGGTCGGGTCGAGGAGCCCGCTGACGATGTTGAACAAGGTGGTCTTCCCGGCCCCGTTCGGGCCGATGAGCCCGGTGACCATACCCTCGTCGACATCTATGGAGACCTCCTCGAGCACGCGATTGCCTCCGAAGGCCATCGAGATTCCCGAAACCTCAAGGATGGCCACTGATCGGACCTCCCTCTGAACCCATGAGCAACTGTCCACTCGACGCGCCGGACGGGGCCAGCGGGGCTCTCGTCTCGAGGACCGGGGAGGCGAGGAGCGGGGGCCCGGCGCCGCCCATCGGCACAGACGGGGTGAACGCTCCCGGCATCAGCAGCCGCCCGAGGAGTGGGAGGCCGAGGAAGATGGCGGTGGTCGCGGCCACGAACCACCAATTGGACATGACCTTGTTCAGATCGAGCAGGTAGGCGGTCACCTCGAGGAGGATCCCGAGCACGAGCACCGGCTTGGCCCGCCACAAGGGTGCGAAGCCATCGACGATCTGGCCGATCGATCCGCTCGGGTTGCGCCCCAGAGCCACCCCGATCAGGGCCGGCGTCACCGTCGAGAAATTGGCCAGGAAGAGCCACGGACCACCGTGGGCCGAGTACAGGTTCTGGAGCGTGCTGGTGATCGCCAGGAAGCCGCACCCGGCCAGGACGCCCCCGAGGAGGGCCCCGGCGACGTTGCCGATGCCGCCGACCACCGTCAACATGACCAACGTCAGGCTCACGAAGATGATGTAGGTGTTCGGGGTCACCGAGATCGAGGCCGACGACATCAAGATGCCGCCCAGTCCGGCGATGGCCGCCGACAGCACGAAGACCGATAGCTTGAGCTTGACCAGGTTCTGACCGAGCGTCGCCGTGGCCGCCGGGCTGTCCTTCATCGCCGTCAGACGGCGCCCATAGGGGCTGTGGCGCAGGGCGATGAGTCCGATGCCGATTACGGCGAACACGACGGTCACCGTGGTGAGGAACGCCTTGGGCGCGGCCAGGTCGAGAGACCCGATCTTGATCGGCGGGATGTTGAGAGCACCGTTGGTGAAGATCGAGAAGTGGGTGTGGAAGATCGGCAGGATGTGCGGCGTGATGTCCGAGATGACCATGTCCGAGACCAGCACCCCGAATGCCAGGGTGGCAAGGGCCAGGTACAGCCCTCGCAACCGCAGCGCCGGCAGGGCGATCAGCCCGCCGATCACCGCGGCGAGCGCCACGCCGATCAGGATCCCCCCGATGGTGATGCGCTGATGCAGGCCCGTTCCCGACAGCCCCAGGTGGAAGACGAAGATGGTGGCGATCGCCCCCAGTGACAACGGGGCCAGGTTGATCTCGCCGGCGTAGCCGGTGAGCAGGGTCAACGAGAGGGCGATGATGGCGAAGGTCATGCCGATGGTCAGCGACGAGATGGCCTCGGTCGTCATGACCTGCTCCAAGAGGAGCACCACGGCGATCAGGATGACCCCCCACAACCCGGCCGTGGACAGGCTCGGCACCCGGAACCGCTCACGGCTGCGCGACAGCACGGCCCCGCGGAGCCGGTCCTGGGGGAGCACCAGCAGGACCACGAACAGAGTGATCATCGGCAGCGAGATCCGGAAGTTCGAGGCCCACTCCCACGTGGTCGGGAAATAGGCCAGCACATAGTTGCTGGCCAAACCGAGCACGACGGCGCCAATGAAGGTACGGGGCAGACTGCGCAGCCGCCCGAACATGGCGGCGGCGATGGAATCGAGGACCAGCAACGTCAACGTCGTCACATCCAGGGTGCCGCCGCCGATCGGGGTGATGAGGATGCCGGCCAGTGCCGCCAGCGCCCCCCCGAGGGCCCACGAGATCGCCGCCAGGCGCTCGGGCCGACCCCCGTTCATCTCCAGCAGCGCCGGGTTGTCGACCACCGCCCGCATGGCCACGCCGGTCCGCATCCGCTGGAAAAGGAAGCGCAGCCCCACCGCGACCAGCACGGCCGCACCGACGGCGATCGCCTCGTGATCGGTCACATAGACGCCCAGTACCTTGAACTTGGCCGACTCGCCGAAGAACGGGATGTCGTTGCGAACGACGGTCGGGTTCCATATCCACTGGGCCAAGGCGATGAGGGCCAGCGTGACGCTGACCGTGACCACGATTTTGGTGATCTCGGCCGTGTTGCGCAGTCCCCGCATGATGCCGACGTGCAGCCCGGCACCGAATAGCGGAGCCAACACCAAAAGGACCAGGATCAAGGCCAGCGGTGCCGGCCAGTTCCACCCGTAGCGAAACTGCCAATAGGCGTAGGCCGCCAGCATGGCAATGGCGCCCTGGGCGAAGTTGAAGATGCCCGACGTCGTGTAGGTGAGCACCAACCCCGACGCGGCGATGCCATAGACCGCGCCGGTGACCAAACCGGCAATCGTGTATGCCAGGAACAGATGCACCGCGACCCCCTAGGCCTGCCGAGTTACAGCACCCCAGGGCCTCCGACAGTAGGGTGACACTCCCCTAGGTCAGGCCTTTGGCTTGATGGTCGACGCCGTGGCGTACTTGGTCGAGTACCCCTGGGCGTTCAGCGTCGTGCCGAGAATCGACGCCCCCGAGTTGGGGACGACGAACTTGGGCGAGCACTGGAAGGCCCCCAGCTTCTTGGGCACCACCTGCACATACTTGGTGTTCTGCAGCCGCAGGAGGAGTCCGCACTCCGGCGGAGTGTTCTTGGCCGGGTCGCCCGGCGCGCTCAGCCCGCCACCGGTCCACGACGTCACCGTGGACAGCTTGTTGACCATGCACTGGCGGGTCAGGTCCGACCCACAGGCCTTGGCCTCGGTCGCCCACAGGAGGAACGCCGACGCCGACTGCTCACCGAGTTGATCGGTCGGGCCAATGCCCTTCACGATCTTGAGGAACTGGGCCACTGCGGGAACTGCCTTGCTGGCCTCCAGCGGTTCGTAGGCCGATCGGACGTAGACGTTGTTGGCCAACCCGCTCGTGTTCCACGCCGCGAACTCCGGCGAGTACAGATTGGTGTCACCCACCCAGATCGGGTTGTAGCCCAGCTGGTTGTCGGCCTCGAGCATGCCGTAGAGCTCCGGGCCTGGCGAGGTGTCGGTATAGACGATCTGGGCGCCGCAGCTCTGGAGCTTCTGGGCGAACGGGGTGTAGCTCGGCTCACCGGTGTAGTTGATCTCGAAGGGGCAATCGAGGAACTTCCAACCGGTCTCGGTGTACGCCTGGACGGCCTTGGCCATCGAGGCGGCCTCGGACGAGAGGGTTTCGACCAGCTCACCCGCCTTGTCGATCTTCTTCGGGAAGAGAGACGCCGCCTGGTAGGCCGCCGAGGCCGGGCTGAAGTTCACCGGGTTCGGCGTCGGCTGGAAGGACTCGTAGGCGTTGGCCACGTCGTTCCCGACGGCAAAACCCGGCACCTGGACCAGATTGCAGCCGAGGCGGGTCTGCTCGGCCAGCTCGTCGAGGGCGAATCCCTCGCCCACCATCATGAAGTCGGTCTTGCAGGCCTCGGTCATGACCGTGTTGACGTTGAGCACAGCGGCGTCGTAGTAGTTGCCGATGACCTTGCGCCCGTTGATGCCCCCTTGGGCATTACACCAGGCGATGAAGCCCTTCACTGCGTTGCCCATCTCCTGGTCGAGCCCCGGGTCGCCCGAATACCCCCGGTCGTCGCCGTAGGCGATGCTGATGGTGGAGTTGGTCACCCCTTGGTCGGTGGCGCCGGTGGCCTTGCCCGGGCCACACGGCGAGGCCAGCGTGCCGAACTTGGCCGAGCTGGCCGCCGAGGCGACGCCGCTCCCGCCGACCACCGCGGTGGCTGCAGCCGTTGAGACCACCAGGGCGAACGCTAACAACGCACTCGTCAGATGGGACTTGCTCATCGATCCCATTGCTGTCCCCCCATATCGCCGGACACGTCTCCGATCAGTCAGTGAGTCGACTGCTCGGATCTGTGCGACCACATTTTTTCTGAATAATAGATTCAACTTGAATCTAGGTCAAGGGCTACTTCTCGCGTCGTGAGGGGGTGCTGGTATCGACTCAGTCGGCCCGCTCGGCCAGAAAGGCCTCGATTTGGTTCGTCACAAGGCCGGTGTCCTCGAGCACACGCATCACGGCGTTGACCTTCGGCATCGTCGTGCACGCTCTGGACTCGCTGCTCGGCCATGCTCACCCCCCGGTGTCGCCGCCAGCAACTTACCATCATTTGACAAAACGTAAAGGGGTCCGTTGCGGATCGAGGTGAGGCCCGACCGCGTCGGCGAAGTGCGCATCACGCACCAGCAGCACCCAGAACCGGACGACCCGGCTCCACCCAGGGGGACGACCGGGTCGTCACCATCAAGGCCACGCCCTCGGGGTCCGTGCTCTCGCTCGGAAACTCCGTTGTCCTCAGCGGCTCTCCTCGACATCTCGGACTCCCGTGGTGTCCTCGGCCAGGCGGGTCAGCAAGGTTGCCAGTGCGTGGAGCTGCGCGTTGCTCCAGCCGCCCAGTCGGTCAGCGAGCATGTCGTCCGCGGCACGGCGGTAGCGCTCGAACGCGTGTCGGCCGCGCGCCGACACGGAGAGCAGGTATGCCCGCGCGTCGCTCGGGTGGGTCAGCTGAGAGACATAGCCACGCTCGCGCAAGACGGTGACCTCCTTGCTCACCCGTGAAGGTTGGGTGTCGACGAGATCGGCGACGTTGCGCAACGTGAGCGGCCCATGCCGGTAGATCGCGGCCAGGACGCTCACTCCAAGGGCGGAGATGTCGACTCTGCTCCGCTCGGCCCGCAGCCGTTGGGCGCGGCGGCTGGTAGCCTCTCGGCCGATCCGGGTCAACGCGGTGTCGACTGCCGCGAGATCCTCTGTGCGTCCCATAGCCGCAGGATAGTAGCCACTTGACATAGGTTCAAGTTGAACCTATCGTCAGCGCCGTGACAACTGATCCCGTCGAATTGCTGACGACGACCCGATCGGTTCGGAAACGACTGGATCTCGCCCGTCCCGTCGATCGGGCCACTGTCGAGGACTGCCTTCGAATCGGCTTCCAGGCACCGAACGGTTCGAACCTCCAGCTCTACGACTGGGTGCTCGTCGACCAGCCCGATATCCGCGCCGCCATAGCGGAGATTTACCGTCGCGGACTCGCCGATCAGCTCGCACTCTCGGCCGCCAGCACGGACCCGTCACCATACCCGGACACCGATGCGCAGAAACGGATCAGCGCCTCTGTGTCCCACCTCATCGAACACCTGCACGAGGTGCCGATCCTCGTGATCCCGACGGTGTCCGGCCGGCTGGAGGACGCGAGCATTTTCGAGCAAGCCAGCCGATGGGGATCGATCCTCCCCGCCGTATGGAACTTCATGCTCGCCCTGCGTACCCGCGGTCTCGGGAGCGCGTGGACGACCCTGCACCTGTACCGGGAGAAGGAGATGGCCGAACTGCTCGACATTCCCTACGACGAAGTCACCCAGGCTGGACTCTTCCCGGTCGCCTACACGCTCGGCACGACGTTCAAGCCGGCCAATCGGAGCCTGTCCGAGCAGCATGTCCACTGGAACCATTGGTAGGGACCGACATGGGCGACTACACGCCGACGGAGCAGCGCAATATCGACACCGTCACGGCCATGTTCGAGGGAGGCCGCGATCTGGATCGATCGACCTTGTTCGAAGAGGACGCGGTCTGGTGGAACGGCTTGCCCTTGCTCCCCGGCAACGAGGGCCGCACCGAGCACCGAGGCATCGACGCCATCCGGCGGATTCTGCGCGGATCCGGGCAGCCACACCCCGGCACGGGCATCGACTCTTACGACCTGGCCACGAACCAATTCTCCGATGTCGTCGTCTTGGCCGACGGAGACTTCGTGGTCCGTCAGCATACGCAGACCTCGACGACCCTCGGTGGCCGGCCATACCGCAACGTCTACTGCTTCGTCTTCCGGTTCAACGACAACGGCAGGATCGCCTACCTGACCGAGCATTGGAACACCTGGTACGCCGAGCGCGTGCTGTTCCACAACTTCGAGGTCGAGCCGGCGCATCCACTGGGTGAAGAGTGAGGAGCACATTTGTTTGATCTCACGGGTCGCACCGCACTCGTCACCGGGGCCGGCCAAAACGTGGGGGCGGGTATCGCCGGCGCTCTGGCCACGCAGGGCGCCATGGTGGCCGTCAACGACATTGAGGCCGACCGCTGCGGCGCGGTTGTCGATGCGATCAACTCGGCCGGCGGGCGCGCCGTATCCGCCCCCTTCGACGTGACCGACTTCGAGGCGGTCGCCGCAGCAGTAGCGAAGCTTCCGCCGGTCGACATCCTCGTCAACAACGCCGGTAACGGCGGAGCCCGACCGATGAACGTCCAGCCGTTCCGGGAGATGAACCCCTCCGACTGGGATGGCCCGATCCGGGTCAACCTCTACGGCGTCCTCAACTGCACCCGAGCGGTGATCAACGCCATGTGCGAGTCGGGCTGGGGCCGGATCGTGACAATCTCATCGGGAGCGGGAACGGCCGGTGTGAATATCGGCGTCGCGCCCTACTCGGCCGGGAAGGGCGGCGGGATCTCGTTCATGCGGACCCTCGCTCTGGAGGTGGCCAGGCTGGGCGTGACAGCCAACACGTTGGCCCTCGGGCTTATGGACATGCCCGACCCGAAGATCACGGCCAATCTGGCCCGTACCATCCCCGTGGGCCGTACGGGCACCCCCGAGGATGTGGCCGGCGCCTGCGTGTGGCTGGTCTCGAACGAAGCCGGCTGGGTCACCGGCCAGACGATCGAGTTGAACGGGGGCTCCGTAACGACCTGAAGGGTCCCTGGATTAGCCATAGAGGCTTCCCTGTCATGAATGGTGGCTGGCGAGGGAGGCCCATTACCGAGATGTCTCGAGGGTGAAAAGCTCCCACGTGCCCGGAATGCCCTTGAGCTCGTGGACGCCATGAGGCAGGAACTCGAGGCCCGAGCCGACGGTGAGATCCCGAACGGTGCGTGAAACGATCACTTGACCGGCGCCTGCCTTGCCCATTACCCGGGCCGCAAGATGTACCGCGATACCAGCCACACCATCGCCGCGCAGTTCGATTTCCCCGACATGGACTCCTGCGCGCATATGGAGGCCGAGTTTCCCCAGTTCAGTTCCGATCGCGGTGGCACACCGGACGGCACGCGCCGGCCCGTCGAACGTGGCCAACATCCCGTCTCCAGCTCGGTCTATAAGTTTCCCGCGATGGTCGCTCACAGCTCGGGCGGACACCCGGTCGTGGATGTTAAGCAGCTCCTTCCAACGTCGGTCTCCGAGGGAGGCGAGATGTGCCGTCGACGACACAAGGTCCGTAAATAAGACCGCTGCGAGCACTCGGTCGTCTTCTGCCGTGTGTACTGATGGTTCACCCAGAAACGATGTGATTTCGTCGGTCAGCCTGGGGTCGGAGAACAACCAGATATCAGAGCCCTCAAACTCGACGTAGCGGGCTTCGGAAATGTTGTCAGCAAGGTAGCGACCCTGCCCGACGGGAATCAGCGGGCTGTCCTTGTGGGAGAGAATCAGGGTGGGCATTCGCACCAGTGGCAACACATCCCGCACGTCGATCTGTGCTGCGTCCTCCCACGAGGCGATCATCGTGGCTGGAGGCACGGACAGGCGCTCGTAACGAGCACACCAACCGAGCATGGCCGGGTCCCCCCCCAAGCTCGGAGACAGCGCCCCTAAGGCGACACCGGTTCCCCAAGACTCACGCACAGCCTCAATGATCAAGGATATATACGCCGCGTCCAGTCCGCACG
>Ga0302325_10012981_pt1 | contig 17821 bp, 18 predicted proteins | sample Palsa_T0_2_FD_201948 | JGI IMG/M metagenome (GOLD analysis project Ga0302325, IMG submission 201948) | Peat permafrost microbial communities from Stordalen Mire near Abisko, Sweden - Palsa_T0_2 | ecosystem: Environmental > Terrestrial > Soil > Palsa > Peat permafrost | place: Sweden: Abisko...
GTCTACTTCTTCTTGGAAGCTTTTTTCTTGCCCTTCTTTTTCGCTTTAGCCATGTTGGCTCTCCAGTTGTCGGGTTAGTCCGAGGCGGAGTATATACGCGCGAATCGAAATTACAAGCAAGCACGCGCACTTAGGCGCGCTCGATTGACTTCGCGATTCACTCGAGTGCGCAGATGAACTGCCAATGCGGCGTCGTGACCGGCATCACAGATAGGCGATTGCCAGGACGCAGCAACACAAACCCCTGCAATTCTTTGGTGGCGTACGCACGCAGCGCATCGAGCGTGATGACGCGCGCGAACTTCTTCTGCAGGCGGATATCGACCATGAACCAGCGCGGCACGCTGCGCACGCTGTCCGGATCATAGTGCGGATGGCGGCGCTCAAAGGCCGTTGGATCGGGGTAGGCTTGCTTCGTGATCTGCACGATACCGACGATCCCCGGTACATCGCAGCTTGAATGGTAGAGAAAGGCCTGATCGCCGCGCTGCATGTCATCGCGGATCATGTTGCGCGCCTGGAAGTTGCGCACGCCGTCCCACGCCGTGGTGCGCCGCGGCGCGCGCGCGAGATCATCGATGCCGAAACTCGTGGGTTCGGTCTTCAGGAGCCAGTGACGCACTTGAGGACCCCTTTATCGGTCACGACGGCATCCAGATGCACGTCGTGTTGAGCGGCAAGAATTCGCGGCACCTGTTGGAACGCATAGGCGACACCGATGAGGCGCGGTCCGCGCCATGCGCGGCGCCAGCGCCGATAGGCGAAGGCACGGTCGTAAAATCCTGCACCCATGCCGAGCCGCATGCCGTGCGCGTCGAATCCCACGAGCGGCACGAGCACCAGATCCAGCCAGCGCGCGCCGATCGTGCGCGCGCTCTGCGGTTCGCGGATCCCGAGGCGATTCAACCGCTCGCGGCCGCCGGCTTCGACGAAGCGCATCCTGCGGCCGTGACGCGCGCGCTCGATGCTCGGTAGGTAGATGCGCCAGCCGCGGCGGCGGGCGAGTGCAAATAGCGGAGTGGTGTCGAGCTCGTCGCGCAGGGTGCAGTAGAGCGCCACGCGGTCGCCCGCGCGCAGCCCGAGCTTGCGATCGATGTGGCGCGCGACGAGTCGTGCGGCGTGTGCGCGCGCGGCGGGTGTGAGCGCGCGGCGTTGCGCGCGCAGTTCGGCACGCAGACGCGTACGCGCCGCACCGAAGGAAGAATCAGAAGGCGTCACCCGCATGTGCCGTTGCGGTCCATTGCTCTCGAACCTGAGCAACAAGTGGGACGAACTGCGGCAGGTAAGGCTTTCCGCACGCTGCGGACCTGCACAATGCTGCCAGCAAGTCCATGTGTCCCGTGGGTGTTTAAATTAGGCTCGAGGAGTAACCCGGCACGCTGTCGAACACCGCAGGCGACGCCAGATAGCACTCTACACCAGGAAGATCTGCGGCGGGAGACAGATGCCTCACAGTTCTAGCTGCTTACCCTTGGCGAGTGCGCTCTCGGCGCGTTCGCGCAACACCTTGACGCGGCTGCCGACCTCGCCCTCGAGCTTGACCTCGCGGGACTTCTGCTTCAAGAAATCATTAGCAAGATTGAGCGCCACCATGACGGCGATGCGGTCGAGCCCGACGACCTTGCCGCTGTCGCGGATCTCGCGCATGCGGCCGTTGAGAAACTCCGCCGCATCGAGGAGCGCGGAGCGCTCTTCGTGGGGGCAGGCGATGAAGTATTCCTTCTCGAGTATGCGCACGCTGACCCGTGCGGACTCCTGTGCGCTCATGCGCCGTGTTCCATCGTTTTCAGCCGCCCGATGATGCCCTCGATGCGCGTGCGTACCTGTTCATTCTTATGCAGCAGGAGCGAGCGCTCGCTCGCAAGCGACCCATGCCGCAGGCGCAGGGCACGGTTCTCTTCCTGCAGCTGCTCAACCGTGGAGGCCAGGTCTTCGACGCATTTGCCGAGTCTGGCGAGTTCCAGATCGAGCGGTGCTTTTGTTGTTTCGCTCATGGCCAAGACTATAGAGCGTCGCTCTTCGCGCGGTCAATGAGGAGCGTGCGCCGGCGCTTCGGGCATAATACAGCGCTGATGCACATGGCAAGCTATGCGGAAATACAGCGGGTGCTGATCGAGGAGCGCTCGATGAGCGAACCGGCGGAGGCGCACGGTACTTTGGCAGGATCGCTGTGCACGGCGGTCAGCTACCGGTTTGAAGATTGGCTCCTCGAGATTCTGCCCGAAGGGCGCGCACAGGCCGCGGCCGCGGCGGCGGCGCTGCGCGAAGTCTATGCGCGCACCGCGCAGGCACTCGTCGGGGTCGATGTGGATGTCGCGTTTGACCTGCTGCTGCCGGAGGATGAGCAGCCGATCGATGCGCGCGCGGCGGCGCTCGCCCAATGGTGCCAGGGCTTCCTCTATGGCCTGGGATCCCGGGTGATCCAGGATGCGAGCGGCCTGCCGGGGGATGCGGGCGAGGTGGTGCGCGACCTCGGCGAGATCACGCGCGTCGGCATCGATGCCGGCGACAGCCTCGAGTCAAACGAGAGCGCCTTTACCGAGCTTGTGGAATTCGTGCGCGTCGGAGTGCAGCTCGTCTTCGCGGAACTTGAGCCGGTGCGCGGACATTCGAGCGTCGTCGACGGCCCGCTGCACTAGCGCCGCATGCGAGCGTAAGCCCATGGCCGAGAAGAAACGCAAGTCGGTTCCCAAAGACGAGTTCGCACGCCGGCGCAGCCAGCTCGCGCGCATCATGGGGCGCGACGCCATCGCCATCGTGCCGGCGGCGCCGGTGCAGATACGCAGCAACGACGTCGAGTACCCCTACCGCCAGGACAGCGACTTCTTTTACCTCACCGGCTTCGGCGAACCCGAGGCGGTGGCCGTCCTCATGCCCGGGCGCGAGCTGGCCGAATACATTCTCTTCGTGCGCGACCGCGACCCGGCGCGCGAAACCTGGGACGGCCGGCGCGCGGGGCCGGAGGGCGCAACGCAGCATTACGCCGCCGACGATGCCTTCCCGATCGCGGACATGGACGACATCCTGCCCGGCTTGATCGAAAGCCGCGCCAAGGTTTTCTACACCATGGGCGCGTATCCGGAGTTCGATCAGCGCATGATCGGCTGGGTCAACGGTTTGCGTGCCCAGGTGCGGCAGGGCGGCCACTCGCCGCTGGAGATCGTCGCGCTCGAGCACGTTCTGCACGACATGCGGCTCTACAAATCGGGCGCCGAGCTTGACCTCATGCGTGAATCTGCGCGCATCGCATGCCGCGCGCACGTGCGCGCCATGCGCCGCTGCCGTCCCGGCCTCACTGAGTTTGAGATCATGGCCGAGCTCCTGCACGAATTCAGGAGCAGCAATGCAGATACCTCCTACGAGCCGATCGTCGGCGGCGGAGCCAATTCCTGCATCCTGCATTACCGCGAGAATGACCAGCCCTTGAGCGACGGGGACCTGCTGCTGATCGACGCGGGCTGCGAGTATCAGTGCTACGCCTCGGACATCACGCGCACCCTGCCCGTCAACGGACGCTTCAGCGCCGAGCAGCGCGCCGTCTACGAGATCGTTCTCGAGGCGAACGTTGCGGCCATCGACAAAGTGCGACCCGGCAATCATTGGAACGATCCGCACGATGCGGCGGTGCGCGTGGTTACGCAGGGGCTGGTGAAGCTCGGGCTGTTGAAGGGGCGCGTCGCGGCGCTGCAGCGCTCCGGCGCCTACCGCCGTTTCTTCATGCACCGCACCGGGCACTGGCTCGGCATGGATGTGCACGATGTGGGCGACTACAAAGTCGGCGGCGAATGGCGCGTCTTCGAGCCCGGCATGGTGCTCACCATCGAGCCCGGCATCTACATTCCCGCGAGTCTGCGCGGCGTGCCGCGCCGCTTCGGCAATATCGGCGTACGCATCGAGGATGACGTTGCGGTCACACGGCGCGGCGCTGAAGTGCTGACGGCGCAGGCGCCGAAGGATGCGGACGAGGTCGAAGCCATGATGGCTCGGGCCTGACGGGCGCCGTGCAGGAATTTGACGTTGCAATTGTGGGCGGCGGCATGGTCGGAGCGAGCTGCGCGCTTGCGCTCGCAGGCTCCGGACGCTCGGTCGTGCTCATTGAAGGCATAGCACCCGACTCCGCCGCGCAGCCGAGTTTTGATGAGCGCACGACCGCACTCGGCAATGCCAGCCGCCGTATCTTCGAAGGCTTAGGGATCTGGGAGCATCTCGCGCCGCACGCCGCGGCGATCCGTGCCATCCACGTGTCGGAGGCGGGACGCCTCGGGTTTGCACGCTTGAACGCCGCCGCGCAGGGCATCGACGCCTTCGGCTACGTCGTCGCCAACCGCGTGATCGGCGCGGCGCTGTGGAAGGCGCTTGGCAACGCATCCGGAGTGAGTGCGCGCGTTCCGGCGCGGCCGCAGAGCGTGGTGATTGCGCCCGAGGCGGTGACGCTTGTGATCGTGGATGCGGCAGGCGCGCGCGCAGAGCTGCAGGCGCGCGTGGTCGTGGCGGCGGACGGCGCGCATTCCATCGTGCGGGCGGCGGCGCGCATCGATGCCAGCGTCGAGGATTACGGACAGGTTGCGCTCGTTGTCAATGTGCAGGCCGATCGTCCCCACGACGGCACCGCATTCGAGCGCTTCGCAAGCGCTGGACCGCTTGCCGTGCTGCCGCTCAACGACGGCAGCTTCACCGTCGTATGGACCGTGGCGCCGGAGCACGCGGCGCGTCTTCTCGGCCTCGGTGATGCGGCGTTTCTTTCGGAGCTGCAGGCGTGCTTCGGCTGGCGCGCCGGATGCTTCGTGCGCGTGGGACGGCGTGCCTCCTACGCGCTCAATCTCACCCGCGCCGCAGCGAGCGTGGCGCTGCGCACGGCGCTCATCGGCAATGCCGCACAAGCGCTGCACCCGGTGGCGGGCCAAGGGTTCAATCTGGGCCTGCGCGATGCGGCGATGCTGGCGGAACTCATTGCCGCGGACGACGGGGATCCGGGCGCGGCGGCACTTCTTCAGCAGTTCGCCGCATGGCGTGCCAGCGATCGCAGCGGCGTGATTCGTTTCACTGACGGGCTCATCAAGATCTTCGGCGACACACGCGGGAGCGTTGCGGTGCTGCGCAGCCTCGGGCTCTTGCTGTTTGATCTTGCGCCCCCGGCGAAGAGCGCACTCGCAAGGGTGAGCGCAGGTTTTGGCGGACCGAGCCCGCGGCTCGCTCGCGGGCTCGCGCTCGCTCGAGGTCGTACCTGTGGCTGACGCATTTGACGTGGTGGTGGTCGGCGGCGGGCCGGTAGGAGCCTGCGTTGCAGCGTTGCTCGCAGGAGGAGCTGCGCGGCAAGCCGCCCCACTCGCCGTGGCGATTCTTGAGCCACAGCGGCCTGCACTGACCGCGCCTGCTGCGAATGTGGACCTGCGCGTGGCGGCGTTCTCGCGCGCGAGCGAACGCATCCTGCGCGCGGCGGGCGCATGGCAGGCGATTGCCGCCGCGCGCATCAGCGCTTATGAGCGCATGCGCATCTGGCATGAAAGCATCACTCCGCGCGACCGCGCGGTGCTGTGCTTCGATGCGGCCGAGGTGGGCGAGCCGAACCTCGGCTACATCATCGAGACGCGCCTGGTGCAGGCGGCGCTCCTCGACGCTGCCGTCGCGGCGGGCGTGCGCCTCTACGCTAGCGGTTTCGTCGGCCTCACCCTATCGCAGGAGCGCATGCACGTTGCCACGACGGACTCGGCCTTGAGCGCGCGTCTCGTGATCGGCGCCGACGGCGCGCGCTCGCCGCTGCGCACGGCGGCTGGCCTTGCCGCGAGCGTGTCGGACTACGGCCAGATTGCCATCGTCGCGACGGTGGCGACCGAGCGAGCGCACGAGCACACCGCCTGGCAGCGCTTTCTGCGCACCGGCACGCTTGCGTTCCTGCCGCTTGCGGACGGGACGAGCTCAATCGTCTGGTCGGCGGATGAGAAGCTCGCGGGGCCGCTCCTCGGCGCGAGCCCGCAGCAATTCGCGCGCGAGCTTGATCGCGCCTCCGACGGTGCGCTCGGCGCCACGCAGCTTGCAAGCGAGCGACTGTCATTTGCGCTGCACCGGCTCGCCGCCGCGCGCTATGTCACCGAGCGCTGCGCGCTCGTGGGAGATGCTGCGCATGTGGTGCATCCGCTCGCCGGGCAGGGCGTCAACCTCGGACTTCTGGATGCGGCAACGCTCGCCGAACTCATCCTCGGGGCATGCGACGAGGGCGAGGATCCCGGGGCGCTGCGCGTACTACGGCGCTACGAGCGCTGGCGCAAGAGCGAAACCGAGTTCATGCGCATCGCCATCGACGCCTTCGACCGGCTGCTCGCGCACGGCACGGGACCGGTCGCGCAGATCGCGCAGCGCGGCCTGGGCTGGGTCAATCAGAGTTCGGAGTTAAAGCGTCTGTTCATGTCGCGGGCGCTCGGGCTCAGCGGGGAGCTGCCGCTGGCGGCACGGGCAGCGCAATCCGATCGATCTTTGCTGCACAGATGAAGTCGTTCTCCGAGAGCCCCCCGATTGCGTGCGTCGTGAAGAGCACGCGGCAGTAGTTGTAGCCCACCTCGAGATCCGGGTGGTGATGCTCGATGTTCGCGATGTGCGCGAGCGCGTTCACAAAGCTCATCGTGCGATAGAAATCTTTGAACTTGAACTCGCGCCGGATCGAGCGCGCATCCGCGGCGAGCTGCCAGTGCCGTGCAAGCTCGCTCATGAGCGCCTGCGCCGCGGCAGCCGTCAGCGGCGCGACTCCGCCCTCGCAGGGTTTGCAGCTTCTGCCGCCAAGATCGCTCATGAGGCTGCCTTGCGCTCGAATTTGCGCGCGACATAGGCCTCCACCAGCTCCTGGAATTCCTCGGCGATGCGCTCGCCCTTCAGCGTGACGGTTTTCTCGCCGTCCTCATACACCGGCGCGACCGGACGCTCGCCGGTGCCGGGCAGGCTCACGCCGATGTTCGCGTGCTTGCTCTCGCCCGGGCCATTGACGACGCAGCCCATGACTGCAACCGTCATCTCCTCGACGCCCAGGTAGTGCTTGCGCCATTCGGGCATGCGGTGCCGCAGGTGCGACTGGATGCTCTGCGCGAGTTCCTGGAAAAAGCTGCTGGTGGTGCGGCCGCAGCCGGGACAGGCGACGACCATCGGCGTAAAGGAGCGCAGACCCATGGTCTGCAGGATCTCCTGCGCGACGAGCACTTCCTGCGTGCGATCTCCGCCGGGCTCGGGGGTGAGCGACACGCGCAAGGTGTCGCCGATGCCTGCCTGCAGCACGACCGCCATGCCCGCGGTCGAGGCCACGATGCCCTTGGAGCCCATGCCTGCTTCGGTCAATCCGAGATGCAGCGGATAGTCGCAGCGCGTCGCCAGATCGCGATAGATCGCTATGAGATCCTGCACGCCGCTCACCTTGGCGCTCAGAATGATGTGATCGTGGGGCAGCCCGAGCTCCTCGGCGCGCGCGGCGCTCTGCAAAGCCGAGAGCACGACCGCGCGGCGCATCACCTCCTGCGCCGTCGCCGGCTCCGGCTGCGCGTTGTTCTCGTCCATCAACCGCGTGAGCAGGTCCTGATCGAGGCTCCCCCAGTTAACGCCGATGCGCACGGGCTTGCCGTAGCGGCAGGCGGTCTCGATCATCTCCGAGAACTGCGAATCGCGCTTGCTGCCGCGGCCGACGTTGCCCGGGTTGATGCGGTATTTGGCGAGGGCCTCGGCGCAGTCCGGATGCTCGCGCAGGAGCTTGTGGCCGTTGAAGTGAAAGTCGCCGATGAGAGGAACGTTCACTCCCAGCTGCGCAAGACGCGCGCGGATCGGAGCAACCGCGGCGGCGGCGGCGCTCGTGTTGACAGTGATGCGCACCAGTTCCGAGCCTGCGCGCGCGAGCGACTTCACCTGCTGCGCGGTCGCCTCCGCATCCTCGGTGTCGGTATTGGTCATCGACTGCACGACGATGGGATTGGTCCCGCCGACCCGCACGGAGCCGATGTGCACGACCACGCTCGTGCGCCGCTGCCGCAGCATGGCTAGTGCACCACCGGCAGCCGCGCGGACTGCCAGGCCGCGAGGCGCCATTGGCCGTCGCGCCGCACGTATACACCCATGTAGACCAACTGCATCTTGAGCGGCAGGCCGTCCATTGAGCCGTCCACGGCAATTGACCCGTTGACGATCACGGCGCCCGCCGCCGTGCGCGGGCGCAGCGAGAGGATTTCGACGGAGTGGTAAACGATACGACCGGTGCGTATCGATTCGAGGAGTTGAGCTTTGGTTTCACAGCGTCCGTTTGAGTGGCAATAAATGAGGTCATCCGCAAGCATGGATTGCAGGGATTTAATGTCCTGGTGCGTCATCGCCGCAAAGCGAGCGCGCTCCACCGACTCGATGTCCGCGAGCGGTGCCGAAAATCCTGAGCAGCCGAAACCGATGAAAGCGAGGCTGCCAAGGATGAGCGTGCTTCGGACCTTCGGAATCATGTAACTACCTGCGGATGGTACGCGAGCGCGAGCCATTCTGCGCTGCCCTTGGGCCCTCCGGCCAGTGCTGCTATCATCCGCGCCGCTCGCTCGCAAGGGGTCTGTTCAGAGAGAATCCGGCCGCAGGCGCCGGGTCGCCGAAGGCGCAAGTCCCGCCCGGAAACGCTCAGGCAACAGCAACGGCAGACCTGTCGCGCACCGCTTTGCGGCGCGCCACGGCGAGCTCTGGAGAGTGGTGGACCTGTTGCAGGCTTCCACCCACCGAAGGGGTGCGGCGCTCGGGGCGCCTGATCTCTCAGGTAACAGGACAGAGGGGCGGCGGGCGCTCGCGCCTGCCGCCCTCGTTTGCTTGCGGGTCCGTGCTGCATCGGAGGACCCGTGGGACGACATACTCCACTCTACGATCTGCATCGCAGCCAGGGCGCGCGCCTCGTCGATTTCGGCGGCTGGGACATGCCCGTGCAGTACGCCTCGCAGATCGAGGAGCACCACGCCGTGCGGGGCGCGGCGGGCGTATTTGACGTCTCCCACATGTGCATCATTGATCTCAGCGGCGCGCGCACCCGTGAGTTTCTGCAGTTCCTGCTCGCCAACGATGTCGGCAAGCTTGCGCATGCGGGTAAGGCGCTCTACAGCTGCATGCTGAATGAAACAGGCGGTGTGATCGACGACCTCATTGCCTATTTTCTCGGCGGCTCGGACTTTCGTCTGGTCGTCAACGCCGGCACGCGCGACAAAGACCTGCAATGGATCCGCCGCCACGCACAAGACTTCGGGGTTGCAGTGCGCGAGCGCGCGGAACTGGCAATGCTCGCCGTGCAGGGGCCGCAGGCGCGGCACAAGAGCGCAAGTTTGCTTGCGAGCGCCGAGCGGGAGCGCGCGCTTGCCCTGCCGGCGTTCTGCGGAGCGCCGTTTGCGCAGTGGTTCATCGCCCGCACGGGTTACACGGGCGAAGACGGCTTCGAGATCATGCTGCCGGCGACGCAGGCTGTGCAGGCATGGCTCGATCTGAACGCGCTTGGGGTCGTCTCCTGCGGCTTGGGGGCGCGCGATACGCTGCGCCTCGAAGCGGGCATGAACCTCTACGGCAATGACATGAATGAGAGCACCCATCCCTTCGAATCAGCGCTCGGATGGACCGTCGCGCTCGCGCCCGCCGCGCGCCGCTTCATCGGGCGTGAGGCGCTTGAACGCGTGACGGCGGCGGGCAGTGCTCGAGCGCTCGTGGGTCTCGTGCTCGAGGATCGCGGCGTGCTGCGCAGCCATCAGCGGGTGATCCTGCCTGACGGCGGCACGGGCGAGATCACGAGCGGCACGTTTTCACCCACGCTCGAGCGCTCGATCGCATTGGCGCGCATCCCGAGCGGCCCCGTGGAACGCGTTGCCGTCGACATTCGCGGCAAACTTCTCGCGGCGCGCGCAGTCAAACCGCCGTTTGTGCGCGCGGGCAAACCGCTCGTCAGCTAAGGCAGCTTTGTCCTTCAACCAGACGCCAAGGAAATTACGACCCATGAGCCAAGTCCCTGCCGATTTGCAGTACACCAAGAGCCACGAGTGGGTGCGCAAGCTTGACGACGGCACCGTCGAGATCGGCATCACCGATCACGCGCAGCATGCCCTCGGCGACCTCGTGTTTGCGGAAGTACCCGACAAGGGCCGCGTGCTCGCGGCGGGCGAGGCCTGCGCCGTGGTCGAGTCGGTGAAGGCGGCCTCGGATGTTTATTGTCCAGTCGCGGGCGAAGTCACCGCCGCCAACCCGGAGTTGGCGCGCACTCCGGAGCTCATCAATCAGGATGCCTTCGGTCGGGGCTGGCTGCTGCGGCTTAAGCCGGCGGGCGGCGCGGCCGGCGCGCTGCTCTCGGCAACCGAGTACGAAGCGCTGTTGCGTGCGGAGGGTTCCTGATGGCCTTCATTCCCCATACCGAAGCGGACGTCGCCGAGATGCTCGCGGCGATCGGAGTCGCGAGCATCGATCAGTTGTTTGATGAGATTCCCGCGTCGTTGCGGGTGCGCTCGCTCGCCGGCATTCCCGATGCGCTGAATGAAATGCAGATTGGCAAGCTCATGAGTGCGCGCGCCGAAACCGACGGTCGGCCGCTGTGTTTCATCGGCGCCGGCGCCTATGAGCATCACATCCCCGCGGCCGTGTGGGCGGTCGCGACGCGCGGCGAGTTCTACAGCGCCTACACCCCCTATCAGGCGGAGGCGAGTCAGGGCACCTTGCAGGTGATCTACGAGTACCAGACGATGATCGCGAGCCTGACGGGCATGGAAGTCGCCAACGCCTCGCTCTATGACGGCGCCTCGGCGCTCGCGGAAGCGTGTCTCATGGCAGTGCGCGCCAATCGCAAATCAAAGGCGCAGCGCGTGCTCGTTCCGAGATGCGTTCATCCGCACTACCGCAAGGTTGCGAGCGCCGCTGCCGGCAATCAGGCCGTGCGCTTCGAGGAAGTGCCCTACAGCGCCGCCGAAGGACGCACGCTCGCGTCCACGCTGGCGCGCTTCGAAGGACAGGACATCACGGCGCTTGTCATTCAGCAGCCGAACTTCTTTGGCGTGCTCGAAGAGGTAGATGCGCTCACGAATTGGGCACGCGAGCGCAACATCTTGGTCATCGCCGTCGTCAATCCCACCTCGCTTGCGCTGCTGAAGCCGCCGGGGGAGTGGGGTGCAGGCGGCGCCGACATTGTGGTCGGCGAAGGTCAGCCTTTGGGGGTGCCGCTGTGCTCCGGGGGGCCCTACTTCGGCTTCATGACCACGCGTATGACGCATGTGCGCCAAATGCCGGGACGACTCGTCGGACGCACGGTTGACACGAGTGGCCGCGACGGCTTTACGCTCACGCTGCAGGCGCGCGAGCAGCACATCCGCCGCGCACGCGCGACGTCGAACATCTGCACCAACCAGGGCCTGCTCGTGACCGCGGCGACCATCTATATGTCGCTCATGGGGCCGCAGGGGCTGTTGCGCGTGGCGCAGGCCTCGCATGCGCGTGCATCCGAGCTCGTGGCTGCGCTGACGCGCGTGCCCGGCGTGCGCAATGTCTTCCCGAGCCCCTATTTTCACGAATCCGTCGTGGCACTGGATCGGCCGGTGGCGCCGGTGCTGCAGCGTCTTGCGGATCGTGGCATTCTCGCAGGCTTCGATCTCACCGAGCACTATCCGGAGCTCGGCCATGCACTGCTCGTCTGTGCCACGGAAACCAAGACGAGCGCGGAAATCGAGCGCTACGCGAATGCGCTCGGCGACGTCATGAAGGCTGCGCGCGCCGCCTGAAGGCGCGCGCGCCTCACGGGATTGCCTATGTCAGCTCTGCGGGAAAAAGTGATCTTCGAATATTCGCGTCCCGGCCGCGGCAGCCGCGATCAGTGGCCCGATGAGCCCGAGCCCGCGAGCAAGATTCCCGCAAGCCTCCGGCGCCAGGCGCCGCCGCTGCTGCCGGAGGTGGGCGAACTTGAGACGGTGCGACATTTCACGCGCTTATCGCAAATGAATTTCTCCATCGACACGCACTTCTATCCGTTGGGCTCGTGCACGATGAAGTACAACCCCAAGGCCTGCAATCAGTACGCGATGCTGCCGGAGTTTCTCGGCCGGCATCCGCTTGCGCCCGCCTCGCACGGGCAGGGGTTCCTCGCGTGCATGTTTGAGCTGCAGGAAATGCTGAAGGAAGTGACCGGCATGCAGGGAGTGTCGCTGAGCCCCATGGCCGGGGCGCACGGCGAATTCGCCGGTGTTGCAATGATCCGCGCCTATCACCGCGCGCGCTCCGATCTGGCGCGCACCGAGATCATCGTGCCCGAGGCTGCGCACGGGACCAATCCCGCGACTGCCATGATGTGCGGCTGCAGCGTGCGCGAGATCCGCGTGGGCGCGGACGGCGATATTGACGTCGCGGCGCTCGCGGCTGCGGTCGGCCCGCACACCGCGGGCATCATGCTGACCAACCCCTCCACGCTCGGCATCTTTGAGCGCCGCATCGAGGAAGTCGCGCGCATCGTGCATGCCGCGGGTGGCTTGCTGTACTACGACGGCGCCAATCTCAACGCCATCCTCGGCAAGGTTCGCCCCGGCGACATGGGCTTTGATGCCATCCACATGAATCTGCACAAGACCTTTTCCACTCCGCATGGCGGCGGTGGGCCGGGCGCCGGTGCAGTGGGAGTGAGCGCGCGGCTCCTGCCGTTTCTGCCGATCCCGATCGTCGGGCGCGATGCCGAGGGCTATCGCTGGCTCGCGGAAGGCGAGCTGCCGCAGTCGATCGGGCGGCTGTCGGCATTCATGGGTAACGCCGGAGTGTTGTTGCGCGCCTATATCTACATGCGCATGCTCGGGCGCACGGGCATGAGCGAGGTCGGGGATTACGCCACGCTGAATGCGAACTATCTGCTCACGCGCCTGAAGCAGGCGGGCTTCGAGGCCGCGTATCCACAGCGGCGCGCGAGCCACGAGTTCATCATTACGCTCAAGCGCGAGGCGCGTGAACTGGACGTGAACGCGATGGACTTCGCGAAGCGCCTGCTGGACCACGGCTTTCATGCACCGACCACCTACTTCCCCCTCATTGTTCCGGAATGTCTGCTGATCGAGCCTACGGAGACGGAAAGCCGGGAAGTGCTTGATGCGTTCGCCGACGCCATGATCCGCATCGAGCGCGAGGCGCGCGAGGAGCCCGAGTATCTGAAGGGCGCGCCGCACAGCCTGCCGGTGCGCCGCTTGGATGACGTGCGCGCGGCGAAGCAGCTTGACCTGACATGGAAGCCGAAGGAGGGGGTATAGATCGCTCCAAGCCTCGCGGCCTCGTGCGTCTCTGGCGCGCCTGCGGCGCGAGCGCGCGGGGGCTCGCGGGAGCATTCCGCGACGAGGCGGCGTTCCGCCAGGAACTCTGCCTCGCGGTGCTCGTCATACCTATGGGCTTATGGCTCGGCCACAGCGGCGTGGAACGCGCGCTGCTCGTGGGACCGGTGCTGCTTATCCTCATCGTTGAGCTCATCAACAGCGCCATCGAGGCGACGGTCGATCGAATCGGCTATGAGCACCACGCGTTGGCAGGGCTTGCAAAGGACATGGGCTCCGCCGCGGTATTCATGTCCTTTGTATTGCTCGGCGGCGTGTGGCTGCTGGTGCTGGTCGGCCGCTAGCCGCCGGGAGATCTATGCGACGCGCGTCAATTATCCTCATTGGGCTGCTTGCGCCTTGGGTGCTGCATGCACAGCCGCCCGAGCCGCCGCCACCGCCGTCGGAAACCCCAGCCGCGCCGCCGATTCCGCCCCAGTCACCCACCGGCCAGCGGCAAAGCCGGCAGGCAGCGGAGCTCGCGCAGCAGGCGGCGGCAGTCGAGGAAAGCCCCGACTGGGCCGTCACCCTCGAGCGCATCGCAAGCTCCGTCGTGTCCATTGAAGTCGATGCCACACGCGCCTTCGATACCGAGTGGAATACTTCCGCGCAGGCCACGGGATTCGTCGTCGATGCCGAGCGCGGCCTCATCCTGACCAATCGCCACGTCGTGACGCCGGGACCCGTCACATCGACGGCGACGTTTCTGAACCGCGAGGAAGTGCAGCTGTATCCCGTCTATCGGGATCCCGTGCACGATTTCGGCCTGTATCGGTACGATCCTTCAAAACTGCACTTCATCAAGCCCAAGGCTCTGCCGCTGTATCCGGAGGGCGCACAGATCGGGCGCGAGATCCGCGTGGTCGGCAACAATGCAGGCGAGCAGCTGTCCATCCTCGCCGGTACGCTCGCGCGCCTCGACCGCGACGCGCCCGACTACGGGGTGGGCAAATATAACGACTTCAACACCTTCTACCTGCAGGCCGCTTCGGGCACCTCCGGCGGCTCCTCCGGCTCTCCGGTGGTGGACATCCGCGGGCGCGTGGTCGGGTTGAATGCCGGCGGCGCTTCGGGCGCCGCGTCGAGTTTCTATCTGCCGCTCGGGCGCGTGCGCCGCGCATTGGAGTTGATTCAAGCGGGCAAGCCCGTCACGCGCGGAACTCTCGCGACCATGTTTACCTACGTGCCGTACGATGAGCTCAAGCGTTTGGGACTCAATCCGGGCACGGAAGCGGCGGTGCGCAAGGCCTTTCCGCTGTATACGGGAATGCTCGTCATCAGCGAGGTACTGCCAGGCTCGGCGAGCTTCGGCGTGCTGCAGGCGGGCGACGTGCTGGTGCGCCTGAACGGGCGCTACACCACTCAGTTTGAGTCGCTCGAGGATGTGCTCGACTCCACGGTCGGCGGCAGCGTCACTCTCGAGATCGAGCGCGGCGGAAAACCCCTGTCCGCGAAACTGCCGGTCACCGATCTGAACAGCATCACGCCAAATTCATATCTGGAGTTCGGCGAAGCGGTGGTCAACACGCTCTCCTACCAGCAGGCGCGGCACTTCAATGTGCCCACCCGCGGCGTGTATATCGCGAACGCCGGCTACGTGTTCTCCGCCGCCGGTATTCCGCGCGGCGCCGTGATCACGACGCTCGATGGCAAGAAGACCGACAACATCGATGACTTCGAGGCGGCGCTTGTCAGCCTCGGCGACGGGGAGCGCGCAGTCGTGCGCTTCTTTACGATTGACGATCCGAACGGCAGCCAGCTGCGCTCCTTCCGCATGGACCGCAAGTGGTTCCCAGCGCATCACTGCACGCGCGATGACACGCTCGGATTATGGCCGTGCAAGGATCTTGCGGCAGGTCCCACCCCGAAACCCGAGAAGGCCGTCAGCACCGTGTTTCCGAGCTTCGGTGATTCGAAGCTGTCAAAAATCGCACCGTCACTCGTGCAGGTGAGCTTTGACATGCCGTATTCGATCTCCGGGATCACGGAGCGCAACTATCACGGTACCGGGCTCATCCTCGACGCCGAGCGCGGCCTCGTGGCGGTGGATCGCAACACCGTGCCGGTGTCGGTCGGCGACGTCAACATTACCTTCGCCGGTACCGTGCAAGTGCCGGGACGCGTGGTATACATCCACCCGCTGCACAATCTCGCCGTCGTTGCCTATGACCCGAAGCTGATCGGCACGACTCCTGTAAAAGGCGCGAAGCTTGCGGTGCATGAGCTCGCCGCCGGCGAGACGGTGCGCATCGTGGGGCTCTCCGCCGACAGCGAGATCCGCTCGCGCAGCACGCAGATTGCCGACATCGAGCCGCTCGAGCTGCCGCTGTCGCGCACCATGCGCTTTCGCGACAGCAATATCGAGGTCGCGCAGCTCGTCAATCCGCCGCTCGACTATGACGGCGTGCTGTTGGACGAGGACGATAGGGTGCTCGGCCTGTGGTCAAGCTTCGCCTACGAGAACGGCCGCGAGATCGCGCAGGACAACAAGGGCGTGTCCATCGACCTCGTGAGCGAGATGCTCGAGCGCGTGCGCAACGACCGGCCGCTGCATTCCCTCGAAGTTGAGTTCTCGGTGCAGCCGATCGCAAGCGCCCGCGATTTCGGTCTGTCGGAGGAGTGGGCGCGGAAGCTCGCCGCGCGCGGCGTGTCGCGCCGGCAGGTGCTCGGAGTGGAGCGCGTGGTGGGCGGTTCACCGGCCATGAAGGTGTTGCAGCAGGGAGATCTCGTGCTCGCCATCGACGGCGCAGTCGTCACGCGGTTTCGCGAAGTTGAACTCGCCGTCGGCGATAAGAAGCGTGTGGCGGTGACCGTGTGGCGCGGCCGCAGCGAGCAGACGATCGACGTCGACACGGTTGAGCTTCCCGGCATGGACATCGACCGCATCGTGCAGTGGGCCGGGGCGACCCTGCAGGCGCCGCATCGAGCGATGAGCGCGCAGCGCGGTATTCCGCCGGTCGGCGTGTATGTCGGATATTTTTCCTATGGATCACCGGCGACGCGCTACGGACTTTTTCCGGGTCGCCGCATTGTTGAAGTTGACGGTATCCCGACCCCGGACCTGGATGCATTCCTGGGCGTCGTTACCGGACGGCCCGATCGCTCCTCGCTGCGCCTGCGCACCATCACCTGGAACAATGCCCCAGAAGTGATCACGCTGAAGCTCGACAAACACTACTGGCCGGCCTATGAGCTGCGGCACACTCCGAGCGGCTGGGAACGCCACGCGCTCGAGTAGCTGCGCGCGCACGATCGCGGCTGCAGTGTATTGTCAACTCAAATCGCGCGGCTGCACATAAACCGCGCAAAAGGCGCAGCGCAGGCTAGGTCCGCTTCGCTACGGTGCCGCTGCGGCAGGGACGGCGCGCCTTGGTAGAATCCGCGCCATGGTGAGGGTTGTCAGAGCGACTCAGGTCGAGATCGAGACTGCCGTGCAGGCGCTGCGCGACGGTGAGCTTGTCGCATTCCCCACGGAGACGGTCTACGGCCTCGGCGCGAATGCCAAGAACCCGGAGGCGGTGCGTAAAATTTTTGCGGCCAAGGGCAGGCCGACGACCCATCCGGTGATTGTCCATCTGGACAGCGCGCGCTTCCTGCATCACTGGGTGCGCGAAGTCCCGGAGCCTGCGGCGCGGCTCGCGGAGCGCTTCTGGCCGGGTCCGCTTACGATGGTCCTGCCACGCGCGTACAACGTGCACGACATTCTCACGGGCGGCCAGGACACGATCGCCGTGCGCGTGCCCGCGCATACGATGGCGCAGCAGCTGCTCACCGCCTTTGGCGGCGGCATTGCCGCCCCGTCCGCCAATCGCTACGGGCGGCTCTCCCCGACGCGCGCAGAGCACGTGCGTGATGAGCTCGGCGATGCCGTGCGCGTCGTCCTCGATGGCGGTGAATGCCAGATCGGGCTCGAGTCAACCATTGTTGCCTTCGATGGCGCGCACGTGCGCCTGCTGCGGCCGGGCGCCGTCACGGCGAGTCAATTGCGCGAGGTGGTCGGCGAGCTCTTGCTCGGCCGGGATGTGGAATCCCCGCGCGTGCCGGGCAGCTCCCCGTCGCACTATTCGCCGAACACCCCGATGACGATCGTGCCCAGCGGACAGATCGATGCGCAGGCCGCGGCGCTCTCCGAAGGCGGCCGACGCATTGCGGTGCTCGCACAACGCCTGCCGATCAAGGCGCACACCTATGTGACCTGGGTGAACGCGGGCCGTCGTCCCGACCAATATGGGCACGGGCTCTATGCCAATCTGCGCACGCTCGATAAAGCGGCGTGCCGCCGCATTCTCGTCCAGGAGGTGCCGCCGGATGAGCGCTGGGATGCGGTGCGCGATCGCCTGACGCGCGCGGCGAGCGGCATGAGCGAGATCGATGTTACCGGTGCCGTGGCGATGTTGCCCTAGGCGATGTGCGCAGCGCGGCGCAAGCGGTTTATTGAACCGACGTGCCGCTAAAGCACGCGGATGCGGTTACTTCGCAGGCCTCAGTGAATCGAAGGACGGGCAGGGATGCACTGGCACTCGCGT
>Ga0302325_10012983_pt1 | contig 17819 bp, 22 predicted proteins | sample Palsa_T0_2_FD_201948 | JGI IMG/M metagenome (GOLD analysis project Ga0302325, IMG submission 201948) | Peat permafrost microbial communities from Stordalen Mire near Abisko, Sweden - Palsa_T0_2 | ecosystem: Environmental > Terrestrial > Soil > Palsa > Peat permafrost | place: Sweden: Abisko...
GCACCCAGATGAAATAGATCGATGGGGAAAAGACAGGGATGTGCAGGGAGGGAGAGGGCAGGGGAGGGAGGTGAGTTACCGTATTCCTGAAAGTCGACTAGAAGTTCCGGTCCCTTGAAATACCGAGACGCAACGCGGACGTTGTATTCCGTTCCGGGATGATAGAATTCAGCGAGACCCCAGTCGATCAATCGAAGTTGTCGTTTTTGGTGATCGATCATGACGTTGTGAGGTTTCACATCACGATGCATAATCCCTTTGGAATGACAGTAATCGAGCGCCTACAATTAGCACTGTCCAGGCTGGGTTCACAAAATCGAGATGGGATGGAGGGGGGTACCTTGAGGAGTTCGTAGATGTAGTATCTATTGTCGTAGTCGGTGAGTTTGGGGTAGAGCGTGCGGAAGTCGGTGTTATTGACATACTCGAAGATTAAACTGGGCGTTTTGCTCTAAGAATCAGGACTGAACTGGGATAGATAAGGGTCTGTAACGGGCGGCGAGATGGAAAAGGGAGAGAATAGGGACGAACCTGATTGTCTCGGACGACGTCGAGGAGGGCGATGATGTTTGGTCCACCGCTGAGGATCTGAAGGATCTTGATTTCTCGCTTGATCTTCTTTTTCTTGACTGGTTTAAGTACTTTGACGACGCATTTTTCGTTGTTGGCGACGTTGATGCCCTCAAACACTTCAGAGTACTTTCCCCTCCCAATCTTCCTCACAATCTCGTAATTGTCGGTGTCCCTGTATCGTTAACACGAATTCCAACGGATATGGCAGAAAGAATCAAATAGCGGAATACAACTGACGGACAGAGAACGTACCCCCAAGTGACTTGTAAATTATCTACATCATCAGCTTCACGCAACAAGAGAGCGAAGGGAAGCGAAGGGGGGTAGGGTACCATAATCCCAATAGCTTTTGGGAGCATCGCGGTTGACATTGGCATATGTCCTTGCAATCGAAGTAAAAGCCATCCTTCCCAAAACGTATCTCCAAGTAACCAAACTAATAATACTCCAGAAGAAGAAAATCCTCGGCGAGGGAAGGGGGAGGTAATAGCTGCGATGGGCTGACACGGCGATATTCGCTTGTAGGCTGCAGAGCGAACGAACACGCCTCAGGTGTCCGTCTCTGCTGCTGCAAAGGACTCAGCCGCACGAGAGAGCCGGCCGCGGAAGGAGATCTGGAGCGTCCTCCGTGCAGGGAAGGAGAAGGTGGGGTCCGGGAGGGCCGGGCGACGAAGACAACGGAGGCCCGGTGTTGCTGTCAAAGGTCTTTTTGGACGTGGTTTGGCTGGGCTGAGTTGCACTTTGATTGAGAGAGAGGGTGCTGACTAACGGCCTCGCAAAGGTTGGCTGGCCAATTGCAGAGAGTCAGAACGGCCCAGTACACTTCGTACTCGAGAGTTTTTAGCGAGCCGCAAACATCTCACGTTTCAAATATGTGCTCTTCTCTTCCAAACAAACAGATGCACTGTCAGCAGCAGCAGCGATCTATTTTCTTCTTTGGGGTCTCAGCTTTGAAAGATGCAGAACCGGGAGCGACCTGCTTAAACCTCATTACCCGTTCCAAGAGCAGGTGTGTCATCGCTTCAACACCATTGATTAATTAATTATCTCTCCATGCGTTTCAATAATTCGCCATATCCATTCCAATCCACATGTTCCTGTTCCCATGTTGACGGCATAGCCTCCACCACCGGCGCAAGGAAGTAGAATACTTTTGCAATCCCCCTACTTCTCTCCATAATCCAGTCACACTCCCTGGGATAGAATCTCTTTCCTCCAAAAACCAGGCCAGCATAGTATAATGATTCCCAGGCAACATTCAGCACGGTATCTATTTTCAACGCGGCATGGGTTCGACATATATCAATTGCAATTGACAGTCGATTATGAGAACTTTGGGGTTCTGGTCCTGAGAATGGGTGGACGATTGTAGATGCTCGAATCCATATTGCTCGCCATTGTTGCACTAGTTTCATACAGTACGGGTTTTCGATGTGCTCTGGGCGGTACCAGAGGAAGCGTGCTCGGGGGTCAGGATCTGGCTCTGCTGTCTGTCGCAGACCATGTTCCAGCTCTTGTTGATTCACAATCCTTCGCTGCTTCCAAGCGTCAAGATGGCGAACAAGCTGACGATACTCCGCTTGAATCTTTTTCTCCGCCGACGGATCTCTCGAAGTCCGATAGATATTCGACCTCTTGGCAAATCGGTAGACTCGATGATGTAGATTATCGATCTCAAAGCTTGCCAGAGCCCATTCGATACCGTCAGATGTCATCTTGTTGCTGATCCCCGAATACGCTGAAAAGCATCTCCTATCCTCCTCCTCATCTTTTCTTGTAAATACCGGCCACTCGGGAAACGTATCAAAGAACGGTGCAGTAACAAAATCTGAGCGTACACCCATCCGAATAATTACTCTTGCCAGCGCCCCCAGTGTCGATGAATTCTCTCCGTCATGTTCTTCCCGTTCTTTGAGTCGAAGCCAGATGAGATACAGACCATGACAATGGCGCCGTATTGCAGGGAAATTGCCCGTCGTGAAATCCGTTCCAATCTGCATTACAACCGACAACATGAGGATCTCGTCAATTTTGTCACTGGAGATCTGCTCTTGCAAGTATCGCAAACTCATAGCTTTATGCGTGAGATAAAACTCGCTCTGTCCCGTGCCGGAGAATGTATCTTTAACAACACCGACTAGGGCAAGGAGGGTATGACGAAGACCATCATTTCCCATGGCGAGTTGGAAGAAATGATCTGTTGCTGAGGGGAAGAGTTCGTAGAATCCAAAGCCAGTGCCTGGGGAAGTTTCGGTGAAATGAAGTAGACTATGCAGCAGCGCGAGATCGAGCGTCCACGTATCGAAACTTGGTTGCGAGAGGATTGTGATTCCTTGGCTGTTGTCACTTTCGCTTCGCACGATTTCCGTCCCGGCGGAGTCGATGCGTGAAGTACCGAACGACCCTGTGAGGGAGTTTTCTGCAGAGCGGTCAGCGCCTTTCGGTTTCTTCGTTCCCGTGGATCGTCGAGCGGGCTGCCATACATACTCGCTATTTTTACCCCATGATATTGCAGAAACCTGTATTGCATTGTCCTTCGAAGGTTCCTGCTTCGAAGCCACCAGATCTGTCTGCTTGGACTGCCGGTGTTGATGCGTAAAATCATACTTTTTGTAAGCAATACTTCCAGTCATGCATACCTTGCAAGTCAATCCACTCTTCTCACACCGGGCACAAGCTGGATGTTCTTCCCCAGTCAATTATTTTCAAAGACTTGGCTTACCTTCTCCGCACTTCCGTTTGGCTATCCTAAAACGATGAGTTCATTTTGTGATGAGGAAATTGTACTTGCACTGCAAACAACCGCTGAACGACCTCTTTGCCTTATCTCCGGTATCTTGAATCTTCGACGCCATATGGTCAGTCAGGGGCGATTGGAAAAAGTAGACATGCTCCGGTACAGGCTCTGCAATTAAAATCGGAAAAAGCGAGGCGCCGGCGGATAAGGTTTACCGTTTACATATTTAATTTGTCACGCTATTCCGTTTCGTGACTTCCGAAATAATCGGACTCCGGCATCATAATTCTTTTCTTTATGCTTAGCTCTAGTTAGTCTAAAGGAAGCGTCAAGTGGTCCTTTTTCTTTGAACTGGAAGCGAGCCGACGTGGCCCAGATTTGTCGTCGCTCCCAAGAAGCATGATACCTCATGTGACGCGCCGCGTGAAGTCGATGCAGACTCACGATCAGAACAGCAATGGTTTGAAGTCTACTCGATCGCGAGAGGATGATTGCCAATGTTTGTGCAGAATTACCAACCGGCTTAAGTCAGGTGTGAACTATCATGGTCGTGAGATTGCTTTCAGGCGTCAGATACGTAACCTAACTGTAAAATGATTTGCGCGGGGTTCTGCGGGTTGGAGCTCTGGAACATGGTCCCTATCTAAAACTGCGCACTTCCGCTTCACACGCTTCATCACTAAAACCTCCGCGACATGGCCACCGAGTGGATGCTCGTAGACGATCTCAACGGACGTCGTCGTCAATTTCAATGACCTCCTCCACGTCTCCTTCTGCCGACACTGGCCAGCGCCTACTCGACTTGAAATCACTCAAATCGACGCTCGCTCATGTTTCAAATTACATCCAAAATGCAAATCCCGTCCCGAATTCGCTATTGTCCAAACTCAACAACTTTACTGTCGATGGTGACACGTTCTTGGCTTTGGACAAGGCAAAGGAGAGGGTTGGGGGGAGATACCTTTATTTAGAGGATGGCAAAATTCGGTTGGATACCTATACGCTGCCTCCCCACGCCCAAGTCATTGGCGAAATCCTTCGCCAAATCACAATCCAAGATAACGTTCGTCTACTCATCAGTGGATCCGGTGGGGGTACCATCATCGTATGTATTGCGTATGTTTGCTAATGTTTAGATGTGCCTTTGGGCCAGTGGAGTGTAAAGCAACTAGATGCTCACTGGACTATAAACCAAAGACGACTGCCAGTTCCTCCTCCTCTCGGGACATTTGCAATCGGTGCTGGAGGAAATCCAGCTCCACAACTGGTTCTAGAGGTCGCAGTCTCACATGAGTCCATACCAACATTGACAGAGCGCGACCTACAACGGTACTTTGCAGCAGGAACTGGCACCCGCTGGTGGGTAGGGCTGAAAATCTTCAAAAATCCGACGGGAACAACGAGATGGTGGGCCACGCCGAACGTAGCATGCAAAATGGCAACTTCGTCGATACCGCAACTTTACATGCGGAATCCATGCCCATTGTCCAAACCCCTAATCTCGACATCTCCATTCCCACTAACCTCGTCTTTCATATTAGAGTTGCGACTCTAACTCACCCCGCTGCTCCACCTGCCAACTATCCTCAGTATTTGATCATTAATCTGGAGGAAATTCGCCAAATCGTTGTGGATCTGCTTTGATATCAGTCTTTTAGGGACGAAAGCAAGGAGGCTTATGGCAATACCCCTCGCTGGAAATTTTAAACATGTGTTTGGTTTTTATTTCTTTTTTTTTCAAAATATATCGGTACTATTTAGGGTCATAAATTGGATTAACCTTTGCTTTCGATACACCTCTGCATCGAGGCGACCAATGGTAGGAAATAGGAGGGAATTGAGTTGAACCAAGCAATCCGTGGTCGTGAGATTGCTTTCAGGCGTCAGATACGTAACCTCCCATCGACAAATTCGTGGACATCCACAGATAGCCCCTAGCTAAAGCCGCGCACTTCCTCTTCACACGCTTCATCACTCAAGCCTCTACGACATGGCCACCGAGTGGATGCTCGTAGACGCTCTGAAGTTTCCATTCTTCCTAGGCGCCAAAAGATCTCGACCAACCATGTCACTCCGGTTCGTGAACCACTTTGGGGTAAAAAGCCGATCTTCTCCATATTTTTTTGATCTGTTTCCAAGTCGCGTCCTTCCCATATAAGTGACCCAATAACTCCCTCGCAATCTCCATTCTGTGGTCTCGTACGCCGGTGAGACATTGTAGCGGAACTGTGGCTTTCCAAGCAGGTCCTTGCGCCGATAAGTAATTGGTGATCGGTGTTAGGGGATCTAGTTTCCGCTCGTATTTCTGCATGTGAAAGAGCAACAAGTCCCGACATCCATCGCTCAAAAGGTCGGGCTGGAGATTTGCAAATTGCTCTATTGGTACCGTCATTGTGAATGTCCAATCGATAACCCCTGTGAGATTAAAGTCCTCGTCGAATAGGATATTTGATAATCGGAAGTCCGGATGACAAAGAGGGAATGGGCCGTTGTTGAACCCTGGTTGTACGACAGTGACGGCAGTCTGCAATCTCAGCCAAGCTGCAAAGCATTCGTCTGTGTCGGTTTGAAAGCGCTGTATAGTTTCTTGGTAGTCAACTGTCCGACTTGTGAAGCCGAATTATCGCAAGCGAAATGGCCGAACAAAGTAGGATCGTTCCTTGTCTCGTTGTATCCAGTAATCAGAATTGCAGTTGGTCTCGGAACTACCGCGGCAGAGGTATGTGCCTTGATGGAAGCAGAACGCTAATCGATCAGACAGGCGGCATGCCATTAAAATGTGTTGGCACCGGGATTTCTTTGATATTGCAGGTAACATCCGTTGAGATCCAAGAGTGACCAAGATGTTGGAAAAAGAAGAGGTGATATCTGATGGCTTTCTCAGGACTTTAGAAGAGATCGAATTCCAAGCTGCCCGACTACTTTCCAATCGTCACTTTGACATTATTACCTCCTCGAGACTTATGCAAGAGCGCGCCATTTATTTATTGGTTAGCATTATAAATTTCTTCAATGCGGCCTTACTCTACTTGGCCAGGGACTTCTTTGGTACTCCTTTTACATGTTCATACTAACAGGCCAGTAAACCTTCTTGTCTCCGCCACCGGAGGCCAAAAGATATATGACGACTGCCAGACTGATCTCAAAGACTGCATTCGGAGGTACAATGAAACCATCGGCGATTTGACGGCATCCTGTGTTGTAGGTATGCGCCATTTGTTCTGTCCACATTGACACCCTTAGAGGAAAGGCACGAAAAGTTTATTGTCTTGAAAGAGAAACAAGATACACTATTCCTGCAATGGATTATGCCGTCACATTGGCAAGTCGAAGCTCAATTGATGGTCCTTCGACGTCGTTATTCAGAATCCAGTCTCAAGTGGGCTCACCGGATGATCGAATTTCAAAATTGGTGTACTAGCGATACGCTCTCCGACTGCAGAGAAAGAATACTCTGGATCGTTGGCGCCCCTGGAGTTGGAAAGTCGACCTTGGCAGCATATTTGGTGGAGTTTACCAGATCCATTGATAAAGACGCCATTCTTGCTTATTTTTTCGTTCGAAGGGAGTCCAATGGACTTACAAAGCCTTCAGATATTCTTCGAACCTTGGCATATCAATGTTCGCTCATGGATACAAAAGTTCGTGACGCTCTCGACACTCTAAAGACAAACGGCTTTCGTATCGATGACAATCTGGGTATGGATCTCCTGGTCAGGAAGTTATTGGTTGAGCCTCTTTCGGAATCCACCAAACCGAGATACATAATCCTGGATGGACTTGAAGAAGCTGATAAGACGATGGATGTCGTTGACAACCGAAAACAAGGAATAGAAATTCTGATCGAGCATCTTTGCAACCTTCCGTCAACGCGGCTCTTGATATTATGCCGTCCTCAAAGTATTCCTCCCAAAGTTAAAAATCGCTCGACTTTCCGCTCAATTGGGTATAATGACAATAAAGATGACATCGAGGCGTACGTGAGACGTCAGCTGGTAGACCACCAGTCACTTCGAAAACGCTTCGCCAAAGAAGGGATCGAACCGGTTCAGTTCTTCCTCAATAACTCGAACGGAATATTCCTCTGGGTAGTCCTACTCCTCGAACAACTGTCCAAGGCGTCCCGAACGATATTTCAAAAGTATGTCAGGGATGTTGCGCAGGCACCAAGCGACATGACACAGCTTTACATCAACATCCTACAACACCTAAATCCGGAACAACGACAATGGGTTAGGGAAATTCTGCCGTGGATACTTGCTCCCAGGAGGCAATTGACGGTCAAAGAGCTCCAAAGTGCGGTAGAATGGTGCTTGGATGATGAACTGGATAGCTTTGAAGAGTTCCTCCGATTACAGTGCGGCTCGATCTTCATCGTTGCCGGAATGTCGGCCAAAGAGGAGACAGTTCAAATTGTCCACGAAACGCTCCGTGCATTTCTCGAAGATCCAGAACTTTGCCCATCTGATCTCCACGTTACAACCGATTCAGTTCATAAACACCTCGTTGCATCAGGGCTTCAGATTCTCATGGCCAAAAATACAGAAGATGAGCCAATTTTTGAATATCTGGCGGAGAACTGGAATTACCACCTTATCAATGTCAAGCGAAGTGAAGATGATCACGGCATTTTGCATCATCTACATGGGTTTTTCCATTCCCACAATTTCGAGAGATGGCTACATCACCAGCTTGTTGTAGGGTGGAATAATGAAGACCGGCTGAAGGCGGAGACGGATATAGAAGACAAAGTAATAAGAGATGTACGGGATTGGTTGTTGCGGTGCCGAGTAGTTGAAGGCGGTGAGGCACAAAATGCCGTCTCAGCAGAAGTGATCCTCTGGGCAGATGATATGCTCCAAAACCCGTCAAAACTGGGGGAACACATAGGGAAGGCATCGGCGAGGATCTGGCTATTTGAGGAGCTCCCTTCCTTGAAAGCACGTACAGCAGCATTTGAGTTGGCCACGAGGCACTATTGGCGCTGTCAGATCAAGACAAAGCACAGCAATCGTGATGCATTAGAGGGACTCATCAAAACACACTTCCGGTCTATGCTTTTATGGATCGAAGATACAGGGTCTCAGAGGATTATCGACAAAAATCTCGATGTCGCGCGTAGGACCCTACAGCAATGGGATGAAAATTTGGCGTTCAAATCGATGATAACTAAACAAGACGAACTCAGTCTCTGGGAAAATATTCGTCTTCTTCACACTGCTGTTACTCAAGGCCACCAACTCGACACAACGTCTCCAGCAGTGTCCCAGAGCGAGGGGCCACTCGCGGGGAGTAGGTCAAAGATAATGCATGCGGATGACCTGAAAGAACGAGCCACCGTCAGCCTCTCGAACTCGGAAGAGCTAGCTTCTCTCTGGGTTACCGTTGGGGACGCTTATCGTGCAATTGCTATTTATGACGAAGCCTTGGCGGCATACCAAACTGCCCTCGAAAAGAAGCCAAGGGATATCGGACTATATGAAAACATTGCTGATGTCTATCGAGTAACAGGGAACCACGATAAAGCAATCCAAACCTTCGAAATCGTTGTACAACAGTTCCCGGATGCCGATACATGGTGCTCTCTGGGAAGACAATACAGAGCGGGGCGGAATGAAGAGAAGGCAGTCACTCGTTGACGTCTACAATATCAAAAAACAATTCGACAAAACTGCGGAAGCGTACGAGAAAGAGTCGGTAGCAGATCCCACTTGCTCTTGGGTTTGGTCCGGTCTTGGGGATGCTTATCGTGGTCAAAATCGATTTACGGAGTCTATCTCAGCGTACAAGACGGCGGTGGACAGAAATTCCATCGATCCCTGGGCATGGACTTGCTTGGCAGACGCATACCGTGTTGACGGTCTATATGAGGAAGCAATTGAGGCATTCTGGGTATCTTTGGAAAAGAACTCACAAGATTCATGGCCCTGGAAGGGGCTGATCTCTGCGTATTCTGCGAATAACGCCCCTCTCAGGGCGACAGCACTGGGGTTGAAGGCGATTGAGAGATTGCCTATCGACTATTCATTCCACATTACTGTCGGACAATTGTTACAAAAGGAAGGCCATCATCAGATGGCATGCGAAAGCTTTGAGAAAGCCATACAACTCTGTCCGTGCAGCTGTCAACTGCTTTATGCTTTCATCCATCTCCCGGACTCTCACCTCTTCAGCAATTACCCAGTAATCACCATCGACGAGAACATAACCTCAAGGCTGCTCTGGAAAGGTCTGGGACTAAGTCTGCACGAGTTAGGACGATATTCCGAGGAGAAGGAGATCTATGACAAGGCAATCAAGGGGTATAAGGATACCATCCTGCTTGGAGAGAATCGGTTGCTCTGGGTATACTCCAGTCTGACTGCTTCCCGCGGATTTGATCCGTTCGAGAATCGATGTCTGGTACAGATCGAGATTCTATGGACTCTATTAGCCGAGGCTCTCCGTGCACGGGGTGATTACATGGGAGCAGCAGAGTCTTTTGAAAGGGCTCTAGAATTTTTGCCGGACAACAAGTGGTTATGGGAGAGCTTGGCTACCATGTGGGGTTTATATGGTGAAATGCAAAAGGCGGAGGAAGCGCGCAAGAAAAGCTCGCAAGTAGAGGGTCGTTATTGCGAGACGTTTTACTGTTTCTAGTAGTCTTGCTTCATTATGTATCTATAATAGTCCATTAGTGAGATGAACGAGGAATGCGATCCCTCAAATATTGCAGAGATACTGGATCTTAACTGTCCAATCGCGCTATGTAAAATGTTGAACCAGAAGTCAGTGAATACTGCAGAAACGCTCCAATTCTCTAGAAGCAAGTTTAAAACATCTCTAGATGCTGTAAGACCTCTCGGCAACGAGACCAACGAATGCTCTACCTCCATCTGAAAATTTTCTGAGCAACAGAGATATACGATATCGATTATGTCTTTCTAGCGAACTGTACATTCGAGAAATCCACTCCCTCTTTCTGTGCAATCTCCCACTCCTGCCGCAAGATGCGTTCATGTTTCGCGCTGCGCGGTGTAATCACTACCGTCAACCACCTCGCACTTATCGAAGATAACTACCACATGGAAAGGGTTTCGGAGATGAGAAACTTCCTGGAACCATCCCCTTGGTGGTAAAATCCACGGGAATAATCTCCCCATTTTCATCCCTTGCATGTTCCAAATTGAATCCCCATAAAAATCGCACCGTAGTAATGTACATGCTCTGTTCTGCGATATGAAGACCTGGACTGTATGAATTAATAACGTTTTCATTTGAAGGGGAATACCAGATCCGTCGACCTCCGCCGAAGGAGAAGTGGTCTCGTTTGGATACGTCTGCTCCTGCCGCATATTCCGCTGCTGTTTTGTCGTAGCCAAGGTATCTATCTGGGATGTACTAAAGTAAACGATCTGAGATGGCCAGGGTCAGTACTTTATCGGGTTCGGGATAGTCATCTGGATTATGATGGATTGCCCAGAGATTCATCATGATGATACTGTTCTTTGGGATGAAATAGCCTTCGTACCAGTCATCTTCCGTCACCATTCGATTTTGTCCCACTTTGTTACTTGGACGCCATCTCAAAGTTTCCTTCCATCAGCACATTCTTTGCATCGATGTACCTTCAAGATTGCCCTTACATAAGGCAAGTTAGGTTCATCTTCCAGCGTCGGAGTACGATCACTGCCAACAACCTCATCTAATTCCTTCTGCGCCATTTTTATCGCATCAGGATTCGATAACAGCCCCAGCAGAGTATTATTCAAAGCCTGACTCGTCGTCTCACTCCCCCCTTCAATCATCGAGCCCCTATCAATCAGACCGCATCTAACATGGGATTGTACCCCGCATAAATCGCACCCAATTCATCAATTCCGTACTTTTCATAATTCGATCTCATGAATTCCTTGCCCCAGCTATGTGGTGCGGTCCCATTTTCCACCTGTCGCTTCATTCCGTACCAAAATCGACTCCACACCTCGGCATCCAGATCCGCCATTTTCTGTGCCTTTGCCCGCCATGAAGTAATATAATCGTATAACGGTATATTTGCCAGTGCAGGAAACATATCCACCAAGGAACTCCCCGGTCGTCGATACGAAGCAACCCTTCCAATCACACGGAATATATCCCTCACATCGGGATTATCCCCTAACAGTCAGCGCACGTTGAGATGTGTGAGGGGATACATTCAGGGATCCGTCTTCCATAAATAATTTGCATGATAACACTTGCCGCATACCGTCTATGATGCATATAAAAATCGCCCGGCTTCTGCAATAAATCCACACTCAATTGCTTCGCCTCATAAAACTGTATGGGGGCATAACTGCGCGACATCTGCGGCGTAAACAACTGATGTATAATGGTCCTCATGGCCCTCCATTCCTTCCCATAGGGCATAAACAAAATCCTCCTCGCATTCGACGCGATCTCAAAGCCAAACGGTTGAGGATGCTTTGAAGCGTAAATCGACGATTTACGATCAATGAGTTCTTTGAAGGCTTTGCGTGAGTTGATCCATACGAATTGTTGAGTGACGCTCGTGGTGCGGAAGATTTCGCCGTACTGGCGAGCCCATTTGAGCACGTAGGGGGTCGGATTGTCGCCGGATTGGATCAGTGTTTGGTTGATGATGGGCCAGCCACGGACATGGGGAGGCAGATGTTTTCGGCGGGAATCTCGTGTGGCGAGTTTATATCCCACGAGCAAGATGATCAAGCCCACCACAGCATACAAGTGCTCCGTTCGCCATTCCATACTGACGGGATTTGCAGGGTTTTTTGGAGATGGTTGTTGATGTCTGCGTTATATGTCATTAATCAGATGGTGGGGTCTCCTCAAGGGCGATGCGCCGGGAGGATCGGCAAGATCAGGCACCCACACGGGCACTCAGAGAGGTCCACATCCTCGGTCGATACGTATGTTATGTATGGCGTATCGACTCCGATGTACAGGCTTCGAGGTACAAGATCCCCGCCGCCCGCCGCCTGCCGAGACCGAATGCACATTGCAGTGCAAGTTTCGTGCGGGCGGCGTTATTGGCGGATGCACCCGATATGAGGGAGACGTACGCGTTCATTGGTGGGTCTGGCCGGGTGTGGAGAGGATCTCCAACATCCAATTGCAAGTGAGCTGTTCGATCAAGAGAACGCTAAACAGGATATCACTCTCATCGCAGGCGTGTTGGACTTCTCCTAAGATGCTGTCCTTCTTCAGTTTCCCGTAATTAGTCAGATAGAACTAATTTTACCACTTTCTCGCGCTCGGTATATGTAAGCAATCTCATGATCCCGTCAAGTTTTCGCATTTCTTTGTCAGATTGTAGCGTTGCTTTTTTCTTTTCGGACAGGGGAAGTATCGCATGAAGATCCGAAGTTATGTATCTTCAGTAGGGAACTCGGAGCAAGTAGCCTGTTGTCATTGTTGATTCTGGCGACCCATTTCCCCTGAGATCTCAGAGAGTCCCTCCACCGACACAAATGGGGACGACTGTAGGCACACGCAACCCCTCGTAAAACACGAACTAAAAGCCCAAGCGCGGCGCTCAGACTCAAGAATACCCTTGCCGTGTGTATCGTATTGGGTCCACATATAAGATCTGATGCAGCGAGATACCAACCAGATATTCGAAAATCAAATCCTCTCCCGCAAGAAACCCTCATCTCACCCGTTCGGAATCAATACTCCATGCCATAGTCCGCGCCGCAGATACCAGTAGGATCCCCCAAGGTTACTTCTTAGGGAATTTTTCCGCCCTCGTTGTCTTCGGACTCCAGGGAAACCATCGGCAACACGGCCGAGGCTAATTGGCTGGCCCTGACAAGCGACGAGTCCGGAGTTTGAAATGCGGGGTAAAACTTAACGCGTCACAGTTGAACGAGTCGCTTCGCTTAATAGCAGCGCCGCCTAACCCAAACCTTATTCCCGCACATATTCCGTCCACCCGTGTGCTTCGACAATGTCCCTCGAAGCCTCAGCAGCCTACTCCATCGCCAAAAGCGTCATCCACTCCCCCAGCTCCATGGCCGCTCCTGGCTCCGACACCTCGTCCATGCAAGCCGAGTACGATATCATCATCATTGGCGGCGGCAGTGCGGGCTGTGTTCTTGCGAACCGCCTTTCGACCGAGGGCCCGGGCGGAAGAAAGTATCGTGTGTTGGTGGTGGAGGCAGGGGAGTCGTCGTTGAATGTGCTGTTTAGTTATTTGCCGGGGGCGTTTGGACAGATGTTCCATGATGAGAGGTGGGATTATAACTACTTCACCGTGCCGCAGAAGGGATGTCATGGGCGCAAGATGTTTCAACCACGTATATATCCTCTCTCACACACAGTCCTCTGCAACCCTCCTCTCTTTCTTTTCTCCTTTGTGGCGAGCAGATGAGATTTCTTCTGCGCTGCGCTTTGTGATTTGTGGGCGGGCTGACGGCAGGCGGAAAGATGCTTGGAGGGTGTAGGTATTCTCCCCTTGAGTCAAGCACGTGTTCAAGAGGGTAACTCATATGTCTAGCTCCATCAACGCAGAAATGTACCACCGCGGCCCAGCAAGCGACTACAACCGCTGGTCAACTCTGCTGTCGGATCCATCATGGTCCTACTCCTCCCTCCTGCCCCTGTTCCGCAAATCCGAACACTTCCAAACCCTTCCCTCCTCGGCGTCATCTGACTACATCACCCCCGCGGAACACATTTCCCCAGAATACCACGGTTTCGATGGGGAATGGAAAATCTCCTACCGGAGCTACTTCCACAAGATCTCAGGGTACTTTATCAAGGCGGCAGAGAAAGTGGGTATCCCATTTAACTACGATTTCAATGGCAAATCGACTTTGGGATGTGGCAGGATTCAGACCTTTGTCGATGCACAAGAGTGTATGCGGAGTAACACTGAGAAAGCATTCCTGTCGCTGGATGTCAAAGCACGCGACAACTTACATGTTCTTACGTCGGCCAAGTGTTTGCGACTGACCATTGAAGAGGGAAAGTGTACGGGAGCAGTGATTCTCCACCGAGGACAAGAGATCCATATCAAGGCCAAAAGACAAGTCATTGTCTCCTGCGGCGCATTTGATTCTCCGCGCATTCTGAAGGCGTCGGGAGTCACTCTCCCGGGGATAGGCAAAAATCTACAAGACCATCTGGGTATAAACATCTCTTTCAAAGTCCCGAGTGCCGCCGATAAAAATCTCACGACGGCAGATCAGTGGAACGGGTTCATCAATAAATTCGTCACGTTGTATAAGTACTTTGTCTACCGTACCGGTCCTGCGGCCTCCAATCTCGGCGAGGCGGTTGCCTTTTATCGCACTCGGCTCAGTCATGTTCTTGTGGATGATAGGGCGTCGGGGGACGATAGTCCGCATGTGGAATTGATTGCTGTGCCGGCATTGGTGCAGCATCACGAAGGACAACAGAGTCTGGTTCGGATTCGTCCGGATTTCGATTGGAGCAGGTTTGAGTTTCGGGGACGGTATGTGACTATTGTGCCGCTTTTGTTGAATCCCTATTCCGCGGGGGAGGTAAGGTACGGGGACAATGGGGAGATAGAGATCGATCCGCGGTATTTCACTGATAAGCGGGATATAGACGTCCTTGTTGAGGGAGTCAGGGTTGTTAGAAGGATTGTGAGGGAGGGTTATGCGGCGTTGGGATTGGACGGGATGGAGGAAGTTGTTCCCGGGGAGCATCTTCAATCTGACGCACAGATCGAGTCGTTTATCCGGTCTAATGCGGAGACGTATTATCACCCGGTGGGGACATGTAAGGTAGTCCCCTTTGCATGGAGATGTTCTCCTTGGATCAGAGTTGATTGTAGATGGGAAGAGAGGGAGATGAGATGGCGGTGGTGGATTCCCGTTTGAGGGTCTTTGGCGTTGAGGGATTGAGGGTTGTTGATGCGAGTGTTATGCCTGTTATCGTTGGTATGTCTATATCTGCGAGAGAGAGAGTAACGGTAGCTGCGCATACTTGTGCGCCGACGCTGGTTATTGCTGAGAAGGCCGCGGAAATGATTCTGGAGGATCTTGGAAAGGGAGTTTAGCGGAAATTTGTTATGATATTTTGCTTGTATTGGAAATATTTCCGGGGTGGGAAAAAGAATCACGACCAAGGTGTATTGCGCCTGTTTCCTTGGTTTGAGTTCATCTGCTTGAAATTGATTAGGAAAGAAAATGGATATCAAGAATTCATATTGACTCCTAACGCCAGTATAAGCTACACATGTCTTTCCCTGCAACAGTCAATCTCTCCTACCTTCCCATGCTCAACCTCCCTTCTATTTAGTACTCCCCACACTCCGTAATCTCGACCTTCATCCTCGGCCGATCTCCCTCATCGGTCGGCAAATTCTCAATCTTCCTCAAAATAGCATGCCCCTCAGGCCCCATAATCCTCCCAAACACCACATGTTTATTATCCAAAAACTCGCATCTCGCACACGTAATAAAGAACTGGCACCCATTGCTGTTCTTGCCACTATTCGCCATACTCAGCAGCCCCGGCGAAGTATGCTTGACGTCGAAGTTCTCGTCGGGGAAGGTGCCCCCGTAGATGGAGATGCTGCCTGTGCCGTCGCCGTTGAGGAAGTCGCCGCCTTGGATCATGAAGGAGTGGATTGTGCGGTGGAAGACCGAGTTTTTGTAGCCCATGGGTTTGCCGGCGGGGGACTTGTGTTCGCCGGTGCAGAATTGGCGGAAGTTTTCGACGGTTCTGGGGTTAGCTGGCGCTCGAGAAGGGTGTTGAACAAAAACACAAGGATACAGGTGGGAGAGGATATGTTTGTCTGTGTGGGAGAGGAAAGAAAGGGAGATTTCAGGAGGGGAGGCATTGGGGGACGGGGATTCTGGGGGGGTTACTTTGGGACTCGATCGGCGTAGAGCTCGAATTTCATGCGTCCTTGAGGGACGCCGCCAATGGATATATCGAAGAAGACCACTGGATTGGAGTAGTTCAGGTCCTTCATACTATGAACCGCAGGTTTGCTCGACATCTTGGGCTGTTCTTTGATTTCGACGTATGGTAGCTGATTCTCGTCGCAGTTCGAATTCTCGTCGCGGTTGTCAAGTCAGTTGTCAAAACTCCGTCGAGGTCGTTGCTCAAAAACTGCCGGCCGGAATGCTCCCTGTCCTGGTCCACTTCCTGGGTTAGGGTCGAGATCCAGGGTATTTTGGTGCAATCAGTTCGCTGACGACGACGAAGGACGATATAAGGAGAATGCCACCATCGCAGCGATGGCCGTTCTCGCTGCTACTGGGCCTCATATTTTCCATCGCAGCGGTGCTGGGGATACACACGCAGTCCCACGCAACAGTGCATCAATTCCTTCCTTCAGCGATATCCTCCAACCAAAAACACCACCATCCCTTATCACTCACGCCCTCAGAGTCCCGGCTGATCTACTCGACCATCTTCGGTGTCTCGCGTTTCCACACCATGGGCTTTGTGGGCCAATTCTCCCAGGTCCTTGATTTACAGCGACAGTGGAAACAGGACGATTTGTTTGAGCAGGACACCCAGGGCGGCGTGGTCATTACTGTTGCCGGTGTCGTGGAGGAACACGAGGAATCGCTTGTAGGCAGGAAGAGTGCGGGGAATGTGTTATTCAGGATCACCGAGACGCCGAGCGGGAAGACGTTTCTGGATCTGATGAGGAGGATGATGGGGCAGAGGGCTGAAGTCAATGGTGTTGAGGGACAGAGACTGTATGCTAATACCATGGGTGGAGAGTTTTCTATACAGCCTGCACTGGAGGTACTTTCCCGACTGAGACTGCGATTGACGATGTAGATTCCCGTGAAACTGGAGAAGGAGCCCTCGATGAAGACGTTTGCGGAAAAGTTCGGAGACGCAGCGTCAAAGCTATATGACTTGACTATCCGAGAAGACCGCTACTTTGTCTCCGAACTTATTGCCCTGGAATCTCTCGTATCCCAACTCGACGAGATCCCCTTATTCTCCAACCAATTCATCCTCATCAACCTCGCCACTCTCGACGTACCTCCCCCCCTGACACAACTTAACAAATAGGGAATCTACCACACCCACGGCCCTCGCTCATCCCAATACCACACAGCCCTCAAACTCTTGACCCCCCTCCTCCAAACCCTGCAAACCCATCTCTCAACCACACACATCACAACCACTACCACCATCCCGCCCACAACACACCACGTCCCACTCACCGCTCTCTCGCGGCGCGACATCGAAACCTCGTTCGGCAACGAACATTCCTCGCCCGTCCTATCGACCACGCAAAACAACCAGCACAGTATCTTTGGAATCTGCCATGATAGTGAGCGGACTTGCGTTGAGGCCACAAATAATTGTTCCTCCCATGGCGCGTGTGTCGAGAGCATTGCTTCGCAGGGGTGTTGGACGTGTCTTTGTAAGCCCAGTGTCAAGCTTGTGGGCGACAAGGGCGGGAGACAGACGACGTATTGGGCGGGCGAGGAGTGTCAGAAGAAAGACATCTCGGTGCCGTTTCATTTGTTTTTCTGGGTATCCCTCCCCCCTAGATTTGTGTCAT
>Ga0302325_10012984_pt1 | contig 17819 bp, 12 predicted proteins | sample Palsa_T0_2_FD_201948 | JGI IMG/M metagenome (GOLD analysis project Ga0302325, IMG submission 201948) | Peat permafrost microbial communities from Stordalen Mire near Abisko, Sweden - Palsa_T0_2 | ecosystem: Environmental > Terrestrial > Soil > Palsa > Peat permafrost | place: Sweden: Abisko...
TCACGTGCAGCAGGTAGATGACGGAGTCGTAGCTCATCAGCCCGGGATAGAAAGCGGCCCACCACAGCAGGAAGATCAGCTGGGTGACCGCGTAGACCGCGATCGGTGCCCGCCAGCGGCCTGGTATCCGGCCCAGTATGCGGACCGGCCGGCGCGCCGCGGCGCCCGTGGACCGGGCCGCCGGGGCGGGCGGGGCCGGAGCCGGGCGAACCCCATTGGCCATGGTCAGGGGCTCAGCCGGGGGGCTTTCGTCATGAACGGGCATCGTTCCTCCAGGCCCGCTGGCCCGGGCACGGGTCATTCACTCTTGAGCAGCCGCCGCACGACCCGCGCCGCAGCCTGGCCATCGTCCAGTGCACAATACTTTCCGGTGAAGGCCTCATAAGCCGCGCGGTACCCCGAGGCCACACCATCGAGGCCGCGCAGCGCGTCGATCACGTCGCCGGTGGTGCGCAGCAGCGGGCCGGGCGCCTCGGCCTCGAAGTCGAAGTAGAAACCGCGCAAGTTATCGCGGTAGCGCTCCAGATCGTAGGTGAAGAACAGCATGGGGCGCCCGGTCCCGGCGAAATCGAACATGACCGAGGAGTAGTCGGTGATCAGCACGTCACTGATCAGGTACAGATCGGTGATGTCGGGATAGTGCGTGACGTCGGTCACGAAGCCGCCGGCATCCGGCGGCAGGTTGCACTGCGCCTTGGTGTGCAGCCGGACCAGCAGGACGTGGTCGTCACCGAGCGCCGCGGCCGCGGCGCTGGTGTCCAGCTGCAGGTCGAACCGGTAGATCCCCTGGTCCCGGTCGGCGTCGTCGCGCCAGGTCGGCGCGTACAGCACGACGCGCTTGCCCTCGGGCAGGCCGAGGCGGGCCCGGATGGCCGCGGCCCGCTCCGCCTGGCCCGGGCGGTGCAGCGGGTCGTTGCGCGGGTAGCCGCTTTCCATGATCTCGCCGTCGTAGCCGAACGCGCGGCGGAAGATCGGGGTGCTGAACCCGTTCGGGGACAGCAGCAGGTCCCAGTGAGCGACATCCGCCCTGAGCAGGTCCGGGTAGATCAGGCCGCTGGCGAACTGGGGCCGGTCAACGTCCAGCCCGATCCGCTTCAGCGGCGTGCCATGCCAGGTCTGCACGCAGGTCTGGCCTTCGCGCTTCCGGAACCAGCGCGGCAGGGTGTCGTTGAAGACGATGTAACGGGCCTGAGCCAGCGCGCCGTAGTGCTCCCGGCTGCCGGCCAGCACCATGCGGCCGTTGTCCGGCACCGTGAACTCGTCTTCCTCGGTCACCCAGACGCAGTCCACGTCCGGATGGCTGCGCCGTAGCTCCTCGTAGATGGCGCGGGGGTTGCACGAGTAGTGGCGGCCGCTGAAGCTGTCGAAGACGGCGAGATCACGCAGCGGCTGGGTCGCGGCCGCCGGGTAGTCACGGGTGCTCAGCTGCGACTGGGCGTAGCGGCCGCGCTCGTCATCATCGAGGGCGGTGCGCACGCTCAGCCTCAGCGCATCGGTCCGGTAGGGCTGCGCCTCCACATCGTGCAGGCCGGCCCGGTGGTAGCCCGGCAGGAGCGGCAGCAGGTCACGGTGGACCGCCACGGCCATCTCCACCAGCCCCGTGGGCGCCAGAAGCTGCCAGTTCCCGGTGACCAGCGGGAACGCGCCCGCCGGGCCGGGCATGGCGGACGGGTCGAGTTCCGTGGTGAACATGCCCGCCACCCAGGTCAGCGGCACGGCGTACTGCTCGTCCGACCGGTTGTGGCGGAGGATCAGTTCGCTCGGTGTGTCCCCCGGGCCGCTGTAGGTGCCACGCAGCACGAGGTGCTGCGCGCTGGTCCACTCCAGGTCGGTCACCACCGGGCGGGCCGTCCGCTCCAGCAGGGACAGGTAGCCGAAATGGGTCACGAAGGCGGTGACCTCACGGCCGCCGCTGCCCAGCCGGGTGCCGGTGACCCCGGAACTGGCCGCCAGCCGGGTGGCCGCGGTGCCAGGACCAGGGCTGATCGAGACATCCCAGGTGAACTCGTCGTGAGCCTGGGCGGCCTGGTCCAACGCCGTCGCGGCGTCCTTCGGGATGATCAGCCTGCTGACCGGGATCTGGGCCCGGAAAACGCTCCGGCCGACCGGAGCGCCCGGCGAGCTGACCTCGGCCGCGACCCGGATGGTCTTGACGCCGCCCTTGCGCGGTGCGATCAGCAGCTCAGCGCCGGGCGAGAGCGGGAAGGTGGTCCAGCCTTCGAAGTCAATGGTGGTCTCGCTGGCCTGGCAACTGGCCACGAACGCGGTCACCCGCTGACCACGGATGACGAAGCGGCCGTCGTGCTCGGGGGCGGGCTGGACCCACACGCCCGGTGCCGCCCAGCAGCCCTCCGGCCATTGTGCGGAACCCGGCCGCACGTTGGTGATCGGGCCCTTGCGGCGCATGCCTGCCCCGCTCACCTGGACCGTCAGCTCCCAGTTGGCCGCCCGCCAGACGCCGGGCAGGGTCGCGAGCCGGTGCGGGTCGACCTCGACGGCGAAGCCGGACCAGTCATAGCTGACGGCCCCCTGGCCGGAGCGCGCCGTGACATCGGGGCGGCAGACGCGCTCGACCGGCAGCTTGATGGTGCGGCGGGTCCTGGTGTTGCGCAGGGTCACCCGGATCTGGCTCTCGTCCGGCGTGCCCGAGCTGAGCTGGCGGATGTATGCGGCGCCCTCGACGCGCAGCTTGCCGCCCCGCCAGGCGACCGCGTCCACGAACGCCTCCAGGGTCATCTCGCTGGTGACGTCGTAGACCTCATCCGGGATCCCGCGGGCGGGGTCACGGAAGAACGGGTAAGCGGCGCACCGGAGCTCCCCCCGGCTGCCCCCGCGCACCACCGGTGCGTCCAGGACATCCCCGCGCCGCGAGAAGCGCAGGACCTCGAGCAGTTCGGGCATCATCCCGTGGGCCAGCAGGTAGCAGTGCAGCCGCTTGATCGCGGGCACGCCCTGGTACGCGGCCTCGCCGACGTGGCTCAGGTAGTCGGCGGCCAGCGCGGCGAGCCCCTCCCGCTCCGGCTCGCTGGCCAGCTCGCACGCGCTGACCAGCATGGCGATGTCGCCCTTGAGTACCGACCGGTCGTAGAACGGCTTCAGTGCCGGGGCGTGGGTGGCCAGGAAACCGGCCACGCTGCCCACGGAGGCCATCCGCTGCTCGATGTTCCGCGGCTCGCGGGCCCGCTGGGTGATGGACAGGCCGCCCGATTCCCGTACCCGCCAGTAGTAGACGACGTCGCTGAAGATGTCCACGGACGACGCCAGCACGTAGGCCCGGAGCACGACGGGCCCGTCCTCGTACAGGCCGGCCGGGAACTTGAACTCGTGAGCGTCCCAGAACGCCCGCCGGAAGACCTTGTTCCAGGCGGTGCGGTCCTGCAGCAAGGTGGGGAGCTGGGACACATGGGTGCGCAGGAGGGTGCTGCGGAACGGATCCTCGTGCAGCCAGGAGGGAGTGGGTCCCAGGGGGCCGAAACGAGTGACCGCGCCGCTGGCCATGTCGGAGCCGGTGCGGTCCAGCGAGCCGGTGAGCAGTTCGTAGGCATGCGGGTCAAGCAGGTCGTCGCTGTCGGCGAAGGCGAGGTACTGGCCGGTCGCCCGGGCCGCCCCAGTGTTCCGGGCCGGCCCGAGGCCCTGGTTCTGCTGCTGGACGAGTTCGAACCGCGGGTCGCGAGCCGCGAAATTCTTGGCGATGACGGTGCTTCCATCGGCCGAGCCATCGTCGACCATGATCACCTGGATGTCGCGCAAGGTCTGCCGGGCGATCGACTCGAGCGATGCCTCTATGTACCGCTCCACGTTATGGAAGGGCACGACAACGCTGAGCTTTACCACTTCGGCGAACACCTCCGGGGACCCCCGAGCCGTCCCGCGCGGATCGGGTGATCCGGAGACATCTTGTGCTTTAGCCAATCATGAGGGGCATACCAGCGCAACATGAACGCTTTACTACCAGATAGAGAAAAGCCTCGTAACGCAACGGGAAGGGCTGGCCTGCTTGAGATGCCGGTATAGCGGCTCCGCGGCTAGCTAGCCTGTGCGGAAAAGCCTGCTGTCCAGGCACGCGGCCGCCAGGCTGCGGTCGCCCAGGCCTCGCGTGGGGCCCCTGGGGCAGATGTTTGACCTGGTCAGTGGTCTTCCTTGACCAGTTCTTTACCTTAGTCAGTGGTTGAGGAGGGACTCCGCGACCCGGAGATCATCCGGATAGGTGATCTTGAAGTTCCGCTCACTCCCCGGCACCACGGCCACGGCCACCTCGGGCAGGTAGCGCAGCACCACCCCGCAGTCGTCGGTGGAAGCCTGGTCGTCGAAGGCGGGGTCGGCCTGGGCCATTTCGTACGCGCGGCGGATCACCTGGAGCCGGAATCCCTGCGGTGTCTGGCAGCGGCGCAGCCGGTCGCGGCGGGGCATGGATGTCATGACCTCGCCGTCCACGATCACGATCGTGTCGGACGCCGGCACCACGACGCCGACCGCCTCGTGGGTCCGCAGCGCGAGCACGCAGTCCGCGATGATGCGCTGGTCGACCAGGGGCCGCGCGGCGTCGTGGAAAAGCACGTTGCACTCGTCGATGCCCTGCCCGGTGCGGCCCTGTTCTGTGCCGTCCTGTTGTGTGCGGCCCTGTTGTGTGCGGCACAGCTCGGCGATGGCCCGGCGGGTGGATTCGGGCCGGCTGGCTCCGCCCTCGATGACGCCCATGACCTTCTGGTAGCCGCCGACCGCCAGCAGCCCGGCGACCTGCCTGGCGTGTCCTGCGGCCATGACCACCAGGATGGCGTGCACGCCGGGTGCTTCCTCGAAGGCCGCGACGGAGTGCTCGATCAGGGTGCGGCCGGTGAGCGGAAGCAGTTGCTTCGGCAGTCCGGAGCCGAATCGCTGGCCCGAGCCGCCGGCGAGCACGACAGCCACCGTCCGCATGACGCGGACTCTACCCTCGCCGGCCAGTCGTGCCCGCGCGGGCGGCGCTGGTGCGTACCGTGGCGGTACGGCCGGTAGCGGAGTGGGTACGGCTGGTCTCAGAGCGGCGGAACACCGTCGGCATGGCTGACGGGACCACTGAATTTCCAGCGAACCACCGGGGAGGGTGGGCATGACCGTGGCCACGGCCGTTTACGTGCTGCCCCGCCGGATGGCCGGCTGGGCCGCCCGCCGGTCACTGGCCCCGAACGCGCTCACCGGCATCGGGCTGGCCTGCAGCATCTGCGCGGCGGGCTGGTTCAGCGCCGGGACCAGGCTCGACGCCCTCATCGGGGGGGCGGCGCTGTGCGCCGGGTACCTGGCCCGCCGGATCCGCGCCCAGGTGGCCGCGGACCGCGCCGCCGGGGAGGCCGCCCGGGGCGCCGCCGCGCCCGCTTCGGTGGCTGGGCCCATGACGGCCGGGACCATGACGGCCAGCTACGCGGGCTGGCTGGCCGCGACGTGCGCGGCGGTGGGCGAGCTCGCGGTCTACGCGGGGCTTGCGGCCGGGGCCAGCGCCAGCCAGCAGCGCGGCATCTGGCTGCTGGCGACCGAGGCGGCGATCACCCTGTCCATCCGCCAGGTGGCCCGGGTCTGCCAGCCCGGGCGGGCCCGGCCCTCATGGAGCCAGCCGCCGTGGAGCCAGCAGGGGTGGAGCCAGCCACGGTGGAGCCAGCCGTCTCACAGCCAGCCGACGCGGGGGCAGCCGACGCGGGGGCAGCACGCCCGGGCGGCCGCGCCGGCGGCCCGGGCGTGGCTCGGGATGGTGGCGGGACTGCTGCTCGCGCTGCCCACCGGCGAGCGTACGGTCGCGATCGCGGTGACGGCCCTGATCGGGGGAGCGCAGGTCACCTTCCTGGTCCTCATCGTCTGGGGCGCGGCCGCCGCCGGCTGGGCCGTCGTCGAGAGCGTCTGGACCCCGGCCGGCCGGATGGCGGCCGGCGGCATGACGGGCGGCGAGATGGTCGTGGGCGGCCCGGCGGTGGCCGCCGGCGGTATCGCGGCCTGCCGTGACGACGGGCCGGCCGCGCAGCTGGCCGGCCGCATCGTCCGGGGCCAGCTCGTGCCGCTGCCCCCGGCTTTGGCCGGTCTGGCCGCGGTGGTCCTGCTGGCGGCGCTCGGGCTGGGCAACCTGACCGGCATCCTGGTGCTGGCCCCGGTGGCCGCCATGCTGCTCGCCGCCCCCGGCGCCGGGCACCCGCACGACGGCCGGCTGGACTGGCTGGTGCCGCTGGTCCTGCTGGCTGGGCAGTACGTCTACCTGACCGCGCTTGGCTTCTCGGCGGGTGTGCCCGGCCCGGTGACGTTCGCGATGATCAGCCTGGTCGCCCTGCGCCAGCTGGACGTCGCGTGCCGGGCCCGGCTGGCCGGGTGGCCGCCGCAGCGGTCCCGGCTCGGCTGGGACGGCCGGCTCGTGGTGGTGGGGATCGCCGCGCTGCTCGGCGTGGCCACGTTCGCCTACCTGGCGCTGGCGGCGTATCTTGGGTGGCTCTTGTGCCGGGCCAGCCTGTCCGGCTGGCTCGCGGTCAAGGAGCCCGACATGAGTGCCCGACATGAGTGAAGGTGAGTGCCGGTGATCGGCATGGTGCTGGCGGCTGGGGCCGGGCGGCGGCTCCGGCCCGACACTGACGGACTGCCGAAGACGCTGCTGCCCGTGGACGGGCCGACCACCATCCTCGACATCGCGCTGCGTAACCTGGCCGCGGTGGGGCTGCGTGACGTGGTGCTCGTGGTGGGCCACGGCGCCGCCGTGATCAGCGAACGGGCCGCGGACCTGGAGTCCGCGCACGGGGTGACGCTCACCCTGGTGCACAACGACCGGGCCCAGGAATGGAACAACGCCTACTCGCTCTGGCTGGCCCGGGAGTACTTCGCCCGCGGCGTGCTGCTGCTCAACGGTGACACCGTGCATCCGGTCAGCGTGGAGAAGACGCTCCTGGCCGCCCAGGCGGACCGCGGCTCCGCGGACATCATCCTGGCCGTGGACAACGTCAAGCGGCTCGGGGACGAGGAGATGAAGGTCGTCCTCGACGATCGCGGCCTGCTGGCCCGGATCACCAAGCAGATGGACCCGCAGCAGGCCTTCGGCGAGTACATCGGGGCGACACTGATCGGCCCGGCCGCCGCGGTCCCGCTGGCCGGCGCGCTCGAGGCGACCTGGCGCCGCGATCCCGGCCTCTACTACGAGGACGGCTATCAGGAGTTCACCGACCGCGGGGACGCGATCGCGGTGGCCCCGATCGGCGCTCTCGACTGGGTTGAGGTCGACAACCACGATGACCTCCGCCGGGCCCGGGAGATCGCCGCTCACTGCTAGTCTCGCGTAGTCTCACGGGTGGCCGCTGTTCGCTCACCCGTGGCCTGCTGTTTCCCTTTCTCCGGAAACTACCGCCTGTGACGAGAGAGGATGCCTATGCCCCTCTTGGCCCGGATGATTCCCGCGCCCCTGGTGGTCGACGTCCGCCGCGGCGCGATCGCGGGACTCGGCGCGCTCCTCGCTGACCGGCGGATCGCGACCGAGGGCCGGGTCGCCATCGCGGTGGGGCCCAGCCAGGGCGACAGCATCATCGCCCAGCTGGAACTGGGCGCAGCCGAGGTCTTCCGGGTGGACGACGGGACCGTGGACAGCGGGATACGGCTGGGCAAGCGGCTGCGGGCGGGCATCTACGAGGCGGTGGCCGGCATCGGCGGCGGCAAGACGCTCGACGTCACCAAGTTCGCCGCGAACATGGCCGGCATGCCGATGATCGCCGTCGCCACGAACCTGGCCCATGACGGGATCGCCGCCCCGGTCAGCTCGCTGGAGCACGAGTCGGGCAAGGGCTCCTACGGGGTGGCGCCCCCGGTGGCGGTCATCGTGGACCTGGACCGCGTGCACGCGGCGCCGCACCGCCTGGTGCGCGCCGGAATCGGCGACGTGGTCAGCAACCTGTCGGCCATCGCCGACTGGGAACTGGCCGCGGCGGACACGGGGGAGAGGCTGGATGGGCTGGCCGTAACGCTGGCCCGGACCGCCGCCCAGGCCGTGCTGCACCAGCCGGGCACGGTGAGATCCGACGAGTTCCTGATGGTGCTGGCCGAAGCCCTGATCATGTCCGGGATATCGATGACCGTGGCCGGGTCGAGCCGACCGGCCAGCGGCGGTGACCACGAAATCATGCACGCGATCGACCAGCTCTACCCCGGCACCGGTCATCACGGCGAGCTGGCCGGCATAGGCGCCCTGTTCTGCGCGTACCTGCGCGGCGACACCGGCCAGGCTCAGCTGCTGTCGGACTGCCTGGCCCGGCACGGGCTGCCCAGAACCCCGGCCGAGCTGGGACTGTCGGAGGCGGACTTCACCAAGGCGGTCCTCTGCGCGCCAGCCACGCGGCCCGGCCGGTACACGATCCTGGAGCGCCTCGACCTGGGCGAGGCGGAAGCGGGCGAGCGGGTAGGGGACTATGTCCGGTCCATCACTGGCTGAGCTGAAGGCCACCGGCCAGCCACCGTCGGTGATCGCCCGGCTCAACGACGAGCACTGGGCCGGGCGGCTGTACATGCGGCGGATCTCGCCCCACGCGACGTGGGTCTTCGCCCGGCTCGGCTGGTCGCCGAACGCGGTCACGCTGGCCTTCATCGCCTGCGGGGTGGCCGCCGGGGTGGTGATCGCCTTCGGCGGGCTCGCGACGGCCATCGCGGGTGCCATTCTCATCCAGCTCTACCTGCTGTTCGACTGCTCCGACGGGGAACTGGCCCGGTGGAGCGGGCGGACCTCGGCGACCGGCGTGTACCTGGACGGCATCGGCCATTACCTCGGCGAGGCGGCGCTGCTCACCGGGCTCGGCATCCGGGCGCAGGGTCACTTCTCGCTGACTGGGGGTTACGTGACCGCGGGGCTCGCCGCGGCACTGCTCTCGGCGCTGGTCAAGGCCGAAACCGACAACGTGATCGTGGCCCGGGCCAAGGCCGGCCTGGGCGGCACGCACACGGAAGACGCCCTGGCCCCGACCGGCCAGGGCCTGGCGCTGGCCCGCCGGCTGGCCGCGGGGCTGCGGCTGCACCGGGTCATCCAGGCGGTCGAGCTGAGCGTGCTGATCCTCATCGCGGCGATCATCGACGCCGCCCACGGTGGTCTGGCCGCCACCCGCGTGCTGACTATCGGCAGCCTGGTCATCGCGGCGCTCATGGTCGTCGCGCACCTGGTGGCCATCGTGGCGTCCCGGAGGTTGCGGTGAAGCTCTCCTGCGTGATCCTGACCATGGGTGACCGGCCGGCCGAACTTGACCGGGCCATCGCCAGCGCGGCGGCGCAGCGCGATACCGACCTGGAGATCGTCGTGGTCGGCAACGGCACCGACGTGCCCTCGGCCCCCCCCGAGGTGACCGTGGTCCGGCTGGCCGAGAACGCGGGCGTGGCCGGGGGACGGAACGCCGGCGTCGAGGCGTGCACCGGTGACGTGGTCCTTTTCCTCGACGACGACGGCTGGTACCAGGACCAGGGCGTTGGCGCCCACGTCGCGCGCCGGTTCGCCGACGACCCGGAACTGGCGGTGCTGTCGTTCCGGGTCGTTCATCCCGAGGGAGGCCCGTCCGCGCGCTGGCACGTGCCCCGGCTGCGGGCCGGTGACCCGGAGCGGTCCTCCCTGGTGACCACGTTCGCCGGCGGGGCGTGCGCCATCCGCCGTTCCGCCTACCTGGAAGCGGGCGGCCTGCCCGCCGTCTTCTTCTACGCGCACGAGGAGACCGACCTGGCCTGGCGGCTGATCGGCCTCGGGTACCGGATCGAGTACGACGCGGCCGCGCAGATGTGCCATCACGCGCTGCCGAACGCCCGGCACGCCACGTTCTTCCGGCTCGACGGGCGGAACCGGGTGCTGCTGGCCCGGCGCAATCTCCCCTGGCTGCTGGGTACCTTGTACCTCACTGACTGGTTTGCGCTCACCGTGCTGAGGGAACGTTCGGCTGATGTGCTGCGCGCGTGGCTGGCCGGCTTTGCCGAGGGGTGGCGGATTGACCCGGGGCAGCGTCGGCGGATGTCGCTCCGCACAGCGTGGCGGATGACCCGGGCTGGGCGTCCGCCCGTCATCTGATTTCTGGCCGCCGAAGACTGGGGAGTTCCGGGGTGCCGGCGGGGCAAGAGTTGCGCGCCTGGCTAGGATCTCCTCAGTGGAGGATGCAATTAATGCTCACGCTGGGACAGGCGTCGCCCCCGGGCTGTGAAACGCGGCGGGTAACGTGGCACTCGCCGACCACGATTCCCCGGCCCTTGCTGGCTGCCCTGTTCACGGGGTGCGCCGCCTTCGCGGGCGGGCTGGGCCTGATCAGTCACTACGATCCGCACCGGCTGTGGGCGCTGTTCGCGGCCCCGGCCTACCTGGTGGCGGCGGCCGCGGTGCTGGCCTGGAAGTCGCGCGGCGTGGACCTGGCCCTCGTCCTCAGCTTCGGCGGCGCGCTGGTCGCGCCGCTGGCCACGCTGGCGATCCAGGGCCGGTGGCAGCCCGAGGTGGGTGTCATCACCCAGAGCGCGCGGCTGCTCGTTCACCATGGGACACCCTACGAAGCGCCCGCCGTCCTCGCGGCCTCGCACAACCCGAACATCTATGACCCGTACCTGCCGGTGATGACGCTGTTCGGGCTGCCGCGGGTACTGCTCGGCCGTGGACTGCTGACCGATCCAAGGATCTGGTTCTGCGTTGTCTTCATCGTCGCGTTCGGCGCGGCCCTGACCCTGGCGGGCGCGCGGGATGTGCGCCGCTGGACCGCGCTGGTCACCGCCACGCCCATCATCGCCTTCTCGATGACGGTGGGCGGCACCGACGTGCCGGTGCTCGCCTTGCTGTGCCTGGGCTTCGCGCTGCTGTGGCGGCGGCCGCGCCCGGTCCTGGCGGGCATCGTGTTCGGCCTCGCCGCGGCCACCAAGGCGACCGCCTGGCCCGGGCTCGTGGTCGCACTGACGCTGCTCGCCGTGCGGGACGGTGGCCGGGCCACGGCCCGCTGCGCGCTGGCCGCGGTCGCTGCGGCGGCGGCCCTCATCGGGCCGGTGGCCGCGCTGTGGCCGCGTGCTCTGGTGGAGAACACCATCCTGTTCCCGCTCGGCCTGGCCAGCATCAAGTCGCAGGCGGTCAGCCCGCTGCCCGGGCACCTGCTCGCCGACACCGGGCCCACCGGCCACATGATTGCCGTCGCGGCCCTGGCCCTGAGCGGGCTGGGCGTCATCGTGTCTCTCGTCGTCCGGCCGCCCCGGAACGTGCCCTCCGCCGTATGGCGGCTCATCATCGGCCTGGCCCTGATGTTTACCCTGGCCCCGGCCACCCGGTTCGGTTACTTCATGTACCCGCTCGGCCTGTGGGCCTTCCTGGAGGCGTCGCTGCTCGGCGGCCCGAGCCCCGGCGAGGGAGCGGAGCGAGAACAGGCCGCCCCCGTGCTGGCGGGCGGGGGCTAGCGGGCGGGCCCGGCCAGATCGGCGAAGTCTCGCTGCCAGTCCGCGTACCAGGCCGCGAACCACGGCTCCGTGGCCGCCAGCGGGACGATGTGCTGCACCGTCTGCGCGTAATAGGAGCGCTGCCGGGCCGGGGCCAGGTTGCGCAGGGTCTGCACGTTGCTGGCCCGGTCGGCCAGCTTGACCAGGACCGCGCCCCGCGGCGCGTCCCCCAGCCGGCGCAAGTAGGCCTCCTTGACCGCGGCCTTGTCCTCGCCCGGTGCTGCCTCCGGGATCGTCACCCAGCCGACGAACTCGGCGACCTGGGTGCCGAAAGCGGCCGTGAGATCCGCCGGCGTGCACGCCGTGTCCTCCACAACATCATGCAGAACGGCCGCGCACAGGACCTCGGGATCGGTAACCCCGGCGCCGCGGACCAGCACCTCCAGCGCCTCCATCAGGTGCTCCAGGTAGGGGGCCCCGGTCGGGCGGCACTGGTCGCCGTGGCAGCGCTCGGCGAACGCCACAGCCTCGCGCAGCCGCGCCACCGTGGCGGCGGGCAGCCAGTCCCGCAGGCCCGGTTCCGCTTCCTGCCAGGTGTGCCAGCCGGTGAAAATTTTCATCGTCAGGGGGCGAAGGCGGCCGAGTCCTTGCAGATATTCGTGGTGCCGGTGATGCCGCCATAGGTCTGCGTCAGGTCACTGGCGGCCGACGATGGGCTCGCGCTGGGCGATGCCGACGGGCTGGACAGGCCGTTGAAGTTCGACCCGACGATCAGCGTGATCGATCCCGCCGCGACGGTGGGGTCCAGCTTCACCGTGGATCCGCTGACCGCCGCCTTGAGCGTGTTGGCCGCGGCCAGCTGGCTGGCTGAGCTGTACTCGATCACGCTGCTGGTGAAGCCGAAGCCAGGGACGTCCCCGGTGCCGGTCACGGTGAAGCCCGCAGTGGTGAGATCGTTCCCGACGGTGGCGGCCAGGCCTCCAGCGCCGTCTCCGTTGAGAACCTCCACGTTGACCTGGGAGCGGCTGACCGTCGCCGCCGCGGACGGCGTCGCGGTGGCCTTGGCCGTAGCGGCCGGCTTGGGCACGGTCTTGTCGTTGGCGATGGCCGAGAAGAGCTGATCGGCCTCCGGCTGCGTCCACAGCACCTTGGCCGGGTCGGGCGCGTACAGGCCGTTCGGCACCGAGACGAAGTCCACATCGCCCGAGTTGAGCGACTTCATGCTGTCCGCGATCTTCAGCATGGTGCTCAGGTCCAGGCCGGCGTCGACGGTCATCGACTTGGCGGCGTCCGCGACGACATGGTAGATCCGGGTCGGGTCGGCGAGCAGGTTGGTGCTCTTGAGCTTCTGCAAGACGGCGTCCAGGAAGAACTGCTGCCGCTGGATACGCTCCAGGTCAGAACCGTCGCCGACGCCCTCTCGCGCGCGGACGAAGGCCAGCGCCTGCGCCCCGGTGACGGTCTGCAGGCCCGCCGGCAGCTTCAGCCCGGCGGCCGGGGCGTCAATGGCGGTGGGCAGGCAGACGCTTACCCCGCCGACGTCATCGACGATGGACTGGAACCCGGTGAAATTGACCTCGATGAAATGCTGAATGCGGATGTTGGTTTGCTGCTCAATCGTTTTCCACAGGCATACCGGGCCGCCGTAGGCGAAAGTTGAGTTGAGTGGCTCCAGGCCGGACTGGGCCTGCTGGCCGGGAAAGCCATCCTTGGTGTCGGCCTCGCAGGCATAGATCGGGATCATCGAGTCCCGCGGGAAGCTGATGATGTCAGCCCGCTGGTGACCGGGCGCGATATGCAGCAGCATGACGGTGTCGGAGCGGGCCCCCGTGATGACGCTGGCGTTGCCGAATGCGCCGTTGGTTCCCGCCCGGCTGTCCGAGCCGATGATCAGGATGTTGAGCGCCGCCGTGTACGGCGGCCGGTGCTTGCCGAGTTCGGCCGAGCTCACCGAGACGCGCTTGATGCTGCTGTACACCGTGCGGTACCGAGCGTAGGCGACCAGCGAGGTGGACACCACGATGACCGTGGCCAGGATGGCGGCCGCGCCGAGGACGACCTCCTTGCGCAAGCCGCGCCGGCGGCCGGTCGCCACGGCGTTGCGCTGCTGCCCATACCGCCCGCTGCCGCTGCTGCGGGCGCTGCTCGCGCGCGCGCGCCGACCGTCGCCGACCTGATCAGCGGGCTGATCCCAGGATGGTGGGCGGCCGCCGACCTCCTCGAAATCGTCGTAGCGGCTCATCGCTCCTCGGCGCATGGGTCGTCGGACGCAGGGGGGTGCGTTTCCTTATTGTTCAACGTGAGGCTATGTCATGTCGTGCCAATCGGATGAATCGGTCATTGGCCTCATGCCGAACGCAGCCGCGCCCCTCTACAGTGGGGACCGTGCGCTTGGGAGTCCGCCTCGCCGGAAAAACCACTGCCATCGGCAAGTCCGCCGCGGCCGGCCAGACCGCCGACGACGGTCCGACCGCCGATGACCGCCCGACCGCCGACCACGGCCCGGCTGCTGCCATCGAGGAGGCAGCTGACAGCGGCAGCCCTCGGCCTAGGCCTCCTGTCCGCTCACGCTCCACGTACCTGCGCGCGGGCCGGGGCTTCGCCCGGCTGACGACCGTTCCGCCGCTGCTGGTGATTGCCTGGCTGCTGCCCGCGATACCGCTGCTGGCGGCCGGGCGCTTCCTGCCGGTCCCGATGGTTCTGATTTCCGCGCCGCTGGCCGCGATCCTGATGGTCGCCACCCTCCGGGTGGTACCGGGCCGGTGGCCGGGCCTGGTCCGGCGGGCGGCGGACGCGGAGGAGCAGAGGCCGCCGCGGGCCTGGGCCGCCTGGTGCGGGCTGGGCGGGACGCTGGTGATCGGAGCCGGATTCGCCGCGTGGCAGATGCTGCTGAACTCGCCGCAGATCATCGTGCTGCGCGATCCGGGGGCCATGACGCAACTGGGCTACTGGATCGCGGAGCACGGGTTACTGCCCATTCCGCAGTCGCTGGCCGCGTTCGGTGGCCCCCACCCCGGGCTGACCTTCGCCGCGGCGGGCTTCTCCCAGCAGCCCGGGGGGCTGGTCCCGCAGTTCTCGGTGGGCCTGCCGATGATCCTGGCCGCCGGGTTCTGGGCCCATGGCACCGCCGGCGCGGCACTCATCAGCCCGATCCTCGGGGCGTTCGCGGTGCTCACATTCGGGGGCCTCGCGGGCCGCCTGGCGGGCCCGCTGTGGGCCCCGCCCGCCGCCCTCGTGCTCGCATTGACCCTGCCCGAGCAGTACACCAGCCGGTCCGCGTTCGCCGAACCACTGGTGCAGGTGCTGATCTTCGGCGGCATCTGCCTGGTTATCGATTCGCTCATCGCCACCTCACCCGCCGCCCAGGCCGCCGGGCGCATCCAGGCCCGCGGGCGAGCGCCCGGCCTGCGGCCCGACTGGCTCGCTCCGGCCACCGCGGCGGCGGCCATCGGCGGGCTGGCGCTGGGGCTGGCCTCCCTCGCGTCGATAGGCTCGCTGGCGACCGTGGTACCTGGCATTCTTTTCCTCGGCCCGCTGGTGGCCGGGCGCAGAAGCCAGGCGGTTCCGTTTGGCTGCGGATTGATTGTCGGTGCTGGGTGTGGCCTGGCGGGCGGGTATCTGCTGGCTCCCAGCTACCTGCGCGCGCTGGGACCGTCGCTGCGGGACCTCGGCTTCATCGCCGCCGGGCTGATCATCGTGGTAGCGGTAGGGGTCGCGCTGGCGTGGCGCGGCCCGGTCCGGCGGCGCACCCGGCGCATGCTGTCCCGGTGGCCGCTGAGCCGGCTGCCCGAGGCCCTTGCGGTGGTGTGGGTGGCGGCGCTGGTCGGCTTCGTGATCCGGCCCTACGTGCAGACCGTCCACAGCGACGCCAGCAGGAGCACTGCTGCGTATGTGGGCGCGTTGCAGCGAGCGCTGGATCTGCCCCCCGACCCGTCGCGGCTGTACTCCGAGCACAGCCTGTACTGGGTCATCTGGTACATCGGCCTGCCCGCCGTGCTGCTGGGCTGGTGCGGCATAGCGCTGCTGGGCCGCCGGTGCCTGCGCGCGCTGATGACCTGGCGCGACCCCGACGCCGCCGCGCGCATCTGGGCCCTGCCGCTGCTGATCATCGGCTGGGGCGTGCTCAGCGTGCTGTGGCGGCCGGGGACCGTACCCGACCAGCCGTGGGCCAGCCGCCGGCTGGTGCCGGTGGTATTGCCCGGGCTCATTCTGTGCGCCATCTGGGTGGCGTCGTGGCTGGCTGCCCGCGCCCGGGATCGAGGCGCCGGAGCGGGGGCGGTGGCCACGGCGGCGGCCTGCTTCGTGGTGGCCCTGGCCCTGCCAACCGCCCTGGCCACGTTCGGGTTCGGCCTGACTTTCGCCCCGCTGGCGGGCGCGGCGCGGTCAGCCACCGGCGGCCTGGCGCTGAACCGGGCCGGCCCGGGCCAGACCGCGGCGGTCAACGACGTGTGCGGCACGCTCAGCGCGTCCACATCGGTGGTCATCCTCGACCGGGTCGCCGCCGAGCAGTTCGGCCAGGTGATCAGGGGCATGTGCGGCGTTCCTGCCGGCATCATGGCTGGAGCGTCACCCTCCGCGGTGCAGGCGGTGCTGAGCGGCATCACCGCCGCGGGACGACGGCCCGTCCTGATCGGCTCAGGCTCCGCTGAGTTCGCCCGCTACGGTTTCTCGCCGAGCAAGGTGCTCGACCTCACCACCACGCAGGACGCGCACGACCTGACCCAGCCTCCGACCGCGCCCTGGCAGATCAGCTACGTGCTGTGGGAGTCCACGCCCGGATCGTCAATCGCCGGCGCGTAAGGCGGGTGCCTGGCCGGGAGGGCCGGCGGGCGGGTGCTCGGCGGGCGGGTGCTCGGCCGACGCGGTGGGCGGGCGACGCGCGGCGCGGTGCGATTTGCCTCGGGCCGCGGCACCCCCTAAAGTGAAGGAACACCGACGCGGGGTGGAGCAGTTCGGTAGCTCGCTGGGCTCATAACCCAGAGGTCGCAGGTTCAAATCCTGCCCCCGCTACCAAGTAGCAGGTCAGAGGCCCTTTCCGATCATGGAAGGGGCCTTTTGCTTGTTGTTTGTGCACGGATTTGTGCACGGGAGCTGTTTGTGCGACTCCGGTAGATGCTGGACACCGTGGCTCCAGTTCCTGGGTGACAGTTTGCAGACGCGGTTCCGGTAGGTGGGCGACAGTAGTTCCGGTAGGCGGGCGACACTCCGTGGCGGTTCCCACCTCTTTAACCCCGTGGGCGCTTCGCTGCGATCACTGGTGGTCGTGGTGGAGGGGGCCGGGTGTGCTGGTGGAGCTGGGTGTTGTGGAGCAGCGGTGCCGGGCGGTGCTGGAGGTCCTGGATGAGGGCTCTTCGGTGACGGATGTGGCCCGCAGGTATGGGGTGGCGCGGCAGACGGTGCACCAGTGGCTGCGCCGGTATGCGAATGAGGGTGGGCTGGGTGGGCTGGCGGACCTCGCCGAGGCCGGGCTCGTGCCCGCAGCAGGTGCCCGTTGCGGTGGAGGCGCGGGTAGTGGCGGTGCGGACGGGAGCATCCGGGGTGCGGGCCGTCGCGGATCCGCTGGCAGCTGCAGCGGGGGGGTGTCGCGCCGCTGCCTGGGCGGTCGGGTGTGTACCGGGCGCTGCTGCGTCATGGCCTGGTCGATGGCAAGAAGCGCAAGCGGCGTGGGGAGGACTACCGCCGGTGGGAGCGCGGGCGGGCTCGCCCGCCCTCTTCTGAGCCGGTCCCGCTCCGGTCACGCCGGACTGTCGTAGGTCCCCGGCATACTTGCCGGGACCGTCCGGTGAGGCCGCGGCCTGACTAGAGGAGACCCATGGCTGTCCGATACCAGCTCGTCATCAACTGCGTCGGCCACCCGGAGCCCCTGGCCCGCTTCTGGGCCGAGGCCCTGGGCTACGTGCTGGAGCCGCCGCCGGCCGGCTTCGTCACCTGGGACGACTGGCGGCGCCACATCGGGCTGCCCGAGTCCTGGCTCGGCCGGGGCACGGACTGCATCATCGATCCGGATGGCGCCGGACCTCGTATCTGGATCCAGGTCGTGCCCGACCGCAAGACCGTCAGCAACCGCCTCCACCTCGACATCCACGCCAGCGGCAGGCGCGATCTCCCGATCGAGACCCGCAAGAAGCGCGTGGACGCCGATGCCAGGCGGCTGTGCGACCTCGGTGCCACGCTGCTCAGCGACCTGAGCGAGGAACTCGAGGAGGGCGCAGACCACTACGCGGTCGCGCTGAGGGACCCCGAGGGCAACGAGTTCGACATCAACTGACGGCCCGCCGGCGAGCATCATCCTGGAGTCTCCGTGTGCGGCGGCCGGAGCACTGTGCCGGTCAGGCCGGACGGGCGCGGTGGACATCCTGCACACCGGATCGTGGTCGCCACCCACGTGCAGCGGCTGCGGCAGGACCAGGCTGACCGTGCCCCCCGTGCCCGGATCGTCCGCAAGACCCGCGACGCCACCG
>Ga0302325_10012985_pt1 | contig 17819 bp, 14 predicted proteins | sample Palsa_T0_2_FD_201948 | JGI IMG/M metagenome (GOLD analysis project Ga0302325, IMG submission 201948) | Peat permafrost microbial communities from Stordalen Mire near Abisko, Sweden - Palsa_T0_2 | ecosystem: Environmental > Terrestrial > Soil > Palsa > Peat permafrost | place: Sweden: Abisko...
AGACCTGGTCAATTATCAGCAAATTGCCGCCAACAAAGTACTGGAACCAGCAACAAACCAATTACTGACCGTGTTGTCCAAGTATTGGTTGGATCAAAGCTAGCACTGAAGCCAACCTCTTCTTGATGTCTGCGTTCTCTGCCTCTACGGCTTCCTTCTGCCGAAGCACATGCTGCAATTCCTGATAGGGCTGCTGCGACGTCAAGTCACGAATGCGGCGCTCGAGACTCTCGATCTGGTTCTTGGTCCTCTCTCGAATTGCCCGCTGGGCTTCACGGTCATTGGCGCGTTTCTTGGCCAGTTGATCGGGAGTGAGGTTTGCGACACCGCGCGAGCTCGACCCTGTCGTCCGTCGCTTTTTGTTCTGGTCGTTTGCAGGGTCTCCAGGTGAGGTTGCTTCTTCGGAAAAATCCCGTTTTTGCTGCGTTCCCTCACCGGGAGCCATTACTGCGAGAACCCGTGGGCGCCGTCTCCCTATTGCATGGGTAGAAGGAAATCTGGGGTTTGGAGGGTCTTATAGTCGACAATTAAGTCGTGGTCCGTCATGAAGTGTCAGCTACACGAAAACCCTTGAGTCATGCAACAAGATGGGCGAGAGGAGAGAGATGTTGAAGGATCCACAGACGGAAGCTTGTCGCTGCATGGGGTTTGTAATTTTGGCTAATAAAGTCATGACACAGCAAGACCTCGGCCGATCTGAGTCAGGTGAGCAGGGTTGTTGGAAAGAGGCACGTGAGGTGCATACAAACTATTGAACAGAAACATACGAGCAGACGAGGTAAAGAAGAACGAGCGAAGGAAATTGAGATGTATAGGTTAAATCACATTGTGTATTGCACCAAAGCACAGTTGATCTAGAAACAGTATACAACTCACTGAGCAGGAAACGGGATGAGGAAACCAGTTGACAAACATCACAGTAGATTGAACATTATGGCATTTCATTTGTCACATCTTTCCATCAATCCTTCTTCCCCGTCTTCATCACATGGTATAGTACATTATCGAATGGATCGAAACTTTTTATCCCCTTCACTCGGACTGGGCCCTCGCCAGCGCCTCATGCAGATGAGCTGGAAATCTATATCTCAACTGACTTGTGTACGTCGTCAAATCCATGTTGACCTGCCTCAAATCATCAATCATCGATTGTCGTGTTCCTTCATTGCCACCAAATTGCGTGCTTGCCAAGTTTGCGCGTTGTCTGTTGCAGGATATAATTGTCCACATTAGAAGGTTGGGAACATTGTGTGCAACTGGCTGTGGTAGAGAGGCGAATTTCGTTGCAAGATTCCGAATCATGGTTGAATTTCCTCGGGCCTTCAGAGGCAGGATATCGAGGTTGGCAATGATCTGTAATAAGTTAGATGAGGATGTCGTTGGTTAGAAAAAGCAAACTTACATCTAATGCTCGAGGCCAGTCATTTTTCTCCACCAAGTCTTTGGCGGCGCTCATCTCGAGCAATGTGCCACAGGCGACCAAGTTAGAACCATTAATCTTCTGAGAGAACATTGAATTTCCATCATACAAGGCCTTCATCCGCTGAGCCAACAGGATAGGGTCGTCAACGCTTGTCAGACTTGATTCGGTCCCTCTCTCCATCACAGCATCGCGAGGCTTTAGTGGCTCTATTCGCATCCTCTCCTCGCCGACAGGGACAGCAACTGCTTCGCTGAGTGCTCGGTTGATAATGATCATGACATTGTCGTATTCCCCAGCCAGATGATACAACAAGACAGCATCAGTTGTTCGTCCATTATCGTCCGCAACACTAGCAGCTTGCATGGTGATCCTCCTCATGAAGTCATCTCTCTCATCAAGGCCGATAAGTCTCATTCTTTCTTCGATAACACCCTTGATACGCTGTCCATCCTCACGCATGTCTCCAAGAAGAAGAGCAAATTCCCTGCTCTCCAGCACGAGCTCACGCAGCGCCTCATGGCACAAAGCCACCTGATTGGTACCAGCCTGTCCTGGAAGATCTTTGTTGAGGCAAATCATCGTCAGGTAATCAACAGCTGCACTAACGTTTGCAGCTCTGAAATCTCGCGTGTACAAGCCAACCATAGTGCCGAAATTAATTTGAGGCTGACCTCTAGTTGTCAAGCTGAGCAGGTCTTCACTACCCACACTGGGATTCGAAACCCTAAGGAGACCGTAGAAATCGAGGGCAATGGCTAAATGGACACCATCGACGTACGAATAAGTGTAGAGGAATGACACGGCGTCTTCAAACATGCCGAGGGCGACCAGGAGGAAAACGTAAGTGCCAAAACCTTTGCCAAGAATCTCAGCGCCGCCTTTGTTGAAGTATTTCTCTCCAATGTGTCTGATGGTGGTTCGTGCATCGTCTAATCCGTACACCTCGCCAGCCATTGAATCGACTCGGTTCAATTCCCGTGCGAGCACTATTTGAATCCAAGCAAAATCTTCGATTTCCATTTTAATGCCCTCCAAAGCGCGATCACTAAGATCACATCGGCCGATGATCTTGTAACAGGCCATCCTGTAAGGATCGATTGAATTCTCGGGCGCAATTCGAAGGCGTTGGTTGTATTCGCTGCGAATCCGATCTTGCAAGTCCTGACGCAGTCTCCGGTCGCTGTTGGAGGCATAATCCCGGATATAGGCAGCGAAGTTGCGATCAATAGCTCTAAAAGCGACGGCATTGGCATGTACAAAGTCGTCTGCCTCCTTGACGTGGCCGGTACGGATCAGGAAAAATATGAGAGCCCAGACATAGTCATCTCCCAACACCTGTAAATCGCCATTGTCTCCAGACAGGTTTTTCTTGGTAGCTTGCAGTCGAACGTATGCTTTGACTTTGTTGAGAACGTTTGGCACACCACCAAGAGCCGCATCTCGAGGATTCTTCGTGACGGCCTCTTCCATGCGCTCAAACTCTAACCTCTCCAAGGCGTTCGCTGAGCCACGGAGAATTGCCTTCTTGATAGTAGTTTGCTTCACCGAATTTTGCGATTCATCAAGGTATGCATCAGCAAACCCGCGTTCTTTTGCTGTCGACAGCTCAATCAGTGAATTAATTTCAGGATTCTCACCGACGATGGCTGAAAGTGTTCTGTAAGCTTTCACAAGTTCTGCAGCATGTTGATCGGCAGACTGCTTGACGACGTTTGAGAACTCGTGACAAACAGGATATGCGCGTTTCTGTAGTCGTGCAACATTCAGATTTTGTACCTTCTCCGCATATTTGCTCTGCTTCTCTCGCTGGAATCGATCTTGGGGGCCGGTCACAACACCACTTGCTTCCATCTTCTTCTCCACATCCGAGAATAGGACTTGATTACCAGTACCAACTGGGCCAGCGGCTCCAATAATCGACTTCTGCAAATGTGATTTCCCAAGAGTGCTTTCTCTATCCTTGTCACCATTTCTTGACGCAGACAAAGCTGCCGCCTTGCTTCGCCTAGAACGTCCGAATGCTGTAGAACTCTCGCCCTCAGAAGCTGCGAAGGCAGATCTATTTCCGCCGGTCGGAGTCTTGATAGGATTGATACCAAAATGCTGATATATTCTTTTCCGCTGCGCTTCCCATTCCATAGTTACGTTGTCCTCCAGGAAGGCGTCGAAGTCGCGAACTGAACGTGCCAAGCCATCAGAGATCATGCTGAGCGTAGTTTGCGTCTGCAAATTTGCAAGATACCCTTCCACATCTGTGTCAATCTCCTCTCGAGGTTGGTGCCGCTCAGCTCTGCCTGTTGCTGTGGTAAAAGCATGAAGATCTCTAATTGCAGCTCCCGGGTCGACTCCCGAAGCTGCAAGAATGTAATGCGCCTGACCATCGCCGTTTCGAGCTGGTGCCCCTGTGCCTACCCGCTTGATTCGTTGTCGAAGATCTCCAAGGCCGAGCTGAAGCTGCGGTAGTTCGTCTGCTACAGACTCTGCGTGTGCTCTCTTCCGACTTGCCTCCACGATAGTATCCCAGTACGCAGGATTCTGATCATTCCGCTGGCTTGCTGGGGCAGGTAGCTGTACGGAGGATGTGAGTCCGCCCTGCTGCTGAGGTTGCGATAAACCAAATAGGCTGGCCCCAGGTTGTGGTTGCTGAGACTGTGTACTTGCTCCAAATAGACCACCGCCTGCTGCTGGTTGTGAGGCTCCTGCCGATGCTGTACCTAAATCTCCGAAAAGACCTCCACCGCCTGTCGTCTGCGGTTGAGATGTCGATCCTCCCAGTGTTGAGCCGAAGAGGCCTCCTGTAGTTGCTGGGTTTGTTGTGCTTGTGCCAAAGGGATTTGGAGTTGCAGACGAGGTTGCAGGCTTGAACAAATTGTCTGAAGGCCGCGACGTATTATTCAGACTACCAAAGAGGGACGTCATTGTGATGGATGAAGCAAATGAGTAGGAAATGCACAGAGGCCGCACGCAGCGGGTGTTGGTAGCAGAGCTTGATGGGAGGACGCGCCGCCCAAGAATTTTTAGAGGTCGCGTTCAGATGTTGATTCTTCGCGAAGCGGCTAGACACCCGCTTGAAAGCTGCACCCAGAGCAACGTCTCTTCGGAAGGACGAATGTTCAGGAGATGCTTTGTGAGATGCAAAGCAGGTCAACTTTGAAATATATTGGAAAAGACCCCAAAGCGCAAAGTGCTGTGTACTATTGTTACAACTTGACAATAGTAGTACTGAGGAAGATTGGCAGACAATGACTAGCCTCGCGTCCAAAAGGAGGTGAATTTTGGCTTGCGGGTACAGTATCGGTTATGTTGAAATAACCGATGGTTTACAGTGTAGGGATTTCAGGTAAAAGTGAGGTTTGCTGTATCAGGCAATTTCATTTTATCCGAATGAATGCTTATATACTCCGGCTCTCCACACCAGAGGTATCTAACCTCTGCTATCCCCTCTATGTAATCCACCCAAAAAGCATAACTCCTAAACTCCACGCCATGCTCCCAATGCTATGCGATCCTGCCAACCCATGAAGCGTTATCATAAACACATCCCTCTAAACACTTGATGACAGCCAACACTTGTGGCCGCGTTTATCCAAACGTGCCAGGCCATGCCATGCGATATAATGCAAATGCCAATGCAAGCCCTATGCGTCGACTATGGAAACTCCCCATCTATGTCCGTATTTCATAGTTCGTTCCTGTCGATGCTTTCAGGTGACTCGTCGTTCAGCCCCGGTGGCATCACTACCACTTCGATCCCGGCCACTTTTGTTACCTCCGAAATTCTGCTGAGCTATCCATTCCAGTACTGTCTCATAACACAGCACATACTGCCTCAAACTTTGTACCATGCTTAGTCTCTGGCCCCTAAAATCCTCCACTGTCTTCTCGATCAGATCCAGGTCCTGGTCGAAAACCCAGTCTCCTGAGATTTCGGTCGAAGTTGAAGGAGCCTTGCCCTTTCCCATATAATCTCCGCCGCTCGATGTGGTCATTTCCATAGGAGTAACACCACTCTTCATCTCTTTGCGTTGGCGTTTAAGCATATCGATGACGGAGTCAATAGTGCAGAAAGTACCGGTTCGGCCGCAGCCGGCGCTGCAGTGCACCAGCATTGGGCGAGGTTCTTCATCGGACTCGGGATCATCCGAACGAGGGGGGTGGGTTGGCGCTGCAGTGGCGCGTTGAATGAAGTTGCTTAATTCGACGAGGCCTAGAAGCTGGCTTGGGCTTGCAGGTGCACCAAAATCAGGCCAGGAAGAGTAGTGAACTTGTGTGATTTCACGCATGGGCGAGAAAGGGTGGGCGGCATGAGAGAGTGTGAATTTTCGAATGATGGCGTGAGGCTCTGCCGGTTGTGGAGGGGTAGCACTTTCCGTGGCTGTGTTGGCACGGCGGCGACCTGAATCGCGACGTTCCGCTGAGTCTCTGTGCCTTTTCGTATCGAGATACACCTTCTTTTCGGAAAGGCCTTTCAGCTTCATTGGTCCATACTCCTGGTTGGACCAGTACGGATGACATTTGAGTTGTCCACCCTCGGATTCAGCAGTCAGCATGACAATCACCCGTACATCTTGATCCCAAATGACACTCCAGAAGTCCTATATTAGGTTAGCAACGTGATATGCTCTCAGTACGACAAACAGAACTTACCTCGAAAGTTGCCGGCAGGGGTCCTTGCGAAGCAATATACCGTTTGTTACTTCGCGAAGCCTTGATGTGACTCGCATTGACATAGTCACAAGCCCCGTCGGGACGACCCTGAAGTCTCACTCTGGCGTGCTCGAACGGCCAGATGTTGTTGTACCGATTTTTGCCACCTTTCTCAATGCCTGCAATTTGAACATCTTTCGAGTTTCCGGTGGATGTGTCATAAGACACACCTGAAGAGAGAGCTTTATTCATCCTCGACTGTTCGGCAAGCTCGAGGCGCAAGAACTTCTCAGATACGTTCTTCCCATGATCATCTTTTGCAGCGGCTCGAAGGAGCCATCGCGGAAGGATCTTTTCGGATTCTGTAGTCAATTCTTCCGGTAATTTGATGTCCATCTGGCCAACACCACCGATCAAATCCTGATTTTGTCGGATATTACTGAAGAACGGATTTGCTGCATTTTTCGTAGCAGGTAATACACAACCTCCTGCAACAGGCGCAACTTCAGGTCCTGATGTTCCTAGGGAGAGGCTGATCTTCGAAGACTGCAGTTCTTGGGTCGACCGATCATCAATTAATTGGGGAAATTTCTTAGAAAAGTCTGCAAATCCGCCTCTCAAAATGAAAGATCGTCCCTTCCATCCTTCATTGGAGAATTTCTTGAGGGTATTAATAGCTGACGTGGCGTCCTTTTTCTCTTCGGAGAAAGCGTCATATACAACGATATATTTGGCATTTTTCCATTGAGAAAACCTAGCTTTCTCGGCCTCATTGGTGAATGTATCTTGAAGTTTCTGAAGGTTGAAGGACGGCCGCTTCAATAATGTTGTAGGAATGCAGAGATTCAGCGCATCGTGTATCCGGGACTGCGAAAATTGCGGGAAGACGCGAAGATCTAATAACAGAAACTGTCCCTCAGGAATACTGGCAATCATATCTCTTAACTGAGTAGATGATATCATGACAGGTCCATCTTCTAGAGTGGACGGGAGTGTGTCTGCTCGAGGGTGTTGCGAGCCTCGTTGCTGAAGTCTTAAGTGTGGTGATGGAGGATCCGCTTTATTTTGAGGCAATGATAGTCGAGGATGTCGGTCATCAAGACTTGACAAAAGGGTCCGGGAGGTTGGGGGGTTCAGAGAGGCAATGTTAACAGGAGATTGTTGGCGGGGGATGTCGAAAAACGAAGGCGCGTTCAAAGATGTCTCCCTAAATCCCATGGGGTCCGGAGATGCAAACCGCGTTCTCTCTGGTCCACCATCTAGATCCATTCGATCGGGGGTATCATCACGAGCCTTCGGTCTAGATTTAGGGGACGGATATTCTTGGGCGTCTGCTCTTGAGGTAGTTCGGTCTACCTTGGGACGTGTGTGTGCACTTGGAGTTGATGCAAAATGCTGGAGGTTTCCATGGCTGAGTTTGAAGCCCTTGTGCTCCTCCGACTGCCTTCGAAAGGCTTCATATTCCTTGTTGGATTCCAGAGGAATGCGCTTCGGGGAATTTAGCGAAATGATTGAACTGCCAGCTGGACTCCAGCCCACGGGACCTGCAGCCGTATCTCGCCCTTCGCTGGCAGGATCGACAACCAGCCCAAAGTAATTCGGTGAGGGTGTACGGACTTCCTGTCCTCCTCCAGGCGATCGAAGAAACGGAACGGCATGTGGAGGCAGTGCCTGGCCAACAGAAGCCGCAACTTGGTGTAGCGGAGGACTCAGCGGGTTTGTAGCTCGAGGAGTTCGTGAAGTAGAATGGGAGTGCGAATGGGATGACCGCGGAGTCGGTCGAGTCGCAGTCTTAGTCACCATTGTGTATTCCAGCTTGGAATTGAGACAGAGATTATTTGACGAGAGGGCGGGGTCGCGGGGACGTCTTTTATCGTTCGGTATACATTGTGATCTGGACAAGTGACGTGACTTCGAGAAGGGAATGGTGATGGTCTAGATGTGAGTGTACAGGTGAATTTCGAAGGTTCGGTGAGGCTGGGGTGTGGGGGGGAAGAATTGAAGGGGTCGCGATGACGCTGTTATGCTGTACAGCTGAGGGCCGCAGGGGCGAAGTTCAGAAAAGAGCTGAGGCTTATATCAGGGTTCGGAGTGGGTGAGGAGCAGAATCAAATGATCGGCAAGCGCTCCTCTCGATTCAAGCGTAGATCGCGTGAGGTAGGTGAGCGGAAGGAGCTGGGGGCGCGGCAACAATAAAATAAATGTCAAGACCGCTAGAGCGCAGTGCGGATTTTGTAGTGCGACGGCAAGAAGACTTCGCTCGGGTGGCAAAGCGGATTCATATATGGGAGTCAACGATGCCAAAGTTGGAGAGAGGGCAAGGGGGAGGAGATGAGGGAAGTTGCTGGATGCGGATGGGGGGTGCGGATCTGGAACTGGTAAGTGGTAGGGCAGACAGACGCGGTGAGAAGTTCACCATCCAGCGTCCAGTCCAGATTTGATATTGCTGAGGTAGCTGGTAGGGATACTGTATTGGTACGTATGGTAGGGGTTCACAGGGCAGGCGCACCTGACGCCACATGGAGTCCAATGGCGTGGTTTGGGTATTCTTAGCTACTGGAGCCGTCGTGACTCTTGGTTGCTCGGTAGGTAGTTGTCGTTACTTGTCGTTACTACTTGCTAGAGCCAGAGCCAGAGCCCTGGGACCTTGGCTTGGATCTCTTTCTTGTGCTGCCGTACTTACGTAGGTATGGTAATCAGGATGCCTAATCATAAAGCCATACGGTTCCCTCATTCACACCTCCATCGATTACTCTTGCCCTCTTGTTCAAGCTCCAGTTGCAATACTGCGTATCTACCTACTCTATCTCCGTGTTTCCGTTCTGTCCTCTCCTCTCCTCTCCTGTCCGTCCCGGTCAACTCGTTAGTCGTCGTGACTAATCCAAGTCACTTTGGACCAGCAGCGCTGCTTATCCAAGCTCTCTACGTCATCTCCCCTTGATCTCGCCTGAAGTCGCCTCGTCTGAGCGTGAGTACGAGGTACGAGCAGCTTCGGTGGTCTGGCCACCGCGGCCTCCCTCAGCCATCAGCCACGCAGCAGCATACAGCATACAGCTGGAAGGGACTGTGCTGTAAATTGACTCGAGGCGCAGGAAATGATGCTGTGGGCTGGGCTGCTACCAAGTACTGTATCCCCGATGCGATGCATTTGGAAGAAAGTCTCGACCCCTCGCTTCCTTAACAGCAGTTAAAGCCTGTAACCCCTGCAGCCAACCCGCCGACAATTGTCCTTGTCCAGAGAGTCTAGAATTCAAGTCGAGTCGTCGCTATGAGTGCGGTGAGATGTCTCCGCCCTCCTTCGCGGAGGCGGCCTCCGCTCCTATCCCTCGAACGACACTCAGAAATCTTGGTTCAGGGCCCACCGCTGCACGAGGCATGCAAGCAACATACGACTCGCTCTCGAAAGGGCTGCCTCGGGGCCATCCCAAGTGGTGTGAATACGTGAGATCCCTGAAGCCGCTTCTGACACCCCGATTTGACGAAGCGAGCCATTTCGCGTCATACTTCGGCAGTAGCCCGCCTCGCACAAACACCGGGCAAATCTTCAACCGTCTGTGGCTCGTTGGCTGAATTGTCAAGCCCCAAGCCTCAAAGCCTCAGCCTCAGCCTCAAAGCCTCAAGCCTCAAAGCGCGAGGCCCAGAGCCTCCAGCCTGAAGCCAGTGTGAGTCGATTCCAATTCTGACGTAGTGGGGCTTGATGTTGAAATGAATGCACATGTGCACAAGAGGATATTCAACCTCGAGGGAGGGCTCTCAACCGCGCTTAATTCAGCACGAACAGTACCTTAAAAGGTTGACAGTCCGTGGCTAGGCAAGGAAAATCTCGCGACCTGACATTTCTCTAGATGAACAGAAACAGAGAAAGTAGAAGCATTTCCATATGCAGTCAGACTTTCCGGCTCCCCTCAATTGGGCGAAAAATAACGGCGTCCATTTCTAGTAAGGGCTGAACTCACGTGATCATGCCCGTATGCCCAGATTGCCTCGTCTCAATGAAGGTGCATCCCCAATATAAAATCCATTTTACACCTTCCTTTGAACATTGCTTTACCTCCCTATTCAGAAGTCCATGGCAGATAATCCAAGGCAGGCTGGATTGCTGTCAAAGTCACATGATACTGGGTAGGCGGCCTCAAGTAATTCCGCTTCCGAGATATTAACATTTCACTCTGCAGCAGACACATCGTACTTGTATAGGTAATACTTAGCAACTCTCTAGTCCACTCATGTCGACAAGGGGTCGAACCTCGCCAGTGCGGGGTCTTTTGTGCAACCATCTTCCCCCCTTCCCATTTGCCAGCAATCCCACCGACCCCAACGGTCCAACCCCGCACTTTGTAGGTAGGTATGATGCTCGGTGACATTACCCGACCTTCAAAGCCCGCGGCCCGCGGGATGGGGCAGGTAACCTCCTGCCTCGACCCTGCTTATCAGCCTTCTTGGAAAGATCTAAAGAGCCGATGAACTCCCAGCAGAAACAAGTATCTATTACCTTCAAACGCCCGCGGCCAGCGCACAATCCTCCCGGGCCACTGGCCAATTCGAGCGATCTACAGCCAAGAAATTATTCCATGCCAATGATAAGCTTCACGCCGCGCGGGGGAACAACCTTGAGAAAACTCTGCGATAAGAAATGGTATTTTTGATAGCTCTTCTATTACTACTCGAGATAGGTGGTTACACCCAATTGTTGTTTAAATCTTCTCTTTGCGCTCCTTCCTTTCGTCTTTCAATTTTCGTCCGGATATCAAAAGTTCGATATCAACGAAATTCACGTCGCCATCGGATTCATAATACCCCGCAATGTCAGTTCGAAAAACAGACTCGGGGTCGAATTCCCTGAATGAAACCAGGGATATCAAAGTCCCTTATGCTGAGGGTCTTGCCGAAGCCGAACCTGGAATAGGGATAAATGGAGAGTCGGCGTGGGTCGTTGATCACCATGCCGAACGCGCTCTATGTCGCAAGTTCGACTATCGTCTTCTTCCAGTCCTGGCTTTAATGTATCTTTTCAATGCTCTTGATAAGGGCAATCTCGGAAACGCGAAGACAGACAATATGGAAAAGGATCTGCACTTCAAGAGCAATCAGTATAACATAATATTGAGTGTCTTTTATGTACCATATGTGCTAGGTGCTCCGCCAATAGTCAGTCTTCCCATGTTCTAACTGTTACGGAGCCTTCTAACCAGTCCTAGGCAATGCTGGGGAAGAAGTTTGGACCTGCTAGGGTGCTGCCTATACTAATGGCATCGTTTGGATCTTTTACACTCCTCACTGGTATATTTTCCACGATTATCCAGAATAAGGACGATCATTGACACCATCATAGTTGCTGCCACCAACTTTCCCGGTATGCTCGTTCTGAGAATCTTTCTTGGTATGCAATCTACCCTAGCTCGTTTTTCCAGCATCTAATGGTCTTTAAGGCCTGTCAGAATCCGCCTTCTTTCCCTTGGTGATCTACTACCTCACAACCTTCTACCGACGTGGAGAGCTCGCTCGTCGTCTCGCCATCTTCTACGCAGCAAGCAACATCGCAAACGCCTTTTCCGGTCTTCTAGCCTTCGGGGTCTTCCGAATTAAGAACACCCGCCTCTACTCCTGGAAATACCTCTTCCTGATTGAGGGCTCACTCACTTTCCTCTTTGCGATTTTTGCTTTCTTCTACCTACCCGCCAACGCCAGCTCCGCCCGCTTCCTAAACGAAGAAGAGAAGAAACTTGCTTACCACCGAATTCAAGTTGACTCCTCAAGCGTTGTCAACGAGAAGTTCAACCTCAGTGACTCACTCAAAATCTTCAGGCAGCCAACTACCTACGCTTTTCTGGCCATTGAAATCTGCCTTGGCGTACCACTGCAGTCGGTTTCGCTCTTCCTTCCACAAATCGTGGCTCGTCTTGGATACTCCACCGTCAAAACTAATTTGTATACCGTGGCTCCGAACATCAGTGGCGCAGTGATGCTCCTGATCCTCGCCTTTACTTCCGATTACACCAGACGACGAGGTCCGTTCATAGTCCTCGGGTTTACATTCACATTCATCGGCATGATCATTTATGCCACGATCGACGTTCTTCACGAAGTTCACATTGCATGTATGTGTAATTCCCTCTCCTTTCAGAAATTTTCGACTCTCTTCAAACATTCACTTTGTCCTTTAATTTGGCTACTGCTAACACCTCTCAGACTTCGCCACATTCATGATGTGCTGGGGAACATCAGCCCCATCCGTGCTTCTCTCAACGTGGTACAATAACAACGTGCCCCATGAAGGTCGCCGTGTAGTCTTGACCTCTATCGGCGTCCCACTGGCCAATGTCATGGGATTAGTCTCTAGCAACATCTTCACGCCCGCATCAGCGCCAAAGTACATTCCTGCCTTGGCTACGACTGCTGCATTTGGCGCAACCGGAGCTCTTTTGGCCGGCTTATTGAGTCTTTACATGATCGTTGATAACAAAAGGAGAGATCATAAGCTAGGGAGGAAGTTGGATATGAGGGAAGTCCCCACCGAGTTGTTAAGAGACGGTCCAAGTGTGCCCGAGTTTAGGTGGTTTTTGTGAAGAGCGATAGCGACAAGTGATTTAGGAAGTTTGACAAGCGGACGTATTTACTTCCGCAAACTATGCAGCAAATTGATACCATTAGGTGCCGTGCGCAAAGATTTTGGAGAGAAATGTTTCCATACCTATCCAAGACTAACATCTAACATCAATTGAAATAGCAAAACTCTAAAGAGCGAAGCGCCACCTCAGAATGGCTGGCTGCCTTAGTGGAAACGCCCGGGCTCCGCACTAATCTTCTCAGGGCAACGCGTTTTTTGGAAGGGTCAAGGCTAATCATTATTTTGACTCTATTTCTTGCCTCTTTCCTTACTTAGCCTCGTTGCTTATACAGTACATAGCCTCATGACACTTTCCCGCTCTCCTCAGCACTCACTCATCCAAAAAGCGTCACACCAGCTAAATACAATTGTCTATTTGTCTCTCAGACAAGAGCGCGCTCTTCACCTTCTTACATTCCCCTCTTTTCATTCTTGATACTTCCTCGGGACTCTCGATATTGAAGAAAGGAGATAATCACCCGACCAAGAACGGTAAAAGAACCCATTTTTCGGTAGGCGAAGAAACTCGCCAGGAGTAGTTATTCTTCGCTGCGTTGTGTTCCCGCCATCAGAAAGGTAAGGTTGAACATGCATTAAGAGTTCTACCCACGGACGTTGCACCATCGCCCCCGCCTTATTGAACACTAGGCCTTCTGTTTGTGCATTGGGAGAAGAGGGCTTCGGTGCCTGGTGACCTGCTCTGCTCCATTTGCTGATGTTGGCATCGCTTAGCAGAATAGGGGCAGGGCAACAGAAGATAGAGCCACTTTTGTTCTTACCTCACCCAAATCAAGTCCGTTCACAGGGAACATATATTTCGTATATGGCCTTGAGAGGGTCTTATGGTTTGATCTTATGTTTATTATACTTCTGCGGCAATACAACGACAAACTGCAAAGCTGCTTTTCTGATCTCGGCGCAAATATCCGAAGTAACGTTGACTGGGGTGCTGAAGAATGTCCAATGTTAATATGGGAGGTTCAGATCTGACTTATTTCTGCATGTTAGATAGACGTTCTACTGAAAAGTCAAGCAGGCAAGAAATTTGGTCTGCGCTCGTTTTTCAGAGTGATGGCAAAACAGACATCCTGGAGGACCACCAGTGGTTGTCAGAATTCGTGACGCAGTACTGGCTTTCAATGTACTATAGCTCGAGGGGCATTAAGAGCCTCACAGCCATTTTTCTTTTTTAAATGTTCCCTGATTTGAGGAACAATCTGAAAAGTAGTGGCTCGTCGCATTATGAATGTTCCATAAGTTTATAGTATATCGAAACGCAGCATTGCGCCACGAATTCTGACAACCCCTAGTGGACGAAGACATTAGTGGACAAAGAAATGAATCATCACTTCCTGACAGAGTATGCTGGTCCGAGACCAATTGATTAGCAACTACTTTCCGAGATCTTCAATCGTCAATCGTTGAACGCCACGCCTTCCCGGTTCCCTGGTATATCCATATCAATGCTATGCTCCCATCCTTCTTCCAGCCAGCCAACCAGCAAGTCAATCCACCTTCAAACTCCAGATCCTCCAAAATGAGGCCGTTGCATCGTCATATCATTTAAAATCATGCCATCATCCATCATCAATCATCCGTAACGTATCCTTACCTCCATGCTCAAAGTCAATCATCATCGTAAACCAGGCCCTCAACGAGGACCACCACATTAAGACACGCAGCGTACGCCTCACGAATTGCACACGCCATGCACGTTCGATCCACATCTGCAACTATGGCACTTAGGCCCCAGTGACTGCACCACGCTCTGGCTAACACCTCGTTATCGCTCACGCCGAAGGCCTCGATAACCAACACCTTTTCTCCCGCATCTTCTTCCTCTTCCGTCAATTTACCAGATGCCGAGGGAGTAGGCCCCCCAGAACTGCTCGCCGCTCCAATGGAAGAAACGTTTCCGTTCAAGCCGCCCCAGTCCTTGATCTTGAGGATTTCGTCAACTTTGACGGCCGTATAAACGTAGTCAAAGAACAGTGGATGAGGCCCTCTTGCGCATGGACATGCTGCTATGAACGAGACGTCATAGGAAAGTCGAAGAGGCCACGACTGCCCATCGATAGCGAACTGCACTGCTGCATCATAGGTGAAAGGCTTATTTTCACCTTGATTATCTGGAACAATGAGTGACGAGACGGGTTTCAGCGCCAATTTTTCAATTCGAACTGTATCGACAATTTTATCCGGGTCTAGATCTGGGAGCAGTAGTTGGTATTCGGCAACGGGATATTTGTCCGAAGGCGGTCCTAAGGGATCAGAGCGTTCAGCCATGCTTTCCGTATCACTGACAGTCAGATACTGCTTTTTCTTTCGTTGACGTATGCGGGCGATCTGGATTCGGGAGAGATCAGGTGCTGGACGTGCGGGACCAATCCAACCTCCTATTTCTCGACAAGTGGGCGCCAGAACTTTACCAACGATGGAGGTTGCTGACCAGTATGTTGTGCTCCTATATTGAAAACCGCTGTTCGGATGCATGTGGGTCAATGAAGCTAGGGCGTTACCACCAGCATCCGCGTCACAGTCGATCAGAGAGTTCATTATCAACCAAGGGAGAGTAGCACCTGGTAAAATCACTCCGGTGAAGTAGGACATCGTATCGGAGCTTCGATCTTCCAATGGCTTCTCATCTGGGTCCTGTTCCCTCAAAATCTCGTCTACCTTTGTATGATTCGGCCATTTCATTGCTCGAGCGAACTTCCTAAGGGCTTTGACCTGGCTTTTCTTGACCTTGAGATGGAACCTGACTGGAGCCCTGTCAGTACGGACTGCTAAGGGATAGAGCTGGATCTTACTGCTTTCCATCTCTCCACCAGTCTTGAACTTCTCAATAGTCATACACTCGTGCCATTTCCTTGCAAGGGCAAGATCCCAAGCTATGCATGGCGGTAACTGAGCCAGCAATTTCTCCTTGGCCCAGGCCGCATGGTGCTTCGAATTTATCCGACGATCCAACTCCGTACTCAAAAGTAGCTGATGAAAGAACGTCTTGTACTTTCCATTATCCGTGTAATTAGCATTAGCAAAGAACTTTGCCACAACCTGAGACTCTGGTCGGCTGAAGTCGATCCACTCGGCCCGTGACAGCACCGTAATCAAATCCGTTATTTGCATCTCCATTGCTTTGTGAGGTTTTTTGAACTTGTCCGGATCCTTGAGCAGATTTTTGTATAAATTCTTGTACATCAGTTCTTCGTAGTCCTCCTCGAAATCGTGCTCGAGATATATCAGTCGTTCCAATATCGTAGAAAGGTCCACTTCTCTTGGTTTGACGCCTGGATCTCGAAGCTCGATGGGTGGTGCAGGATGACCTGACAGGGCAACCCAGTGATTCAACGTGACTGAGCCCGGCTGAGTGCCATAGCAAAAGGCCATGCTAGGTTGCTCAAGAGTCTCCCAAGGATACATAGCCGGTCCCTTGCCTTGAAGTGGGAGCGAGGCCGCAGCGAAGGGAAGGTAATATGGTTCTGCTGCATCATTTCCAGCCCCTCCATTCCCAACAGTCGTAGCATACAAGTTATAGTATTCCTCCGAAGCGTGTGGAATCGCTCGTCGATGTCCTTTGAAGACTGGAACTCCAGAACATATCAGCTCCATAGCTTTTCCTTGAGAGAGATTTCCATCCCGTGCAACGCCTAATGGAGGCCATTCCGTCAAAGCTTGTGGTGGAGCAGGACTCCCGCGTGGAGACAAAGGAATGCCTGATGACCGTCGAGGCTCGGATCTCGCGTGTGGACTGTGTGATCGTCGTCGTCGACTTCGAGGGGAGTCTGATGTGGTAGGTTGCTCTCTGCGGTGCTTGCGTTCTTTCTCCTGCTTCAGGGTTTAGCACATCAACGTCATTGTGTTGTAGGGAGGGCGTACTCCATTGTTAGTGGACTTGGAGGACGGCGGCGCAGTGCTACGACTCCTGAATAAACCTAGCAGCTTTCTTTTGGTTTCGCTCATGGTTTGTCATGTCCGAGAATGTAGCGCGCAATACGTTGTGGTTGTCGTGAAAGGGCCGCGTCTGCTGCGAGGCTGAATAGCAGTGAGTTACCACAAGAACCGTTGAACAAGGAAAACCTGAACCACGGTTCGAGTTTTATCAATTTTGACAAAGGTGAGGAAGTTTTGAGCTGTTGGTCGTCCCAGGTTAACCAGAGTTGCTCTTGTGCGATGGCGGTTTCAAGGTGTTTACGAGAGCACATGTCCATGAGCTAAATCAGCCTTGCGGGGTGCACACGTGCTGACCAAGAAGTGCACCCACCTAGGTAGGCTACTAACAATCCCATTGGATTCCCACAGAGTATGCAAGCCCACACGAAGATTATGTATTTTCCCATGCTACAGATACAAAGTTATGATACCTTCCTCTGTCCTGACCCAAACTCTCCGTATGCGCTTAGTACGCCTCTTCATCTCTCTCTTTTAAAAACTTAGCTCAATTCAACCTTGACGTCGCCCGACCAGAGCGTACCCAGAGATGAGTAAGTATTATTAGATGAATTCATCTTCTTAACTGCTTCTCGATACTGCAAATACGTTAGTCTACGCACCAAAGGAAGATGAGGGTCGTGCTTGCCTGAATAATGAAGTTGAGAATCAGAACGATAATCAGAGAAATGCAGACAATCACAGGCCCAATCCAATTATCAAAGTCTTTTCCACTCCTTGCCAGAATCATTTCTCGGCGCACGTGATGCATGGAATAACCCCATATGGCAGTGAACGCTGCGATGAATAGGAATATTATACCGAAGACCTGTATTGTCCTGCTTCCCTTGGCGGCGTTGTAAAGAGCAACAGATAGCATACCGAGCAAGACCGAAATGTGCTGCCACTTTAAGAATGTCCTCTCATTGGCAAGCCATACCTTGGGCTCTACTTTCAGTGGTCCTGAGTCTTTGATGAGGAGAGTTGGTTTCGTAACGCCAGGAGGGAGCGGGACCTCTTTTTCCCTTCGTGCTTGCGCGTACCTGGACAAGGAGAACGAAGGAAAGACTGAAGATATGGTGCCGTACCCGGACTGGGTGCTTGGCCCCTCTCCTCCGTCTGAATGAGATTTGCTTCTACGCTGGTCTCTAGCACCGTCCTCTGCAGCCATTTTATCTTGCAAGTATGACTTGCCCAACGGTGAGCTGACTG
>Ga0302325_10012986_pt1 | contig 17816 bp, 12 predicted proteins | sample Palsa_T0_2_FD_201948 | JGI IMG/M metagenome (GOLD analysis project Ga0302325, IMG submission 201948) | Peat permafrost microbial communities from Stordalen Mire near Abisko, Sweden - Palsa_T0_2 | ecosystem: Environmental > Terrestrial > Soil > Palsa > Peat permafrost | place: Sweden: Abisko...
GGAGTTACACCGTTGGAACCTGGTCACGTCGGCATCTGGCAGGACGGGAATTGGCAAAGCAAGTCCTACTGGAAGCTTCCCGTATCGTCAAATGGGTTTTCGGATGAGGCGCCGGCGAAAATCGCCGAAAATCTCCGCGAGATCCTGGTGCAATCGAGCCGCTCTCAGTTGATGTCGGATGTCCCAATCGCTCTCTTCTTGAGCGGTGGTGTGGACTCTGCTGTAATTGGCGCTTTGATGCGACGCGTCGGCGCCGAGCAACTAACAGCCTTGACGATTGGATTCGATGAGGACTCGTTCGACGAATCCCAGCCGAGCCGGCGAACGGCCGACCTTCTCGGCATCTCGCATCGTGTCATTCGCATGCCGGCGTCCCGAATGGTGGAATCGCTCGATCACGCTCTTTGGGCGATGGACCAACCGACTACGGATGGCCTGAACGCGTACTGGATTTCGCGTGCGGCCGCTGAGGCAGGGTTTAAGGTTGCCCTTTCCGGCCAAGGTGGTGATGAGTTATTCGGGGGCTATGATTCCATCGCCTGGTTTAATCGCTTTTCACGCATAGCGAGTTGGCTGAGGCCATTTCCGCAGGGTCTGGGACGGGGATTGTTTGATCACCGAGCGCTCCCATTCCGCTGGCGCAAGCTCTCCTATCTAGTGGGCGCAGATGACCCTTTCGTCCAAGCACAGTTGGCCGTGCGCCTCATGTTTCTCGAGAAGGATGTGCATGAACTTTTGAATCCTGCGCTGGCTCCGGCCAATTCTCCATTCGAGGCCAAAATATTTCTCGCGGAGTTGGCGCAATCAACGAAGGGGCGGGACCTCAAAGAGCGCATCGCTTTCCTCGATTTTCCTGCACACCTTGAGGCTCGTCTGCTCCGAGACGGTGATGCGATGAGCATGGCCCATAGCTTGGAAGTCCGCCCGGTTTTGCTCGACCACGTGGTCGTTGACTACGTATTCTCCCTCCCCCCTGCCATTCGACTTCAGAATAAGAAGCTCTTGCTCGATGCCACGCGCGAATGCATGCCCGTCGGGCTATTCGCGGAGCTAGCGGGACGGCCCAAGCGAACGTTTACGTTTCCGTTCGCTCGTTGGCTGGGAGGCGAACTGCGTCCAGTGATCGAAGAAACTTTTCGCCCCGAGCGCCTTGCTGCTACGGGCGTGCTCGATGCAAAGGGAGTGGCAAAACTCTGGCGGAGATTTATAAAAGAACCTGGAGCGGTCGGATGGTCGCGTCTTTGGTGCGTGTTTGTACTCGCGCGGTGGTGCGAGGTGATGCGTGTGGGGGTGTAATGCGTGGACTACCCCTACTCAAAAACCTCGTCTAGTGGTGGTCTCGCCGTTCCTCGATAAGCGCCATGGCACCGAGCGCCGCGTCGTCGAATGGGTCTCACAACTGGCCGATGCATTCGAGGTCCACATTTATAGCCAGTCCGTCAAAGACCTCGATTTGTCGAGGTTTATCTTGCATCGCATTCCGAAGCTGCCGGGACCACATCTGTTAAACTTCCTCTGGTGGTTTGCGGCCAATCGTCTCTGGCGCGAATGGGATCGTCGGGTCCGTGGTGCGCAGCATGATCTCGTATTCAGCCCCGGTCCAAATTGCCTCGATGCTGATGCAATCTCGGTGCATATTGTATTTGCAGAGTACAGACGGAAAATTGAATCCGCGTTCGATCAGGAGCGAGAAGCTGCCTCGTCATGGCCGCAACGCCTTCATCGTAACCTCTACTATCGTTTCGCGATTTTTCTCGAAAAACGCGCATATACGTCTGCCAACACCACTCTAATTCTCATCGCGAAAAAAACCTCAAAAGCGCTTGAGGAGTTCTACGGGAGGCGCACGCCGTGCCCCGTGGTTTATCTGGGCTTAGACCACGAAACCTTCAACCCCATCCGGCGCGCGGAAAGCCGGGAAGCGGCGCGCAAAGAATTGGGGCTTCGCAGCGACCGATTCGCCCTACTCTTGATCGGAAACGATTGGCGCAACAAGGGGCTCCCGGTTTTGCTCAATGCCATGGTGCTGCTCGGTGAGCTCCCTGTCGATCTACTCGTGGTCGGCCATGACGACCCAAAAGGATTTCGATCTTTGATACGCGAGAGATCAATGGACGACCGGGTACGCTTTCTACCGCCGCGGAGGGACGTCGAGTTCTACTACGCCGCGGCCGATGCGTACACCGGACCGTCGCTCGAAGACACCTTTGCGCAGCCACCAGCCGAGGCCATGGCCTGCGGATTGCCCGTCATTGTCTCGGCGGCGAATGGAACCTCAGAAATCATCACCAACGGCGCTGACGGGATGATTCTACAGGATCCAACCGACGCGAACTCCCTCGCGAGGATGATACGTAGCCTCTTTGAAAATGAAGAATTCCGAAACCGTCTCGGACGAAAGGCAGCGGAAACGGCCCGTCAATATACTTGGGAGCGGAACGGCCATGAGTTCACAATAATCTTCAACGAAATCCTGCGGCGTAAGGCCCGACCCGGGGAGCGAACGCGTGAAGGCGAAACTCAGGCCGACCAGGCGGCCAACCTCAAATGAAAACATATTCTCCAAAGGATTACTGGACAAGCCTGGCGGAGAATTTCGATCCCGCCGACGCCGCGGGATTGGCGCCCGTCTTACATCCCTCTTCTCCTGCGTGGTTCAATCAGCTGATCGATGATTTACAATTTCGAGCAATCAGGAAGGCCATGGCAGTCGCGGCCATTCCAGTTGGTGCCAGCATTCTCGATGTGGGTTGCGGCACGGGTCGCTGGGTGCGCCGCTACCATGAACTCGGACTCCACGCGACAGGTCTGGATGCGACTCCCGCTATGCTTCGCGTGGCGCGCGATCGCGGAACCGCAGAGACGCTCGTCGCGGGGGAAGCGTATCACTTGCCATTTCCGAGTTCCGGATTCGATGCCGTTTCCGATATCACCGTTACACAACACATCCCCGCCGTGCTTCAGCGGCAGGCCCTCAGTGAAATGATCCGGGTGATCCGCCCCGGCGGCTGTCTGATCCTAATGGAACTCATCCGAGGAGAGGGGATACACATTTTTCCAAGAAAACCGCAAGACTGGATTGAGCAAGCCGCGTCCTGCGGCGCGAAGCTCGTTGGTTGGTTTGGTCAGGAATATCTTTTGCTTGATCGGCTGTTCGTTCACGTCGCACAAGCAATGGTAGGGAGGCACCGTGTCGGCGGCATTTCGCAGCGACCCTCGTCACAGCAGTCGACGATGGCTCGTCGAATGTATTGGGGTTTTCGGCGTATTACGGTTCCGATTTCAGCTTGGGCCGATCCTGTAGCAGGCTGGATCTGTCCGGGCCAAATTGCCACCCACGGCGTTTTCGTGTTCAAGAAATGACTGTTCGACAGCTCCGACCGTCAACGACGCGAATCGTCGGATTATTTCCCGCATTGCTCGGTGTCGGCGGGATTCAAGAAGCTGGACGTCTGACCACCGCGGCCCTGCAGAGGATCGCTTTTCAGCACGGCTGGTCGACCGATTTTCTGAGCCTCAACGACTCACCAGGTCCACACTCGCTGGACGTGGGCGAGCAAAGAATCCCGCTCCGTGGATTTGGGCGCAGGAAACTGCGGTTTATTATTTCCGGGATTAGCAGAACGCGAGCCTTTAGGAGCAATGGCACACATATCGCCCTCGCCGCCCACCCCAATCTCGCCGTCGCCGCCGATTGGATGCGACGCGCATCCGTGCACCTGCAGACCATTGTGATGGCTCACGGCGTTGAAGTCTGGAAACCCCTCCCGGCATTTCGACACCGCGGACTCATGGGGGCGAACCTTGTGCTTGCTCCGAGTCGCGACACGGTGCAGAAGCTCATCGACGTGCAAGGTGTCCCCTCTGAAAAGATCCGCAGGCTTCCCTGGCCGCTGAGCCCGAGTTTTCTTCGCTTGGCCGACGCGCCCGCTACGCTCCCTAGACCCGCGGGATTCCCGGAGCAAGGACGGGTCGTCCTGACGGTCGGCCGCTGGGACGCCTCGGAGCGGTATAAGGGCGCAGACGAGCTAATCCGCGCCGTCCGGCAACTTAGCATGGCGATTCCAGGATTACACCTCGTGGCGGTTGGAAGTGGCGACGATTTGCCGCGCCTCCGACGGCTTGCTGTTGATCTCAATCTTTCCGACCGCGTGCATTTCCTTGAAAACCTCTCGAACGAGGAAATGGCGGGCTGTCACGCACGCGCGGATTTCTTCGCCTTGCCCAGCACTGGCGAAGGATTCGGATTAGTTTTTCTCGAAGCGATGGCCTTCTCAAAACCTGTGATTGGAGCCGCCTGCGGTGGCACTACAGACGTGGTAGAGGACGGCATTAACGGCTTGCTCGTTCCGCCTCATGATCCGGTCGCGCTTGCTCAGGCTCTTGCCCGATTGCTTGGTGATGAAACGCTCCGTGCGAATTTAGGCCGACGTGGAGGCGAGATTGTTCGCCGAAAATATCAGTTTGCTGTGTTTCAGTCCGAACTGGAAAGGATTCTCGTCGAATGCGAAACCGGCTTTTGTGAGACGCGAATGGCTCGCAGGATTCTGTAGTATTGTTTCTAGCGGAGGATCGGACACTTGGTTGGTCTCAGGGTGGGGTTGATTGGGTCGGGCTTCATCGCGAAGCAGAAGCATTTGCCAGCTTGGAAGAAGGTCGGGAGTAAGGCCCAGGTTGTCGCTCTGTGCGATCCGAATATCGCGCAAGCCGAGGAACTTGCCCGAATGCACCGGATTCCGAAGGTCTATAAGGATCCTGAGCAGATGCTGGGGGCCGAACGCCTGGATGCAGTGGACATCTGCTCCCCGCCCCGTACCCACGCGGACCTGGCGATTCTCTCGCTCAAGGCCGGTGCCCACGCTCTCATCGAGAAGCCGATGGCCGTCAACGCTGAAGAGTGCGACCGGATTCTTGCCGCAGCGCGTGAAAACGGGCGCAGGGTTTGTGTCGCGCACTCAGACCTTTTCTACCCTTCTTTCCTCAAAGCCCGAGAGATGGTCAAAGCTGGTGCAATCGGCGAATTCCGCGGCATGCGCATCTTCCTGTCGACCCCCATGGACTACATCACCTCCAAACCCGAGCACTGGGCGCACAAACTGCCCGGCGGTGTCATTGGCGAGACGGGCCCTCACGTGATTTATATGACCCTCGCATTCATCAATCCCATCCGCACCGTTCGAGTGGACGCGCGCAAGCAACTGGCGCGATTTCCTTGGTCGCCCTACGAAGACTACCGCGTCGACCTGATTGGTGACGAGGCCTCCTCGAGCGTGACCCTGACCTACGCCACCAATCGCTGGGCTGTTCAACTGGACCTCTGGGGTAGCGAGGGGCACATGAAATTCGATCTCGAAACACAAACCCTCATTGTCCATGGCCGAGCTAATTTGAAGCCCGTCACGCTGGGACTTTCTGCGGTCAAGGAAGCCGGTCAAATGCTCAGCGACACGCTTGGCACAGGCTTGAGTTACGTCACTGGAAAACTGGAGAACACCCACGAACGACTTATCCGCGACTTCGTTGATTGCATTCAGGGAAATTTGCCCGAGCCCGTGCCTCCTGAGGAAGGCCGAGAAGCAGTCCGCGTAATGGATCTGCTTGTCAGCCAATTGCCATCCGTTACCGCCTGAGCCTATGTGTGGAATCTCCGGTATCGCGACCAGACGCCTCGAACGAGCCGAACTTCAACCCTTGATTGGGCGGATGGCCCGTGCGATTCGTCATCGTGGCCCAGATGGTCTCGATTTCCGCTTTTTTGCCCCGCCCGCGATTTCCCAAAACGTCGCGCTCGCTCACAATCGACTAGCCGTCATCGACGTCTCCTCTGAAGGCCGCGAGCCGATGACCAATGAAGACGGCACGGTTTGGCTCGTGTTCAATGGTGAGATTTACAATTTCGAAGAATTGCGTCGACGTCTTGAATCTTGTGGCCATCAGTTTCATTCCCACACAGACGCGGAAGTCATCATCCATCTGTACGAGGAAGCCGGTCCCGCCTGCGTGAACCAGCTCGACGGCATCTTTGCGTTTGCCATCCTCGACTTGAAACGCGACCTTCTCTTCCTCGCCCGTGACCCCATCGGCGTGAAGCCCCTTTTTTACGCAGTCACTCCGAATCACTTTCTCTTCGGATCGGAAATCAAGGCGATTCTTGCATCATCGGTCATGACGCCGGCACCAAACTGGCAAGCTATCTCCGATTTTTTTACATACCTGTATGTCCCCGGCCCGCAGACAGCATTCGATGGCATTCGGCAGCTCCCCCCGGGCCATAACCTGACGCTACACCTGCAGGACAATTCGATTTCTCTTGAGCGCTACTGGGATGTTTCGCGCCGCGAGGATTTCGAATCGATTTCGTACGAAAAACTGAAATGCCGTATCCGAGAAACCCTTTCTGCGGCCGTGAAGCGTCAGCTCGTCAGCGATGTTCCGCTCGGCGTCTTTCTGAGCGGCGGAATCGATTCCACGATCGTCGCCGGCCTTGCGAAAAGAGAAAAAAAAGACATTCAAACCTATACGCTAGCGCTTGGCGGAGACAAATATCGCTTCTTCGATGAAGCCGAAAATGCTCGCGCCGTCAGTCGACGCCTCGACACCGAGCACCACGAGCTTTCGTTCGAATTTCCCGACCTCCTCGAAATGCTTGATCTGGTCGAATTCTTCGACGAGCCGTTTGCCAATCCGACTTCCTATCTGATGTATCAGTTGTCCCAAAAAGCGCGCGAGCACATCACGGTTGCTCTTTGCGGTGCGGGCGGTGATGAACTCTTTGCCGGCTACCCTCGATCTTCCGCCGTTCGTCTCGCACGCGGCATCGCGTGGATACCCCGGCCGTTTCTGCGTCTCGGCGCAAATGCGCTCTCCTACCTGCGCGACTCCCATCAAACACCTTATCTTCGTCGCGCTCGAAAATTCCTCGGAGGACTTGACTCCGATTTCTTCGTTCAGTATGCCAACTGGACATATTTCATGAACGAAGATCAAAAGCGCCGCCTCCTTCCGGCGCGCTTGCGCGACACGTCCTCGCGCAACGGGTCGCACTTATCTGCGGACGTCCTGCGCTCGGCCTACGCTCAATCTTCCCTGCAAGATGCGGACAACCGCATCCTGCAAATGGATTTGAAGACATATCTTGTCGACAACATTCTCGATTACACAGATCGAATGAGCATGGCCACAGCGCTCGAGGTGCGTGTCCCGCTTCTCGACTCTGCGTTCGTCGAAATGAGTCTTAATGCGCCATTTGCCTACAAAATCCGGAATCGTGAATCGAAAGCTATCCTAGTAGATGCATTCGAGGAATTCTTCCCGCCCGAAACTCGCAACGCTCCCAAGCGTGGCTTTAACGCTCCCCTGGCTCTCTGGGCCGGAACGCTTTTCGATCCTTATTTCGACACGAGCCTGAATCCTTCCCACCCGATCCGGAAAAGGCTTGGCGATGATGTCGGCGCCGCCTGGCGGGACGGCATCCTCGATTTGAATTTTATCCAGCAGCTTCGGGTCCAACATCGCCAAGGAAAGCGCGACAATGCGCATGAATTGTTTGCGTGCATCGTGTTTGATGTCTGGTGGCGAAAATATATTAAGAAATCACAGCCCCTCATCCACTGGCAGATGGGCCAGAGTTAACCGTGCGCATCCTCAACGTCGCCCAGACCTATTTTCCCTATCTCGCCGAAGGCGGCCGTCCCGCAAAAGTCCGTGCTCTCTCGCGCAAGCTGGTCGCACGCGGCCACGCCGTTACCGTTCTTACGGCGAACCTCGGACCGTCCGAATGGTTCGATCGTGCGTTCTTGTGCCACGAAACCGCGATGGGAATTGAATGTACTGACGATGGCGTAGAGGCAATCTATTTGCCCAGCTTGGCGCGTTATCGCGTAATCACGTTAAACGCCAATGTGATACGATTTTGCCGGGCCGACCTCGCCGGGTTTGACCTGGTTCACTTCTACGGTATTTACGATTTGCTTGGGCCGATTGTTAGCTATTTTTGCAGGCGTAAGGGAATTCCATACGTGATTGAACCCATGGGGATGTACAGGCCAATAGACCGAAACGTTCACGTGAAGAAATTCTGGCATCACACACTAGGGCGCACGTTTTGGAGGGACGCGGCTCAAATAATTGCCACCTCGGAGCTTGAGCAGCAGGAGCTTGCACAGGACGGTGTCCCACAGAAAAAGATTGCGATGCGTTACAACGGAATCGATTGCGAGCCCGACGGACCTGTACCGGCCCGCGGTGGATTTCGGTCCAAGTGGGGCATATCGGCAGAAGAGCCGCTCATTCTTTTTTTAAGCCGGCTTATCCCTCGCAAGGGAGCCGAACCGTTGATCGAAGCGTTTGCGCAAGCTTTTCCCGCATCGGGAAGATTAGTGATTGCAGGACCCGAGGGCGAGCTCGGATATCGCGCACAGCTTGAAAAATGCGCGCAGTCTTCCGGTGTAGCGGACCGCGTTATATTCACAGGTCCGTTGTACTTCGAAGAGAAAAAATTAGTCTTGGCGGACGCGGACATCTTTGCCATCCCATCGCGGTACGAGAATTTCGCTAACGTGGCCGCAGAAGCTATGGCCTGTGGCATTCCGGTGATCGTCACGCCCTTTTGCGGCATCCGCTCGCTCGTTGATGGTCGCGCCGGTTTGGTAATCAACCCGGAAAAGGAGCAGCTCGCCGCCGCCCTAAGACTTCTGTTCGACGATAAGCTGCTTTACGCGCGCCTCAAACAGGGTTGCCGAGAAATCACGCTACAACTGAGCTGGGATCATTTGACCGAACAGATGGAATGCTACTACAAAGGAGTATTGGCACAGAACAGTGGACTCCGTTGAGCGCGCAACTTTTTATGACGAGCACCCCTTCGATTGGATTTCTACCGACGGTACGGCGGAATTCCGGTCCGTGGTTTCGCGTCCGCTTATCGACCTGATTGAGACGCTCGACTCGAGGTCACTCGTCCTTGACGTGGGCTGTGGCCCGGGAAGGGTCCTCGGATTCCTTGTCAAACGCGGGCTTCACTGCATCGGGTTCGACCGCAGTCGCATTTCTCTGGAACTCGCCACCACCCGGTATGGCTGCCCTGGAGCTGTCGCAGATAACCTGTATCTTCCGCTCGCCAATGGAGTTGCCGACATCATAATTTCCGATGGCGTGATTCATCACACCGAGGATCCCGCTGCTGCTTTCACTGAAAATTTGCGCATCCTCAAACCCGGCGGTCGCATGTACTTGGGAGTCTACAAGCCCGCTGGACGCTACCGTTGGCTCTACCGGTATCCAGGTGCGGTGATTCGGAGTGGCCTGCGCCATCGTTTGGCGAGGCCGCTGGTGGTTGCTTTCGCGCAGGCACCGTACTTTATCATTCATTTCATTCGGTCACGGGGCAGCAGAACTTGGGCCGGGGCTCGAAATCTTTTCTACGATTACTTTGTCACGCCGCGCGTCGCATTCCTGTCGCGCGAGGTTATCGAGGAGTGGTGCACAAAACGGGGAGCTCAGATCCTCCGTTACGATGAGAACGGTGGCTCAAATGTTCATTCTTTCCTACTACGGAAGGGGCATCCTTGAAACCCCGCAGCTCCCCCATGGCTCCCGAGACTTCGACACCCGGTTCCCATCAGGACCAAAGCATCACTCATAATTTCGCGAATCACTCCGCAGCGCAGCTTTCCATTCTTAGAATTGTGTGGTACCTGGTGAATGCGTCTCTTATCCTCGCACTCGCGTTGGTTATCTATTCGATCGGTTGGGAATACTCGACTCGGAGGTACTTGGAAGGATTCTCAGACGCCATCGTTCCGGCTACTGCTCCGGCCGATGAGAAAATCCAAGCCATCCTGAACTGGATGGCTCACGGACCTGCGCGCCAGAATGCCACTCCCGATGAATTATTTTCGGACCGAGATCCGACCGACACCCTGAACTATGCAGCGCTCCTCAAGGTGTGCGGAACGGCTACAAACGCATTTATCAACCTTATCGATAGCGGTGGCTTGGAAAGCCGGCGATTGCTCCTACTGAACTCTGATCAGATGACGAACCACGTCGTCGCAGAGGTTTTGGTCAAGGGCCGTTGGATTGTGGTTGACCCCGCATATCGAATCATACTTCGCGGCTCGGACGGGAAGCCGCTCACGCGTGAAGATCTAATGGATCCGGTGACCTTTAGCATCGCGACAGGGCATATTCCGGGCTACAATCCAGCGTACTCCTATCAATACACCACTCACGTTCGGCTCGCGCGACTCCAATTGGTAGGCCGGCCGCTGCAAGCAATCCTTGGTCGCGAATTTCCTCACTGGCAAGACTCGGCCACAATCACGCTGTTTGTGGAGCGCTCGTCGTTTGGCGCGATGTTGGCGGCAATATTGTTGGTCCTATTTCTAATCCTTCTGCGCGCCGCTATCCGGTGGTACTTCGAAGTACGGCTTGGCGTCCCTTGTTGGCGCGTTAGGAATCGATTCCTTCAGATATCCGGTGCATTCTTGCGCGCAGTTGGCGATGCAAACATACCGAAGTGAGTCCGAACAGGAGCCCATGTCACCGAGATTTGGTTTAACCGTGATCTTGCTTCTTGTGGTTTCGTCTCCAGCGGTCAACGCGACGATACGGATGGTACGCAACTTTCTTCAGCTCGATCAAACAGTCCAGACGAGGACGTCGACGAGTGAAGCGATACAGTATGTCTCCCCACATGGCCAGGACTCAAATGACGGACTGAGCTGGGGAGCCGCAAAGCTAACTTTAGTGGCAGCCTATGATGCGTTGCCGTCTAGAGGAGGCGCCGTTTATTTCACTGATGGAGCCCGCGCCAACGCTGTTCCCGGAGCGGGTATTTGGATTATGGGATCTACCGATCCGCACTACAGCAATCCACAACGAGGCTGGAGGCGTATGAAATCCGGATCGGTGAGTTTCATTGGTATTCCTAAAGATAATTACGGACCAAATGCTCATATGGGAAGGGCACTGATAGTCAATGGCGGCAGCTCTGCAGACATCAATCATCCCGGCATATGGATTTCTGGCGTCAACACACCGCTGTATTTCTCGAATCTCAACATCGGCGCGACCGGTCGCGGCATCGTTATTGGCGAGGATTCGAATCACAACAGACTTTACGGTACGGGAAGCTCGTCGGGCCTAACATTCTTCAACGTGACCGCGAATCCTAATGCGACCGTGGGGCTTGGACCTCCCTGGGATATTACTGGAGGATCGTTCTGGATTTGGATGGAACATTGCGGCGGCACGGGCTTGGATCAGGTCAATACGCCCACCGCGAACAATGCAGCGGCGGTCCTCGTGGATGGCGGCGGCTTGAATCATAGCGTGGGCCTCGTCTACATCGAGGATTTCAATGCTTCGAGTGGAGGCATAAAGTACATCAGTGGCAGCGTAGGCTCCGGTAGCCTCGTCGTGCGCAGGCTTAACACCGAAGGTCAGCACGGACCCGCCGCAGTGTGGTTCGTACCGAATGCAAGCGGCGCACAGGTCGACTATGCCCTGGTGGAAGATGTTAACGTGGCCGATTCGATAGGGACGGGGTGCAATGGAACTGTTTGTGTCGTGGAGAATGACGGTGCAGGGCCAGCCGATAACATCGTCGTTGCGGACGTCTCTACATCAGGAGCGCCACTTAAAGGCCCCATGATGGTTCTCGGCGGCGCATTTGGGCTGGGGGGCAACAATTCTAGCGTGACGGCCAGTTTTTTCCGAAATGGGTTTCGTGGCGTGATCGGGAATAAATTGATCGGCACCACGGATGCCGCTCGTCGCGGTTTTCCGCCAACGGACGTCCGCTTCGCAAATCTCGCTGGCACTTCTCCCCCTTCGTGGACGCTAACAGGAAATGGCCCGAAATTAAAGACTGGTGTCGATGCTCCGGATGGGACCACCGGGGCGGGACGCCTCAGTAGCACCGGCCCCGCTGGAGCGGCCTTCTATTTTAGTAACCAAACGCTTTCAGCGGGAGATTGGCTAATCGCAGGGACTTGGTTCCGGTCGAATAGTAGGAACGGGTATAGTCGAGGGAACCCTTTGCAGATTGGAGTGAGCGGGTGCAAGCTCACTTTTTCGTATGGAGATCCGATATATCGTGCCCCCTATTTTGGAGACGGTGAATGGGAATGGGGATACGATGCTGTAAAGGTAGCTACAGTCTCGAGCGGCATATGCACATTGCAATGGACTGGTTTCTCTGACAGCAAGCATGTGTCAGACTTCTATGGCCCGGTGTTCTTTCGAATTCCAGCGGGAAGCGTGAGCGATAACGAAGCTGTAGAGATTGCCAGTAATTTGCAGTCATATAACTCGTCGTGCGCCGTGGGGACGATTTGCGGTCTGCCGGGGCAAACACTTTCCCAAACTTTTCTCATTCCCGATAACGGGACCCCTTTTGCCAATGCGAATTTGACCTTGGGCCCAGGTTGGGGCGACGGGGCGGTGGTTTCCGGTGCGCGCGGCTCTGCCCAGAGATTCACATTCACTGCAACGGCGAACGGTGGCGGCATCGCTGGAAATCCGAAAATGGCAATTATATTCCCCAACGCTTGGCCGGTAATGCCGATTTTCTCCTGCAAGCAGGTGGGCGGTACTGGTGCCCTCACGATAATCAGCGGGGAAAACACGGCGAACAAGATAAACATGACGCTGACTTTCAATGGGACTCCCGCGTCAGGCTCTACATATATATTCGCATGCGAGGGGGAATAGGGAAAATACGTGGTTCGTCTCTCCTGTATAGGAATTCAAAAAGCAACGTCTGAGGATTGCGAAACTTAACTACGCGCATTTGAAAACATCGGTCACGGTAGCAGCGGGTATCAGGCAAGTACCGGCAGAGCGCCCCATATCGTCGACGGAAAATTCTCGGCTCGTTTCAGGGGAATCGCCCCCCCCGTTCAAGCATCACAGCATTCTTGCCGACCCCGTATGCTCGTCACTTATAGGCTACGACTAATAACTCATCTCCGTCTAGTTGGGATGACCTACCAGATGGACCTGCTATTGCCTCGCAGGCCTTTTCGTCGAAGGGTGAGGACGCGAACTTAAGCCGTCGCATACCCGCAGCAGGCAAAGCCAGTTGAAAGAATTCGATGGTCGGAGCGATAGGGTGATCCTCGCCGATCCAACTCAACCATTTCCCTGAACGAGCAGCCGAGCCCGTGAAGTTCGGTAGAATGTGAAAGGCGACCCCTTCATCGTTGAGCAGTCTAGTGAACAATGCCAAAGTTTTTCCTATAGATGGTAGGTGTTCCAAAACATGATTTGAGTAGATGATATCGAAGCTTCCACTCGGAAGAGATTCCAGTTCAGGAAGAGAATCGAGTACGGGCACGGCGAGATACTTCCTCGCATACTTCGCACGGGACTTTGAAACCTCGAAGCCGACAGCATCGTAGCCCTTTTTTTGGAGCAGGCAGGTGGCATATGCCCAAGAGCATCCAAAATCGAGCACACGACCACTAGGTTTAATTGCCCTAAGCAAGTTGATTTTGTGATTTAGATCGCCAAAAAGAGATGCGAAATTATCATCCAGAAGCGAGTGTAGGTCTTGCGGCTCTGGCTGACGAACCTGGGGAGCGTCTTCGGCGAACTGGCTCTCATAATGTATTCCCAATTCATCCGGCGTATCAGCAGGCCAACGAAAAATAAGATGGCATTCACTGCACCGCAGAATGTCTACGACGAGCTTCTTGCGTTGGATGCGGCTCACCGTAGACGAAGTACCACAATGTGGACAGACGCGGGGTTGGCCACGAAGACGGTGCCGAAGCATTCTCTTGACGTAACGAAGCTTCGAGCGCACATAGGAGCGGTAGTAATTCTCTATCATTCCACCTCCGCGATTGAGATCGTGCCCGGCTGAGTTGATTGCAGCGGCTTTCCACTAGCTGCAGGTTATGCGCCTCACTCGTCGAGTCAACGACGAGTCGACAAAACGATGCTCATGATAATTCTGGCAGGAGCATTGCGGAATTATCCGGCTCAGACCTTCAGTCCCCAATCGTGCTCACCCCCCCCGCCCGGATCTTCATTCTCCCAGTCGAGCGCTCGATGTGCTGCGGAAACGCCCGCATCCCGGCTTTGCGAGATGTCCAATCATCGTGGCGCATCCGACGCAGAAAAGCCAGCAACGGCGGCCCGGTAAACTTGCGCTTGCAGAAACCGGCTTCGGTAGCGCTGAGCGCCCCCGTGGAAACTTGCAGGCCGATGCAATCAAACCGCAACAGTATGACTTCTTCCATCGCACACCGGCTTTGATAACAAACTACCGTTCCAGACGACTGCGAGCGTAACTTCTGACGCTATTTGGTCCGCGAGGCGGCGTCAAAACGCGGCATCATGCCTCTCATCCAGTTTCGTGCGACGCGAGTCTTTTTCTCCGTGAAGAGAGACACGAGCCAAGCAAAACTGAGAACGACCGCGCCAATCACGGCTCCGTAACAAAGATGCACAGCGTTGGGCTGCCACCGCTGCGACGGCGCGATCCAAGCCTTTAGAAACAACAGACATGGAAAATGAATCACGTACAAGCTATAGGAAAAGCCGGCAAAGAAATGGCTCGCACCTTTGCAGTAAATGTGCGGATTTTCGAAATCCATTTGAAGGATTCCGAACAGAAACAGCGTGAATGCGAATCCAACGGAAAGATCGCCCCCTAGAACGGCAAACTTCCCAGTGCGCGCAGCTACTAAGCACAGGCACAGCGCAAGAAAGGACACTCCGAGGTAAGTAATGAATGAAATTCGCGTTTCCAAACGGAGCCTCGAATAAGCGAGGACGAGCACAGATCCTGCCAGCCAGATCACGAATCCGAGGAGAATACCCCAGCCGACGAAGGCAGCGGCACAAAGCGCGAGAATCGTCAGTGAAATCGCGCGGCGAAAGGAGTGTTTGGCCCAAGCCAGTCCGGCGAAAAGCCCCAAGGGAAATAGCACGTAATACCAAAATTCGTTGGCAAGACTCCACAAGGGACCATTCGAGCCGAATGTTGGACAAAGAATGGTCTGCAGGAAGAACAAGTTGCCAAGGAAGATTCGGAGCGTGATTTGGTTCTGCGGTATCACGGAGCCGAAGCTGACTAGAGGGTGCGAGTACAGGCCCGATGAAACAAATAGGCGACTGCCGGCTTCGTCTAATAGCAACCCGACCAGAAGCCCCGGAATTAAGACCGCATATAGCCGAGATGAGCGGTCAATCGCGTAATCGCGCCATGACCAGTCCCGGGACGCTTCCCGCTTTAGAATGGCAGACGAAATAAGAAATCCACTTAGAACAAAGAAAACCATTACGGCTTGATGACCGAATCCTGTAACGAAATACAGGGCGTCAAGCGCGCGGCTTCCGCGGAACAAATGCTGGAAATCAACGAAGAAGATAGACCGCAAGTGCCCCCACATAACGGCCCACGCCGCAATCGCCCGAAACAAATCCAGATGCGACGAGGCCGCTTCAGATAAGGGACGAGGTTCGACCTTTGAGAAGGCGCAGGAATCTACCACAGATGAAACAGTCGTAGCCATTACGATGTCGCCAGATCTTATCAGTTTTCTCGATGCTTCGACCGCACGTAATCCCGCAATTTGTTTGACGGATTTCACCATCAAGACGGAGGCGCAACATGCCGCTTCCGTGCTTCTAGCGAAAACTGGAGCGTTGGTTGCGGGCACCTAGCGGTAAAGAATTTCGCATACAGAACGATTGGTCGCCCATTCTTCAGCTGCGCCCCGAAGTCACGATCGAGCACCGGCGGGATCGGCCCTAGGCATCTTGGATGTTGGCCGCGGGTTTCATTTCGTCGACTGCTTTCAGCATCCAGCTACCGCACAACCGCGCTAGGACCTTACAACAATGACCCGAGAAAATTTACACGATCGTCTGATTGTTGAGAGCTTTTGCCTTGTGCCGGGCCGCTGAGATACTCTAGCGACTAGATGATTGAGAAATCCGACGCGCAGATGCTCGACACGCATGGCCGCTTTCCCGTTCTTGACGCTCTACGAATATTCCTCGCTTTTTGGGTGACCATGGCCCATTTCGGTGTGTTCCCATTATTCGCCGGCGTAGACACGGCCACAAGACTTGGGCGCACCCTTGTCCATGGCTGGAGTTCGATTGTTTGGGGTAATCCCGCAGTTATCGGCTTCTTCGTTATCTCGGGATTTTGCATTCATCTCCCCTTCCGGAATGCAGAGCAGCTGTCCACAGGCCGATACTATGCGCGACGTTACATAAGAATCCTGGTGCCCGTGTCCGCTGCTATCGCCCTCACACAGATGACTGGCGACCGGCAAACGATTTTCGGGAAACATGACTTGTTGTGGAGCGGTGTCCTTTGGAGTCTCTTCTGCGAGGAAATCTACTATGCGGTATATCCCATGGCGCGCTGGATTCGGAGAGGATTCGGCTGGACGGTTCTGCTCGTTCCAGCGTTCGTGCTCGCCATGATCCTAGCCGTTATTTGCCGAAACGCTTTGAACGGTTCTTTGCTGGGGGCTATCGAAGCTGCCGCGATTTTGTATCCGGTATGGCTTCTCGGATGTGTTCTCGCGGAGCAAAGCGACCGACTTCCTGTGCTCGACTCAACAAGGGCAATCTGGGGATGGCGGTTCCTAGCTTGGCTCGGAAGCTGGTCGTGCGAGATGCTTCATTTTAAGCTCGGAGTGACGCGCGCACAGCTAATGCTGTGTTTCGGCGTCCTGGCATATCTTTGGATTCGAAAGGAGATCGAATATAGCAAAATGCATCCGGTTTGGACGCCATTTGCTTCCGCGGGACTCTGGAGTTATTCCTTATACCTTATGCATATTCCGGCGATAAAGGTTTTCACGAAGCTGCCTCTTCCAAACCTTGGCTATACTCTCAATTGGTGCGCTACCATCGCATTCATCATGGGAATCTCGTATCTGTTCTATATATGCGTGGAGCGGCCATCTCACCGGCTGGCAAGAAAATTCAAGGAAATTGCCAGACCGGAAAGGCCTTCGCCGTTGAAAGAGGAACCTATCATTGGGGAAGCAAACTCCAGGCCACAACGGTCAATCGTTTTGAATTCTTAGGGATATTGTGACGAGGGACAACGCCAGGTCAATTGTGGTCGGCGCTTCATCGGCTCGCGCGATCGCGAGGGCGCGACTTCGGAGCATCCGACGGCAGTTGGCCCTACGTTCCCAGATAGGCGCAAAGTAATACGGGGCGCAGTTTGAGCTCTGAATAAAGTGGATCGGCGTCGATGGATGCGTTTGGACCGCTGCTCGAGCGATTATACTAACCCCGTCCTGCGGTCTGGTGCGACAGGCTGGAGGCCATAACCATACGCGGGAGGGCTCGGAAACGGGCGTGGTGCCTTGCACCGTTAGCAACGCGGGCTCACTTTCGCTCAATGAGCGAACGAGTTTCGCAGACGCTCGAAGGAAAGGCGGCGATTTCGCAATCTTAAGTCGTCCCCCTCGGGTTGGTGTCACCCAGGAAACGAAGATAAGGAAACGTTCTTCCGGAATCTGGTTCGATCGTGTCGTCCAAGAAGACGGGTTACTCGCCGAATTCGCACTGAGAAGAAGGGCTATCGAGTGAGGTAGAAGCTACTGGGGTCAATTAGCTATGTGCGGAATCTGCGGCGCGATCGGAATTGGATCGAAGGAAACGAGCGAGGCGATCGTCCGCCGGATGATGGCTGCAATCGTCCACCGTGGTCCGGACGATGAAGGCATACTGGTAGCTGCTCCGGTGGTCGTCGGTTCGCGCCGCCTTAGCATCATCGATCTGCCAGGCGGCGGCCAGCCACTCTGGAATGAGACTGGAACGCTCGC
>Ga0302325_10012989_pt1 | contig 17813 bp, 13 predicted proteins | sample Palsa_T0_2_FD_201948 | JGI IMG/M metagenome (GOLD analysis project Ga0302325, IMG submission 201948) | Peat permafrost microbial communities from Stordalen Mire near Abisko, Sweden - Palsa_T0_2 | ecosystem: Environmental > Terrestrial > Soil > Palsa > Peat permafrost | place: Sweden: Abisko...
GGCCGTCAATGTGGGGGGAGTCTTCCTCTGCTCGCGCGCATTCTTGCCCGACTTACGCCAGACGCGCGGTGTGATCCTGAATATGTCATCGGTCAATGGCTTCTTCGTTGAGCCCTCCTGTGCCGGATACTGCGCCACCAAGGGGGCGATTCTGGCCTTCACCAAGGCGATTGCCATCGATCACGGGCGAGAAGGGATAAGGGTTCACGCCATCTGTCCCGGCTACATCAACGCCGGCCTGGCCGAAGGCTACTTCGAATCGCAGGCCGATCCTGCCAAGGCTCGAGAGGAAGCGGGCTCGCTGCATGCACTGGGAAGAATTGGACAACCCGAGGAAGTGGCGCGTGCGGCTGTCTTTCTTGCCAGCGATGACGCCTCCTTCATGACCGGTTCGGCGCTCATCGTCGATGGCGGCTTTAGTGCCGGTCTGCCTCCAAAATAGGCGTACGGATGCGGCGAAGCGCGTTTCCACAGTTTTCCGGCGCGCTATAAGGAGTGCAGCGTACCGTTGCTGAGAAAATCTTGCCCGGGGCAAGTTGGCTGTGCCGGCCTTGCTCAAAAGCCTGTGCCAGGTTCACTGGATATCCCGTCCATGGCTCGACCACTGCGTGGTGGTAGCCGCGCCAGCCGCCGTACACCAGCCAGAGCCACAGATGCGGGCACGTCTCCAGAGGAAATTCGTAGAGGATGCCCTGGCCTTTCGTTTCCACGGCAAACCATCCGTCCTCCAGATCGGTTGCATAATGACCGCAGTTGATACCCGCCGAGATATCGGGCACGATGCTCATGTCTCTCCCATTGAGCAGAGGCCAGGCGTACCGATCACCTGGCGCTCCCAGTGAAGGATGGTTCGATTGCGCCACGATTCCAGTACGAGCAGGAATCATCAGCCGCGTTCCGGCTTCCACCGCGAACGCCGGGTGGGTGCCCCACAGGAAATCCAGCGCAATGGGACTTAGACTCTCAATGGCAAACGTCATTTGCACTTCTTGTCCGGTCAATGAGATCGTCTTGACTGCCTTGATCGCGCTAATTGGACCAAAGGCGGAAAGCTTCGCCGTGGCCTTGCTCTCATCCGCTTTGAGCTCTACCACCTCCCAACGCAAAGAGCGTAGCTCTCCGAGATTGGGGAAAGGTTCTCCTGCATGGACGCATGCGTCGGCGGTCGGATAAGCGTCGTCCCATCCGCCGCACCAGTAGTTATCGAAGTTCGCGTCAATGGGGTAACTTTGCGGACGGATACGAGGGTTCTCCCAAAGAATGTTTCTGCGGCTTTTCTTGTCGAATAGCGTCAGGATCTTTGCTCCCACCTCGGGAAGAATGGAGAGTGACATCCGGTCGTTTTCCAGTTGCAGCAGACGAAGGCTGTCCAGCGAAGTATCTGTGACGAGGTGTTCCATCATATGGAAGATCGTTTCATTATACTGTTGAAGGCTGATTTTCTTTTATATACACTCCTGACAGATTGTCAACTCATCTGAGCCAGGAGCTTGAGTGTTCTCTGCTGAGCGTCTTCGCGACTGGATTTTGCTCCTGCTCTGCAATCTCATGTGGGCCAGCCAATTCGTCCTGGTCAAGATAGTCCAGGAACAGATGGGCCCGGTGGCCGCGACTTCTTTCCCCATGTTGATTGCCACCTTACTTCTGGTGCCCATTGTGCGCTGGGAAGCGCGATCTCTCCCCATCCAGAACAGGGCGCAAGGCTCAGCCAGGGACTGGCTGCAGTTCATGCTCATCGGCGTCCTGGGCCAGGTCGTGGCTCAACTATTCATCACCTGGGGTCTTCGTTTTTCTCTTGCTTCGAATGCCGCTCTCTTGATGCTGGCGCTGCCCATCGCGACCACCGTCATGGCCTATTTTCTTTTAGGAGAGATCATGTCCCCGGTGCGCTGGTTGAGCTTTGCTCTGGCGGTGGCGGGGGTGGTGGAATGTTCGGGAGTCGACTGGAAAGAGCTGAATCTCACCAGCAAGAGCTATCTGATCGGGAACACCCTTATATTTATCAGCGTATGTGGAAGTGCCTTTTATAACGTGTATAGCAAGAAATTGCTGGAGCGCTATACCCCGCTGCAGGTCCTGCTATATAGCTACTACTTCGTAATCGCTTTTCTGATACCGATTACGCTTTACGTAGAGCCCGGTGCTTTTCATCAGATCCCTTCCTATACCGCTAAAACGTGGCTCGGCATTGCCCTCCTCGCCGTCTTTCAATATTTTCTTTCGATGGTCATTTTTCTGACGGTATTAACTCGTCTCGATGCCACCCAGGCCAGCTTATCGAACTACATGATCCCCTTTTTTGGCCTGGTGATTGCGGCGGTCGTGCTCCATGAGCGGCTCACTCTCCCTATGATTTTGGGAGGAACCTTGGTGCTGCTCAGTACTTTGCTCATCACGGTTTACGAAGAACACAGAAATAGGCAACCGGCAACCTTACCGGCGCCATGATCATGCGTTCTAGCGTTCGCCCACAAGGGAAAGGTTCGATTCCAGTGACTTCGTACCTAAGCGGGCAGACATCGCATCGGCAAACTGTTTTACTTGTACACCAAGGGCGGGTATGCGTTCTTCCGTGATCTGGTGGGTTGTGCCGACCACGCTCACCGCTGCCAGCAGAATATGGTCGGGACCAAAAATCGGAGCCGCCACGCACGCCACGCCTGGTTCCCCTTCGTTCACTTCCCATGCATAACCTAGATGTTGAAATTGTTGTAGTTGCTTTTCCAGTTGATGCTTGACCGTAATGGTGTACTTAGTCAGTTTGCTGAGAGGAAGATATTTCAATGTCTGGGTCCGTTCTTCCTTAGGAAGAAAGGCAAGCAGCGCCTTGCCCACTCCGGACGCGTGCAGCGGCCATCTCATCCCAACGTACGATGAGAATTGCATCAAACCCGTGCCCGGCACCCGATCCACATACATTGACTCGCCTTCACGCATGACGGCGATGTGCGCGGTGAAACCGCTCTCCGTGGCCAGCTGTTCGAGCAAAGCATGGGAGCGCCCTACCAGGTCGAATTGGTCGCTCATCCTCCCGGAGAGTGAGAACAGCTTCGTGCTCAGGGTATATCGGGCAGATTCCGGATCCTTTTCTATGTATCCCAGAGCCTGCAAGGTATAAAGAATGGCGGCCGCGGAGCTTAATGGCAGGTGGAGGGTCCGGTGGATCTCCGTAACGGTTAGTCCCTTGTCTTTCCCTGACAGCAAATCAATCAGGTCAAAGCATCGCTTGATTGCCGGGACCAGGTAGTGTTTCTTGATGAGCTTCGGCATCTATAGTTGTCCTGGAGTAAGACCAAGATCGCTTCAGATTTGGCCCCACTGAGTGTACCAGTTACTTCGCCTGCGGTCGCACGTCAGCTCCTTCCGACGATGGGGGGAACAAAAGTCAATTCCGCCGCGTTGGCGGGGCGGAGGAAGTCAAAGTCGCAACCTTCATCGCACTGAAGAACGTGGTCGATATAGAGCTTTGGGTAGCCTCTTAGGTGCGGGCTCCGGCGTGGCTCCCGGCTTTCCATTCTGCGCGCGAGTTCGTCTTCCGGCAACAGCAATTCCAACCGGCGCTGCCCTACGTCGAGACGGATAGCATCGCCGGTTTGGACCACGGAGAGTGGCCCGCCGGCAGCGGCCTCCGGACAGGCGTGGAGGACCACGGTACCGTAGCTGGTGCCGCTCATCCGCGCGTCGCTGATGCGCACCATGTCGCTTACCCCGGCAGCCTGAAGCTTCCGCGGGATCGGAATCGCGCCCCACTCGGGCATACCGGGAACAGCCTTGGGGCCGCAATTCTTCAGCACCAGAACCGAATCGGCGGTCACCTCGAGATCGGGGTCTTCTATCCGCGCCAACATGTCCGTGTAATCCTCAAATACCACGGCATTCCCCTGATGCTGGAGCAGGTGGGGAGAAGCAGCCGATGTCTTCAGGATCGCCCCGTTCGGCACCAGGTTGCCCCGCAGCACGGCGATGGCTCCTTCCGCCCGCAGCGGTTGCGAGAGCGGGCGGATCACCTCAGCATCGCGATTGACTATCCCGCTGAGGTTTTCGCCGACTGTCTTGCCGGTCACCGTCATGCAGGTCTTATCCAGCAGAGACTCGATCTCCTTCATCACTGCGGGTACTCCACCGGCAGAATGGAGAGCATGGATCAGGTGCCGGCCCGATGGCTTCAAATCCGCCAGGCACGGAGTGGTCCGGCCAAGCTCATCAAATCTTTCCAGCGGCAACTGGATACCCACTCTTCCTGCCATGGCAACCAGGTGGATAATCGCATTGGTCGATCCTCCCAACGCCATGCAAAGCCGGATGGCATTGTCAAACGCGGCTTTGGTCATAATGTCGCGCGGCCGGAGGTCTTGTTCCACCAGCGCAACAATACGTTTGCCGCTTTCTTCCGCTACCGTCATGCGCCCGGGGTCGTTGGCGGCAAAGGTAGAGGAGCCGGGCAACATGATGCCGAGCCCTTCCGCGATCGCGGACATGGTGGAGGCTGTCCCCATCACATTGCAGGCGCCGGCGCCGCAGGACATGCACTGCTCCAAATCGTTCCAGTCCTGTTTGGAAATCTTCCCCGTCCGGTACTCGTCCCAGTACTTCCATAAGTCGGTGCCGCTCCCGACTTCCAGGCCTTTCCAACGGCCCGAACTACGCGGTCCCCCATTCACTTGAATGCAGGGGAGATTGGCGCTGGCTGCGCCCATAAGCTGCGCCGGCCCCGTCTTGTCGCAATTGCACAGCAGGACCACTCCATCCAGCGGGTTGGCGCGAAGCGTCTCTTCCACATCCATCGCCATCAGGTTGCGATAGAGCATGGCGGTTGGCTTCATGAATTCTTCGCCCAGGGAAATGGTCGGAAACTCGAGCGGCAGTGCTCCCGCTGCCAGGATGCCGCGGCGCACCGCTGCAGCCACATCCCGCAAATTCATATTGCAGTTGTTCAGTTCACTCCATGAGTTTGCTATACCGATGACGGGCCGGTCTTTGAATTGATCGAAATCAATCCCCATCGTGCGCAGGGCGCTGCGATGTTGTAACCCAAGCTCGTCTCGGCCATCAAACCATTCCTGGCTGCGAAATTTCATCCCGTTCAGATCCTAAGGATCGCTATGCTCTTGCCGCGACGTGACTATGGAGCCACTCAAGAATTTTCCGGTTGAGGAACTTGATATGCGCTTGATCATCAGGTCCCAGGGTGAGCGTTGCATCGCGGATGATTACTTCAGGCAGCACGCCCCGCGCCACCAGCAACGCCTTCTCCGCGTGGTGGAAAAACTCCAGACTCTGCAGGCTGTATGTTATTTGCGGAAGCACCTCCACAAAGTCTGAATAGGCGCCATCCTTATCCCCCTGGCGAGCGCGGTTCCAGACCTGTTGGAGTATATCCGAGACCGCAAGCCCCGGCATTACCCCGCAAATGCCCGCGCCGATCAGCTCAATCATGTACATGCCTCCCCACCCCTCCAAAACACCGAGTTCTCCCGATGTTCCGTCCACAATCTGCCTCACTCGCTCAGCCATGAGGGGCTCTTCCAGTTTGAGAAAACGGAAGTGCTGGTGCTGCCCCCGCAGTTGCTTGAGAAAGCTCAAGCTCAGGGTGGGTCCTCCCGGATTGAAATCCTGAATGAGCAGAGGAATCGTGATCGATTGCAGGATCCGATCGTAATAGCGAAGCAAATCCCGCTCCGGCAGGCCAAAGAGCCGTGGCACGGCCACGGAAATCGCGGACGCGCCCGCTCGCTCGAGATCGCGGGCCGTCTCAGCAACGTAGGCCGTCGAGACATGGTTCACTTGGCCGATGACCGGAAGCCTGCCCTGCATGAGCTCGACGGCATGGATCACCATATCGCGCCGCTCAGAGTCCGTCAGTTTGTAGAACTCGCTGGCATACGCTGGAAGGCAAACCGCGCAGACCCCTCCATTCACGGCAAAATCCAGGAGTCTCTTCAGAGCGCCCCAGTCTGGTCCTCCCTGGGGTAGAAAGGGCGTAGGAATGATCGGAACCACGCCGTTAATTTGTAACGTTGACATGACTATTTCTCCTTGACCGTCACTTCTATTCGCATTGCGGGGGATTCAGCAGAATGTAAAGTGCTAGATTGGTTTCACGGGTATGCGGCTTTCCGTGAGGAAAGCCGCATACCGTTCGGTGATCGTACAAATGCTACTCATTAGCTTGATCAGAAGATCACCTTCAACCCTAGCTGGATCTCGCGGCTGTTCGCAGCTGGAGTCGTATTGGTAAGTTGGCCCACCAGGTTACTGCCGATATAGTTGTTGGGAATGCCGCCTTCCCCAATGCCGAGGTTCGGGTGATTGAAGAGATTGAAGAGCTCACCGCGAAATTCTACCCTGACCGCTTCGAAGATCGAAAAGCGCTTGATGAGTGAAGTGTCGACATCCGTAAAGCGAGGGCCAGTAAGAATATTGCGTCCGGAGTCTCCAAAGCGCGGAGTTCCGTTGGCGAGGTCGGCGGCAAGGGCAGCGGTAGGGAAGCAGCTGACATTAAACCACTCGGCCCTGGTTCGTGGCCCCTTGCCGCTGCACGTGCGATCCGGCTTGGGAGAGGGCGATCCGGTGTTGGAAAAGTCATTGGTTGAAAGCACGCTGAAGGGATAACCACTCTGTGCCTGCACAATCGCGGAGATATCCCAGCCACCCGCTACCGCGTTCACCACAGAATTGCTGCTGTTCAGAAAGCTCCGGCCGCGGCCGAAGGGAAGTTGATAGATGCCGCTGACCACCAGCCGGTGGCGGATACTGCTGTCAGAGACGCCGTAATTGGAGGCTGGATTGTTATCGTCCTGTGGGGCAAGATTAGCATTGATGGCGCCGCCGTCCGTGGTGCCCCCGTCATCATCCAACCCCTTGGAGTAGGCATAGGCGATGAGGCCGGAGAGCCCGTGCGATGTTCTTTGCGTGACCTTGACCGTCATCGCATTGTAGTTGGAATACGCATCGTAGGTGTCGAAGGTGATGGTGTTGAAGTCCGGCCACGGCCGGAACGCCTGCAATTGCGCCTGCGTTGACGCGGTGTTTGGCTTTGCCTGGTTGCCAACCTGGTGGTTGAAGTCCTCGTGATAGCCACGGTTACCGATATAGGCGACTTCGACGGCTGTATTTCTCAGTAGCTGGTACTGCGTGCTTCCACTCCACTCCCATATCGTCGGCGTGTGATAGAAGGGGCTGGGCAGCATCTGCGAATTGATCTGAGACAGGTTTGGCGTAGTAGAGGCCAGAAAGATATTGGCCGTGGTGACGATTCCGCCGCTGCCATTGGATGGAGGCGGAGCACCGAAGGGTTGAGAATACGTTGGCGTCTGGGTAGAGATCGGATTGTTGTTTACATAGGAACCAAGCGGATTGGAGACCGGGAGATCGAAAAAGGCGCCGGCCCCGATATGGAAGATCAACCGGTCCGAGTCCAGTGGACGCACCGAGAAGGCGAGACGAGGAGCAAACGCGCCGTGTCCCGGGCCGAAGCTCAGTTCACGCAATTTGTTGCCCGTGAACCCCAGAGCGGCTCTCTGGGTTGAGGTGGCGAGTACGCAATTGCCGGTGGCCGACGAAATGTAATAGGCCTGGGAGCAAAGTGCATCGTTCTGCGCCGCGGGGAAGGCGCTAAGCAGTAGCGCATCGCCTGGCGTATAGCTCTTCGACAGTGGATAGAGCGCGGCAACTTGATTGTTCGTGTCCACCGGCAACTTGCGATATTCCCAACGCAAACCAGCTTCAATGGTTAACTTCGAAGTCGCGCGGAAGTTATCCTGCACGAACAAGCTGATCCAGCGCCCTCCCACAAGATTGGTGACAAACGCACCCTTAGTGTATTGGCCCAGGTTGGGCGATCCAAGTTCGAGATCGGCGAGATCGGAGGCGGTGGTGGCGTTGCTGGATTCCGCACCCAGATCCGAGTACTGCCCGTTAAAGCTGATTTCTCCGTTGGCATGAATGGGATCAGAGACGCCTTTGGTGTTCCAGAAATTCAGGTCGAAGCCGAAATTGAGGGTATGGCGTTTCAGGGTCTTGGTAACCGTGTCCTCATACTTGAAGATCTGGTCCGGAATCACGTCGGGAAAATAGCCGGGAAAGCCATCTCCCAATGCTGGAAAATTCGAAAAGGTGAAATTTGGATATTCCTCAAAAGCCGGCACCGAAGCGGCCAGATCCGCGATGCCAAAGCTCTCGATGGTGCCCGCGGCACGGGGACAGCTCTGGCAGGAGTACTTCAAATAATCGTCTTGATAGCCGGCGCGTGCGTCGTTGATGAGTGTCGGCCCAAAGGTGTGCGTCCAGCCAACCACCGCGTTATGCCCTCTGAAATGCTGCACGCTGTTGAAGGGGTTGAACGGACCGGGAAAGAGTTGGTCGGCGGCCCCCAGAAGGTACCGGCCGAAGATCAGATCTTTTTGCGAGAGGTTGTAGTCAAGCCGGCCCTGGTATTGATTGCGGTCGTCCTTGGCGTTCGCTGGATTGAGATAGAAGACCGAGCCGGCCACCGGGTCGTGAAACAGCGGCAATACCTTTTGTGCCACCGGATCAAAATTCGCCGTGCCGCCAAGATACGTTGCCACGTTGTTATTAGGAATAGCCGTCCCCACGAGAATGCTGGAGCCGCTATTGGGGCAAGTGTAGGTTGATACTGTCTTCGGATCAAATAATTGCCCGGTGTCGTAGACAAGGTTAGCAGGGCCGCCCGCGCCACACAGGTTCTGCGTCGTCCCACTCAGCAAACCGCTAAAGTCTCCCTGCTTCTGGGCCACTGACGGAACCGCGTTTTGCACGTTTGCCGCTTGGGTTTGGCGCAGGCCTTCATAGGCGCCAAATAAGAAAAGCTTATCCTTGAGGATCGGGCCGCCGATGGAAGCTCCGAACTGGTTGCGAATATATTCCGGCTTCTCCGGAGAATTCGCGACGGTTTGCGTATACTCCCTGGCATCCAGGTCGCGATTGCGCAGATACTCCCACGCCGAACCGTGAATCTTGTTGGTGCCGGACTGGGTCACCAGGTTCATCACCGTGCCCGCGCTCATACCGAAGGCAGCATCATAGACGTTGTTTTGTATCTTGAATTCCTGGACGAAGTCCGGCGGCGGATTCAGCGCAAAGCTCCCGTTATTGAGCGAGCGTGAAATCATTCCGTCAATCAACAACAAGTTGCTGCCGGAGACTCCGCCGGCCCCGGCGTAGCTGGTGGTTGCAAACCCCGATCCATTGCCATTCTCACTGGACAGTGAGCGTCCCGTGGTGTCGACGGTGCCGGGGACGGTAAGCGCAAGCGCGCCCACTTCACGAAGGTTGAGTGGGAGGTCCTGGATAGACTGCTCATTGACAACTGTTCCCAGGCTGGAGGTGCTGGGATCGACCAGCGGCGTACTGGATTGTACCGTGACAGTCTGGGTCTCATTACCCACCGACAGCGCGATATTCACAACCGCCTTTTGATAGACCTGCAGATCGATGCCGGAGAGGTCGGTTGCTTTGAAACCCTGCTTTTCCGCGGAAATGGTATAGCCGCCAGTAGGGAGGGTTACAAACCTGTAGACGCCATCGCCGTTGGAAGCGACCTTGGTCGCTGTGCCGGTCGCCGTGTTGGTTGCCGTCACGGTGACTCCTGGTACTGCGGCGCCGGAAGAGTCCGTGACCAGACCAGAGATACTGCCGGTGGTTTGCTGGGCACGGATGGCAAAACTCGAAGCCAGCAGAAAGAGAAGAGCGACTACAGCCCGCTGAAGAATTCTTGTACAAGCCTCGTAGTCGAACGCGAGGTTATGCTGTTCCGTTATCAATTTGTTTCCTTGATATCGATCTGAGATCATAAGACACGCCCTCCAGAAGGTTTTCTTGCTTGACAGGAACATCGGCCCGTTTTGCACTACAGATGCTGGTGTGCGGAGATGCACGGATTGCAGGCCCGCCAGGCGATCCGGGAGATCGGCCAGGTTTTCAATCTGCTGTAACGGTGTTCCGTGTACTGTAACCTATTTTCGCAAGCCCGCAACATTTATTTGTGGGCGCTCTGAAAGCTCTTCAGCCGGCTGAAACCCACGAAGCCGTTTTTTGAGGTCGCTATGTCCACCAGGAAGTTAATCGTCAAGCCCGCAAGAATGCTGCTCACCTGCTTTATGTGCGCGACCATGGTTGCCGCGCAGCAGCCTTTCCCGGTTGTCTCGACCGTGGATGTCTCCTCGATCGCAGGGCGGCCGGTTGCACTGGATAGCCAGGGAAAGCTTTTGCCCTGGCCCATGCCGGACAATACGGGATTCTCCTACTCCGGTTATTTCCTTTCCCAATGGACCATCGTGTGGGATCAATACAACCGCCAGAGGCTCCCCTATTATTTTTGCTGCTTCGACTTTGACCGCACCACGTTCGAGATGTTTCCGGATTGGCATTGGGTCAATTCGACCGGCTACTTGCGCGCGATGATGCAAGGCTTTGTCGAACGCCTTTATCCCTACACCGGCGATCCGCATACCCTCGAGTTCCTGGAAGACTTTGTCGACTACGAACTGGAGAACGGTTTAACTCCGGAAGGGTATGCCTGGTCTCAGGTCCCTTATCCCTCAGCGAACCCGGGCAGCCGCCGCTACACCGGGTGGAGCAGGCACGGAGAAGATTTTGTGGAGCCGCACGTGGTCGGTGAAGACGGCTACGGCTATCTCCGCCTCTACGAAATGACGGGCAACACAAAATACCTGCGCGCGGCCATTCGCTGTGCTGAGGCGCTGGTTAAAAATTTCAAGGCTGGGGATGAACACATTTCTCCCTGGCCCTATCGCTGCTTTGCTCGCGATGGCTCACTCGAAGGCGGGAAGGGTATGTTTCCTTACTCCGCCAATGTGGTGGAGCCGATCATGCTGTTGGATGAATTGATTCGGCTGGATCAGGGAGACACCGCGTCTTATAAGAGAGTGCGTGAAGGCGCCTGGGCGTGGCTGATGAAGTACCCGATGCAGAACAACGTCTGGGTGGGATATTTCGAGGATGTCGCCGGCAGCATGGAGAACATGAACCAGGTGATCCCGCTGGAGTTTGCTCGCTACATCCTGCTGCATCCGGAGAAAGATCCCGAATGGCGCGCTCATACCAGGCAACTGGTGAATTGGGTGAAGACCACACCCAAGTGGCCCAAGTACATTGTGCATGGTGCGACGATTACCACCGAACAGGGAAGCGGTAAGGAATTTTGCTGCAACCTCCCCAGCCAATGTTGTGACAGCCATAGCGCGCGGCTAGCCGCGGTGGAGGCGCTCTACTACTCCAGGACCGGAGACGTAGCCTACAAGGAAGAAGCCTATCGCACCTACAACTGGGTCACCTATTTCCAGGGCCTTTCCAAGGATGCCCACGCCCCGTTTTCCACCCAATGGTGGTTTACCGACGAATTTTCCGACGGTCCACGTAGGATGATGGATGCCTTTTGGGCTGTTCCCGAGTGGGCGCCGGCCGATGAGTCCCATCTATTGGGATCTCTGTCGGTCGTAACAAAAATTGCCTATGGCGCCGGGCGCGTGACTTATTCGACCTTCGACGCCGATTCTACTGACGTGCTGCGCCTGGATTTTGTGCCCGATTCCATTACTGTGGGCGGAAAAACAATCTCTCGCCGCAGTGACCTGGAGCGCGAAGGATACACCTTTGACGACACGACGCACGCGCTTTCCATCCGTCATACCAGCTCGCGCGATTTAGATATTCAGGGAAAAAGCGATCGTGTGCCGCCATCTTACATAACCTTTGACGATCCGCATCTTCCTGCGGGCACGCATTTAGTCGGTCAATATCCTTCGGGTGTGATCGATTGGGGCGACGGGGAGTGGCAGATAAGCACTCCTTACGGCAAGTTCGGAACGTTCACGCTTGCCTTAACGGATCCCAAGGCTCCAGGAGCGGCTTTTCACTTTTCCACGCCCCACATCTTTGCCGGCTTGGATGTCTACAACGACGGGGAAAGCGATGCCACCGTCACCGTTCGTTCGCCGGAGGCTCGCGAGCAGTCCTTCACCATCAAGCCCAAAGAGCTGCGCCGTTTAAGGACTGGCTGGCGTGATCCAAGCTCCTCGGTAGCCTTTGAAATAACAAACGGACAGGCTTTGCGCTTCGACAACCTGGCTTATCTTCACCAGTGACGCTTAACCCTACGCAGGCTTGCGGCTCAGCGCCCGTCGCAAAACAAGTTCGAGTGCTTGTTTCTGCTGTTCGTATTCCGAGTCGGATAATTTGCCCTCGAGGTGGTCCGTCTCCAGAGTAAACAGCTCGTCCTTGAGCGCACCCAGGAGGCCGCCCGGTGCCTGAACTGCAGAGGCTGGAGCAGCAACTGCGACCTCTGCTGCAGGGGCATCCGCAGGACGGCGGAGCAGAAAGCCCGCACCCACTGCGAAGACCAACGTGATCCCTCCCAGGATCCACCACTTGTATTTGTTGAGAGGATCAGGCGTATCGATGGGCGCGCCCAAACCGCCCCCGGGTCGAGTGTCATTCGCCGCTGCATTGCTTCCCGCATCCGTCGTCCCCGCGCCGTCGTTGCCTTGATTCTCCGCTTGCGTATCGCGTGGCATGGCGCCTGAGCCGGAGACAGTAAAGGCCAACGAGTGTGAAGGGGAACCGCCGCGCGCCAGCATGGTGAGCGCGCCCGGAGTCTCGTTGTTCAGCGACTCGAAGGAGACTCCGGCTCCAGGCTTAAAGCTCATGCTCTTGGGCATCATCACTACAAAGCTGTCCGTTGGGGTGGCAAAACGCTGGTCAAAAGCGAGGCTGCCGGAATAGGGCAGGTGATAGCTGAGCTGAAACTGCGTCACCCCGGGGCGCAGAGGAAAGAGAAAGGCATAGTGGCCCTTATCCCCTAGAGGTACGGGAGACGACTGCACCGGCATTCCGCCCGGAGCCATAGCGGCCGAACCTTCGAGCTGCGCATCGGGCGGCAAATAGAAATCGTAGGAATGACTGCTGAACTGCGTACGTGGAGGGCTGGAGTCGTTCTTGATAAAAAAACTCTGCGTCACGCGCAGTCCCTGTGCGTCGGTCTCGACACGCATCACGTTGGCTACAGTGCTTACGCCGGCGACCACGGCCGCGACATCGTAGACCTGCACATTCACATTAGGCGTATTGGGCGGCGCCGGCTGGAAATATGCGGCGCCCTGGTGATCGACGCGGATGAGATGCATCCCCGGATCCGGCGCATCAATCGAGTAATGGCCTTGGCCATCGGTCTTGGTATGCGCGATTTCCTGCATGCGCTGATCGAGTGCGATCAGCACAACCGCGTCCCCGGCTGCCGGCGTGTGCGTCGTACCGTTGGTGACGGTACCCGTAATGGTGGCCGCGGAAGCTCCGGCGGCGAATACAAGCATTGCGCAGAGCGCAAGAGTTCTGCGCGGCATAGGGTTCGGTCTCATACTCATCTTTCTGTAGCAGCGCAGAGAATCACTTCAGGAATGTAGCGCGACCTGCAGCTCCAACTGGTCGATTTCCGCAAGCACCGCGGCGGTTTCGTTCTCCAAAGCAGCGCGCTGCGCCGCGTAATCTTCAGCCGTATATTTTCCGGCACTGTACTCGAAGTTCAAGTCGCGGAGATTCTCGTACAGCACGTCTTTCTGTTCGCGCAGGAAGTCGAGGCGTGTTTTCGGAATCTGCCGTGCCGTATGCCGTTGGGGATAAAAAACGAAGGCAAAGATCGCGAGCAGAAGCACTCCACAGGCAATGGTGCTCATATCTGCGTCTCCCGGCGAATGCGATCGCGAGTAGCGGCAAAGCCAGGCGTACTCGGCTCTGGAGGCGTGGGCACAGTGTGCAGTTTCCAGTTACGCACAAGCAGCAAAACGCCGGCGATACCCAGGAAGAGCACCAGCGGAGGCATGATCCAAGCGAGATGGTTAAACCGTGTGAACCTGGGCGAGGCGATGATCACCGGCCCGTATTCACCCTGGAACTGATGCAAGATGGCGTCATCGCTATCGCCCCTGGCAATAGCCGCCGACAGTTCTGCGAGCATTCCGGGAGAAGATGGACAGCCCACATGGTTACATTCGCCCAGCAACTGATTGCAGCCGCAGCCACACATCAACTCGTGGCTATCCTTGTAGAAACGGGCGGAGGAATCAGTCGCGCCGGCGGTGACCGCAATCAGGATACAGAGCAAGACGAGCTGCGAGGCCCGGACGAGAACATTACGGGATTTCAATCGTGACCTCTGCCCGCGATCGCGACTTCAGGCTCATCCACCAGTCGCGGGGCGGACGGCTTCACGCCCTCACTCGCGCCACTGCGGGTGCGGCCTGCAGCCAGCGCCGCGCTCAGGTTGGGCGCCAGCGCCACCAGCGTGCCAATGGCAACCACGATCACTCCAATCCAGATCCAGGCCATGAGCGGGTTGAGAAACACTTTGATGATCGGTAAGCCGCTGTCCGGGTTCTTTCCCGCATAGATGACGTATAGATCCCAGGCTAATGTGGAGTGGTTGGCGACCCTGGTTTCGGGTTGTTGCGAAGCGGCGTAGAAACGCTTCTCCGGCGCCAGCTGGGTGATCTTCTTGTTGCCGCGGTAGACGTCCAGCAGGGCGAACTCGGTGTCGTAGTTCAGATTCGAATCCTCGGTAAAGCTCGCGCACACGATGCGATAGGGTCCAATGGTCATGCTTTGGCCATTGTTCATCTCCTGCTCGTGGCTTTGATTGAAGGCGCCTCCGGCAATGCCAATAAAGATGACGACCACCCCAAAGTGCACGATGTACCCGCCGTAGCGACGCGTATTGCGCCGGGTCAGCTGGACCATGGACGCGAATATGTTTTGCCCGGTGTGCTTGTGGATGACATTGGCGCCGCGCAAAAACTCCGAAGAAATCGCGGTCACAACGCCGGCTCCCAGAGAAAACGCAACCAGGGAATAGAAGGTGGCCTGATCGTTCCAGGGACGAAGTCCCACGGCGACCAGGACAATCGCCGTAGCGACGATCGCCGCGCTGGGCAGAATAAAGTTACGCCGGATGCTCTTAAAAGATGCGCTGCGCCAGGCCAGCAATGGGCCAATGCCGGTCAGAAAAAGAAGGAACAGGCCGATGGGGAGCGCTACGCGATTAAAGAAAGGCGCACCGACGGTCACCTTATTGCCCTGCACGTACTCCGAGATGATGGGGAACAAGGTGCCCCACAGGATAGTGAAGCAGGCGGCCAGCAGGACCAGGTTATTGAAGAGGAAGCTCGACTCCCGCGATACCAGCGATTCCAGCTTGTGCTCCGACTTCAGATGATCCCGCTGCCGCAGAAAGGTGAAGAGGCAGATGGAGAGCACGATGATGAGGAATGCAGTGAACCAGCTGCCGATGGACGACTGCGCGAAGGCGTGGACGGAGCTAACCAGCCCGGAGCGCGTAAGGTCGGTCCCCAGGATGCACAGCAGGAAGGTGCTGAAAATCAGCCAGACGTTCCAGTTCTTCATCATGCCGCGCTTTTCCTGCATCATGACCGAGTGCAGGAAAGCTGTCCCCGTGAGCCAAGGCATGAGGGAGGCATTCTCCACCGGGTCCCATCCCCAGTAGCCGCCCCATCCGAGCACAGAGTAGGCCCAGTGTGCGCCCAGGAAGATGCCGCACGTGAGAAAAAGCCAGGTCACCATGGTCCAGCGGCGCGTGATGTGAATCCACTTTTCTCCCGGGTAGCGCATCATGAGTGCGCCAAGAGCAAATGCGAACGGTACGCTGAAGCCCACGTAACCCAGGTACAGCATGGGCGGATGGATCACCATCTCTGGATACTGCAGCAGGGGGTTCAGGCCGAACCCATCGGCAGGCGCCTGGCCCTGCACCAGGGCAAAGGGAGGTGCGGCAAAGTTCAGCAGGAGCAGGAAAAAGATCTGGATACCGGCCAGGATGGTGGAGGCGTAAGCGGTAAGAGTGACGTCGACCTTATGCCGAAGCCGAAGCACGAAGCCGTAGGCAGTCAGCAGCCAGGCCCAAAGCAGCAGCGATCCCTCCTGGCCTGACCATAGCGCGGCAAACTTGTAGGGGCCCGGCAGCGCGCGATTCGAATGATGGAGGATGTAGGAGACAGAGAAGTCGTTGGCAAAGGCGGTGTAGACCAGGGCAAAGGCCGCGCAGGTGACGGCAAAGAAGCTGCCGATGCCGGCTCGCCGGGCGGTTTCCGCCAGCCTGTCAGGGGCCATCCGGCCGCGCGACCCGGTGGCCAGTTGCCGCAGCGCGACTCCGCCGGCCAACAAAGTGTAGCCGCTCAGAACAAGAGCAAGGAGGAGAGAAAAACTTCCAAATTCCGGCATGAGAAGGTCACAAGCCCTTCCAGATTGTCGCAGAGGCAGATAGGGAACGGCAATGCCGGCAAGGGAATCGCCTGAACATTAGCCAGCTGTCTGGGGAGGAGCCTTACTCCTCTAAGGGGTTATGCAGACCGCCGCATGCATCCACCCAGCAGGTCCTGAACCAGTTGAATGAGGCTATCCGGATTGAACGGCTTGAGCCTGAAGACCACATTCAGCCCTTCGTAGGCGGCTTCGGCATCGGGCAGGCCGCTAAGCACGATCACCGGGAGGGTAAAACCGCGGCGGCGAACCTCAGCCACAAACTCCGGTCCACTCATGACCGGCATCAGGTGGTCGGTAACGATCAAACCGATGGAGTTTTCCGGCTCGTTAAGCAGTTCAAGCGCCCGCTTGCCTTCGAGCGCGATGCAGACCTCGCGGCCGGAGACCTCCAGGATAGCCCTGCGGGTGGCCGATTGTATGTGGTTGTCATCCACCAGCAGTATGCGTGAAGTCATTCCCAATTGAGCCCAATTAACCTTTCAGGCATGGATGAACCCCAGATGAAAACGGTTGCCCGAGTTGCACTTTTTTTGGGACAGTTCTTTTTTAAACCGGACCAAAGTGAAAATGAAGCTCCTGCACGCTGGCGATGGGCGTACCGTCCTTGGTCGCCGGGCGAAAGGTCCAGGTCTTGAGGGTACCGATGACACTGGATTCAATGCCGTAACCAATCGTACGCAGAACGGCGAGATCGGCGACCTTGCCGCTGGGGTCGATGGTCACATCGACCACCACGTCACCCTGTACACCATGGGGAAGCACTGAGAGATCGGGCGCCGGGCTGGGCGAGTAGGTGGTGAGAGCTATCTGGATCGCGCCCGAACCCCAGGAGTCCGAGCCGGTAGTCGAGTCCGGCATTGCCGACGGGTGGGTGGACACGCTCGGGGAGGGTGCCGCTTCGGTGACAGTCAGATGCGGGAGCGGTGGCGGATGGACCGCAGCGGCTTGTTGTGTAGGCGCGGCAGGTGCTGCAGGGGGCGTGATTTGCGCTGCAGTTTGTGCGTGTGGTTTGACCCTAACCTTGGGATGCAGCGCCGGGGCCGGCGCCCGGCCTGGCAAATATGCGAGCTCCATGTGCGTGCCCAGCGCAGTACCGGGCAAGGTGAAAACATGCACCGGATGCAGCCGCATGGAGAAGAGAAACGCGGCCCCGACCACGGCGTGCGCCGCGACCGACAGCCACGTTGACCTCATGAGACTGCGCCGGGTTGGGAGCAGTGAAAACATGCGATTGTCCTCTATTTTAATAGTGCCAGTCGGGTAATGGGAGACTATGAATCTCGATAACTAACCATCGTGCCCAACGCGGTCCGTTTGGGGTGTTTTGGAAAGCTAAGGGCTTCACAGACTCCGGAAAACTCTGCACGAAAGGCAGGAAAGCAATACCTCAGGGGCTAAAGCCCTCAAGCTGTGGCTTTTTACGGCCCGACTAAAGTCGTGCCCTGATACAAAGCATGAGAGCGGTGGCTCGTCCGGCTGTCGTCGAGGTGGCGAAATTGGGGTGT
>Ga0302325_10012991_pt1 | contig 17812 bp, 15 predicted proteins | sample Palsa_T0_2_FD_201948 | JGI IMG/M metagenome (GOLD analysis project Ga0302325, IMG submission 201948) | Peat permafrost microbial communities from Stordalen Mire near Abisko, Sweden - Palsa_T0_2 | ecosystem: Environmental > Terrestrial > Soil > Palsa > Peat permafrost | place: Sweden: Abisko...
GGGCGGCCTATCGCGCGCGGATTACGCGGGGCGTACGCACCAGCCGCCATATCGTCACCAACCTGCGCTACGGCAGTATCACTGCCGATCGCGTCGAGGCGACTTCGATCATGACCCTGTACGCGGAGGATGGTCCGCCGCCTCATCCGGCGCATGTGCTGATGGTGGCCGATTTCGAAGACGTCTGTGTTCGCGACAGCGGCCGCTGGCTGTTCGAGTCGCGCAATCTTATCGAACTTTTCAACGACCCCGGGCGCAGCGCCGTGCTGCCGCTCGCCGACTCGCGGAGGAAACCGGCATGAGCAGTGTAAGCAGGTTGACCAGCGCCCTCGTATGCGCCTCGCATTCGCCCCTGATGTACTGCTACGGCAAGGAGCCGGCCGAGCACGCCGCGGTCAACGCCGTCTTTGCGGCGCGCGCGGCCGCCGTGCGGGAATTCGACCCCGAGCTGGTCTTTATATTCGGTCCAGATCATTACTCGACGTTCTTCGGCCGGCTGACGCCGCCGTATTGCGTCGGTGCGGCGTGTGAATCGCTGGGCGATATTGGGGGCCATCCGGGACGCTTCAATGTGCAGCGCGATATAGCGATCGCATGCGTCGCCGCGACGCGCGAGGCCGGAATCGACGTCGCTATTTCGTACGACTTGAAGGTCGATCATGGCGTCTCGCAGACGCTCCATCGCGTGGCTGGCGCGGTCGACGCCTATCCGACGATACCGGTAGTTTTCGATATCATGACGCCGCCGATTCCGCCGTTTCGGCGGGCGCGGATGCTCGGCGAGGCGATCGGCAACTTCGCAAAGGGTCTTGGCAAGCGCGTGCTGTTCATCGGGTCGGGAGGCCTGTCGCATAATCCGGTGATGATTTTTCCGCCGTATGGAACCGGCGCGGCCGATATTTTTGCTTACCAGGAGTCCGGCCCGGGCGGCGGCGCGATGTCGCGACAGGCGTGGCTCGATCACATGGAGGCTGTCCATCTGGCCGGCGCTCGCGAACTGTCGTCGGGCCGAATCACAGCGGCGGACTGCATGCTCAACGAATCGATCGACGGCAAGTTTCTCGAGATGGTGACCAGCGGCAGGCTTGATCTAGTCGACAGCTGGAAGCCGGATGATCTGATCGCGCAGGCGGGAGTCGGCTCAGTCGAGATTCAAACCTGGCTGGCGGCCTGCTCGGCCAGTAAGGCGGCAGGCGGCGCGCTGCCGGTGCGCGATTTCTACGCGCCTATCGTCGATTATGGAATCGCGACCGGGGTGATTCACGCTTAAGTCGCATTGGCTTCGGACGACGGTTCGACCATCTCGCGCACGGCCTCTTCGAGCCGCGTCGTTAGTTCCACCCGGTCGGCGCTGCGCATCCCGGTAGTCGCCATCGGTGCGCCGAGCTTAATCTTCATGCGCCCCCACGGCATCACGATGCGCGCGCCGCGCGGATAGATCTGCGCGCCAAAACTTATTCCCATCGGCACGCATGGCTGCTTGGTCAGGATTGCCAGCCAGGCCGCGCCGTCGCTGAATTTATGGACCTTGCCATCGCTGAAGCGCGTCCCCTCGGCGAAGACGCAGACGTTATAGCCGCGCCGCATCACGTCGAGAGCCTTGCGAATCGTCCGGCCGCCGCCCTGACGATCGACCAGGATATGGCCCGAATGGTCCATCGCATAGCCGATGAGCGGCACTTTGAGCAGCTCCTTTTTGGCGACGAAACGGGTCTCGCCCGGAATGTAGGCGATCGTCGCGAAGATGTCGAAATAGCTCTGATGGTTCGCGACCAGCACGAATGACGGAAGTCCGGCCAGATGCTCGAGCCCTTCGATATCGACGCGAATACCGGCGGTGCGGACGATCAGCCATCCCCATAATCGCCCGAGATAGCTGACCGCGTGCCCGCCCCACACGTTCGCCGTCAGCGCCGACAAGCCACCCAGAACGAACGTATAGAACACGGCGAGAGCCGTCGCGATCGTGCCCCAAAGAATGAGTATCGCCCGCAGGATAACGCCGGTGTCCGGCGCGGCATGATTGCGCTCTGCGGTTATCATCGAAGATTCCAGCTACACTTTAAGGACGGCGGAAATCAGACCGCCGCTCAGTATTCGACGGCGGCGGATCCACCAGCGAGCGAAGGTTTTGGAATTAGCGGCATGCGATCAGCTTTGACGGCGAGAATAGTGCTGATGGCGATCATAACTGCGGCGGCGGTGATTGCAATGGCCGGCGCCATTGCGATCGCACAGGACGATACCTGCGTCACGATCCGGACCGCGCTCACAAATCTATCAGATGCTGAGCACCAGCAGGCGCTCGCGCTTGATCTCTATGCCAAAGGCAGCGGCTTGCCGGCGGTCGAAGTCGGATTGAGCACCATGACCGATCGGATGGAAGATCTAAAAAATGCGCTGGCTAAAGCCAACGCTGCCCCAGACCCGGACGCGGCCCGGTGCATCGCGATGGGTAACCACGCGCTCGTCGCGGCGGAGCATCTCACTTCGATTGTCGAGGGGGTCGTGATTAAGGGACGCGACTTGCCTGCCGCGCAATCGCCGGCTGACCAGACGACTGGTGCGCCATCCGCGGCTCCGTAATTTGCGCCGCGCGTGCACTGCGGCGCCGCGGAATCATAAACGCGGCCATCGCCACGATCAGCAACAGGCCCTGCGCGAGCAGCGTCTGAACTGTCGGAAACAGCCCGATCATCGGAATCGCGGCAACGTGCGGAACGAACGTCGCGGTAATCAGGCCTGATTCCTGCCAGCTCGACACGCCTTGTCCAATAAAGACCACCGCCAGGAAATACAGCAGCAGAGTTGTCGCTGAGAAGAACGACCCGACCGGGATTCGCATCGCGGCGCGCTGGAGAATGAAAAAGACTACCACCAGGGCGAGCGCGCCGGCGCCGACTCCAGCAAGGACGGCATGCTGCTCGGCTCCCGCCGAGGCCCCGGAAACGAGCGCTTGAAAGAAAACGATCGTCTCGGCGCCCTCGCGCATCACGGCCAGAAAGGCGGTCAATCCGAGCGCGACCGCCGGCATCACGCTGCGCTGCGCGGACTCGATCCGGTTGCGGATGAAGTGCTTCCACTGATCGGCCTGCGCCTTGGAGGTCAGCCACGAGCTGACGTAGAAAAGCGTCCCCGCGGCCATGAACTGGAACACTCCTTCGAGCGTATCGCTGGCGTTATCGGCAATCAGATGATTGACCGACCAGGCCAGCGCGCAGCTCACGACGATTGCGGATAAGGCGCCGATGTAGATGCCGCGAGCCTTCTCGCCATGACCGGCCTCGCGCGTGCCGGCAACTAGCGCGATCACAACGATCATCGCCTCGAAACCTTCCCGAAACAGGATTCCGAGCGAGTAAAGAAAGTACGGAAAAACCGTCGAAGTGGATGCCATATTGAAATAAAAACTGAGAATCGTTCTCAATTAGAAATCTATTCGCTAGCCCGCCGGCCTGTCAAGCGACCTTGCCGACCGCCCGCCCGAGGGTGTAGTTTCGGGACGGAAGCGAAGCCCGGATTGTCGGGCTCCCGCTTCCTATTTTTTGGCGTCAGTTTTAGCGATGATTCTTGTTGCGCATTATCTGCCTAAGCTAATGGATATTGGTTCGAGGGCCGCGCTTTGCGGAGGGCCGATACGATGGCTGTGAAGACGCTCGCCGTGATCGGCGCCGGCCAGATGGGCGCCGGGATTGCCCAGGTCGCCGCGCAGGCCGGTATCAACGTGATACTGAACGACGTCTCCGAAGAGATCTGCCGCCGCGGCTACGATGGGATCCGGCGCGGCTTCGATCGCGGAGTGGAGCGGGGCCGGATGACGCCGGCCGAGCGCGACGCGATGGTCGCGCGCGTCACGCCAACGGCGCGCCTCGAGGATATCGGCGCGGCGGACTTCGTCGTCGAGGCGATTATCGAGCGCGAGGACGTAAAGGTCGCGCTCTTCAAACGTATCGATGAGGTCTGCCCACCCGCGGTCATCTTCGCCTCCAACACTTCGTCCATTTCGGTCACGCGCATGGGCGCCGCGACGCGCCGTCCCGATCGTTTCATCGGCATGCACTTCATGAATCCGGTGCCGCTGATGAAGCTGGTCGAAATTATTCGTGGCCTCGCGACCAGCGACGAGACTTATGCCGCCACCCGCGAGCTCTCGATGCGGCTCGGCAAGGAAACGATCACGGCCGCCGACTTTCCCGGCTTTATCGTCAATCGAATATTGCTGCCGATGATCAATGAGGCGGTTTACGCGCTGCAGGAAGGCGTCGGCAGCGCCGCCGATATCGACACCGGCATGAAGCTCGGCACCAACCATCCGATGGGTCCGCTCGAGTTGGCCGATCTGGTTGGCCTCGACACCTGCCTGTACGTGATGGAAGTGCTCCACGAAGGCCTTGGCGACAGCAAATATCGTCCCTGCCCGCTGCTGCGCAGATACGTCGACGCGGGCTACCTGGGGCGAAAGACTGGACGCGGCTTTCACGTGTACGATGCGTCCGGCGCGGTCCGGTAGGCGGATCGTAATCCGGTGCGCCGAGCTTTGGTGCGGCGGCGAAATGCCGCGGCGCCTCACGCGTGACGATGCGCGACTATGGAGGATGGCGCCATGAAAGCTTTCATCTTGGTCGATACGTCGCCCGGTAAGGCCCGGGAGGTCGCAGCGAAGGTACGCGGGGTCGACGGCGTCAGAGAGGCTCATGCAGTGACCGGGCCGCACGATATAATCGCCGTCGTCGAGGCGCCCGATGTCTCGGCGCTGGGCGAAATGGTGGTGCATAAGATCCAGAGTATTGCCGGCGTCAATCGCAGCTTGACGTCGATTGTGTCCGACTGAGCCGATGCGACTTATTTTGAGGTAAACGGGCCGCGCGCGATAACGCGATGAGATCACGCGGCGATACTCGACGGCCAGGAAAAAATTGCCAATGGCTGAACTACCGGTAATCAAACGGTTGCGCAAGGAACTCGACGTGCTGATGCGGGAGCTTACCGTCGAGCTGCCCAAGGAACTCGAGCGGGCTCGGGCGCACGGCGATCTGTCGGAAAACGCCGAGTGGGCGATGGCCAAGCAGCGCCAGGAATTCGTGCGCGCGCGGGTATCCAACATGGAGCTGCGAATCGCCGAGCTTTCGAGGATCAACCTCGACGCGATTCCGCGCGATACCGTCGGCCTCGGCAGCCTGGTCGATCTGGAAAACCTCGACGACGGCGGCACGGCGCGCTTCGAAATCGTTGTGCCAGAAGAGGTCGACGGCGCCCTCAACCGCATCTCGCTATCCTCGCCGCTGGGCCGCGCGCTGCTCGGCAAGACGGCCGACGACGATATCGAAGTGCAGACGCCCAAGGGCAAGCGGTCTTACATGGTCCGCAAGCTCGTCACGATTCACGAGCTCATGACGGTCGAAGGCGGCGTCCGCGAGAACTGATTGTTAATCTAATCTTAGTGCGCGCACTTGCGCGGACGTTGAGGCGCGCATCGGTGCTTGCGGGCTAGCCGCCGTACATTGATTCGATCTGTTCCTGGTAATGCATCTGCACGACCCGCCGGCGTAGTTTCATCGTCGGTGTCAGCTCGCCGTTTTCCTGCGAAAACGGCCGCGCGATCAGCGTGAAAGCGGTAATCGCCTCGACATCGGAGAGCGGCCGGTTGAACTCGCGGATGCGCTTCTGAAAGAGCGTCCGCATCGCCGGATCAGCAACGAGATCCTCGGGGCGGCCCTTGGCGAGGCCGTCGGGCTTGAGATGGCCGGCGATCTGATCGAAGTCCGGCACGATCAGCGCCGCGAGATGCTTGCGCCGATCGCCGATTACGCAAGCCTGCGCGATCAACGGGTCGGCCTCCAGGCGCGCTTCCAGATTCGCAGGCGAAATGTTCTTGCCGCCCGACAGCACGATAATTTCCTTCTTGCGATCGGTGATGCTGATGAAACCGTCGGCGTCTATTCGCGCGATATCTCCCGTATGGAGCCAGCCGTCCGAATCGACTGCGTCTCGGCTGTCGTCGGGGCGGCCGAAATAGCCGGCCATAATGTTGTCGCCGCGCAAGAGCAACTCGCCGTCGTCGGCAGTGACCGCCTCTACATTGCACAGTGGCCGGCCGACCGTGCCGATTCGCGTGCGCTCCGGCAGGTTGACTGAGACGACCGGCGCCGCTTCGGTCAATCCGTAGCCTTCGTATATCGGCACTTCGGCGGCGGACAGAAACTTGAAAATCTCGATTGCCAGCGGGGCCCCGCCCGAAATCAGATAGCGAAGTCGGCCGCCGAAGGTCCCCCGCACGCGGGCGAAAACGATGCGGCGAAAAAGCGCCATCGGGATAGCCAGATGGGGACCGACGCGCATCCCACGATGTCGCCGCCATGCGGCTCGCTCGCCGATCGATGTCGCCGCCTTGAACAGAGCACGCTTGGCAGCGCCAGAATCGGCCACCGTGCGCATCACGCGGTTATGCACCACTTCGAGCAGGCGCGGCACCGTCAGCACAACGGTCGGTTTTATTTCGAGGAGATTGGCTGCGATCTGCCCAAGCCCCTCGGCGTAGGCAATAGTCCCCCCGCATATCATCACGGTGTAATAGCCGGCGCTGCGCTCGAACGAATGCGCGATTGGCAGGATCGACAGGATGGTATCGTGCTCATCGAGCAGCAGCGCGTCGAGCGAGCCCTCGCAGTTGGCGAGCAGATTGCCGTGCGTGAGCATCACGCCCTTGCTCGGACCGGTGGTGCCGGAGGTGTAGATTAGCGTCGCGAGATCGGCCCGGCTGCCGGCTCGCGCAGGTGTGGGAGGCGCGGCCGACAGCGTTTCGATGCGATGTATCGGGATCGCGCGAGCGGCGTCATCGGTGGCGTCGGGATGGAGCGCGATAATCCGTTCGAGTCGCGGCAGTTGCGGCTCCAGAGCAATGATCTTCTTTAACAGCTCGTCGCCCCGCACGGCGACGACTCGCGCACCGGAATCATTGATGACGTGGGCGGTCTCCTCACCACCGCTGGTCGTATAAAGCGGCGCGATAACGCCGCCCATCCCGAGCACCGCCTGGTCCGCGATTACCCATTGGGGCGAGTTTTCGGCGAGTATCGCGACACGATCGCCGGCGCGGATACCCGCGCCGATTAAACCAGTGCGCAGCCGCGCGGACGCGTCGGCAATCTCGCGCCACGAACGGTCGCGCCATCTGCCGGCAGATTTCTCCCGCAGGAATGCGCGATCCTGAAAGCGGGCCGCCCGGACTTCGAAAGCCTGGGACAGCGTATCGTCGGTTACTTTGACTCTCGGCAAGTTATCTCCAGCAGCGAGGTGCGAAATCAAAGGTGTCCAGCTTTGAAAGCAATACTTGGGCGGCGATTACTTCGCGCGCGCCGGAGCTGTGAGCTTCTCAACAGTCAACCAGCTCGAAACCGGTATCTTCGGACCTTGTGCGCCCCACATTTCGTTGGGATCGATGAAGTCAAGGTTATTATCGAAGGCAAACTCAACCGTCGCGGTGAAAGGCGTATCGACGTGGATGTCCTGGCATCCCGTCACGCCGGTGCTGCTCGGAAAAGTCCCGACGGCTTGAGGCGGAAGAATTTGCACATCGAGGTAAGGCTCATCGGGCGGACCGGTCACCCATACGTTCACCCCGTCATGACGCTCGGAGGTCGCGTTGCCGTAAACGGTATAGCAGATACGATAGTTCCCGTTCGTATTCACCGACAAAGACAGCGCGCTGACGTCGCACATCGTATCCGTGCCGCTATGGCCGAGGACATTCGTCGCATACAGCACGCGGGGGTTATCACAGGTGGCGACCATCGAGGTGACGCACTGCGCGCCCGTCGGGCACAAGGTCGTCTGCGCACGTAACGTCAATGGTGCCGCGAATGATGGGATGATGAGAAAAACCGTTAAAAATGCCGCGGACAATCTAATATGCTTCACCGGGACCAGCTCCAGTTAGATACCTATAAAAGCGGCCATTATAAGTTGAAGCTTCGCGTTTTGTTAGCATCCGTACCCGCTTGCCGGCGCGAGTGAACGATCAGTTCCTCCGCTGACGATTGCGACCCGGTCCGAGCTACTTAAGGTCGAATTCCCGGAATGGCCTTCAGAGTCAAGGAATGGACGCGGAGAGGAAGTCGTCCGACGATTTAATCGGAAAAGATCGTGGCAGGTATGCCGAACCCGCCCGAGATTCTGCACGCGGGTTCAAAAGCCTTCTACAGCTCGATCACCGATCGAATCACTCTCCCGCGAGCTTTTCTGAGCGGTGAAGAATGTCCTCAACGCCTTTCGCTCGATTACGCGGCAAGCGCGTGCTCGATTGACGCTATCGTTTGTGGATCGAGCTTGCCGCCCGCCTGCAGGCCGTGCCCTTGCTGAAACTCGATCAATGCCGCGAGGGTCGTCGGGCCGAACGATCCATCGACAATCAAAGGAGGTTCGGTCCCAAGCTTGTTTAGCGATTGTTGCAGCCAAGCCGTTCCATGCGCTGGAGAACTTTGGGTGCCGAGGCTCAGTGCAGCTTTCCAACGCCCAAGCCATGCGGTGCGATCTGGAAGTCCTATATAACCTCCGTTCAGGTGATATGTCACCCCGCTGACGTCGTCCTGAGTAGCAAAAGTAAGGCAGCCACAGATTATAAAATCGGCGACGGCGCATTCGAGAAAGTGCTTGGGATCGTTAACGAGTTCGGGATTGTCGATGAGATTGAGTCCGATCGTTTGACCGAGCTTGTCGTAGCCCTCACGTCCAGTCACCTGGCTGCCACCGCGCCCTCGGAAGTTCCAACCATCATCGCTGCCCACACGATTACCCATGCGGCCGTTGTAGACTTCGTTGGCGATCTTCTGTTGATCGTACGCGAAGGCGGCAGCATTCGACGCGTTGAACCGCTTTGGCCAAGTATTAATTAATCCTTGGGCAGAGTAATTTAAGTTCTCGACAACTTCATTTCCAGCATCGCACTCGTGGCTAAACTGCGCCATCGCGTGCGCCACGAGCAGATCAGACGTCAGACTGTACTTGGAAAAAATGGTCCTGGCTGCTCCTCCGATGCCGTCGATTAGTCCTGGAATTTTGGCATCCCCATGCGGCCACATTTCGCCTATGATGTTTTCCGTCAGCATGATGAATTCTCTCGTGTACCGCTCTCCTGGAGCCTTGTTGCCGGACTCTCTTCTCTCGGAACACTCGAAAAACAACCCGCGACTTGAGGGACGACCGATGTTCTTAGCCCAGAAAACTTAAGTAGTGGGACTCCATACCACAGGAGCTACCATTCGTTCATCAGACACTTTGAATTTTTTTAAACAGAATGGGCAGTGTGGCTTCGGCGGATTTTTTACGTTGGGTAAAATGACCGATAGCCGCAACTCCTAGCAGGATAATTATTACAATCCAACCCATGAGTTTCACCGGGTCCACATCGAAGCGTTTAACTAACAGGCTCTTCTGATCGGGTCGGTTCTGTAGCAAACTGACTTGAGGATTGTTATTCTGCGCGATCGCGAGTTTGGCCGAAGGAACATGGACATTTCAGCATCGGGCATGCCGTCCACCGACAACGTGGCGGCGCGGCGGACGCCACCAGGTCTTCATCGCTTTGCGGTGACGGCCGCGGCCGCGACTTTCGCGCTGATTTTCATAGGCGGGCTGGTGACATCGACCGGTTCCGCGCTGGCGGTGCCGGATTGGCCGCTAGCCTACGGTCACCTGATACCGCGGCTCGTCGGCGGCGTCAGATTCGAGTACGGCCATCGAGTCGCTGCCGGATTCGTCGTGATTCTGACGATCGTGCTGGCGCTCTGGACGTGGCTCGGAGAGCGGCGCGCATGGGTCCGCAAGACTGCCGTTGCCGCGCTGTGCCTTATCGTGATTCAGGCCGTCCTGGGCGGGATAACGGTGCTCTATCTGCTGCCACTGCCCATCGCGGTCGCTCATGCGGCCACGGCGCAGGCTTTCTTTTGCGTGATGATCGCGATGGCGACGTTTACCAATTCCCGCTGGGAATCGATCGAGAGCCGCGGCGAAACTGCCGCGTGGCCGTCGCTTCGAACTCTTGCCGCGCTGACGACTGGCGTCATCTATGCCCAGATTCTGATCGGCGCCCTGATGAGGCATATGGGTGCCGGGCTCGCGATCCCCGACTTTCCGCTGGTATATGGTGGCTTGGTGCCGCCCGAATTCACTCCGCCGATCGTGGTTAATTTCGGCCATCGATGCGGCGCGATCGTGGTCACGACGCTGGTCGTATGGACCGCCATCGCGATTTTCAGCCGCTATCGTAACGAACCCTACCTCGTGCGCCCCGCGATCGGACTGCTCGCGTTGCTGGCGCTCCAGATTTCGCTTGGCGCGCTGACTATATGGACGGGTCGCGCGGTTATCCCGACGACGGCCCACGTCGCGATCGGGGCCGCGGTGTTGGCGACCAGTTTCGCGTTGACACTACGCGTCTTCCACCTGTTCCGGACGGCGCCCGACTCGGCTGCCAAAGCCAATAATTGGACGTCTGATCTCGGCGATAGCCGTGCGATGGCGGGTGGCCGATGACGCCCGCTAATTCCGAAGCGGCTGCGATTAGCGCGCCATTAGGCGGCGCGCGCCAGCGGATATCCGACTACATCGCGTTGGCCAAGCCGCGCGTCGTCCTGATGATCCTGGTGACGACGCTGGCCGGCTATTATCTCGGCGCTCGCGCAGCCCTGGAATTCGTTCTCGCGCTGAAGTTGTTGTCTGGAACGGCGTTGGCGGCTGGCGGCACGCTCGCACTGAATCAATACTTCGAACGCGATCTCGATGCGCTGATGGACCGGACGCGGCATCGTCCGGTGCCTGCCGGGCGTCTGATGCCCGTAGAGGCGCTGATCTTCGGATTGGTCGCGATGGTCGGCGGGTTTCTCTACCTCGGCTTCGCGGTCAACTGGATGACAGCGGGCGTGATCGCGGCGATCGCAATTCTCTATCTTGGCGCCTATACCCCGCTCAAACGTTTCACCTGGGTATGCAACGTCATCGGCGCGATTCCCGGCGCGCTGCCGCCGGTTGTCGGATGGGTCGCGGCCCGCAATACGATTACCGCCGAGCCGCTGATTCTGTTCGGGATTATGTATCTGTGGCAGGTGCCGCATACGCTCGCGATCTCGCGGCTTTATCGCCATGACTACGAGCGCGCGGGTATCCACATTTATCCGGCCGACGGACCACGCGGCAACGCGGCCAATCTGCTGGCGCTCGGCGTATGCGTCGTCCTGCTCGGCGTGAGCCTGATGCCCTCGATGCTCGGGTTCGCCGGGCGCGTCTACTTCTGGACGGCACTGCCGCTGGGGCTCGGGATGCTTCTCGCGGCCGCCGCCCTGGTGCGCAGACCCGAGACTGCCGTGACGGCGCGGCGCGTCCTGATGGCGTCCCTCATCTATCTGCCGCTGATTCTCCTCGCGCTGGTGCTGGATCGGACCTAGGTACAGACTTGGGCGCCGCCGCGGCGCAGATCGCCGGTAGCGCAATCGACGGCTGAAAGAATTGATCGACTATTCAATCCTGCCGCTGTTCAACGCCGTCTCCAACTCGATTGCTGGAATCTTCCTGCTGATCGGCTTCATCTTTATAAAGCGCGGCAACGTGCGAGCCCATCGTGCCTGCATGCTCACTGCCTTCGGAGCCTCGATCGCCTTTCTGACGTCATACATAGTTTACCATCTGCATGCGGGCGACGTCCGGTTTCTCGGCCAAGGACTGATCCGGCCGATTTACTTCTCGATTCTCATCACGCATGTCTTTCTGGCGATCGTCATCGTCCCGCTCGCGATAATCACGTTGCGCCGTGCGCTCGGCGGACGTTTCGCGGCCCATCGCGCGATCGCACGATGGACCTGGCCGATCTGGATGTACGTGTCGGTCACCGGCGTAATCGTCTATGTGCTCGTCTACCTGATTTATCCTCACTCACCGATTCAGTAAGCCCGATTAGCTCACTTATGTAACGCCGCGCCGCTCTATGCGCTTGTCGGCGCCCTTTGGTATACCGGGCCTGAGCTACTGGCGGAGCGAGCGGCGCTGGGGATGCGCCGACGGGGAGGCTTGCTATGACATCGAGCGGCGTTCGCGGGGCGTCACCCTATCGATGGGTGATCGAAATTCTGCTGTTTTCGATTCTGATTGCTCAAGCCGTGGCGTGGTTCAATCCGGCGCCGATCCTGCCGCCGATCATGCGGAGCTTAAATCTCGGCCTCGGCGGCGGTGGCTTGGTCGTATCGATCGTGTCGATCTGCATGGCGATTTTCTCATTGGCAGGTGGCGTGATCTCCGAGCGCTTTGGCGCGCGGATGACGGCGATCGCGGGTACCTGGACGATGGCCGTCGGACTTTTACTCGCCGGCTACGCCCACAGCCTGGGAGGCCTGCTCGCCTGCCGGATTATCCAGGGAATCGGCTACGGGCTCACGATGGCGCCGCTGGCGACCTTCATGATGGGTTGGTTTCCGCCGTCCGAATGGGCCTACGTCAACATGGTCAATTCGGCGGGACCGTTCGTGGGCGCGACGCTTATATTCGCGCTATTTCCGATTATCTACGTCAGCGTCGGACGATCATGGAACGAAACTTTCCGCCTGACCGGTATCGTGCTCGGCCTGATCGCGCTGATCTTCACCGTGCTCGGCCGCGAGCACAAAGTGCCGGCCGGCGCGGTCGGCGCCGGCGCGCATGGAGGAGCGCCGGGCGGGGGCTCATCGATGTCCGAAGTCATCCGGATGCGCGAGGTCCGATGCGTCGCGGTGGCGCTGTTCGGGAGCGTATGGACCTTCGAACTCTTCATTACGTTCCTGCCGACTTATCTTCATCTGGCGCATGGGTTTTCGCTGGAAGAGGGCGGTCAGATCACCGCGATTCTGCCGGCTACCGCGGCAGTCGGCGGAATTGTCGGCGGTCTCGGATGCGCGGTCCTGGGATTGCGACGGCCGTTCATGTGGCCGTTGCAGAGCCTGATGTTTATCGGCGCGGTCGGCGCGGTGCTGTTCACCGATCCGACGCTGATCCGGATTTCGATGGTCCTGTTCGGCGCGGGGACTTCCGGACCGCTCAGCGCCACCTACACCGTCATGATGGAACTGCCTGGAATGACGCCGGTCAAGATGGGCAGCGCGTTCGGCTTCGCATGGGGAGTGACTTTCGCGGGCGCCTTTGTGTCGCCGTTCCTGGGCGGAGCGATCGCCAATTTCATAGGGTTGTTCGCCGTGCTGCTGATCTTTTCGCTCTCGGTGGTAGCAGCGACGATCGCGCTCGCGCTGCTGCCGGAAACCGGACCGGGCCGCCGCAAACATGTCGAGGCAGTGGCCTGAGAGGCGGGCTTTCCGGCTCGTCGCGGCAACGGCGCAATCGACCGCTGCGTGCGCGTCCCGATTTGTTGCACGCTGAATTAAGGCCCGGCTGCGGATTGAATCTCACGCGGTCGTAAGTATATCCGTAGCGCCGTGGCTTGAATCACGGCCGCCGTCCGTGCCACCTTCGGTGCGCCATCGGCGCGGTTATTTCCGGGGGGCCGGATCGTTGCGGCGGGGTCTTTTTTGGGAACTTGCCATCAGGCACCTGGGCTATGAATCTGGTGAACAGAATCGCGGCGTGGCTGCGGGGCCTGATGCAACACCGTATCGGGCGTCGTCTCACTAAAGTCACGATCGCGATTGTTGTCGCCGTAATCCTTTTCGGAGTGATCGGCCATTTTGGCGCGCCGCCGCTGGTGCATGACGTAGTCGTGCCGAAACTGGCACTTGCGCTCAAACGCCCGGTCAGTATCGGCGCCGTCGACTTCAATCCCTACAGGCTGCGGCTGGGGCTGGGCTGGCTGACAATCGGAGACCCCGGTGGCAGCCAGCGCCCGTTCGTCAGTATCTACCGCATCGAGGTCCACGTTTCGTGGCAGTCGCTTTTCCGTCTGAAGCCGATCGTCCACGAGGTAACGATTGATCACCCATCGATTATGATCGTGCGCAATCCCGATCGCACCTTCAACTTCTCCGATCTGCTCGGCGGGCCCAAGCCGCCCGCACCGGCGCCGGCCACGCCGTCGAAGCCTTTTCGCTTCTCGGTTTCCAATATCCGCGTGCTCGATGGGGAGGTGCGATTCGATGATGAGTTGCTCGGAACTCATCATGTCATCAACAATATCGAGATAGGACTGCCGTTCGTCACCAACCTGCCGGCCTTCGAGGATATCTACGTGCAGCCGCTGGTCCGGATGGACATCGACGGCGGCCGCTTCAAGCTGGTGGGCAAAACGCAGCCCTTCAGCCCGACGCGCGAGTCGAGCCTCGTGTTCAGGCTCCATCGGCTCGAACTCGGCAACTACCTGGCCTATGTTCCCAATCCCCCGCCGGTGACACTGCCGGGCGCGGCCCTGTCGGCGCTGCTGAAAATTGATTTTGCGATGCCCGACAGCGGTCCGGTCGTTCAGGTGGATGGCGCCGTGTCGCTTGACGATGTCGATCTCCGCGACCAGTCGGGCGCGCAGATGCTCGCGCTCAAGCATTCGGAAATCACCCTCGTCAATGTGGAGCCGCTGGCCGGATCGATTCACCTTGGGCATCTGTTTATCGACGGGCTCAAGCCGACCGTCGTAATCGGACCCGACGGCAAGCTGAATTTCAGCGAGCTGACGATCCGCCAGCCGTCATCGCCAGCGGCCGCTGCGCATCCTGTCGTCAAGATGCCGGCGCCGGTCGCGGCGCCCTCGCCGGCCGTAGCGCTCGCGTCTGCGAAGGCCGGAACGTCGATCAAGTTATCGCCCACGCCGAGTCCGTCGAAGGCACCGTCGCCGACGCCGACCGCCACGGCCACAGCAAGCACTACCGCGACAGCAACGGCCACTCCTAAAACGACCGCAACACTGTCGGCGACCGCGACGGCCTCGCCGGCTGCCACGGCGTCGCCAGCCGCGGTATCAGCTCCGATTACGGCGGCAGCGCCTGTGGCCGGATCGCTTCCGGCCGCGGCTCCGGCGCCGTCACCCGCGCCGGCCGGCTCGAAGCCGCCTATCGATTTGACGCTCGATTCGGCGTCGATCATCAACAGTTCCGTTGACATTTCGGATAAACGCACCACGCCGCCGGGAATCGCATCGATTAGTGCGATTACCTTCAACCTCAAGGATTTGCGCACGGCTCCCGGCCATCAGGCGCCTTTCGATTTCGGCGCCAAGCTGAGCGGCGGCGGGTCGATCGCGCTCAAGGGCGCCGTCGACCTGGGCGGCTCGACCGCGAAGACTCAGATCACGCTGGGCCAGATTGCGCTTGCGCCGTATGACTCGTTCATCGCGGCGATTCTGCCGGGCGGAATCACCAGCGGGATTCTCGGCGTGCAGGCGAGCGTGGCGGCCAGATTCGGCGGCGGTCCGGTGAATGTTCATGTCGAGCCGGCGACAATCGCGCTTACCGACTTCGCCCTCGGCGCCCCGGATAAGTCGGCGAGTCCCGTGCGTCTGAACGCGCTCAACGTTTCGATCGGACAGGTCGACCTGGCATCGCGCAACGCCGTCGTCAAGGAAATCAGCCTCGATGGGTTCAACGCGATCGTCACGCGCGCCGCCGACGGGACGATAAATCTGCAGTCGCTCGTCAGCCAGCAGCCCGCCCAGGCAGGCGCGCCAACAGCCGTGGCCAGCGCCCCGGCGTCCGTCGCCAACACGCCGCCGGCTCCGCATGGGCGGGCAAAAAGAGAGGCGCGTCGGCACGAAAACCTTCTTACTCCGGTAAAGATGGCCGCGAGCAAGCCCGCTCCGAAGCAGCCCACGCCAGTGGCTGCAAAAGCGTCACCGATGCCGCCAGCTAATTCGCCGTGGCGCTACCAAATCGCGAGTATCGTGGTCACGAAGGCGGGGCTCCAGCTCGACGATGAGACCGTCAAGCAGCCCGTCAAGCTGTCGATCACGCCGATAGATGTGAAGCTCGCGAATGTCTCGGGCGATCTGTCGCATCCGGTTAACTTCGATTTCAGCGCGGGATTTCCGAAACGCGGGCTGGTCAAGCTGGCTGGAACCGCGACGCCGAACCCGCTGGCGGTGAAGGCGAAGATCAATATACGCCGGCTCGACGTGGCGGCCTTCAGTCCTTATATTGGCGACCGCCTGAACGCGAAAATTCCAAGCGCGGCCTTCAGCGCGGTCGGCACGTTCAGTCTCGCCAAGGTTCGCGACGTGATGCGGATCGGCTACCAGGGCGACGCCGGGCTCTACGACGTCCGGCTGCTCGACAAGGTCAACAACAAGCTGTTCGCGCGGTGGAATACATTCTCACTGCGCCGGATCGATTTTCGCTCCGGCGAGGGGCCGATCCTCGCGAAGGTGGGCAGGGTGTCGCTGGACACCTTCTACGTCCAGATAATTCTTAATTCGAACGGGCGGCTCAACGTGCGCGATCTGGTCGGCACGCCAGCCTCACAGCCGAAATCGCTGACGACGCCCGAGGCGCCCGGCACGGCGGCGGCGTCCGCGCCCGTCTCCGCCGGTAGTGGGGCGCCGTCAGAGCAGCCGATTATCGAGATTGGCCAGACCACGATCAGCGGCGGCAAGGTCAATTATTCCGACTACTTCATCAAGCCCAATTACAGCGCCGACCTGAGCGACATGGCCGGCGAGGTCGGCGCCTTCGGCTCTCAACTGACCACGCCCGCGCCCGTGCAACTGACAGGCAACGTCAACGGCAGCGCGCCGATCGATATCCACGGATCCGTCAGCCCGCTGGCGCCGATGGCTTACCTTGATATCACCGCCAAGGCGACCGGAATCGAACTGACCGGGCTCAGCGCCTACTCGACCAAGTACACCGGCTACCCGATCGAGAAGGGCACACTGTCGCTCGATGTGCATTACCTGCTCGATCAGCAGAAGCTCACCGCCGACAACAAGATTGTGCTCGATCAATTGACCTTCGGCGATCACGTCGATACCCCCGGCGCTCTGAACCTGCCGATTCGCCTCGCGGTGGCGCTGCTGAAAGATTCGCAGGGCCGGATCAACCTCAGCGTGCCGATTTCCGGTTCGCTGTCCGATCCGAAATTCAGTATCGGCGCGGTCGTCTGGAACGTGGTCTCGAATCTAATCATCAAGGCTGCCGAAGCTCCGTTCAAGCTGCTCGGGTCGCTGGTGGGATCGGTCGGCAATATCGCGGGCGGCGGCAGCCAGTCGAGTATGAGCCAGGTTGATTTTCCGCCCGGCCGCTCGACCCTGACACCAGCCGCGATCCAGGGGCTGACGTCGCTCACCAGCGCGCTCCAGGCGCGGCCCGGCCTGCAACTCGAGATCAAGGGGCAGGTCGATCCGGCCGTCGATCGCGATGGTCTTAAACTGGCGCTCGTCGATCGGCAGGTGGCGCTGCTGAAGGTCAAGGCGATGACGGCGGAGGGTGAGAGCGTCAGCATCGATCAGGTGCAGCTAAGCTCCGATGAGTACGACGAATATCTGAAAAAAGTTTACAAGGCGGCGAATTTCAAGAAGCCGACCGATTTCGTCGGTCTCAACAAATCGCTGCCGCCCGACGAGATGAATCGCGCCAACGCCGTGCGTGCGTGGCTCAGCAAGAAGGTTCCGCCCGATCGCCTGTTCGTAGTCGCGCCCAATCTCAACGCGACGGCGCCTGCCGCCAAGGGATCGGCGTTCGGCGGCGTCGAGCTGGCCCTGCGCTGAGCAGGCGCTTAGCAGGAACGACTGCCGACCTGTCCCTCTGACCGCTGCACCATATTGAAATTGTCCAGCACGGCGCGCCAAATTGATCGCAAGGCCGGCGCGATCGAAAAATGCCGCGGGCCGGGATGGACTTCGTGAAGAATCGCATCAGAGAAGATC